>FZPV01000022.1_pt1 | contig 31428 bp, 27 predicted proteins | sample 1534821 | NCBI WGS metagenome assembly FZPV01 (sample SAMEA104161955, study PRJEB21768) | metagenome | isolation source: underground water
CGCCCAGCGGCACCTGGCAGCTGCCGGCGAGTTTGCGGCTCATCGCGCGCGCGGCCAGCAGGCAGGCCGCGGTCGGCGCATGATGCAGCGGCTGCAGCGCGGCGATCACATCGGCACGGTCGGCGCGGCATTCGATGCCCAGCGCGCCCTGGCCGACGGCAGGCAGGCTGTCTTCGCTGGTGATGATGCCGCGGATACGGCTGCCCAGGCCCAGGCGTTTCAGGCCGGCTGCGGCGAGGATGATGGCCGCATACTGGCCTTCGTCCAGCTTGCGCAAGCGCGTCTGCACGTTGCCGCGCAACGGCTCGATCTTCAGGTGCGGGAAACGTGCGCGCAGCTGGCTCTCGCGGCGCAGGCTGGAGGTACCCACCACGCTGCCCGCGGGCAGCGCGGCCAGGTTCTCGTGGTGGTTCGACACGAACGCATCGTGCGGATCTTCGCGCTCGCCGATCGCGGCCAGCACGAAACCCTCCGGCAGATGCATGGGCACATCCTTCAGCGAGTGCACGGCCAGGTCGGCACGGCCATCCTCCAGCGCGGTTTCCAATTCCTTTACAAACAAGCCCTTGCCGCCGATCTTGGACAGTGTGACATCCAGGATCTGGTCGCCCTGCGTGGTCATGCCCAATATGCTGACCTCGGTTTGGGGATATAATGCGCGCAGTCTGTCCCGGATATGTTCGGCTTGCCACATGGCTAGCGCGCTTTCGCGCGAAGCGATCACTAGACGGGAAGGAGAAGTTGGCGACGGTGTAGTCGGGGATGCTTGGCTCATCGGATTTCCTGAAATTTTGTAGTTAATGCGCGGCGCATTCTAACATGAGGCGTGCCGCGTTTTTTTGCGTATGAATGTGATGAAATTATTTTCCGCCCCTGCCGATATTTCCAGTAAAGATTTGCCGCTGCGCGAAGACGTGCGCCTGCTCGGCAGTATTCTCGGTGACACGCTGCGCGAACAGGAGGGCGAAGCATCCTATCAGCTGATAGAGAATGTGCGCCGCGCCGCCGTGCGCTTCCGCAAGACGCAGGACGACCGTGACCGCGAACAGCTCGAGCAGACGCTGGATGCGCTGAGCCCCAGCGAGACGCTGGTGGTGGTGCGCGCGTTCAGTTATTTCTCGCAGCTGTCCAACATCGCCGAAGACCTGCACCACAACCGCCGCCATCGCGCCCACCTCAAGGCGGGCAGCACGCCGAAGGACGGCACGCTGCAACAGGCGCTGAATCGCCTCGAAGATAAAAAAATCGACAGCAAGACGCTGCAATCCTTCCTGAACAGCGCGCTGGTGTCGCCGGTGCTGACTGCGCACCCGACCGAGGTGCAGCGCAAGAGCACTCTCGATTGTCAGTTGATCATCTCCAGTCTGCTGTCGCAGCGCGACCGCATGGACATGACGCCGGACGACGAGGCCGACAACGAGGAGGCGCTGCGCCGCTTCGTGCTGATCCTGTGGCAGACGCGCATGCTGCGCACCTCCAAGCTGACCGTGCGCGACGAGATCAACAACGGTCTGGAATATTACCGCTATACCTTCCTGAACGAGATTCCGAAGATCTATGCCGGGCTGGAGAAGCAGCTGGAAGCGCGCTTCGATAAGGATATCAAGGTGCCGCCGCTGTTGCGCGTGGGCAGCTGGATCGGCGGCGACCGCGATGGCAACCCGTTCGTCACCCACGACGTGATGTCGGATGCGGTGCGCAAGCATTCCGCGCTGGCATTCGAGCACTATCTGAACGAGACCTATGTGCTGGGCCGCCGTCTGAGTTTGACCGACCGTGTGGTTGAGATCACGCCCGAGTTGCGCAAGCTTTCCGATGCCTCGCCGGACAAGGATACTGCGCGCACCGATGAGCCTTACCGCCGCGCACTCAACCTGATCTATTCGCGTTTGTCGTCCACCGCCCGCAAGCTCGGCCATGCACTGACGCATCTGCCGCCGCTGGATCCGAATGCGCAGCCTTATGCCGTGCCGCAGGAATTCATCGCCGACCTCGACGTGCTGATCGACTCGCTGTTCAAGCACGGCGCGGTGTATCTGGCGCGCGGCCGCCTGGCCAACCTGCGCCGTGCGGCGGAGGTGTTCGGTTTCTACCTGGCGCCGCTGGACATGCGCCAGCACAGCGCGATCCTCGAGCAGACCGTCAGCGAGCTGCTGTCGCACAGCTCCGGCAAGGCGAACTACGCCGATCTCGGCGAAGCCGAAAAACGCGCCGTGCTGCTGGAGACTTTGCAGGCAGGCAAGCTGTTGCTGGCCGACATCGAGCGCTATTCTGCCGTGCCGCAGAGCGAGTTGCGCATCATGCAGACCGCCGCGGAGATACATCAACGCTTCGGCCAGGGCGCGCTACCCAACCACATCATCTCCAAGACCGATGCGGTCAGCGACATGCTGGAACTCGCGCTGATGCTGCAACAGGTCGGTCTGCTGGAAGGCAGCGACAAGCTGCATGTCAACATCATCCCGCTGTTCGAGACCATCGAAGACCTGCGCGGCGGCGCGAAGATCATGGACGAGCTGTTCTCCATCCCCTGGTATCGCAAGCTGCTGGAAAGCCGCGGCAACACCCAGGAAGTGATGCTGGGCTATTCCGACAGCAACAAGGACGGCGGCTACCTGACCGCGAACTGGGAGCTGTACAAGGCGGAGCTGGAACTGGTGCAGGTGTTCGAGAAGCACGGCATCGAGCTGCGCCTGTTTCACGGCCGCGGCGGCACCGTCGGCCGCGGCGGCGGCCCCAGCTACGATGCGATCCTGGCACAACCGCCGGGCAGCGTGAACGGCCAGATCCGCATCACCGAGCAGGGCGAGGTGATCGCCAGCAAATACTCCAATCCGGAGATCGGCCGCCGCAACCTCGAGACGCTGATCGCCGCGACCATGGAAGCTACGCTGCTGCACCATCACGGCGCGGACAGCACGATGCCGGAGTTCCATCGCATCATGGAGGCGCTGAGCCTCGACGCGTTCGCCGCGTACCGCAAACTGGTGTACGAGACACCCGGTTTCACCGAATACTTCTTCACCGCGACACCGATACGCGAGATCGCCGAACTCAACATCGGCAGCCGCCCCTCGTCGCGCAAGGCTTCCGACAAGATCGAAGACCTGCGCGCGATCCCCTGGGTGTTCAGCTGGGGATTGAACCGCGTGATGCTGCCGGGCTGGCTCGGCTTCGGCAGCGCGGTGAAACAGTTCATCGCGCGCGAAGGTGATGCCGGACTCGCCCAGTTGCAATCGATGTACAAGAACTGGGCGTTCTTCCGCGGCCTGATGTCCAACATGGACATGGTGCTGTCCAAGACCGACATGGGCATCGCCTCGCGTTACGCCGAACTGGTGGCGGACGTGGATATGCGCGAACGGATCTTCGGCGCGATACACCGCGAATGGGAAGATACGGTTGAGATGTTGTTCGCCGTGACCGGCAACACCACGCTGCTGCAAGACAACCCGGCATTCGCGCGCAGCCTATTGACCCGCACGCCGTACATCGATCCGCTCAACCACCTGCAAGTCGCGCTGCTGGAGCGCCACCGCGCCGGCGACAATGACGAACTGGTGAAACGCGCGATCCATCTGACGATCAACGGCATCGCCACGGGCTTGCGCAATAGCGGTTAGGAACTTCTTCGGGCGGGGAGAGTCTTTGGTCACGATGAACATGCGCAATCTTGCACTCTCTTTCCTCGCGATTCTGTTGCTCGGTTCCTGCAGCAGCAAGTCGACTCGCGGCATCGTATCCATCGCCGGTAGCGGCACTGCGCGCAGCATCGCGCAGATCGCCGCCAGCGGCAGCCCGGAGGCGGCGGCCCGTGCGCTGCTCAGACGCAAGCAGGCCAGCTACCTGCGCAATCCGCTTCAGCTCGCCAGCGACCTGAGGAGCGTGCAGCACGACTTCGAGCGGCTGATGGACGTGCTGCGGGGCAACGCAGGCAAGAAGTGGGGCAAGCAGGATGCGCGCGTGCCCGACCGCACCCACTACGTCAAATACACCCAGGGCTATCTTTCTCGTGCGGTGGTCGATTTCGATCGCGGCGAGATCACCGTCGAGACACTGGACGACAAGAATCCCGACAGCAGCCTGCAGAGCGCGATCGTTGCCACGCTGCTCACGCCGGACGATCCGCGCGCGGTCGACCTGTTCTCCGACAGCGCGATCAGGCTGAGCAGCGAACGCGATCCCTATCTGCTGGGGCTGGTGCTGGACGATGCGGGACGGTCGATTGCCACACCGGAGCAGGCCGAACGCTATGCCGCAGCCTTGGCCGGTCTTGCACAGAGCCGCGCGGTGGATACCGATGCGGGCAGCAAACAGGCGCGTTACGTGAAGTTCAATATGGTCAGCAACTTCTCCAACAAGCAGGCGGAGAAATACCGTCCGCTGGTCGAGCGTTATGCCAAGGCTTACGGCATCAGCCCCAGCCTGGTGTTCGCGATCATGCGCACCGAGAGTAACTTCAATCCGTTCGCGGTCAGTTCCGCACCCGCCTACGGTCTGATGCAGCTGGTCCCCAGCAGCGGCGGCCGTGACGCCTACAAGCGCGCGAAGGGGTCGAACGAAATGCCCAGCAAACAATATCTGTTCGATGCGCAGAACAATATCGAGCTGGGTGTGGCGTATTTGAACGTGCTGGCCTTCAACGAACTGGACGAGGTGGCCGATCCGGCCTCGCGCGAATACTGCGTGATCTCCGCCTACAACACCGGCCCCGGCAACGTGCTGCGCACCTTCTCGGGTTCGGCGAAACAGCGCGATGCCGCGCTGGCCGAGATCAACAGCCTGACCGCGCCCGCCGTATACAACAAGTTGCGCTCACAACTCCCCTACGCCGAAACGCGGCAGTATCTGCAGAAGGTGGTGGGATACCGCAGGCAGTTCGTGTCGGTCAACTGAATTCCTTGACGATATGCTGCTGTCTGCGGCTGATCGCGAGTAGTTCGTCCAGGCCTTTCAGCTTCACCATCCAGCCGCTGCCTTCCCCCTCCTCGCCGCCGCCCTTCTGCGAGTTGGGCAGCACGCTGCCCATCCCTGCGGACTTCTTTTCGAACCCCTCGATGGCCTCCTTCGCCACCAGGCAGTTGCGATGGATGCGCGTGAAGCGTGCGGCGAACTCCTTTTCCAGCGCGTTGAGCGATTCTTCGAGCAGGTATTCGCGTTCGACGGTGCGCACCGTGATGTATTTGGCTTCGGCGCGCAGGTAGAGCACCTGCTCGATCGGTACCAGGAAAATCTTGCCGCGTTCGTGTATGGACAGGTTCTTGCGCGGTTCGGGCAGCAGGTCGCGCAGCACCTCGGTCTGTACCGGGACGGCATCGCGCGCGCGGGTGACGGCATCGAACAGGCGGCCCAGCCGGATCGGCTTCAGCAGGTAATCGATCGCGTGCAGTTCGAAGGCCTTGATCGCGTAGCTGTCGTAGGCGGTGGTGAAGATGATCACCGGCGGTTTGGGCAGCTTCTGCAGGTGCTGCGCGAGTTCGATGCCGTCCATCTGGGGCATGCGGATGTCCAGCAGCACCACATCGGCTGGCGTGACCATCAGCTTGTCCAGCGCCTCCTGTCCGTTGCCCGCCTCGCCCACCACTTCCAGCGCCAGTTGCTCGCCGCAGTCGTGCAGCAGGTCGCGCAGACGGTTGCGTGCGGGCGGTTCGTCGTCCACGATGAAGATGCGCAGGGCCAGTTCAACTGTGTTCACGAATTTCTTCCTTCAGGTAGGGGAGCGTGATCTCGACACGATAGAAATCTGTGCCGCTTTCGGCATGATAGCGTGCCTCGGCATCGAACAGCAGCGCCAGCCGCTCGCGGATGTTCTGCAGCGCCATCTTATTGCCGGGATGCGGCGTGGCGCTGCGCGGCGCGAAGGGGTTCTCGATCGTGAGCCGCAATTCCTCGCCGCTGCGGCGCAGCATGATGGTTACGCTGCCGCCCTGCGGCAAGGACTCGATGCCGTGATACACCGCGTTTTCCAGCAGCGGTTGCAGCAGCAGCGGCGGGATCAGCGCATCGTTCGGCACCTCATGGATTTGCCAGTCCACGCGGAGCCGGTCCCCCATGCGCAATTGTTCCAGCGCGAGATACTGCTTGCTCAGCTGGATCTCCTGTTTCAGCGGCACGAGGTCCTGCGCATCCGTCATCGCCATGCGGAACAGGTCTGCCATGTCCTCCAGCGCGGTCTCGGCCTGCCTGGGCTGGGTGCGCACGATGCCGAGCACCGCGTTGATGGTGTTGAACAGGAAGTGCGGGCGGATACGCGCGCGCAATACCTGCAGACGTGCCTCGTCCAGCGCGCGCGACAGCACCTGGGAGCGCCAGCGGAAATACATCAGCAGCAGCGTGCATACCAGCGCGCTGAGCAGCAGGAAGTGCACCATATCGAAATAACCGCTGTCGTAGTCCAGCGGGTGATACAGCTCGCCGCCGAAGCGGTAGGCGGCGAGCGTTAATCCGGCCACCAGCGCGTTCACGGCCAGTACGCCGTGCCAGTAACGCAGCCGGGTCAGCCAGGGCTGCGCCGCCCACAGCAGAGGCAGGCTGGCCAGCAGGATAGGCGCGAGCAGCGCGGCGATCTGCATGATGCGCTGCGGTACGTCCGCCCAGCCGTGCGCCTGCAGCAATGCCTGCAGCAATGCCAACCCGCTGCTCAGCAACAGGATGCGCAGCGTGACGCCGAGGTTGCGGAAGTTGGGCAACGCGTCGGGCAGGGCATTTTGTTTTATACTGCGCGCCTTATTCATGGCATGGAACCCTCTGGTTTTATGCCTCAATTTTGGACAAGATATGGCAAGCATACAAGATAAAGATACCTGGTCTGGGCGTTTTAGTGAACCCGTGGCGGAACTGGTGAAACGTTATACCGCGTCGGTGGGCTTCGATCACAAGCTGGCCATGTTCGATATTCAGGGGTCGCGTGCGCATGCGCAGATGTTGGCCGCCTGCAACATCATCGCCGCGCAGGACCTCAGCGACATCCAGCGCGGCCTCGCGCAGATCGAAAACGAGATCATCTGCGGTGAATTCGTCTGGTCGCTGGATATGGAGGACGTGCACCTGAACATCGAGAGGCGCCTCACCGCGCTGGTCGGCGATGCCGGCAAGCGTCTGCATACCGGACGTTCGCGCAACGACCAGGTGGCGACCGATGTGCGTTTGTACCTGCGCAGCTCGATCGACGGTCTGCTCATGCTGATCAAGGCGTTGCAGGGCGCGCTGCTTGATCTCGCCGCACAGCATACCGACACCATCATGCCCGGCTTCACGCATCTGCAGGTCGCGCAGCCGATCAGCTTCGCGCATCACCTGATGGCGTATTTCGAGATGCTCAAGCGCGATGCGGAGCGCCTGCAGGATTGCCGCAAGCGCGTGAACCGTCTGCCGTTGGGCGCGGCGGCGCTGGCCGGGACCAGCTATCCGATCGAACGCGAGATGGTGGCGGACCTGCTGGGTTTCGACGGCGTCTGCGAGAACTCGCTGGACGCGGTGTCGGATCGCGACTTCGCAATCGAATTCACCGCCTGCGGCGCGCTGATCATGACGCATCTGTCTCGCTGCTCCGAGGAGCTGATCCTGTGGATGAGCCCGCGCTTCGGCTTCATCGACATCGCCGACCGTTTCTGCACGGGGTCTTCCATCATGCCGCAGAAGAAGAATCCCGACGTGCCGGAACTGGTGCGCGGCAAGACCGGGCGTGTGAACGGCCATCTGGTCGCGCTGCTGACGCTGATGAAGGGACAGCCGTTGGCCTACAACAAGGACAATCAGGAAGACAAGGAGCCGCTGTTCGACACCGTCGAAACGCTGACGCAGACGTTGCGTATCTATGCCGACATGATCACCGGCATCAGGGTCAAGCCGGAAGCCATGCGCAGTGCGGCGTTGCAGGGTTACGCCACGGCGACCGATCTGGCCGACTATCTGGTCAAGAAAGGCCTGCCGTTCCGCGATGCTCATGAGGCGGTGGCGCTGGCCGTGCGCTTCGCCGAACAGCGCGGCTGCGACCTGGCCGACATCAGCCTCTCCGAATTGCAGCAATTCTCCGCACATATCGCCGACGACGTCTATCATGTGCTGTCGCTGGAAGGTTCGCTCGCCAGCCGCAATCATATCGGCGGAACCGCACCGAACCAGGTCGCGGCGGCCATCGCCCGCGCCCGCGACTACCTCGCGAAATAATCCTGCGCGCAAAAAAAGCGGGCGATCTTGCGATCGCCCGAGTAGGAGGAGAGTATGAAAAGTACGAGTCGTTACCAACCGCATACTAAAACACCCACGCGGACTATAGCCGCTCCCTCCGGAAATGCATATATGCCGAAATGCCTATGTATTTCGGCCTATAACCAATGACTTGGTTGGCGTAGTTTGCCAACTTAGTCGGATGGCTGGTTGCTTCGTCCAGGCTATCAGCCGCCCAGCAGCTGTTTCAACTCCCCGCTCTGATACATCTCGGTCATGATGTCCGAGCCGCCGACGAATTCGCCGTTGATGTACAGCTGCGGTATGGTCGGCCAGTTCGCGTAGTCCTTGATGCCCTGGCGGATATCCGCGTCCTGCAGCACGTCCACGCTAAAGAAATCCTTCACGCCCAGCGCGTGCAGGATGCGTACCGCGTTCGCGGAGAAACCGCATTGCGGGAACTGCGGGTTGCCCTTCATGTACAGCACCACCGGATGCGTGGTGACTTGTTCGTGGATGCGTTGCTGGATGCCTGTGCTCATGGTGATTACCTGAATTGAATGGTCGGGAATTCTAGCGGTGCGGCAGTGCCAGCGTCAAGCGCGGCTGCGCCCGCCCGTCACGCGCTCTATTCCGGACAGGTCGCGCGCGGAGAACACCTCGGCGTAGCCCGCCGTATCGAGCAGCTGTCTCACGCGCTCGGCCTGGTCGTAGCCATGCTCGAACAGCAGCCAGCCGCCGGGATTCAGGTGTGCATGGGCTGCGGCTGTGATGCGGCGGATGTCGTCCAGTCCGTCCGCACCGGAAACCAGCGCCGAGCGCGGCTCGAAGCGCACATCGCCCTGCGCCAGATGCTCATCGTCGGCGGCGATGTAGGGCGGATTGCTGACGATCAGGTCGTAGCGTTCGTCGCCCAGCGCGCCGAACCAGTCGCTGTGCAGCAGCCGCACGTTGTGCAGGTTCAGACGCTGCGCGTTGGAGCGCGCCACTTCCAGTGCGGCCTCCGAGGCATCTACCGCAGTCACCTCGGCGTCGGGTCGCGCATGCGCAATGGCGAGCGCGATCGCGCCGCTGCCGGTGCCGAGGTCGAGCACATGCAACCCTCTCCCTCCGCTTCGCTCCTCCCTCTCCCGCGAGCGGGGATAGGGGATTTTCTCAAGCGCCAGTTCGACCAGCAGTTCGGTGTCGGGGCGCGGGATCAGCGTCGCGGGCGAGACGCTGAAATCCAGCCCGAAGAATTCGCGCGAGGCGAGCAGGTAGGCGATCGGCTCGCCTCGCAGACGCCGCTCGAACAGCGCCGCATAGCGCGCCTGCTGTTCGGGGGTAAGCATCTGTTCGGGGTGGGTCAGCAGGTAGGCGCGGTTCACCTGCAGCACGGCCTGCAGCAGGCACTGGGCCTCGATGCGCGCACTGCTGGCATCGAGGCCCAGTGCGGCTTCCAGTTGCTTGCTGTGGAGTGGCAATATGTCCTTGATGCAAGGATTCATGCGGAGCGATGCGCCGATACGATCAGTTGAGCACATCCGCCGACATCGCGGCGAGCTGTTCGGCCTGGTGTTCGGCCATCAGCGCGCCGGTCAGCTCATTGATGTCGCCGTCCATGATCGCGTCCATCTTGTACAGCGTCAGGTTGATGCGGTGGTCGGTGACGCGGCCCTGCGGATAGTTGTAGGTGCGGATGCGCTCGGAACGGTCGCCGCTGCCGACCAGACTCTTGCGCGTCGCGGCGGTCTTGGCGTTCTGTTCGCGCACCTGTGCGTCCTTGATGCGGGCCGCCAGCACGCGCATCGCCTGCGCCTTGTTCTGGTGCTGCGAGCGGCCATCCTGGCATTCCACGACCACGCCGGTCGGCAGGTGGGTGATGCGCACCGCGGAGTCGGTCTTGTTGATGTGCTGTCCGCCCGCGCCGCTGGCGCGGAACGTGTCGATGCGCAGGTCGGCGGAATTCAGCACCACGTCGTCCACCTCGTCCACTTCCGGCATGATCGCGACGGTGCAGGCCGAGGTGTGCACGCGGCCCTGCGTCTCGGTGGCGGGCACGCGCTGCACGCGATGCGCGCCGGATTCGAACTTCAGCACCGAGTACGCACCCTGTCCGGCGATGCGCGCGATGATCTCCTTGTAGCCGCCCATCTCGCCGGGACTCTCGGAGATGATCTCGACCTGCCAGCGCTTGCGTTCGGCATAACGCGAGTACATGCGGAACAGGTCGCCCGCGAACAATGCCGCCTCGTCGCCGCCGGTACCCGCGCGCACCTCGAGGAACACGCCGCGCTCGTCGTTGGGGTCCTTGGGCAGCAGTTGCACCTGCAACTCGCTGGCGAGTTGCGTCAGGCGCGCCTCGCCCTGCTTGATCTCGGCCTCGGCGAACTCGCGCATTTCCGGATCTGCCGCCATCTCCTGCGCGGTTTCGATGTCGGACTGGCAGGCCTGATAGGCGTGGTACAGCTCCACCACCGGTTCGAGCTCGGCGCGTTCGCGGTTCAGCTTGCGGAACTGGTCCATGTTCCTGGTGGCTTCTTCGGTGCTCAGCAGTTGATTGACTTCGAGCAGGCGCTCGCTCAGCTGAGCGAGTTTGGCGGCGATACTGGGATTCATACGGCCTATTCTTCGGGGGGCAGGTGGTACAGGCGATGGACCACGTCGAGGAACTTCTCGCGGTCATCGCCATGCACCTGGTTCAGCGCGTGAGTCGGCGCGTGCAGGAATTTGTTGGTCAGTCCGCTGCTCATCGCTTCCAGCACATGTTCCGGATTCTCGCCCTTGGCCAGCAGGCGCAGGGCCTTCTCCAGCTCGTGGCGGCGGCTGCGTTCGGCATGGTCGCGCAGCGCGCGTATGGTCGGCACCACTTCGCGCGACTCCATCCAGTGTACGAAATCGGACACGCCGGAATCGATGATGACCTCGGCTTCCTTCACCGCGCTCTGGCGCGCGTCGAGGCCGTCCTTCACCACTTCGGCGATGTCGTCCACGGTGTACAGGAACACGTCGTTCAGTTCGGCGACTTCCGCTTCCACGTCGCGCGGCACGGCCAGATCGACGATGAACAGCGGGCGATGTTTGCGCGCCTTCAGCGCGCGCTCCACCATGCCCTTGCCCAGGATCGGCAGCTGGCTGGCGGTGCAGGTCACGATGATGTCGTGTTGCGCGAGCTGCTCCGGCAGGTCGGTCAGCGTGATCGCCGTGCCGTTGATGCGCCGCGCCAGCGTCTGCGCGCGCTCCAGCGTGCGGTTCGCGACGGTGATGTGCTTGGGCGAACGCGCCGCGAAATGCACCGCGTTCAGCTCTATCATCTCGCCCGCGCCGATGAACAGCACGCGCTGCTCGGCGATGCTCGGGAAGATGCGTTCGGCCATCTTCACGGCGGCGGCAGCCATGGATACCAGGTTTGCGCCGATCTCGGTCTGGGTGCGCACATCTTTCGCGACCGAGAAGGTGCGCTGGAACAGCTTGTGCAGCAGGAAGCCCAGCGTGCCGGCCTGTTCGGCCTGGCGCACTGCCTGCTTCATCTGCCCGAGGATCTGGGGTTCGCCCAGCACCATCGAATCCAGCCCGCTCGCGACGCGGAACGAATGCTTCACGGCCTGCTCGCGCGGCAGCGTGTAGAGATAGGGTTCGAGATCCTTGCGGGGCAGGTGGTGGTATTGCGCCAGCCAGTCGATTGCGTGGTCGGGCTGCGCGGCATTGCAGTACAGCTCCATGCGGTTGCAGGTGGACAGGATCGCCGCCTCTTTGGCCGCGCCGTTCTCGACCAGGTCGCGCAGCGCGTTCTCCATCCCGTCCGCATTGAACGCGACTTGCTCGCGCACGGCGAGCGGCGCAGTTTGATGGTTAATGCCAAAGGCGAACAACTGCATTTCGGTATAGGGGCTGACAATAAAGCAAATGGAGGCGAATTATAGTCGCAACCGCGTGCCAATGCCATCCGCCATAATTTCCGCAACTCGCATAGAATGCGCGGCTGCAAAATACACCGATTAAATTTCATGGCCATCAAAGCAACCGTATTCAAAGCCGCCCTCCAGATCGCCGACATGGATCGCTATTACTATGCCGACCATGCGCTGACGCTGGCGCGGCATCCGTCCGAAACCGACGAGCGCATGATGGTGCGCCTGCTGGCCTTCGCGCTGTATGCCGACGAGGCGCTGACCTTCGGCAAGGGCATGAGCAGCGACGACGAACCCGACCTGTGGCACAAGGACCTGACCGGCGCGATCGAGCGCTGGATAGACGTCGGCCTGCCCGACGAGCGAGAGATCCGCAAGGCCTGCGGGCGCGCGGCCCAGGTCGTGGTCATCAGTTACGGCCGTTCCGCGCATATCTGGTGGGACGAGAACCGCAGCAAGCTGCAGCGCCTGAGCAACCTCACCGTGCTCAACCTGCCCACCGAGACTACCCAGGCGCTGGCCGCGCTGGCCAGTCGCACCATGCAGCTGCAATGCACGATACAGGAAGGCCATATCATGATGACCAGCGACGCGGGCATGATAGAGGTCGAGCCGAAGGTGCTGCACGGCAGCTTCCGTCCGGGCCACTGATGGGCATGGCTTCATCACCCTGTCCCTGTGGCGGCGGCGATTACGCCGGGTGCTGCGGCCGTTATCACGGCGGTACCCCCGCGCCGGATGCCGAAAAATTGATGCGTTCGCGCTACAGCGCCTATGCGTTGAAGCTGGAAGCCTATCTGCTCGCCACCTGGCATCCCGATACGCGCCCCGCCGCGCTCGACCTGGCTGCGGACAATGCGAAATGGCTGGGGCTGGAGGTGAAGCAACACATCGTCGAGTCGGCAGACCGCGCTACCGTGGAATTTGTCGCGCGCTACAAAATCGGCGGCCGCGCGCATCGATTGCACGAAATCAGCCGTTTCGTGTGCGAACAGGGGTGTTGGTTTTATCTGGACGGAGTCTTTCCGGAGTAAATCGTGTATACAGTTCCTCTTGCGTGATGCTTGCCGGCACGAGGATCGCGCGGCGGTTCTGGCAAAATTGATTTGAACGGTTATCCGGTGTAAGTTACCTATCTTGAGGGTAGGGGCGTGCAGGCAGGGAAATGCAGTGCCGAGGGAATAAAGGAAGTTGTCAGCGATGTTGGAAAATACCGAAAAACTTGCGGTCCTGTTTGCAGACATCTGCGGCAGTACCGCGCTTTATGATACGCTCGGGGACGACAGCGCGCGCCGTCTGATCGCGCGCTGCATCGCCACGATGACGGCAGAAATTTCCGCCTACCACGGCACGCTGATCAAGACCATCGGCGATGAAATCATGTGCGTGTTCCCCAGCGCCGAGGCCGCGCTGCATGCCGCCAGTGCGATGCAGCGCGCGGTGGAAAAGGGCGGCGCTGCGGATGACCAGCCCATGCATATCCGCATCGGTTTTCATTACGGCGAGGTGATACGCGAGAACGGCGACGTCTTCGGGGACACCGTCAACATCGCCGCGCGTGTCGCCGCGATCACACGGGCCGCGCAAATCATGGCGACCCAGGCGGCGATAGATGCGCTGCCGGCGGATTTGCAGGAAAAGACACGCAAGGTCATGCGCGCCGAGTTCAAGGGCAAGCAGGAGCAGCTCGATATCTTCATCGTGATCTGGGAACAGGACGACATGCTGAGCACCCGTATCGGCATTCCTTCCTTTCGCAAGTCGCCGGACAATATCGACGAGATGGTGCTGCGTTATCGCGGTGAGTCGCTCAAGGTCAACAAGGAACGCAGGAGCGTGGTGCTGGGACGGGGAGAGACCTGCGACATCGTCGTGCAGAACGACTTCGCCTCGCGCCAGCATGTCCGCCTCGAATTGCGTTTCGGCAAGTTCGTGATCGTGGATCAGAGTACCAACGGAACTTACATCTGTATGAGCAACGGCAACATGATGCGCCTTACCCGCGAGGAAATGATCCTGCAAGACGCGGGTTCCATCAGCCTGGGGCAGGCCTGTTCCGAGAATCCCGGTGCGCTCGTCGAGTTTGCGATCACTTCCAGCCACGCTCAGGGCAGGTCGGCTGCCCAGCAAGCCTTGTTCTGACGTTCCGGGCCGGCAGTGCGGGCCTCTAAAAGAACTTGCCCAGCCGGTCGTGCAGGCCGAGGATGATCTCGAACAGGATCAGCGCGATCACATACCATTCGAGCTTGTGCAGTTGCTTGTTGTCCCACACGTCGGCCAGCGTTTGAGCGGTATCCGAGATCAGTCCCAGTTTGCGGTCCAGTGCCGATTGCCGTTCCTTCAACTCGAACTCGTCCTCCAGGCTGGCGTATAGTCCTCCCAGATGCGGGAAGTCCCACAGCGTCTCCGGCTTGTCGCCGATCTCGGCGCGGCCCACCATGCGGTGCTCGATCAGCAGCATGTGGCCGATCATGGACAGCAGCTTCTTGGCGCCTGCGCTCACCTTGCCGTGTGCAGCCAGTTCCTGTGCCAGCGGCTCGATCTTGTCGAATTCGTCGCCGACTTTCTTCTCGTATAGTGTGAGCACCAGATTCTTGCTCAGCGCATCGGCGATGACCTGCAATTTTTCCAGCGAGATATCGTCCAGCGAGACCGCACCGCTCTGCACGCCGACGCTGCTCCGGCCGCTGTGGATCTCCATCACCTCGATTTCCGGCGTCGGATAGGGATTGGTCAGCAGCGGCTGGAGCGTATCGACGAACCGGGCTTCATCCGGATGCGGCACGCCGAACAGCACCACCACGCCGTAGCGGAACAATACCGCGATGCCGCCGTTGCTATCCACCTCCAGCGTCAACGGCGTGGTGGCCAAGCAATCGGCGATCTTGAATGACTTCAAATCCAGCCGGTCGCCCAGCAGCAGTGCGCGTGCCTTCAAGTCCTGACGGTTGTTCAGCTTCAGTTCCATATCGTTATTCCCGTGCAAAGCGGCGTCAACAGATGCGCCTGTGTGGAGACGGGTGCAGGGTACCGCCGTTGCCGCCGCAACGCAAAATTTGCGTCATTCGTCAGTTCCTGCGGCGTGCCGGCAGATATGCGAGCCACTGCGTGCCCCAGTGATGCATGCCCAGCCCCAGCAGGATGAATGCCGTGCCGAACCACACCTGCGGCAGCACCGCCTCGTCGTTCAGGCCATGCCCGAGCAGCAACGCCAGCACCGGCGTGACCAGGTTGATCAGCGCGATGCGCCCGGTCTCCATGTGCTTGATCATGTAGTAATACAGCATGAATCCCAGCACCGAGCCTATCATGCCCAGATACACGATTGCGGCGGCAGCGCGCCCGGGCAGTTCGGCGGGCCATTGTCCGTCGGCCAGCCACCATGCCGCGAAGAACAGCGGCAGCCCCACCGCCAGCGAACCGAACGTCGTCGCCAGCGGCGGGCTGTCATCACCTATCTTCTTGATCCAGACCAGCCCCAGCGCCTGGATCACCACCGCGATGAACAGTGCGGCCAGACCCGGCAGCGCCCCGTCGCCAAGCCCCAGGCCGCCGCGGAATACCAACCCCAGCCCCGCCAGCCCGAGCAGCATGCCTGCCAGCTTGCTGGGCGTGATCGCCTCTTCTTTCAGCCACAGCATCGCGCCCAGGCTGGTGATCAGCGGAGACAGGCCGAACAGCACCGAGATCATGCCCGAGCTGACATATTGCGAAGACCAGTAGGCCAGCATCATCGTGCCGCACATGGTCGAACCGCTCGCCAGGTAGCTGTGCAGTGCCTTGCGGTGCAGCGGCAGGCGGATGCGCAGCACGGCCAGCAGCGCCAGGCACAACAGCGTGCCGATCGCCATGCGCGACAGTACCGCGAAACTGAAGCCGGCGCCGAGCGCGCTCCACTTGATCGCGAGCGGCGTGGTGGACCAGATCAGGATGACTGAAACAAATGCAGCCGGAAGCGACATGATGATTCTCCAAAGTTACCGGTCGATAAAAACAAAAAAGGCCACAGAACGTTGCTGTGGCCTTTTGGAAGCTGTTGATACTAACAGTGCTTAAACATCAACTCTCCGGGCCACAATGCGCGAAATGCCACACCGCGCGCAGGTATGCGCGGCGGCGGGCTCGGACTTGATGGGAGGCTGGATGCGAAATCATGGTTGGATTATCGGACGGAGCGAGAGACCGTGTCAACAGCGCGGCCGGCATATCACCGTTCATTTGGCGGGTTTCCTGGCCGGCTCGCCGGATTCGGCATTCATGGCCTCGATGGCTTTCTTCAGCGACATGGCCGATTCCTTGGCGCCGACGGCCACTTCGCCCTTGCTCGAGGCCGGAGGGATTTTCGCCGGCGGTTGGGCCGCTTGAGGGGCTTGAGCCGGCGATCGAGCTGGCGGCGCAACCGGTTCAGGCTGATGGGCGGTCGGCAGGGGTTCGGCCGGCGGCTGCATTTCGTTTGCCGGCACGATCGTCTCGGGCGGCGGGGCGATCGGAGCCGGCGGCGTCTCGGTCTGGGGAGGTTCGGCCGGTAGCGTGCCATCCTTGATCGCTTGCTGGTGCAGGCGATAAGCCTTGACGGTCTCATGCGCGACATTGCTGCGTTTGAGCGGCGGCAGCAGGTAATCCAGCGCGAAATAACCGCCCACCACCAGCATGATCAGCAGCAGGACTATCCCGCCGATGATCCAGCCTTTCCAGGAATGAGCCGGCTCGGCGGCCTCTTCTGCTGCCGGCGCTTCGGGTGCATGTTCTGCTTCGTGTTTTACCGGGCGGTGTTCTTCCTCTTCTTCTTCGCCTTGTTCGTCGTGCCCGACCAACGCGGACAGCCTGGATTTTAATCGTGCGAACAGCCCGGGCCGTTTTGCCGTTTCCTCGTCCTCTTCCTCTTCGGTACGGCGATGCGTATTCTCAGCCGTTTCGGCAGGTTCTTCCTCTTCCGTTTCGGCTGTTTTTTTGGAGCCACCGGTCAGTCTGGATTTGATGCGCGCGAACAGCCCCGGGCGTTTGAATATCTCGGTATCGGGCGATTCGCTGTCCGGAGACGAATGCTTTGAAGCCTGGTCGTCAGCATCCTGCGGCGCGGTTTCCGCGTCGCTGTTGCCGGCATCTTTCTTTTTCCAGAACATCAGGTTCATCATGCTTCCTCTTGTTGATTCGCCGACAGGCAGCTTGGCTTCGCGACTTTGCGCTGGATGCTGGCTTCGGGCGGGATGCGTCCGAAGCCAGTCCGTTCGCGTGTGATAACGCAGCATATTGCCCAAACGGCCTGCCGTCAAACATCCGGCGCAGATTTTGCGCCGCCGCAGCGGACGGCAAGGCATCGCTTCTGCTAAAGTTCGGCCATGAGCAAATTATTCCTGGACCGCATCCTGCAATCGCAGGGTTTTGGCACCCGCAAGTGGTGCGCCGAACTGATCGCCGACGGCGAAGTGAGCTTCAATGGCGAAGTCCTGCGGGACAGCCGCCTTGCACTCGAGACCGAGGGTCTCGAATTCACCGTTTATGGCGAGACCTGGAACTACCGCGAGCATATCTATATCGCGTTGAACAAACCGGCCAATTTCGAATGCTCGCGCAAGGCCAGCCACCATCCCGGCGTGCTGACCATCCTGCCGGAACAGTTCGTCCGGCGCGATGTGCAGCCGGTAGGCCGCCTCGATCACGACACCACGGGCTTGCTGCTGATGTCCGACGACGGGCCTTTCATCCACAAGCAATCCTCGCCGAAACACCATGTGCCCAAGGTCTACGTCGCCACCACGCATGACCCGGTTACGCCGGAACTGGTCGCGAAGTTGCTGGCCGGGGTGAAGCTGCATGACGAGCCCGCGCCGCTGGCGGCGGTGACTTGCCGCATCGTCGATACCCACCGGATTGAGATCGTGCTGGAGCAGGGCAAATACCACCAGGTCAAACGCATGCTGGCGGCTGCCGAGAACCACTGCGTCGCGCTGCGCCGTTCGCAGATCGGCCAGTTGAAGCTGGACGACCTCGGGCTGGCCGAGGGCGAATGGTGCTACCTCGACGCGTTCCAGCTGGCGCTGCTGAAGCCGGACTGATACTCACCCGCGTTTTTATCGGGTGAGGGTGAGTGACACAGAGTAAAATCCGCCTTTATTCAAAAAGCAGCGATCAAATGTCCATACAGTGGTTCCCCGGTCACATGACCTCGGCGTGCAGGAAAGCCGCCGAGACGATGGAGTTCACCGACGTCGTCATCGAGGTGCTGGACGCGCGCGCGCCGGAAGCGAGTTGCAACCCGATGATCCGTGAGCTGCGCGAGCACCGTCAGCGCCCCTGCCTGAAGATACTCAACAAGGCCGACCTCGCCGATCCCGTCGTCACGCAGGCCTGGCTGAACTTCTACAACAAGCAGCCGGGCGTCAAGGCCGTCGCGCTGAGTTGCAAGAGCGCCAGCGACGCCGCCAAGGTGCCCTCGCTGTGCGAGCCTCTCGCGCCGCACCGCGACAGCACGCACAAGCCGCTGCGCATGATGATCATGGGTATCCCGAACGTCGGCAAGTCCACGCTGATGAATATGCTGCTGAAACGCCGCGTCGCGAACGTCGGCGACGAACCGGCCGTGACCAAGTCGCAGCAGCGCCATAACCTCAACGACCACATGCAGCTGACCGACTCCCCCGGTTTGATGTGGCCGAAGATCGAGCATCCCGGCGACGGCCTGGTGCTCGCGGCGATCCACGCGATCGGACGCAACGCCGTGATCGAGGAAGAGATCGCCGAACATCTCGCCAACATCCTGCTGGCGCGCTATCCCGCGCAGCTCGCCGAACGTTTCAATCTGGAGCTGGCGGGGCGGGACGGCATCGGCGTGGTCGAAGCCGTCGCGAAGAAGCGCGGCTGCCTGTTGAAGGGGCGGGGCGGCGAACCGGACCTGGAAAAGGCGGCGATGATATTGCTGACGGAATACCGCAGCGGCAAGCTGGGCCGCATCAGCCTGGAGACGCCGGAGACGCGCGAGGCGATGCTCAGACAGGCACAGGAAAACTCCTGACCGGGGCTGGCTTCACGTCAGCGCGACCAGCTTCGCATCCTCGACGCGGATATGGTGGATCAGCCAGTTGCGCAGATAGGAAAGCACATCGAACTGCGCGACCATCGGGTTGGCATGCAGCTCTTCGTAAAACTCGGCGATCTTCTCCTCGAACGCATGGTGCTGGTCAAGCTGACGATCTATCCCGCTGTATCCATAGTGGTTCATCATCTGTTCTTCCGCGCGGAAATGGATCTTCGCGTAGGCATCCAGTGACTTGATCAGCCTGGCGACATCGCGTGCTCCGCGCTTGTTGATGACCACCGCATAAAGGTCGTTGATCAGGTCGAACAGGTAGCGGTGATGTTCGTCGATGACATCGATGCCCACGCTCAGGTTGTCGTCCCAAGGTATCCAGCCGTCCTCGCGATGTTTGACCGGCGGCAGCGTGAGCACTTGCTTGGGGTCGATGATGTCGTCCCGGTAGAGTTCGCGGATGCGCAGTATCTCCGGCATGGCCTTCTGGAACGCGCTGACCACGGCAGGATCGAAATGTTTTCCCGATGCGGATACGACCCAGTCATGCGCGGCCTCGACTGTCCAGGGAGCCTTGTACGGGCGCGTCGAAGTCAGCGCATCGAACACATCGGCTACCGCGCATATCCGGGCGAGCAGCGGGATCTGCTCTTCCTTCAGCCCTCGCGGATAACCCGTGCCGTCCCAGCGTTCGTGATGCGAACCGGCGATCTCGCGCGCGGCGACGATCAGCGCATCGCTCCCGGCCAGGATCGTGACGCCGATGTCGGTGTGAGTCTTCATCACCGCGAATTCTTCCGCGGTCAGTTTGCCGGGCTTGAGCAACACCGCGTCGGGGATGCCGATTTTGCCCACGTCGTGCATGGGCGCGGCGACATACAGTAATTCGCGCTGCGCCTCGGACATGCCCATGGTTTTGGCGATGGCCTGCGCGAAGTTGGTCATGCGCATGATGTGCCAGCCGGTCTCGTTGTCGCGATATTCCGAGGCCACGCCCAGGCTGCGCAGCGCATCGGCGCGCGCCTCTTCCAGCTCGAGCTCGCGTATGCGCAGGGTCTCATTGGTCAGCGCGCGCTGGATGAGTCCGGACAGCGCGCGGGCGAGGTCGTTCATGAACTCCAGGTGTATCGCGCTCAGTTCGCAGCCGGGCGATGCGAATATCGCCGCATAGCCTATCCCCTGCGCTTCGGTATGCAGCGGCAACAGGACCGCGCGCGCCTGAGCATCGGCAGCCTCTTCCCCGGAGGGACTCGCGAACAGGATGTCCTGTGTCTGGCATTGCTTGGCGACGACAGGGCTGGAAAAGGCAGCCGAGTCCCAGCGCATCTGGGTCTTCCAGCTTGGCTCGATGCCGAACTGGGCGACCTGGAAATAGCGTCCGCGCGGGTTGAGCAGCAGGATCGCGCCGCGCGGTTCGAGTTGCAGGTCGCGGTAGTTCGCCAGGGTCGAGAACAGACGTTCCAGCAATACGTCCAGATCCGAGCTCATGCTGTTGGCGATGGTCAACTCAAAAACCAGTTTGCTGATAGCCAACATCTGTTCTTCTTTGTTCATCGGTAGCCCCCCAGTGATCCAGTCTGACAGCTTGATCCGTTCCGGTGATTCGCCTGCCTTTGTGCTCTTCGTCGCCTGTTCTCAGCCGAAGCAGACCACCTTGTTGCGTCCGGTCTGCTTGGCGCTATACAGCGCGGCATCGGCTTCCGCCAGCATCTTCTTCAGGTCGCGCATGACTTCGGGCGGGCAGTGCGAGATGCCTATGCTGATCGAAGTGGAGAGCGTTCCGCATTCGGTGGAGAAGGGCGCGGTTGCGATGCTCTTGCGCAGCGATTCGGCCAGCGTCAGCGCGCCTTCGATGTCGGTGTCCGGGGCGACCACGCAGAACTCCTCGCCGCCGTAACGGCCCAGCAGGTCGCCGCCGCGTAGCCGCTCGGACAGCAGGCGGGCGACCTGCCGCAGCACCTCGTCCCCGGTCGGGTGTCCATGGGTATCGTTGATCTGTTTGAAGTGGTCCACGTCTATCATCAGCAGCGCCAGCGGTGCTCCGTTGCGCCGGGCCAGCGCGCGTTCGGCGTGCTCCATCAGCGCGTGCCTGTTAGGTACCTGGGTCAGGCTGTCGGTCAGCGCCAGATGCCGTATCTCGCGATCCGTGCGTTCCTTGACCATCAGCACGAAACCGATCGAGCCGAGCAGTGCGGTCGCCATCACGGCGATGAAGGAAATGATCTGGACAGGATGCGGGACGGCATCGTTCTGGGGTTGTGCGAAGTCGCTGTAGCCGAGCAGCGCGACGGCGGCGCGCAGTGCCAGCACCGTCATCACGATCACGACGCCGGCGAACAGCAGCCGCCAAGCGCGTCCGGTGCGGGTTTCCCGGTCGGACAGCAGCGCGCGTCCGATCAGCGCCATCTGGAAGCCGAAGATCAGGCTGCCCCAGACGAAGCGGCCCTGTATGTCGTCCAGCAGCAGCGCACCCATCACCAGCGTCAGCGCGACCGGCGCGAAATACTGCCAGCGCGGCGCGCTGCGTTGCTGGAATTCATAGATGGCCGCCAGGATCAGCGCATGCGAAGCGGCCTTGAGGCCGTTGGCGACGACGACCGAGTAGACATCCGGGATCGATCCGCGTGCCGCGATCAGTATCCAGGTCAGGGTCTCGAGGAATATCGCGATGGCCCATTTGCGCATGCCGTCTGGTTTTTTGCTGTCGTTCCCGCTGATCGCGGCGACGAACAGGCTCAGCACCATCAGCGCGTTGGTCAATATCAGCGAAAAAAGCAGCGTGCGGGGATCCAGGTTCATGTCGTGGCGAGATGTTTGTGTATTACTGCCGAAAAGCCGACCCCATTGGGTTCGTTCGTGTCTCAGTGTCGATGCACACTATACCCGCTTCACCTCTTAACTCGAAGTGGATATGTCCATTCCCGGCCTGGCGGCCGCGAGCGCCTGCAACACCGCCTTCAGCAGCGTCCAGCAGTGCGCGACCGATGCGATTTCGACGCGCTCGCCGGGCGCATGCGCACCGCGGATGTCCGGGCCGAACGAGATCATGTCGAGTTGCGGATGGCTGGCTGCGAGCAAGCCGCATTCCAGTCCCGCGTGTATCACCTGCAATCCGGCAGGCTGGCCGAATTGCGCGGTGTATGCACGCTGGCATAACGCGAGCAAAGGCGAAGACGGATCCGGCGTCCAGCCGGGATACGCGCCGTCTTTCGCTGCCCGGAATCCGTACGATGAGGCGTGCGCGACCAGCTTGTCGGCCAGCGCATCGGCGCGCGCGTCGTGCAGCGAGCGCACCTTGAACGTCGCGCGGAATCCGCCCCGCTCGAGCGCTGCCACGCCGAGGTTGCTGGAGGTGTCGGTCACGCCGGGGAAGTCGGAGCTGATGCGCGCGACCCCGTTCGCGGCGGTGTCGATGAACGCGAGCAGCCGGTCGCGTTCCGCGTTTGCAATGGCGGTGTCCGGTGGCGCGTCGTCATGTTTGCAAATGAACGATACATTCGCATCCGCCTCGGCGAATCGTTGCCGCCACGATTCATGTCTGTGCCTGCCCCATTCGTCGATGCTGGCCGCGATGTTGGCGGGCAGCGCGCAGATCGCGAACGCCTCGCGCGGAATCGCGTTGCGCGCGGTGCCGCCGTTGAATTCGATCAGCCGCACATCGGTGTGCGCGGACAGGTCGCGCAGCGCCTCGGCCAGCAGCTTGATCGCGTTGCCGCGTCCGAGGTGGATGTCTATGCCCGAGTGTCCGCCGCGCAGCCCGGACACCTCGAAGCGCACCATCACATAGTCCGCCAGCACATGCTCCTGCGCGCAATCGTGGCGCACCTCCACATCCACACCGCCCGCGCAGCCCAGATAGAAATGGCCCCACTCCTCGGTGTCGAGATTGATCAGGGCTTTTCCCTGCAAGGTGCGGGGCATCAGGCCGCGCGCGCCGTCCATGCCGGATTCCTCGTTTACGGTCAGCAGCACTTCCAGCGGCGGATGCACCAGCCCCGGTTCTTCCAGCGCGGCCAGCGCGAGCGCGACGCCGATGCCGTTGTCCGCACCCAGCGTGGTGTCCTGCGCGATCACCCAGCCGTCGCGCACGATGGTGTTGATCGGGTCGCGCTCGAAGTCGTGCTGCGTGCCCGAATTGGCCTGGCACACCATGTCGAGATGGCCTTGCAGCACCACGCCGGGTATAGCCTCGCAGCCGGGGCTGGCGGGCTTTTTCAGGATCAGGTTGCCCGCGCTGTCCACGACGGACTCGATGCCGCGCGTCTGTGCCCAGTCGATCAGGTGTCCGATCAGCGCGGCCTCGTGATACGAGGAGCGGGGTATCGCGCACAGCGTGGCGAAATGCGCCCAGACCGGGCGCGGCTGCAGATTCTCAAAGTTGTTGGTCATGGTCGTAAAAGTCTACATTGCTCGGATTTTATTGCGGGTGCTGCGCGAACCAGTCCAGCGCGCGGTTCGCGTTCTGGGAATTCAGGTGGAACGCGCCGTGGCCTGAGCTGCCGTCCTCGATCGCGAAGGCGACCTCGCCGCCCAGCTTCCTCAGCCATTCGCCGGTACGTTGCATGGCCGGGCAGCCGTCGCGGTCCGGGTTCGGGTCGCGCGCGCCGCAGGACGTGATCCAGCGCGTGCCCTGGTATGGCATGCCGCCGAACCGTCCGGCATCGACCGAACGCGTCGGCGGATAGTCCAGCGCGGCCCCGCCCGCATTCGCGACGAACAGGCTGAAATAACGCTGCCCCTTGTTGCGGTCCAGCGCGGCGACCGCGTAGAGGTTAGCCGAGCCGCGGCTGAATCCCTGCAGCATTGCATCGCCGGGCTTGATGTCCATGCGCCGCATCAGCAGGTCGAGTTCGCGGTAGATGTCGAACGGTGAGTAGTAGTCGCCGGTCTGCGCGCCGTTGCCGAACCACCACTGCAGGCTGATGATGCCGAGATCGCGGCCTTTCAGGTACGGGCTCCAGATTTCCAGGTCGCGCGTCGCGAAACCGTTGCTGCCATGCAGCGACACGATCCACTTGTGCGGCTTGCCCTTGAGGGCTTGCGGCTCAGATACCAGGAAGAAACTGCGCCCGTCCCTCGTGGGTATCACCTCGGTGCCCGACGAGAGACGCGCGCTCTGCGTGGCACGCTCGAACAGCTGTTGCGCCTGAGCGGAGAGTGGCTCGGCAGTGGCGCCCATGCCGGCAACGGCCAGCATCGAAAACAGGATGACGCCGCGTATGAGTTTGTTCATGTGCTCCCCCATGTTGTCGTGCGCTACTTGCCCAGCAGCCCCTTGATCGCCATCCCCGCGCCAATCACTACGCCGCCGACGGCGCCGACCGCCGCAGTCTTGGCGAGCGCCAGCGCGATCCTGGTATTGAGTTCGGCGACGATGAGCCTGGTCAGCTGCGCGGAAGTCACGCCGCCGCTGTTCTTGCCGATGTTGTGCAGCTCGATGTCCGGCAGCGACAGGTCTATCGTCCCGTTGTAATTGACCTGCGCGTTGCGGATCACGAAGGAATCGATGATGAATCTCTTGCCTGCGTCCTTGTCGTCCTTCTTCTTGCTCGCGCCCAGATAGGCCTCGACGTTATGCTGGATCGCATCGAAGTTGCTGCCGTGGTCGCCTTTCTCGTAGATGATGTTCGGCGCGTCGATCAGCACCTTGTGCAGCACCACCACATTCTTCGCGAGGCTGACGGGTTCCACCACGACCTCGATGGTGTCGGCCTTGAGCGCATGCTCGGTCTTGAACCCCTTCGGATTGCCGAGCTTGAATCCGCTCAGCTTGCCCTGGCCGTCGGAGGCGGAAATGCTGACGCTGCGCACGCTCACCTCGGCCTGCACCATGTCCGGGACGAAGCCTTCGATCGCGAGCTTCACCAGCCTGCCCAGCGGATTGTTCAGCGTGTAAAAGGCGGTGACCGCCGCCACCACCAATACCAGCAGGATGACTAAGAGTTTTTTCATGGTTCGTATCGATTCGTTGATTGGTAGGCTGGGGTTCGCAAGCTCACCCCCAGCCTACGGTGGTTATTCGGGTTTGCGGAACAGCTCGTCGAGCGGGTTCTTGCTTGCGGGGGTGCTGCCGGAGACGCGCTGCGCGGTGAACTCTTCCTCGATGTTGTCGCGATAGAAACTCCATGCCGCGCCCGAACTGTCGAGACGGCGCCAGGTATCCTCGCCGACGCCGCCGTATTGCAGCGTGCTGCCGTCGTCGAGCTGCACCTGCAGCATCCGGGCGCGAGCATCGTAGCCTATCGCGCGCAACCTGCCCGAATTGATCTTCTTCATTTCCATCGTGGTGTCCTGAAACTGTTTCTAGCCTAGCCCCCTTTGATTCTTCCTGCGGTAGGCTGGGGTTCGTGCCTTACCCCAGCCTACCGAGCTTATTGGCGAACGAAAGGGGCAGGTACTCGAACTCCTGCTGTGGCATTGGCCTTCCATAAAGATATCCCTGCGCGATCTCGCAACCGTGCGTTTGCAGGAATGCTGCCTGTTCTTCCGTCTCCACCCCTTCGGCCACCACCTGGTATCCCAGGCAATGCGCGATGATCAGGATCGCCTTCACCAGTTCGGCACTTTGGCTCGCGGTAGTGATCCCGCGTATGAATGACTGATCGATCTTCAAGGTATCGATCGGGAAGCGGGCCAGGTAGCTCAACGCGGAATAACCGGTACCAAAATCGTCGATGGCGATTGAAATACCCAGCGACCTGAATGCATCGAGTATTCCCAGTACTTCACTTTCTTCATTCAGCAGCAGGCTCTCGGTGATCTCCAGTTCGACCCACTCCGGACGGCAGCCTGTCATCTCCAGCACCCCGCATACGGTCTTGACCAGATCCCCGGCCTGGAACTGACGCGCAGACAGGTTGATCGCCACTTTATGCAATGGCTTGTCTGCGACATTTCTTGCACAAGCCGCCCGGCAAGCCTCGCGCAGCACCCATTCGCCAATCTCGACGATCAGGCCGCTATCCTCGGCGATGCCGATGAAGTTGTCCGGCGACACGATATCGCGCTGCGGATGATTCCAGCGCAGCAATGCTTCGGAACCGATGAGCGAGCCATCGCCCAGCCGCACTTTGGGCTGGTAATACAGCTCCAGTTCCTTACGCTCGATAGCGCGGCGCAAATCGGACTCCAGCATCAGGCGTTCGTTGGCGCTCTCGGTCAGCTCTCTGGAATAGAAGCGGAACTTGTTGCGACCGGAATACTTGGCAAGATACATCGCTGAATCGGCGAATTTCAGCAGGTCGTCGGTCTCGGTGCTGTCGGACGGATACAGCGCGATGCCGATGCTGCACGAAACGAACACCTCCTTGCCGCCCAGCAGGAAAGGCTGGTTGAGCGCCTCAAGCATCTTCGTCGCGACCCGTCCCAGATCATCGCCGGAGCGAATCTCCGGTAACAGGATGGCGAACTCATCCCCGCCCAACCGCGCCACCGTATCGTAAACACGAATGCAGGTACTCAACCGCGAAGCCGTTTCGCGGAGCAATTCATCGCCAACCGGATGGCCCATCGTGTCGTTGACCGTTTTGAAATGATCCAGGTCGAGCATCATCACGCCGGCCAATTGCCTGTGCCAGGAAGCTTCGGTGATCATCTGGCGCAGCCGGTCGCCGAATAGCGCGCGGTTCGGCAACGCAGTCAACGTATCGTAGAACGCCATCTGGTGTATCTTCAGGCGGGAGGAGCTCAGTTCCGTGATGTCGCGGCCCACTGCGAGCACGCTTTCCACATCGCCGTCCTTGCCGAACTCCGGTGTCAGGCGGGTCAGGCTGCAAACCTCCCGCCCATCCCTGTCTGCCCATTTCAATTCGAATTCGGTTCCTTTTCCGCTGGCGAATACCTCGGCGAGAGCCGCTTCGTACGCCTCGGCCTCGGCGTGGACAGGGCGTTCGGAGGGCGTCATGCCCAGCAAGGTATCGGCGCTGCCCTCGGCCTGCGCGGCGTAAGCGGGATTGACATACAGGCGACGGCAATCGCGTCCGTAACGTGCGATGGTGTCCGGCGAATTTTCCGCCAGGCTGCGGAACTCGCGTTCGCGCGCCGCGAGCTGGTCTTCCATGCGCTTGCGCTCGGTTATGTCGCGCGCCGTAGTCAGTGCGAATTTGTTGCCGTCCTGTTCAAAGATGACGGCGGTCAACTCGACCGGGAAGATACGGCCATCCTTGGCGCGATGCCTGCTTTCAAAACGGCCAGGCTCAGCGGTCGCCGCATGCAGCATGTCCAGGCACGCTTCCAGTGTGATGTCGGGATCGATATCCGGCGGGGTCTTCCCCAGCAGTTCTTCCCGGCTGAAGCCGAGCGAACGGCAGGCCGCCTCGTTGATATAGACGAAACGCACATTTTCATCCATCAGAAAAACGCCGTCCGACGACAGATTGACGGCGTGCTCCAGCAGTTCCAGTTGGTTTTGCTGCTGCCTGCGGCCGGTGATGTCGCGCACGAAAGCCACGTTCACCATCTGCCCCTGATATTCGAACAGAGTCCCCTGCATTTCCACCGGAAACAGGCTGCCGTCGCGCCGCCGGTGGCGGGTTTCGACCGTCACGTTGCCCCGCTCCGCCAACTGTGCGCGAATCCAACGACCAAGTTCCGGAGTGATGTCAGGGTCGATATCCTCGGGCGTTTTTCCCAGCAATTCTTCCCGCGAGTAACCCAGGGAACGGCAAGCCTCATCGTTGACATAGACGAATCGCCGATCGGAACCGATCAGGTAGACCGCTTCTCGGGCGTTGTCGAGAATGAATTCCTTCAGATGGAGTTCCTGCTCGGGCGCATCGCGCCGGGACGTGTCGACTCCGTCTGACATCTCAGCAACCGCATCTTGCCTGGCTGCCGTAATCCCGGATTCTTCCGGGTAACGCTTGCTGCTCATGAATATTCACGCACCTTGCTCATGGGTATGCAGTGTAGTGCAGAAGACCGCTCATGTCACCGCGCTGATCGACCGTGACCGCACGCACGCGCCAACAATCCAAGAGGGACGGTATCAGTTTTGTTTTCAACCTCATTTGAAAATGATAGCGAGGTTTCCCCCATTAGCTGCGGAGCTTCGATCTGCCCTTGTTGGTCACTCGTCCGCAGGCCATTCGCTGAATGGGAAGGGGATTTCCTCAGTGGCAAAAGTAAGGAAGAGAACGATCTGCCGGAAATAGCTGCCCAAGTTTCGGCCAAGCACGACCAGCCGCTCATTGGGCGCGCTGTTCAGCAGCACGATCACGAACTGGATGGCGGCGACGACGAAGAGCACCGTACCGCACACATGGAGCACCAGCAACATCAACAGCATGAACAGTCCGCGCACCCAGATATTGCGCTTGTTGCCTGAGGTATCAGAAAAATCGTTCATCGTTCGCACTCCTTTAAATGGGCCGGGCTAGCTCATGCTGAGCCCATTAGCCCGCGTTAGCCTTAGTGATTCGCTTCCACACAAATACAACTAGAGGGATGATTATCGCAGTAAGCAACGTTGCAATAATCGCCCAATACCTCTCCACGAATGCCAATCTTCCCGCGGCTGATGTAACCTGGACTAAGATTTCCCGTTCAAATGTTTTTACCGATGTGACAGTGTCTTTGCCATCCACAATGAGTCTGGCATTCAGTGAAAGATGAAGCGCTTGAGCTCCGTAATCCGTTGCCTTCACCTGCCATTGCCAGGTTGTGACCCGCGTTGACGATACCAGTTGTGATTCCTCTGGGGTGACTGGAGTGATCTCAAATCCGCTACCCGTTAGATGTGCATCCATACGGTCGGAGACCTCCACCTTTTGCCCGCCTGTTTGACCCGTTCTCTCGAGCAGAGACGTCAACTCGGCAAAGGTCTTGTCGCCGCCAAGTTTGACGGTCACTACGCTCGTCGAGCCTATCTCCATATGCTCTGGGGCGGAGTACGCCATTTCTTGCCATCCCAGCTTTGCGATCGCCTGATTGGCAGAGGCGAGAGGCAAAGACTTTGATTTGATCTGATGGTTCTGGAAGGAAGGGATCGCTATCGCAGCCAAGACGCCGATGACGGCTATTACAATCATCAATTCCATGAGTGCAAAGCCGCACAGAAAGAAATGTTGTCGCAAGCCAAGGCGTTTTATTGTCGAACGACTATTCACGCTCACCATCTAGGCCTCCTAATCAAGGGAAACAGTTCCCATAGGGTACGATGTGCTACGCATTGTGCAGCGTATTTCATTCGGCGCAATAACGATCGCGCCCTACGCGGGTTGTCTTTGATTGTTGCCTGTTCGTAAGAACTATTGCGATGCTGACCCCTTTAATCCGGTCTGCCCTCCATTATTGGCAGTTATTGCGCCCTACGTGGGCTATACGTGAAGTGTTGTTTGAGCCGAATGCCAGTCGTCAGACTCAAGCCAATTAGCCAGTCGATTGAGATCGAAACGCGACTGAGCAGATTTAAAATAATTATTGTGTGAATATGTACGGCCATGCTCCAGAAGTTGAGCTTGATACGTTTGAGAAATTATCTCAACATTTGCAAAAACACTGTCATAAACTGTACCCATAGCTGAAGCATTAAGTCCGCCCGCCTCCTGATTCAACAAGGCTAGATGTTTGTGCATACCGTAGCAAAGTATTTCATCGGCATGCTGAATTAAATCAGGCGCATCTTCCAATGATTCATTACGTTTAGTCACTACGAAGTTATGTATTGCATAAACATTAAGCATCTGCGCATAAAGCGGGGAGTTAATGTCTCCGCCAAAATATATGTGCAAAGGATCGTTCGTTTCGCTGGTGGCATCGTATAGCTGTTGCAGAACTTGGGTCTTTGACGCTTTTGCTGTTTCTGGACGCTCGTAATAGGTTGCGTACCAGAATTTGAGGAGAGTTTCGCTGGTAACAGTTTGACTCAACTCGCGACTTAACTTGTTTTCAAAACTGTCACCACGTTTAGTAATGTATCCAATCCCTTTGTTCTCAAAGAGAACTTTTAAATGTTGATTAAAATCACGATTGCTAATTTTGTCTCGGACATTAATGCTGGTTTGTGTATTTGTTGCTGTAGTAATTTTTTCAGCCAACTCTTCATCTTGAGTGTCATAAAGCCTGATCATGACATCAACATCTTCGAGTTTCTCAGGCTTTGATTTATATACTTCATAAATTACTTGGGTTGATTGCAAGCCGTTAACAATAACAGGATTCACGGTCTGAATCGGATAAGTGCCAGCCTGCATTGCGTTGGGCAGCTTGAGTGTTTCCGCTATCATTGTTATACCGTTATTCATAAACGGGAAGTACGCTGAATCCTGCCCTATCAACGTATTTTTTATTTGCTGGTTAGTGCGAACAGCGCCAAGAAAACCGCGAATATTTTGACTAAATAGATGATCTTCATTCCCGTTAATGCGCTTTTCTTCTTCAATAAGGCGACAAAGTTCTTTCGCTTTCAATCGAAAACCAACAGAGCGAACATTGCCCTTGGCATAGGTAATTAACGCCTGAGGGTCGCTAGATGAAGCGATGTTTGACTTCTCCGCCATAAAAGTAAAGCTGACCATTTTTCGTTTTCGTTGCGCGGCCTGTAAGCTTTCAATTTTTGAGAACAGATCGCTCGCATCTAAGATTTCAAGCATTGCATGCTGCTTCATGTGCCTGTCAGCAATTTCCTTGTCTTGTGCTTCCTTTTTTCCATTGAACACAAAAAACAACTTTGGAGTGTAAGTTATGCCTTGGCGAGGAATATCCCAAACGGTTTGAAGTTTTGCACTTACATTTTTATTTAACGGTAGTTGTGCGCTATTCATGCGCTCAAATAAATTTTGATAGTCACTTACAAATTTAGTGACTTCATTATCTCCCAGATGCTCTGAACTCTTTGTTTGGAACACCGCAAGAGTCGCGGTAGTCTCGTCGAAATAAATGCCATCTACCCCACCATCATGACCACCGTCATGTCCACCATTTGCAGCCTTAACCAAGGTGGAGATTTCGTTGTAGACTTCGTCAAACGGTTTGTCGAGAACAGCTGCAATTGAAAAAATTTCAAATGCATGGCCGCGATTTCCATTAAACCCAAATCGTTGGTCTATTTTCTCAAGATAGCTATTTATAAAAAGAGTGTGGTTCATATCCATTACCTTTTGTACGCCGCTAGCTGCAATCTAACAGCAAATCCTACTCTTTTCCATAAGCTAAGAATTTTGGGTGTTACCGGCTAATCGGCTTATACCGAATCCGCTTAGGCTTCGCACCTTCCTCGCCCAAACGCTTGCGTTTATCCGCCTCATATTCCTGGTAGTTACCGTCGAAGAACACCCACTTGGAATCGCCTTCGCAGGCGAGGATGTGGGTGGCGATGCGGTCGAGGAACCAGCGGTCGTGGGA
>FZPV01000071.1_pt1 | contig 31038 bp, 29 predicted proteins | sample 1534821 | NCBI WGS metagenome assembly FZPV01 (sample SAMEA104161955, study PRJEB21768) | metagenome | isolation source: underground water
CGCGCGGCGCCCGGCAACGCGGCGAACAGCTTCTGCGTATAGGGATGCAGCGGCTTCGAAAACAACTGTGTGCGGCTGGCCTGCTCGACGATCTGTCCGGCATACATCACGCCGACGCGATGCGCCATTTCCGCCACCACGCCGAGATCGTGGGTGATCAGCAACAGCGCCATGCCGGTCGCGTCCTGCGTGTCGCGCAACAGCTGCAGCACCTGCGCCTGTATCGTCACATCCAGCGCGGTGGTCGGCTCGTCGGCGATCAGCAGCTTCGGCGTGCCCGCCAGCGCCATCGCGATCATCACGCGCTGCTTCATGCCGCCGGAAAGCTGGAACGGATATTCGGTCACGCGCCGCGCCGCATCAGGGATACCGACCTGGTCGAGCAACTCCACGCTACGCTGTTGCGCGGCCACACCGCGCAAACCTTGGTGCAGCGCCAGCACCTCGGCGACCTGCTGCCCCACCGTCATCACCGGATTCAGGCTCAGCCCCGGCTCCTGAAAGATCATCGCCATCCTGCCGCCGCGCACCTCGCGCATCTCGCGCTCGCGCAACTCGAACAGCGAAACCCCGTCCATCTGCGCCGCACCGCCCGCATGCACCACGCCGTCTGGCAGCAGCCGCAGCAGCGACAGCGCGGTCATGGACTTGCCGCAACCCGATTCGCCGAGCAGCGCAAAGGTCTCGCCAGCCTGAATGCCGAACGAGATGTCGTCCACGATGCGCGCGCCGTTGCGCAACTGCGTGACCAGCGAGGTGACTTTCAGCAATTCGCTCATACCGCCTCCGTCCGGTTCAATCGGGGATCGAACGCATCGCGCACCGCGTCGGCGAACAGGTTCGCCGCCAGCACCAGCACCAGCATGAACATGAACGCGGCGGCCAGCGCCCACCACACCATAGGCTCGCGCCCCATCTCCAGCCGCGCGCCGTTGATCATCGTGCCGAAGCTGATCATCGAAGGGTCTACGCCCACGCCGACATAGGACAGCACCGCCTCGGCCAGCACCAGCCCGGAGAAGTCCATCACCAGCGCGATCAGCACGATGTGCATCACGTTCGGCACGATGTGGCGCGTCAGGATGCGGAACGACGACACGCCGAACGACTGCGCCGCCTGGATGTATTCCAGCTCGCGCAGCTTCAGCGTCTCGCCGCGCAGCAGGCGGCACAGGCCGGTCCAGCTGGTCATGCCGAGTATCAGGCACAGGAACACCAGCCGCAGGTCGGCGCGCGACGCGGCGGTGTCGAACCATTGCGGATGCGTCTCTATGGTCACCTGCATCATCAGCACCGCCGCCGCGATCAGCAGCACGCTGGGGATAGAACTCAGCACGGTGTAGACGTACTGGATCACGTCATCCACCCAGCCGCGCAGATAGCCCGCTGCGATGCCGAGCAGCAGCGCCAGCGGCAGCGTCACCAGCGTCGTGACCGTGCCGATGATCAGCCCGGTACGTATGCTCTTCAGCGCCAGATACAGCACGTCCTGCCCGACCTTGTCGGTGCCGAGCACGTGATAGGCGGCGGCGAGGTTGGCTACCGCGCCGATCAGCGCCGCGATGACCAGCGTGGCAACGATTACTGCACGACACGTTTTGTTCCCCGTCATTCCGGCGCAGGCCGGAATCCAGCGAGTTAAACAATTACCGCGTAGCGCTTCATCAGGGGTTTGTCCGCTACGCGGAGTATTTGATTGACTGGATTCCGGCCTGATAGAACTACTAGCCATTCGACTAGGCTGCCCAGAAACGCCAGCCAAGTCGCTGGTTATGCGCCGGAATGACGAAATTGCAACCAGCAGCAACACACCAACCAGCAACCCGCCCCCCCCACCAACCAACGCCCGCCACGCCACATCCCTGTCGCGCTGCGCTACATCGGCCAGATGCGCGCCGCCATATTTCAGGCGCGGATAGTCGCGCAGCACTCTGCCGTCAGGCGATTCGATGCTCTCCCTGGCGTACAGCGTCACGGCCAGCGGTGCGGAATAGGTCTTCTCGTTCTGCGTGCGCAGCGGCGTGACCAGCTTGTCGAACAGGCTCAGCACCTCCGGCGAGTACACGGTCGCGCCGCCGCTCTTTTCCGGCAGCGCGACGCGGTAATGCAGCGTATCCAGCAGGCCGATCAACAGGAACAGCGACAGCACCAGCAGCGACACCATCGCGACGACGCTTTGCGCCACGCGCCGCCACGGCAGCAGCAGATGCTCGCGCCGCCGCACATACCACGCGCTCGCCACACCCGCCGCCAACAGCAGGAACACCAGCGCGTCGCTCCACAGGATCACCGGCATAAAGCTCACAAAACACCCCGCCCCGTCATTCCCGCGCAGGCGGGAATCCAGTTAATAAAAAAATCCCCGCGAGGCGGGACAATGAGTTTGTACGCTTCGCGGCGTGTTTGCCTGGCTGGATTCCCGCCTGCGCGGGAATGACGGATTACTGACAGCTTGCTCATTGCAGCCTCACGCGCGGATCGACGACGGTGTAGGAGATGTCGGTCAGGATCAGCCCGACGATGTACAGCAGCGAGCCCAGGAACACCATCGCGCGCACCACGGAAAAATCCTGCGCGTTGATCGCATCTATCGTGTAGCTGCCCAGGCCGGGGATGCCGCAGAACGACTCGGTCAGCAGGCTGCCCATGAACAGCAGCGGGATCACCACGACCACGCCGGTCAGGATAGGGATCATCGCGTTCTTCAGCACATGCGTGAACAGCACGCGCAGTTCCGACAGGCCCTTGGCGCGCGCGGTGCGCACATAGTCCTTGCCAATTTCCTCGAGGAAGATCGTGCGATACCAGCGGCTGCTGGAACCGATGCCGCCGGCCACGCCGATCGCGATGGGCAGCACCACGAACTTGAAGCTGTCCGCGCCGCCCGCGTAGCCCGAGATCGGCACCAGATGCCACAGTTTGCTGACCAGAAACTGTCCGCCGATGATGTAAAACAGGCCGGAGATGGACATCAGCAGCACGCACAGCGCCACGCCCGCGATGTCCAGCGCGGTCGCGCGGAACAGCGTCATCAGCAGCGCGAAGCTGACATAGGCGACCAGCCCGACCAGGAAGGTCGGCAGCGCGATCGCCAGGCTGGGCCCCATGCGCGTGGCGACCTCGCGGCCGATGCTGCGCCCGTCGTCGGAGTAGCCGAAGTCCAGCACGAACATGCTGGCGGACTTCTGCCAGAAGATCGTCTCGGTGAGCTTGTCCGCGCCGCTGGCCGCGCTGTTCAGCAACAGCGGCCTGTCGTAGCCGCGCTGCTGCTTCCATTTCTCGATGGCCTCCGGCGTCACGCGCTTGATGCCGAGCTGCATGCGCGCCATGTCGTCCGGCGTGTTCACCACGAAGAACAGCGCGAAGGTGAGCAGGTTCACACCGATCAGGATAGGCACGGCATACAGGATACGGCGCAGCAGGTAGGCAAGCATCAGGCGTCTATTGTCGGCAAGTAACGGTTGCGCGGATTATAGGGCAATATCCGCTCGCAGTCGGTTTGGGGCCGGAGAATGCATTGATGACGGAATTGCAGGAGCATTGAACATGAATCATAGTGCGCCACCATTATCGACACGAAGGGAAGCTGGTGTAATATGTTGCCGCTGGCGACATGATTCGAGCCGTAAATGCTTGGCAGGAGGCAGAAAAATGAATCTCACAGGTGTAGTTGCAACACACTGGAAAGATATACAGCCAAGGGAATTGGCCTACCCGGGATTTAGCACTCGGCTTTTGTGGTCTGAGCCAAGCGGAAGGAAAGCTCTAATTTTCGAGATCGCCCCCGGTGCGGTTTACCCCGATCTTGACGTTCACGCTCCAGGTTCAGAGGAAGTATTTGTTGTTTCGGGCACGTTTTGTGATGGGAAAGACTCGTATCCTGCGGGAACATTTATTCATCACCCTGCAGGTACATCCCACATACCGCAGTCAGTGGATGGTTGCGTTCTATTTGTCTTTTTCCCAGAGGGCTGAAAATTGCTGCCACTGTCCCATGCAATAACCATGTCTAACCCTGCGCTCAAGCGGGACTGCGCAAAAGCGCGCAGCCCCTCAACTTGAACGTTAGCCCTCGAAAGCATAAGGCTATGGACATTATCGGCACCATTCGCACTCCCTACAAGACAAAGCAGGACTGTCCGATTCAGCCGCTTTACACGTCCGGCGTTATAGGGCGTGTAGAGGTGTTGGAACAGTACGCCGAGGGATTGAAGGACATTGACACCTTCTCCCACATCTATTTGCTTTATCTGTTTGACCGAGCCGATGCGATCAACCTGGTTCGTTCCACTTTTTTAGACGACACCCCTCACGGCATCTACGCCTCAAGACATCCGTGCAGACCAAACGGTATCGGTATGTCAATCGTCAAGCTCATTCGGAGAGAGGGTAATGTTCTCATCGTCGAGGGCGCAGACATGCTGGACGACACACCACTCCTGGACATCAAACCCTATATTCCAAAATATGACGTCATTCCTTCTGCAAGCGAAGGATGGACAGCCAACAAGCAGTGGCGTCAAAAGCCGGAGGGTCGGGAATGACCACGTCTAGGGCTAACCCGGCAGTCGAGAGGGACGCTTCGCGGCGAAGCCGCTCGCGCCCCTCACTTCTACGTTAGAAATCACAAGGAACGCTTATGAGCACACCCTTGAATCGCTTCGGAGACTACCTTTTAGAAAAGGCACTCGCGTCAGAATGTAAACATGCAGGGCTGGTTAGCGCTTCGGCTCAACTTTCATTTGGCAATGTCGAATATCTGCGAAGTAAAAATGAGGCCGAACATTCATCAGAAGCAATCGTAATGCTGCATGGTGCCGCCGCAGACAAAACATCATGGACTCGCTTTGCCAAACATTTAGGCAGCAAATTTCCGCTCGTGATTCCAGATTTGCCGGGGCATGGCAAGAGTATCGCGGACATCAATCTGAACTACAGCATCAATGCACAAGCAGAGCGGCTCAAAGAATTGCTTTCTACGCTTGGAATCAAGCGAGTTCATCTAATCGGCAATTCTATGGGCGGTACTATTGCAATCCATCTGGCATCCACCTCACCAAATCTCGTTGCATCCCTCGTGTTGATTGACGCAGCGGGTTTTGAGGCAAGCCCGAGCTGGTTACGACAACATGTAGCACGTACGGGCATCAATCCAATGATTGAGCTTCGTGACGCATCAGACTACCGAGCCATGATGCGCATCGGCATGGAGGCCCCTCCCTATATTCCAGGGATTATTCTTTCGGCATTGGCGAGAGTTTTTGTTAAACGTAAAGCCATCAACCAGAAGATAGTCAAAGATATTGAGCAAGACATTGATCAAACGGGAAGCCTTTCAAAAATCGTTGCTCCGGCTCTTATTATCTGGGGTGCCGCTGACAAAGTTGAGCATGTCGATAACGCAGAATTACTGCATCAACGGCTTACCAACAGCCGAAAGATTGTCATGGAGGGAATTGGTCACGTTCCAATGGTCGAGGCACCGAAACAAGTTGCTGGTGCTTGCAGTTCCTTCTTCGCAGATATGGCACTATGATTTCTAACCCTGCGCTCAACCGGACTTGCGCGAAAAGCCGCGCAGGCCGGTGAATTCAGACGTTAGGCCTCTGAGGAAATGTCGATGGACATACGGAGAGAACTGAACCCAGTCATGCAACGCATCGTCATTCCAGATTCGTTCGTGCTTAACGGACGGACGTTTTCTGGGTTTCACGCCCTGCCTCGGCATGAGGCCGAACGGCTGTACACTGGCCTTGTTAAGTACGGCAACTCGTGTGGATGTAGTACAGGTGTGATCGGCGCATTATTGTCGATCTGCTTATATTTGTTGGGCGGTTTCTGCCTACCGACTCTACTGACCGAGTCAGTCGGTGCTACATGGCAGTTAGGAGTTGTGGCCGCAGTTGCTGGGGGCGTTGCGGGCAAGTGCGTTGGATTGTGGTGGGCCTACCGCTGCTTCGAAAGCCTGCGGCGCGAGTTCGATGCGCTCGGGAACAACCCAGCACTGACCCAAAAGTGCACTACCTGAAAACATAAATCTGACTGGAGGTATTTCACATGGCTGAATCTTGCAAACAACAGCAAGAGCGTATCGAAGAGACTGTTCTGCAACCCGTTGAGCAATGGGTGGAGCAGCAGGAGGAAAAGTGTCGGAACGAGCCCTGTATCTGGTGGATGCTTTGCCTAAACAAACTCGTGTGCTGGGTTGTCACTGCCCTGGTGAAGGTGACTTTATGGGTCACTATGGTGGTGGTGCGGTGGGTGTACCGAATCGTTTGCACGGTTGTGTCGTTGGTAGTTGGAGTGCTGGCACTGGTGATCGGCAACACCGATATACTGGTCCAGGCCGTAAAAGACCTGTGGGAGCTTACTAAAGACGCTATCTATACCGTGATCGGCGCGGTGATCTTCGCGGCTCTACGGATTGTGGATATCTTCCAGTCCGTAGTGGGGCTACAGCCAGCCAAGAGACGATTGACGGATCGAGAGCGCGGGATTCTGTGGCCAATCTTCCGCGATTCGCTCAACTACAACGCCATTGAGCTGGTAATAGGTTCCGCAGGTGTCCTGTCCATTTTCAGGGGCACTGCTTTTACGATGGGTTACACGATCTACATCCAATCTTATAGCGAGCAGACGCTCGTACACGAATGCGTGCATACGTGGCAGTTTCAGTTCGAGGGCTTCGAGTACATCGGTAACTCGGCATTGAACCAGCTCGACGCTCGCGTTTTCAGTCCAGGCTACGACCCGTACGAATGGAAGTCACATATTGATGCTGGTGAATCCTGGTACACGCTCAAGAGTGCCGAGGCGCAGGCGAAGTTTGTCGAGGATGTATATGCAAGCGGGCATTTTGACGATTTGCCGCCCGGTCCGCCGGGTGCCAAATCGCACCGACATCTGCCAACCCTTCCGTATCACCCGTTCGACGATACGCCAGGGGCGTTCTTTCGAGAAAACATAAAATTGGGGCAAAATGCGTTCATAGTGAGCGGCGGCGACTACACCGACCAGGCGAACGACGCATGGCGCATTATCCGGACAGGCTAGCTGGTATGGTGAGCAGCTTCTTTTCACTGTTCACCACCATACCACGCCATCAAAAGCCAATGGGGCCAGTATCACATTACGTTAACAGGTTCGAAAAAACAGCCTAGCATTATTCGAGATCGACGTCGCAAAGCAGCACGGCTGAGCTCCGCGTCGGGTTTAAAGGAGAAGCCCATGAATAGTTCAGAGTCTTCACGGTCCCGGGTACAAGCGCTGCTTGCCGTTGTCATCGTTCTTGCCCTTGGAATATCGGCATGGTGGTTCTTTGAATACCGCGACACTTGGCCGCGCGGTGAAGCTCTCGGAGTTGCGCTACGTCCCTTGATTGATATGCAGAACACCGATCAATCGCTGGTCGCCCGTGCGATCCTGGACAACTACAATGAGACGAGGTCGAATGCATCGAGGTGGAGTGGCATTTATTGGGGCTTCACGTTCCTCGCTGCGGCACTCAGCGCACTGGCGGGGCTCATCCTCAAGTTTGAAGCCTTCGTCAAGAACGAGGGAGTGAAGAAAGACATCGCGGCATTGTTTTCCGTTGCCGCAGCATTGTTGATCACGATCTCGACGAGCGGTGATTTCCAGCGCAAGTGGCAAGCCAATCGCATTGCAGCCGCCGAGCTTGAGCGAACCGGCTATGAGTTGCTGGAGAACAACGCGGCGGATCCACGCACATATTTCGCTTCCGTTGCCCAAATCCTGCACAACCGTCATGTGGCAATTGTCGGCAGCATGGAGCAACGCAAGCCTACCGCTGATCCTGCAAAGGAATCTCCTTCTAACCGATAACATGGAGCAAGACGATGGAATACAAAGGCAGTTGTCACTGTGGCCGGATCGCTTTCGAAGTCGAGGGGGAGCTTACTCAAGTCGCCGATTGCAACTGCTCGATCTGTTCGCGGATGGGCGCGCTGCATTGGTTCGTTCCGAGAGACAAGCTTCGCCTGCTTACTCCCGAAGAAAGTCTTGCCACCTACACATTTGGCAAGCACGCCATCAAGCATCACTTCTGCCCTCAATGCGGCATTCACCCCTTTGGCGAGGGAGTCGATCCATCAGGGAATCGCAAGGCTGCGATCAATGTTCGCTGTCTTGACGGTATCGACCTTGCATCGCTTCCGGTAATGCACATCGACGGCCGCTCTCGTTAGTTTTCCGCCGTGCCGTCCAATTCGAACATAAACGCCAATACATCCGGAACCTTCATGAACGACCAGGAAATCCCCATAGCCGTTATCGCAAAGCAAGTTGCCCCTCGTATGAAACCATCGAACTACCCTGAACCATTCGCCTCACGCATGGAAGGACGGGAAAAGCGCCCGCTCGGCGACCTGTTTGGCCTTGCGAACTTCGGGGTGAATCTAACGCGCCTTTTGCCCGGCGCAGGCTCGGCTTTACGTCATGCCCATGCCAAGCAAGACGAGTTCATCTACATATTGCACGGCAATCCGATACTCATTACCGACGCCGGAGAAATGCAACTCTCTGCCGGGATGTGCGCTGGCTTCAAGGCCGGCACAGGCAACGCGCACCAATTGCTCAACCGTTCCAGTGAAGAAGTGATCTACATTGAGGTTGGTGACCGCAGCGCGGGAGACTCTGCCGTGTATCCTGACGACGACTTGCAGGCGGTTCTCGTCGAGGACAAATGGAAGTTCGCACACAAAGATGGTTCGCCCTATTAAAGCCGGCCTACCCTCTGCCCTCCTCGCGCTTCTTTAACACCCGCCACATCCACCAGCCGAACAGCAGCAGCGTAGCGGCACCCAGCCACAGCGGCCAGCGCGCGGGCTGGTTCCAGTCGCGGCGCAGTTGGTCGCGCTGTTGCGCATCCACGCGCCAGTATTTGAGTTTGTTGTTGGCCATCACGTTGGGCTTCACGTTGTGCAGCCAGCCGTGCTGCAGCACGTAGTTCTTGGGATGGAAGCCCCACAGCCACGGTGAATCGCGACGCAGTATCTCCAGCATCCGGTCGATGATGACCTGCCGCGCGGGGCCGTTGTCCATGTTTTTCATCTGCTCGAACAGACTGTCGTATTCCGGGTTGCTGTAATTCGCGGCGTTCTCGCCGCTCTTGCCCACCTTGGCCTGCGCACCGTGCAGCAGAAACAGGAAGTTCTCAGGGTCGGGATAGTCGGCGTTCCAGCCCATGTAGAACATCTGCGTATCGCCCTTGCGGATCTTGTCCTGAAAACGATTCCAGTCAGTGCTGCGCACATCGAGTTGCACGTTGATCTTGTCGAACTGTTTGCGCAGCCAGTCCAGGCGAGACTTGCCCCCCACCCCAGTCGCGGTTGTATCCATGTGTATTACCAACGGCTGCATGGTTTTTGCATCCACGCCATTGGCGTAGCCCGCCTCGGCGAGCAGGTGCCTCGCCTCCTCGACGGACTTGCGCCTCGGCACGCCGTCCACCCAGTCATACACGGTGCGGTTGATGCCCGCCTCGCCGTCGCGGTAGCCGAAGATGCCGGGCGGGATCGGCGACTGCGCCGCGATGCCGCGCCCGTTCGCGAAGATCGAGACGAACTCCTCGAAATCCACCGCGATCGAGATCGCCTGGCGCAGCTTGCGCGCCCTGTCCGAATCACCGCCGACCGTTGGATCGAGCCAGTTGAACCCGGTATACATCGTGGAGGTTGCGACCGAAGTGGACAGCGAGATGCCCTGCTTCTGCATCTCGTCGCTCACCATCGCCTCGCCGCCGACGGCCACCTGCACCGCCTGGTCGAAGCTGTCCGAGCTGATGCCGGAGGCGTCGTAATAGCCTTGCAGAAACTTGTTCCAGTACGGGATGGTTTCCTTTTCCAGCGTGAACACCACCTTGTCGATCAGCGGCAGCGGCTTGCCCGCATCTGCCAGCAGCGGTGCATCGCCCGCCTCGCCTTCGGACGGATAGGTCTCGCTGTCGTAATACGGATTGCGGCTCAGCACCATGCGCTGGTTGGGATCGTTTTCGGACAGATAATACGGCCCGCTTCCGACCGGCCACCAGTCCAGCGTCAGGTTGCGCTCGCGCATGCCGGCCTGCGCGTAGAAGCGCTCGGCCTCCTGCGGCATCGGCGCGAAGAACGGCATCGCCAGCCAGTAGGCGAACTGCGGATACTTGCCGACGATCTCGATGCGGTATGTGTGCTCGTCTACCACCTGCACGCCGGGCAGCGGGTAGGCATTCAGGTCGAGGTACGCGCCTGGATTCTTCTGCAGCGCCTGCTGCAGCGTCGCGGCGTAGTCTTTCAGGCCGACGATGTATTCGCTCATCACGCCGAAGATCGGCAGATGCAGTTGCGGATGCGCGAGGCGCTTGATCTGGTAGGCGTAATCCGCCGCCGTGACGGCGCGCGTGCCGCTGTGCGGGAAGTCGCTCAGCGCGCGGATGCCGCGCAGCGCGTCCAGCGTCAGGCTCGCGTATTCCGGCCTGCCCTGGACATCGCGGGCAAACGCCGGATGCGGCTGATAGCGCATGTCGGGCTTGATACGGATCTCATAAACGCTGTAGGCGACCTTGTCCGCAGGTGCGCTATCCGGTAACGGCTCCCGCCGCTTGTCCAGGTAATGCACCGCCGGCATCTCGCTGGCCGCCAGCGGCACCAATTGGTAGGGGCGCTTCAGATAGTGGTATTGCAGCGGCGGCGCGTAAATATTGGCGAGGAATTCGTACTCGTTCTCGCTGTAGGCCTGCGCCGGATCGAGATGCTTGGGGCGCTCGGTGAATGCGGTATACAGGATTGACTTGCCGTCATCGGCCGCCGGATAGGGATCGTTCCACAACCCGCCGTCACAGGCGGAAAGCAGCCCGAACGACAGGGAACACAACAGAGAGCAGACGAGGCGGTTCATGGCGCGAGAGTGTAGCGGAACGGAACGCACGCGTCATGGTTAAGCCAAATATGACGGTACAGCCCACATATCCGCCTTGCAGTATCGCTGAAAACCGGGTAGGGTTAGCCCTGCAATCCCTAATTTAGGAGCTCACCATGGATGTAACCAGTTCGACTTCAGCTGCCGCTTCGTTAAGTGCGATCGTCAACAGCCCGCAGCCCCAGCCGCAACAGCCGGCTCCTGCAGCCAAGACCAGCGAGCAGAACCCGCCGGAATCGACGGTAGTGAAGCTGTCTGCGCAAGCGCAGCAATTGAACAGCGCGGAAACGCAGAACGCTCAGAACAACGGCGAACGCAACGAAACGCAGGCCAAGGAAACCGCAGAGCCTTCCGGCATCCAGTTCATGGAAGGCGAAACCAAGGGCGGTCGCATCAGCACTTTCGCCTGATTCCGCAACAACCCGCATCCGCCAACCCGTTTGGTGTATGCGCCCCCTCGCGGCGATGGCTAACGCGAGGGGCTTTCCAGCAATACTCCGCGTTATGAATCCAGACTGGCAAACCTTCCTCTCCCGACACGGCGCGGTCATGGCTGACAATACCGTGCAGCACTTCGGCGATGCCGCAGGCGAACTCCGTGCGGCGGCAGCAGGCACGGTATTGTGCGACCTGAGCCGATTCGGCACGCTGCGCGTCTCGGGTGAAGAGGCGCAATCTTTCCTGCAAAACCTGTTGAGCAACGATATCCGCGAGGTCAACGCCGCCCGCGCGCAACTGAGCAGCCTGAACAGCCCCAAGGGGCGCGTACTGGCAACCATGCTGATCCGACGCGATGGCGACGATTATCTGCTGCAACTGCCGCGCGAGTTGTGCGAGCCCATGCGCAAGAAGTTGAGCATGTACGTGCTGCGCGCCAAGGTGAAGATCTCCGATGCCAGCGACGAAGTCGTTGCACTGGGACTGTCGGGCGAACATGCGCGGGGAGTGTTAAGCGAACTGTTTGGCGAACTGCCGCAAACTCCGCTCGGCATGACCTGTACCGGGCAAGCCTGCGTGATAAAGATTGGCGCTACGCGCTGGCAGATCGACACCACCCCGGAACAGGCTCCCGCGCTCTGGCAAACGCTCAGCCATCATGCGCAAGCCGTCGGCAGCTCCTGCTGGGACTGGCTGGACATCCGTTCCGGCGTTCCCGTGATCCTGCCGCAGACACAGGAACAGTTCGTCCCGCAGATGGTGAACCTGGACCTCATCGGCGCGGTCAGTTTCAAGAAAGGCTGCTACCCCGGACAGGAGATCGTCGCGCGCATGCAATACCTCGGCAAGCTGAAGCGGCGCATGTATCTGGCGCACCTGGACAGTGCAGACGCCCCTCAGCCGGGTGATGAATTGTTCAGCTCGGACATGGACGGTCAGCCCTGCGGCATGATCGTCAATGTCGCCCCTGCGCCTTCCGGCGGCCATGACGTACTGGCGGTGGTGCAGATTTCCAGCCGGGAGACGCAGCAACTGCACTGGAAATCATTGCAAGGGGCGCCACTTCAATTCTTACCATCGCCCTACCCGCTTCCGCAAAGCTAATCGACGCGTCTCCATCCTCACGGGCTGACCCAGCCGCCGGCGATTCGATACCCTTACGGCGCAAGTCCCCTCATACAGCCTGACACACGCACACCAGCATCAAGCCAGATGCAGAAAGTTCAGCGGATCACAGTCCCGGAACGGCTATATGCCGGAATATCTAGATATTCCGGCATATAGCCATCCTGACCAATCAGGTGTACAAATCGAACGACTCATAGGGATGGCGAGGTCACCATGAAATTCTCAAAAGAACTGAGCGTCGGGAACAGGCTCCTGGACGGCGAACACAAGAAATTGCACGAGATCATCAACGGGATGATCCATGCGGTTGCATCAAGAGACGTTACCCTGCTGGTAGAGGCATTCGAATTGCTGGAAAACAGCCTGTATGCCTATTTTGCAGTCGAGGAAAATATCGCACTGGCGGTCGATTTTGACTTCGAACAACACAGACTGGTACACCAAGGTCTGTTGTATAAATTCCGGCACATCAAAAACGAGCTGTTAACCCGGAATGACACGCAGTCCGCGCTTGACGACAAGCATTACATCGATGCATTGAAGAATTGTCTGATCCGCCACATCAAGGTAGACGATAAGCCGTTGAAAGCCGTGCTGGAAACACATTTTTACGACTTCAAACCAGACGGTGCAGTGAACCCTGAATGCGGATACGATCAGGGCAGTCTACTGTTTTAATCTTCCAGCAGCATAGGCTTCCCGTTGATCACGTACGGCTGATGACTGCATCACGGGCGGCTAAAGTCTCAGCAGCATCTTTATATGCGGCATGCCCGCATCCATGAACACCTCGCCAGACTCGACGAAACCAAAGCCGTGATAGAACGGCACGGCGTGGGTCTGCGCGTCCACATCCACCCGTTGATAATCGTGCGCACGCGCATAGTCGAGCAAGGACTCCATGATGGCCGTGCCGACCCGCTGTTCGCGCCATTCGGGCAATACCGCGATGCGCCCGATGCGCCCGATGTGGCCGTCTGGCAGCATCCGCCCGCAGCCGACCGCATCGCCCTGAAGACTCAATGCCAGGGCGTGACGGCACGCTTCATCCAGCCCGTCCCACTCCAGATGTTCGGATACGCCCTGCTCGCGGATGAACACCGCCTCGCGGATCGACCTGAGCAACGGCTCGCCGTCGTGCCAGCCGACCAGGCTGACGGTAAAAGGATTGCTCATCATTCGCCCTCCCTGCTTAAGCGTTGATTTCGACTGCCGTCCCGACAGGCACCAGGTCGAACAACTCGGCCAGGTCGGCATTGCGCATACGGATACAGCCATGCGAATCCGGCACGCCGAGCGGCACCGAATCCGGCGTGCCGTGGATGTAGATATAGCGGCGCATGGTATCGTTCTCCCCCAGGCGGTTGAAACCGACTTCGCAACCGGACAACCACAGGATACGCGTCAGTATCCAGTCGCGTTCGGAAAACATCGCGCCCAGTTCCGGCGTATAGATCTCGCCGGTCGGGCGCCGCCGAATGAACACGGCATTTTCCGGCTGGCCGGCACCGATCTTGGCACGGATGATGTGCCTGCCGCGCGGTGTGCAATAACTGCCGCACTTCTCCCCCGCACCTTTTGCCGCGGTGGATACTGCGTAGCGGCGCAGCACCAGACCTGAATCATCGAGCAATTCGAGCTGCTGCGTGGCGATGTGTACTTCGATCTTCATGCTGCCTTCTGTTGCGCGCGGCGCATCGCGAAGAATTTGCTGAGCATGGCACCGCATTCATCGGCCAGCACCCCGCCGCTGACGCTGGCATGATGATTCAAACGCGATTCCGCAAACGCATCCAGCACGCTGCCGCATGCGCCGGTCTTCGGATCGCTCGCCCCGTATACCACGCGCGCGATGCGCGCGTGCATGATCGCCCCGGCGCACATCAGGCACGGCTCCAGCGTGACGAACAGCTCGCAGCCGACCAACCGGTAATTGCCGAGGTGCTGCGCCGCATCGCGCATGGCCTGCATCTCGGCATGAGCGGACGGATCGTGGCGCGTGATCGGCGCGTTATAGCCGCGTCCGACGATCTCGCCGTCCCGCACCACCACCGCACCGACCGGCACTTCGCCCGCAGCCTGTGCCTGGCCTGCAAGTTCCAACGCCAAACGCATGTAATCGTCATCGCTCATGGTCAAATCTGCTCGGTGGTGGCCAGCGCATAACAGGCATCCAGCTCCCGACCGAGCAGCTCGACGACCTCGCTGTCCACGCGCCCCGCCTGCGCAAGCCCGGTCAATTCCGCGAACACTTCGTCACGGGACATCTGTCCGCGATACGGACGGTTCTGTGCGAGCGCCTGGAAGATATCGGCGACGCTGATGATGCGCGCCTCCAGATCCAGCTGCTGCCCGGGACGGTGGAAGGGATAACCCGTTCCCAGCAGATTCTCGTGGTGCGCACCCGCCCAGTAAGCGATGCGCGTCCCGCCGAACACGTTCTTCAGGATGCGGAAGCTGTCATAGGCATGCCGCGAAATCAGCGCTCGTTCTTCGCGGGTGAGCGAGGCAGGCTTCTCGAGTATCGCATCCGGCACGCGCAACTTGCCCAGGTCGTGCAACAAACCCGCCGCCTCGATCAGATCCAGCGTCTCGCCGCTGCGTCCTTCGCACTCGGCCAGATAGCGGGCGATCTTGGCGACCCGGCGGGAATGCTCGTGCGTATAGGCGCTCTTGGCATCGACCACCCGCGCGAACAGATTCGCAATATCCAGCATCTCCCGCATCGACAATTGCTGGCCGTCGACGGTGTCGAAATGTGCGACATCCTCATCCAGATAACCGGGTTCCATCGCCAGCCAAAACGCCTCGCTCGCCGCAGCCTTGACGAACGCATCCACCAGAACGGGGGCGAACAGTGTGCCGGCCAGGCCGCGCACCCGCTCGATGATGGCCGGATATTCCCACAGGATGGCATTCTGCCGCCCCGCTTCGCCGCTGATATGGGGTACTTGCATCACATCCACCCGGTCCGCCAGGAAGATCAGGTTGGTTGCCATGCGAATGTTTTCCGGCAGTTCGGCGGGTAGGTTCTCCCAGCGCGTATGGTGCCAACGGACGATAGGCGCGAATGCCGCCAGCGGGGCGCACTCGATCAAATATCGTTCCCCGCGGAAACAGTGTGCCATCGCACCCTCCCACTCCAATCCGGAAGTGATGTCGTGATGCTCCCGCGTCTGCGACACGCCGCAGTCGTGCAACATGCCCGCCTGCTCGATAAACCCTCGCTCCGACTTGCCCCAGCCCAGTTCACGGGCGATGGCTTCGGCCATCACGGCAACCCGTTTGCCATGCCGGACTTCGTCGACACCGACGAAATCCAGCGCATGGGTCAGCCCGATGATCGCCTGATGCAAATGCAGATGCATAAATCCTCCCAGTCCATGTTGGCGCTTGCCCTGCCGCCAACAGCGCGGAAAGTATAACCACTGCGACACCCCATAGCCAGAATTAACGAATCAGCGTGCGCAAAGACTCGCCATCCGCTGCATTTCATCAATGAATTCAGAGCTCATGAGACACCCCTTGCCTTTACCGTGTTTTTTGACAAGAATGGCAGCATCTTTTGAAAGTCTGGATATGTCAGAAAACCCTGTTGCAGATTTTTCTCTACCCGCCACGAGCGGTCAGACCTTCACCCTATCAGCCGCACGCGGCAAGCATCTGGTCATCTATTTCTACCCCAAGGACAACACGCCGGGCTGCACCACCGAGGCGCAGCAGTTCCGCGATCTGTATGCCGAATTCCAGAGGGCCAACTGCGAGGTAGTTGGCATTTCGCGCGACAGCCTCAAATCGCATGAGAACTTCAAGGCCAAGTTTGCGCTGCCCTTCGCCTTGCTGTCCGATGCCGATGAAACGGTGTGCGATCTGTTCGGCGTGATCAAGCTGAAGAACATGTATGGCAAGCAGGTGCGCGGCATAGAGCGCAGCACCTTTGTCTTCGACAGTCATGGTACGCTACGCCATGAATGGCGCGGCCTCAAGGCCGATGGCCATGCGCAGGAAGTGCTGGATTTCGTTAAAACCCTCAACTAAAGGAACGTCATGCCCCCACGTAAAAAATCAGCGTCCAGTCCGACCGAGACCAAGTTATTTGTGTTGGACACCAACGTTCTGCTGCATGACCCGACCAGTCTGTTCCGCTTCGAGGAACACGACATCTGCCTGCCAATGTTCGTGCTGGAAGAACTGGACAACAAGAAAAAGGGCATGACCGAAGTGGCGCGCAATGCGCGTCAGGCCAGCCGCTTCCTGGACGAGATCGTCAGCGATGCGCCGCACAACATCGAGGCCGGCATCGCGCTGGAATCCGCCGCGCACAAGAACTGCACCGGCCGCCTGTTCCTGCAAACCAGTTTCGTCAAATACGAATTGCCGCAGAATCTGGAGCTGGGCAAGGCAGACAACGCGATTCTGGGCGTCATCATCGGTCTGCAGAAACAGCAGCCGGGCCGCCCAGTGATTCTGGTCAGCAAGGACATCAACATGCGCATCAAGGCGCGTGCACTGGGCCTGGAGGCACAGGATTACTTCAACGACAAGGTACTGGAAGACAGCGACCTGCTGTACACCGGCGTGCTGCAACTGCCGACAGATTTCTGGGAGCGGCACGGTAAGGACATGAAGTCATGGCAGAAGGAAGGCCACACCTATTACCAGATTCACGGCCCGCTGTGCGCAGCGTTCTTCGTCAACCAGTTCGTCTACAAAGAAGACGACACGCCGTTCTACGCCATCGTGCTGGAGCAGACCGACCAGACCGCACTGTTGCGCACGCTGACCGACTACACCCACAGCAAGAACAACATCTGGGGCATCACCGCGCGCAATCGCGAACAGAATTTCGTGCTGAATCTGCTGATGGATCCCGAGATCGATTTCGTCACACTGCTGGGGCAGGCAGGCACCGGAAAGACCCTCCTGACCCTGGCTGCGGGCCTGATGCAGACGCTGGAAACCAAGCTGTATACCGAGATCATCATCACCCGCGTGACAGTGCCGGTGGGCGAGGACATCGGCTTCCTGCCGGGCACCGAAGAAGAGAAGATGACGCCGTGGATGGGCGCGCTGGAAGACAACATGGATGTGCTGAACAAGTCCGACGAGGAAGGCGGCGACTGGGGACGCGCGGCGACGCGCGACCTGATTCGCTCGCGTGTCAAGGTCAAGTCGCTGAACTTCATGCGCGGCCGCACCTTCCTGAACAAGTACCTGATCATCGACGAAGCGCAGAACCTCACGCCGAAGCAGATGAAGACGCTGGTCACGCGTGCCGGCCCCGGCACCAAGGTGGTGTGCATGGGCAACATCGCGCAGATCGACACGCCTTACCTGACCGAAGGCAGTTCCGGCCTGACCTATGTGGTGGATCGCTTCAAGGGATGGGAACACGGCGGCCATGTCACGCTGATGCGCGGTGAACGCTCGCGCCTGGCGGATCATGCCGGCGAAGTTCTGTAAGAACCCATGGACCCTGACGCCGAAAAATCAGATACCGAATGGCACGAGGAACTCACCCCGGAGCAATACCGGGTATGCCGCCAGTGCGGCACCGAACCGGCGTTCAGCGGGGAATACTGGGATTGCCATGATGCGGGGATTTATCGCTGCGTGTGCTGTGGCAACGCACTGTTCGATTCCGCGGACAAGTTCGATTCGGGTTCCGGTTGGCCGAGTTTCTCGCGGCCTGCCAAGCCCGAAAACGTCATGACACGCACCGATTCCAGCCACGGCATGCAACGCGAGGAAGTCTGCTGCAAACGATGCGGTGCGCATCTGGGTCATGTTTTCCCAGATGGCCCGCTACCGACCGGACTACGCTTTTGCATCAACTCTGCCGCGCTCACGCTGGACAGAAACTAAACTTCCGTAATTATCTCTATGAAACTGCTGTTCGACCTATTCCCCGTCATCCTGTTCTTTGTCGCCTTCAAGTTCCAGGGCATTTATGTCGCGACCATGGTCGCGATCGCCGCCACCATCGCCCAGATCATCTGGACAAAATTCAAACACGGCAAGGTGGACGTGATGCTATGGGTGAGTTTTGTCATCATCGCCGGATTCGGCGGGGCAACCCTGCTGCTGCACGACGAGACCTTCATAAAATGGAAGCCGACCGTGCTGTACTGGCTGTTTTCCGCCATCCTGCTGTTCTCTAACCTGCTGTTCCACAAGAACCTGATGCGCACCCTGCTGCAGGAGAAAATGGCGCTGCCCGTGCATGTCTGGAACCGCCTGAACCTGAGCTGGAGCCTGTTCTTTGCGGTGCTAGGCTTCATCAACCTGTATGTGGCGTTCAACTATTCCACCGACAGCTGGGTCAATTTCAAGCTGTTCGGCTTCACGGGTTTGATGCTGGTCTTCATACTGGGACAGGGCGCGTGGCTCGCGAAGTATGTGGACGAGAAGAAGGAATCGAACTGATGTGGTACGCAATCATCGGACAGGACGTTCCGGACAGTCTGGAAAGACGCATGGCGGCTCGCCCGGCGCATCTGGCGCGCTTGCAGGCATTGCAGGACGAAGGCCGGCTGCTGCTGGCCGGGCCTTTCCCCGCGGTGGATGCGGTCGACCCGGGTGCAGCGGGCTACACCGGCAGCCTGGTCGTTGCCGAATTCGCCTCGCTGCAAGCCGCACAGGCATGGGCGGATGCCGATCCGTATGTCGCCGCCGGCGTGTTCGGGCAGATCAGCGTGCGGCCATTCCGAAAGGTGTTACCCGCATGACCATCGAACTGATGCGCCAGCGGCTGGCGGCCCTTGCCCCGGTTGAGCTGGACATCACCGATGAGAGCCATAAGCACGCAGGGCATGCCGGGGCGCGGGGCGGCGGCGGGCATTATGTGCTGCGCATCGTCTCCGCGCAGTTCGCCGGCAAGAACACGGTGGCGCGCCACCGTGTGATATATTCTGCGCTGGGAGAAATGATGAAGCGGGAAATACACGCGCTCACCATACTGGCATATACGCCGGATGAAATTTAGCTATCGACTTTTTACTTTCTGAAGAGGACTCGCAATGTTGAAAACTGGCAAATTCGCAGCACTGGCAATTTTGGGCGCACTGGCGATCAACCCCGCCTTTGCCGAAGACAAATCCGCCGCGATGGTGAACGGCGTGTCGATCCCGCAAGCACGCGTGGACTTGCGCGTCAAGGCCGTTACCGCACAAGGCCAGACGGACAGCCCGGAACTGCGCAAGGCGATCCGCGAGGACATGATCAGCCTCGAGGTAATGGCGCAGGAGGCGGCGAAACTCGGGCTGGACAAGAATGCCGAAGTGCAGCAACAGATCGAACTGGCCAAACAACAAGTGCTGGTCGGCGCATTCGTGCAGGACTATGTCAAGAACCACCCGATCGGCGACGACCAGCTCAAGCAGGAATACGACAAGCTGAAAGCCAAGCTCGGCAACAAGGAATATAACGCGCGCCATATCCTGGTGGAAACCGAAGCCGAAGCCAAGGCCATCATCGCGCAACTCGGCAAGAAGGGTAAGTTCGACAAACTGGCCGCCGAAAAATCCAGGGATGCCGGCTCCGCAGAACGCGGCGGCTCGCTGGGCTGGGCTGCACCGAGCAACTTCGTGCAACCGTTTGCCGAGGCGCTGCTGAACCTGAAGAAGGGCGAATACACCAAGGAACCGGTGCAGTCCCAGTTCGGCTGGCATGTCGTCAAACTGGACGACGTGCGTGAACTGAAAGTGCCGTCGTTCGACGAACTCAAGCCGCAACTGCAGCAACGTCTGCAACAGCAATCGATACAGAAGGCGATCACCGACCTGCGCGCAAAAGCCAAGATCGAGTAATTCGGTTCGTCATGCAATAAAAAAGGACACCCGAGGGTGTCCTTTTTTTGTCTGGCACAGCAGTACTACTGTTTTGTACATCCAAGTTTGCCATAACCGGCAAACCTGGCTTGCGCGGCCTTAAATTCCTCAGCCGTCAGCAATACCGGCTGGCCGACTTGCACCTCGTCCGACGGCTCGCCGAATGTCGATTCTGCCTTCACCCAGCGGGTGTTCTCCAAGCCCTCGATGTTATAAACCCCGCTGCCACCGATGATACCCAGCATATTTCTTTCCTCAGTTATTTCAAACCACCACCGGAACACGCACCGTCAGCGCGCACATCAGCTCGTAGCCTATGGTACCCGCCGCACTCGCCACGTCCTCGATCGGCAATCCGCCTCCCCACAGCGTGACCGCACTGCCGACACCGGCTTGCGGCAACGCGCCCAGGTCCACATACAGCATGTCCATCGAGACGCGCCCCACCGTTCGGGTGCGCTGCCCATCCACCAGCACCGGCGTGCCGTTCGGCGCATGGCGCGGGTAGCCGTCGGCATAGCCGCAGGCGACGATGCCGATGCGCATGTCGTGTTCGGCGCGGAACAGCGCGCCATAGCCGACCTCGTCGCCGGCACGCAGTTCCTGCGTGGCTATGATGCGGCTGCTCAGCGTCATCGCCGGCCTGAGTCCGAGTTGCTGCGCGCTGACATCCGCGAAGGGCGACGCGCCGTACAGCATGATGCCGGGACGCACCCAGTCGCCGTGCGTGGCGGGATAGCGCAACAGTGCGGCGGAATTCGCCAGACTGCGTGCCAGACGATAGGGAGCGGCAAGGTCATTGAACAGCGCGAGTTGTGCGGCCACGCCGCGCGTCTCGTCGGCATTGGCGAAATGGGTCATCAGCGTGATGTCGCGCACGGCCGGATGGCGGCGCAACTGTTCCATCGCCGGCGCAACCTGCTGCGGCGTGAAGCCCAGGCGGTTCATGCCACTGTTCACCTTGAGCCACACATCCAGCGCTGCCCGGCGCGGATAGGCGTCGAGCAACTCGATCTGCCAGGCGCTGTGGATCACGCAGCACAGGTCGTACTCGGCGATGACCTCCAGATCCTCCGCGCTGAAAAAGCCTTCCAGCAGCAGGATGGTCTGGCGGTATCCCGCTTCGCGCAGGCGCACCGCATCCGGGATATCCAGCAACGCGAAGCCGTCTGCGGCGGACAAGGCTTCGGCCACCCGCAGCAGGCCATGCCCGTAACCGTTCGCCTTGATGACCGCCATGATGCGTGCCGCGGTGTTGCGCCGGGCCACATGGAGATTGCTTTCCAGCGCATTCAGGTCGATACGGGCTTGTATGGGGCGAGGCATAAGAACTCAAATCTTTGGGTGGGTTTCTACAGTGCGCAATGATAGCAGGGGCAATGCTTTCGTGTTATAAAACGCCCTCACGAAAATAAGCGCTTCTGAATGAATCTCGGTTTTTACATCATCCTCACGGCGCAATTCCTTTGGCTACGGCCAGACAGCTCCGCTGTCTTTAACGTGCCAGGCACATTAGCCTCCGCCGAAAGAACATGAATCGCGGCTTCTACATCATCCTTGCCGCGCAGTTCTTGTCCGCACTCGCAGACAATGCCCTGCTGTTTGCCGCGATCGCGCTGCTGAAAGACCTGCACGCCCCCGCCTGGCACACCCCGGTACTGCAAGAAGCCTTCATCTTTTCCTACATCGTGCTGGCCCCGTTCGTCGGCGCATTCGCCGATTCGCTGCCCAAGGGGCGCGTGATGTTCGTCAGCAACAACATCAAAATCCTGGGCTGCTTCGCGATGCTGCTCGGCGTCAATCCGCTGCTGGCCTATGGGCTGGTTGGGCTGGGCGCGGCGGCTTATTCCCCGGCAAAATACGGCATCCTCACCGAATACCTGCCGCCCGCCAAACTGGTGCTGGCGAACAGCTGGATGGAAGGCCTCACGGTAGCGGCTATCGTGCTGGGCGCAGTCGTCGGCGGCGTGTTGATCAGCCCTTCTATCGCAGCCCCGCTGTTGCACTGGTGGGACGTACCGCTGCTGGACACCGGCATAGACACCGCATCGGAGCTGGCCATTGCAATCATCGTGGCGATCTACTTTGCCGCCGCCATGTTCAACCTCTACATCCCGCGCGTGGCGATAGACCACAAACCGCTCAGCCGCAACCCTGCGTTCCTGGTCAGAGAATTCTGGCATTGTTTCAAGCTGCTGTGGAAAGACCCGCTCGGACAGGTATCGCTTGCCGTAACCACGCTGTTCTGGGGCGCGGGTGCGACGCTGCGCCTGCTGGTGCTCGGCTGGGCCGCGGTCGCGCTGCATTACGACATCGGCGAAGCCGCCAAGCTCACCGCCTGGGTGGCCATCGGCATCGCCATCGGCTCGGTGCTGGCGGCGAAATTCGTCAAGCTGGAACATTCGGTCAGGGTGCTGCCGGTAGGGATCGCGATGGGCATCATGGTGCTGATGATGATCCCGGTCACCAACAGCACGCTGGCGATCTTCCTGCTGATCGCGATCGGCGCGATGGGCGGCTATTTCGTGGTACCGATGAACGCGTTGCTGCAACACCGCGGCCACTTGCTGATGGGTGCGGGCAGTTCCATCGCGGTGCAGAATTTCAACGAGAACCTGAGTATTTTTGCGATGCTGACGCTGTACGCGATCATGGAAAAACTGGAACTCAGCATCTACCTGATCATCCTGGTATTCGGCCTCCTGCTGTCCGGCAGCATGGCTGCGCTATACAGACGCCACGGACACGACCAGGACAAGGGACAAAGATAAGCAGGCGATTCAATTGTTCTGAAACGCCCCAAGCAGCGCCTCGAACTCCGCTATCGGAACCGGCTTGCTGAACAGATAGCCCTGATACGCCATGCAGCCGTTCTGCCTCAGGAAATCCAGTTGCGCCTGGAGCTCCACCCCTTCTGCGATCACGTTCAATTGAAAATTCTGCGCCAAATCTATGATGGTCTGCACCATCACGGCATCGTTGGCATCGGTTGCGATATCGCGCACGAAGCTCTGGTCGATCTTGATCTGATCGAGCGGCAACCGCTTCAAATACGACAGTGATGAATACCCGGTGCCGAAATCGTCCAACGACAATTTGATGCCGAGCACCTTGAGCGCATGCATCTTGGTCACCACATCCGCAACATCGGTCAATACCACACTCTCGGTCAACTCCAGTTTCAGGCGCGCCGGGTTGACGCCATGGGTACGCAGCACTGTGGCCACGTTCTCGACGAAATCATGCTTCCTGAATTGCTGCGCGCTGACGTTGACGGCCAGCTCCAGCTCACGCGTCAGCTCGCGCGCGCCCCACAGCGCAAGCTGACGGCAGGCTGTTTCCAGCACCCAGTTCCCGATATCAAGTATCAGCGAACTTTCTTCCGCGACAGGGATGAATTGCGCTGGTGCGACCATGCCGCGTTTCGGATGCATCCAGCGCACCAAGGCTTCCGCCCCCAGCGGCTGGTGATCGTTCCCCACCTGGATCTGGTAATACAGACGCAACTGCCCATCGGGTACGGCACGGCGCAAATCGGCCTCCAGCGCGGCTCGCATTTGCACGGCCTGCTGCATCGCAGGGTCGAAGAAGCGCACCGCGTTGCGCCCAGAATCTTTCGCCTGATACATCGCCAGGTCGGCATGCTTCAACAAAGTGTCTGCAGACTCTTCATTGCCGCGATACAGGCTGACGCCGATGCTCGGCGAGCTGTGATGCTCATGGCCATCGAGTCTATAGGGAGCCGATAAACTCGCGCGTATCTTCTCGGCGATCAGCGCGGCTCTTTGTGAGGCATCTTCCGCTCTGGTGCTGATTTCATCGATCAGCACCACGAATTCATCGCCGCCCAGGCGGGCGACCGTGTCGGCCTCGCGCACGCATAGCTGCATGCGTTTCGCCACCTCAATCAGCAGCAGATCGCCGAAATCATGGCCGAGCGTATCGTTCAGCGTCTTGAATCTGTCCATGTCGAGAAACAGGATCGCGCCGAAATGCTGGCTGCGTGCCGATGCTGTCAGCGCCAGACTGATGCGATCCATCAGCAGGCGCCGGTTCGGCAACTTGGTCAGCGCATCATAGAACGCCAGATTGCGAATCTCGTCCTCGGCCTGCTTGCGCATCGTGATGTCGCTGAAGATCGCGACATATTCGGTCGTTCTGCCCGCATCGTCCCGCACCGCGGTGATGGTCAGCCACTTCGGATAAATCTGCCCGCTCTTGCGTCTATCCCATATCTCGCCGGTCCAGACGCCATTGTTCAGCAGCTGCTGCCACATGTCCGCATAGAACTCCGCACCCTGATGCCCCGAACTCAGGATACGCGGATTTTTGCCGAGCACTTCTTCGGAGCTATAACCGGTGATGTCCTGAAACGCCTGATTGACCCTGATGATGTTGCCGTTTACATCGGTGATCATGATGGCCTCATGCGTCTCGAACGCTGCCGCTGCGATCCGCAGCCTGTCCTCTGCCAGTTTCTGCTCGGTGATGTCCTGCACCGCGCCTACCGAGCGCAACGGCTTACCGGATGCGTCAAAGTCGCTGCTGCAATGCTCGCGCACCCACTTGATGCGCCCATCGGGTAACAGCAGGCGATGCACCACGTCATAAGGCTTGCGATCCTGCAAAGACTGGCTATATGCCTGATTCACCTTGTCGCGGTCATCCGGATGGATCACGCTCAGGAAACATTCATAAGATGGCGAGAACTGCGCCGGGTCAAGCTCGAACATGCGGAATATTTCGTCAGACCAGCGCAGCTCGCCGCTCGCCAGATTAAACTCCCAGCTGCCCAGACTCCCGAGCCGCTGCGCTTCATTGAGCTGATCCTGGTTGCGTTGCAACTCAGCGTGTTTGTCACGTAACGCGGCTTCGATATGCTCGCGCTCGATGATCTCTTCCTGCAGCTGCTCGTTGCTGAGATTCAACTCGCGGGTGCGTTTCTCGATGCGCTCTTCCAGCGTGCGGTATAACGCTTGCAGGTTTTCGGTCATATGATTGAACGCGCGCGCCAGCAGCCCAAGTTCGCCGGGAGCGGATTCGTCCGCACGCGTTCTCAGATCACCCCTGGCCACCTCGTCCGAAGTCCTGGCCAGACCTTCGAGTGGTGCGGTGATCTGGCGACCGAAATAGTATGCGGCCAGCCCGGCCGACATCAGCAAGCCCAGCAACATCTCCAGCATCAGCAGCCGTTGCTGATAAATAGACGCGAACACTTCATCTGCGTCGATCTTGACCACCATCCCCCAGCCCAGCTCCGGCAGATAGCGCCACGCCGCCGCCACCTGTTTTCCGCGGTAATCGGGTTTCACGCCCTCCCCCGGCCCGCCTGCCAGCGCCAGGAATATCGGGACATCTTCCGAGGCCTTGATGTCTATTGTGCGGCGCATTGCGGCCTGCTGATCGTACTTGAGCGGCACCGTGAACCTTGCGATACCGACGCCATCCGGCTCGGCCAACAGTGTTTCGCCAGTCACCCCCAGTCCGGTCGCATCCATCGCCACATGAATGAGGCGCTGATTGTTCAATTGCACGGCAAGCATGCCACGGAACTGCCCTTCCGCCATGACAGGCACGACGATGAAAGCGGCGGGAGCATTATTGGATGGCGCATAAAGCTCATAGCTGGAGAGCGTTGGTTCCAGGGTCATGCGCACTTCACGAAACACCCTGGCCAGCTGCGTATCACGATAAGGACCGCTGATCAGATTGGTGGCAAAATCCGCCTCATGCTTATGGCTATAGACGATCTCACCCTGCGGGGTGATCAGGAACATGTCATAGACCAGCCCTTCCTCCATGTAATCGGCTGAAAATCTGCGGAACGTCGCATCCATGCTGGCGTATTCCGCGGAACCGGAACGGCGCGGATATGACCGAGAAAAAACGACCACCGCCTGCTGTACCAGTTCCGTGCGCCCCAGGAAACGCACATCCTCGACCCGCTCGGACAAATAGCTCCGTATCTGCGCAGTCTTCTTGTCCGCCAGATCCGCCATCCTGCTGAGTACCTCGTGACGCAACGTCACCTCATCCTGTTCCAGGTTGAAATAGCTGAACAACGCCAGCGGCAGCACCGCGACCAGCACAAACAGGAACAGCAGGCGCGTGGCGATCTTCATGGCGTGCGCCCTTCCTGCGCGAGCACCTCAGAAGATCGGATGAAAAACGGAAACGGCGCGGGACGAATCAATCTGGGCGCCGTCCAGATGATCTCGAACTGTCCGTCGGCGCGCGCCCTGCCGATGCGCACCGTCTTCCACAGATGCTGCGTATCGGCGTCGACAGCCACGATACCTTCAGGTGCGGACAATGAATCAAATCCGAGTTGCGTCTTGATCGAGGAAACATCCAGAGTGCCGCTGCTACGGGCCGCATTCACCCACAGCTTTACCCCGATGTAAGCCGCCTCCATCGGATCGTCCAGCACCCGCTGCTGACCGAAGCGGCGCTGGAAGCGCTCGATGAACGCGCGGTTCGCATCGCTGACCACACTCTGAAAATAGCCCCACGCCGCATAATGTCCCGTCATCAAATCCGCCCCCATCGCCGCGAGTTCCGCCTCGGCAATGCTGGTGGAGAACACCGGAATGTCTTCGGCCTGGATACCGGCCTTGCGAAGTGCGTGGAAGAAATATTTATTGCTGTCGCCGTTCAGCGTGTTCAGGACGAAGTCGGGGTGTTGCATGGCGATCTCATGCACAAGTGCGTCCATGTTCCGTTCGCCCAGTGGCGCGTAGCGTTCCGCCAGCAACTGCCCTCCCTGTGCCGCCAGCAGCTTTTTGACGATTCGATTCGCGGTACGCGGAAACACGTAATCCGAGCCGATCAGGTAGACGCGCTTGCCGCGATGCTGCAACGCCCAGGTCACCATCGGGATGATCTGCTGGTTGGTTGTAGCACCCGTGTAAATGATGTAAGGAGATTGTTCCAGACCTTCGTACTGCACCGGGTAGAACAGCAGGCGATGGTGTTTCTCGACCACAGGCCTGACGGCTTTGCGACAGGCTGATGTCCAGCAGCCGAACAAGGCCTGCACGCCCTCCTGCGCAATCATCCTCTCGGCCTGTTGCGCGCAGAAATCGGCATCCGAACGGCAGTCGGCGACGACCATCTCCAGCAGCGTCCCGTTCACTCCACCAGACTGATTGGTCTCTTCGACAGCGAGCCGCACGGCATCCACCAAGGGTGCTTCGCTTTCCGCCATGGTTCCGGTCAGCGAATGCAACACGCCGATCCTGATGCTCGGTTCGACCCGGCCATATCGGCTGTACAGCCACCCGGCGAATAGCATAACCATCGCCAACGCGAGGATGGCGAATGAACTGGTTCTACCGCGCAACACGCTTTGCATAATTTTGCACCGATGCGCCTTGTATGCCCTGTGTCCGGATTGTAGCAAACCTGCCTATTAACCAGTCAGCCAATATGGGTTTGCGGCCACATATGCGGATCCATACCTGCCTATGGCAACCCGATCACAACAACGCTTCAAACTCCTTGATCGGCACGGCCTTGCCGAACATGAAGCCTTGATAGCTCATGCAATCCTGATGTTTCAGGAAGGCCAGCTGCGCCTCGGTTTCCACCCCTTCCGCGATCACGTTCAGGTTAAAGCTGTGCGCCAGATCGATGATGGCTCCCACCAGCAACGCGTCGTTGCCGTCCAGCTCTATGCCCTGCACATAGCTCTGCGCGATCTTGAGCTGGTCCAACGGCAACTGCTTGAGGTAGGACAACGAGGAGTTCCCGCCACCGAAATCATCCATCGACAAACTGATGCCGGCGGCTCTCAATGCGCGCATTTTCTCCAGCGTTCCGGTCAGATCGTTCAGCACCATGACCTCGGTCAGTTCCAGTTTCATGCGTGCGGGATGGACCCGATATGTTCTCAGCATGCCGATCAGCATATCCACGAAGTCCGGCTGGGCGAATTGTTTTGCACTGACATTCACCGCCAGCGTCAACTCGCGAGTCTTCGCGTTGCTGCTCCACAACGCGAGTTGCCGGCAGGCCGTTTCCAGCACCCAATGATCGATGTCGAGGATCAGCGAACTCTCTTCGGCGATGGGAAGAAACTGGGCAGGCATCATCATGCCGCGCTGCGGGTCTGGCCAGCGCAGTAGCGCCTCCGCCCCGACAGGGCGGTGATCGTGATCAACCTGAACCTGGAAATACAGACAGAGTTGTTGCTGCGCCACGGCATGACGCAAATCGTTTTCCAGTGCGGCATGCGTCACCACCTTGCGCTGCAATATGGGATCGAAGAAGCGCACCGTATTGCGCCCGGCCTCCTTGGCCTGATACATCGCCATGTCGGCATGCTGCAGCAGCACATCCACAGGTTCCGCGTTGCCGAGATACAAGCTGACACCGATACTGGGCGAGCTGTAATGCTCATGCCCATTGAGCCTATAGGACCGTGCCAGGGTCTCGCGTATTTTTTCCGCAACCAGCCCGACCTTGTGCGAAGCCTCGTCCGGTTCGTCGCTGACGCATTCGATCAGCACCACGAATTCGTCCCCGCCCAGCCTTGCCGCGGTATCCATTTCGCGCACGCACGACTTGATCCGTGCCGCCACCTCCACCAGCAACAGGTCGCCGTAGTCATGCCCGAGCGTATCGTTCAGAGTCTTGAACCTGTCCAGATCGATGAACAGCACAGCGCCGTAGCTGTTGTTGCGCGCGGAAGCAGACAATGCCGCGCCGAACCTGTCGAGGAATAAACGCCGGTTGGGCAGCTTGGTCAGCGCGTCATAGAACGCCAGATTGCGAATTTCCTCCTCGGCCTGTTTACGCGTGGTGATGTCGCTGAATATGCCGACATACTGCGTGGTTTCCATCTGCTCGTTTTTTACCGCAGTGATCGTCATCCAGCGCGGGTAGACTTGGCCGTTCTTGCGCTTGTCCCATATCTCGCCGGCCCAGGAACCCTGACGGAGCAACTGTTGCCACATCTCTATGTAAAAAGCCTGGTCATGCCGCCCCGAACTCATCATGCGCGGATTCTTGCCCAGTACTTCGGCGGCGCTATAGCCGGTGATGTCGGAGAACGCCTGATTGACGCGGATGATATTGGCATCGGCATCGGTGATCATGATGGCCTCATGCGTCTCGAAGGCTGCCGCCGCGATGCGCAACGCATCGTCGGCTTTCTTGCGCTCGGTGATATCCCGGGTAAAGGCCACGTTATATTCGAGGTCACCGAACTTCACATAGTTTGCTGCCACCTCGACCGGAAAGACCCCGCCATCCTTGCGCTTGTGCATCGTTTCGAAAAACAGTGTCTTGTTGCGGCGCAGATTCTGCCAATGCGTCTTCCATTGATCAGCTGGAACCAGTGGATCAATGTCCGGGATGGTGAGATCCAGCAATTCTTCCCGGGTATAACCCAAGGCTATGCAGGCCTGCTTGTTGACATAGTGGATGCGCGCGTCTTTATCCAGCCAGTAGATTTCGACATAGGCGTTATCCATAGCGAATTGCGTGAGCTGTAATTGCTGCTCCACCTTCTTGCGCTCGGTGATGTCGCGGCCGGCAGCAAAAAACAGGCTCATCCCGTCACTATCCACGCCGGTGGTGCTGATCTCGACATCGATCAGCGTGCCGTCCTTGCGCCTGTGCACGGTCTCGAATCGGGCGCTCTTGCCGACCAGGCTCCGAAGCTTCTCCCGCAATGCCTCACCCGACCATTGAGCCTCCCAATCGGCCACGTTAAGGCCGGTTATTTCTTCCCGGGTATAACCCAACATACTGCAGAAGGCATCATTGGCCGACACCAGGTTCCCCTGCATGTCCATCACATGAATGCCATCCATGGAGGTGCTCATCAAAGCCTGGTTGCGTCGTAGCAGCAACTCCGTTTGCCGCTGAATCTGTTTCTGCTCGCTGATGTCCATCCCCAGGCCGACCAGCACCGGCTTATCTCCCCTGTCTATACGTCGCCCGGTGAAGTAATAGGGAATTTTCGTACCATTCCTGGCTACCAGCATCGCTTCCATGCAGCTCTCGCCGGTATCGAAGGCCTCGCGGATCTTGGCTTCAACCAGCCCGCGATCGACCTCTTCAAAGAAATCCAGCGGAGAGCTATCGACGATCTCCTCTCCGCTGATTTGCAGCACGCTCTCCAGATTCTTGTTCCACAACAACAGGCGTCCCGCCGAATCCATCATGTAAAAGATACCCGGCAACGAATTGATCATCTCCTTGCGGAAATTGTTTTCTCGGCGGACGATTTCATCCGCCCACTCTCGCTCGCGAACCTCTTCCTGCAGCTGCGTATTGGCAATACTCAGTTCCCGGGTGCGCTCCTTGACCTGCCTTTCCAGCCCCTCATTGATCCGGAAAATATCCTGCTCACGCTGCAACAGCTTGGCCAGCATGACGTTCAGCGCATTGGTGAGGCTGCCGATCTCGCCGCCGCCATTTTTCGGGAACTCGACATTCTGCCCGCCGGCAGCGATCTTGTCGGCAGCGACGGTGATCTGTTCAAGCGGAGCAAACATCCGGCGCAGCACCACCAGCACAATGATGCTGGTCAGCAACATGGCGATCAGTCCGATGACGATGCTCCTGCCGGGCATCCTGGAAATCTGCTGCGCTACCACGCTATCGGGTATGGCATAGCTCAGCAGCAGGAAACGCTCGGGATGGCGGAGATCGAAGATCGGAAGAGCGTCGTGTAGGGAAAGAGTGTAGATCTCGGTGGTCGCCGTATCATTAAAAAAAA
>FZPV01000062.1_pt1 | contig 30272 bp, 27 predicted proteins | sample 1534821 | NCBI WGS metagenome assembly FZPV01 (sample SAMEA104161955, study PRJEB21768) | metagenome | isolation source: underground water
GGGCGCGACCAGCACCAGCTTGTGCGCCTGCGGGTGCAGGTGCTGCGCCGCGCGCGCGGTCACGTAGCCGCCGAACGAGAAGCCGGACAGGATCAGCGGCAGATGTCCGAACTCGGCCCGCGCATGCCGCACGACCGCCAGCACATCCTCCACCTCGCCGTTGCCGCTGTCGAATTCGCCCTCGCTGGCGCCGACACCGCGGAAGTTGAAGCGCAGCGCGGCGAAGCCCAGCTCCACGAAGGTTTTCGCCAGCGTGGTGACCACCTTGTTGTCCATCGTGCCGCCCATGGTCGGCAGCGGGTGCGCGACCACCGCGACGGCCTGCGGCTCGCCGTCGGGCAAGTGCAGCATGCCTTCGAGTTGTCCGGCCGCGCCTGCAAAAATTATTTTTTTCTGCGACGGCATCAGATCTTCAGACGCTCCACCACGCGCCCGTGCTGCAGGTGCTCGGTGATGATCTCGTCGAGATCGCTCTCATCGACAAAGGTGTACCAGATCCCCTCGGGATAGACCACGACGACCGGCCCCTCATCGCAACGCCCCAGGCAGCCGGCGGCATTGATGCGGATGCTGTTCTTGCTGGTGGAGATACCCAGCGCCTTGACCTTGTCCTTCACATAATCGCGCGCCTTCTGCGCGCTGTGGTTCGCGCAGCAATCGCTGCCGTCCTCGCGCTGATTGGTACAGAAAAAAACATGCTTGTCGAAAAAACTCATGGCAACCTCTTGATGGATAGAACGATTATTTATTGCGCAACCCGGTCGGGGCGAGATTCATCGCGCCCTGATCCATTCATGTCCCGGAAGAAAGGCGCGATGAATCGCGCCCTTACGATGTTTCAATATAAATTGCGAAATGGAATTATACCTTCCGTATCCGCCACAGATGGAACAGCAGCAGCAACGGGAAGACCAGCGTGATGGTCTGCGCCAACCCGTTGTAATTGAGCAGATGCCCGTAATGCCAGTGGTAGATGGACATCGCGGCGGATGGCGCATTGCCGTCCACGACAAAATTCACGATCGCGAAATAGCCGAGCGCCACCGCCGCGCCGAGACTGATCACCGCACCGCGCGGCAACCACTGGACAGCGATCAGCGCCACCGCCCCGAACAGCATCCCGAGCACCGCCTCGCCGTTGATCCACAGCAGCAACGCCCAGGACTTCAGCAACACCGCAGCCGCGACGAATTTCGCCAACGCCACCACGCTCAGCACCACCAGCAACGCCGTGATGACGTGGCGCGGCGCACGCAGCAGCGTCAGCAGCAGCGCCCCCAGCATCAACAGATTCAGCGTGATCGCGGCGCTTTCCCACCAGTCGAACGGACTGGGCAACGGCGCGACGAAGGGCTGGCGTGCCACCTCGCTGATGAACACATGACCCAGCATCGGCAACGACGGATTGATCTGCCCGAACATCCACAGCGCCAGCAAGGCCAGGCCGAAATCCATCTCCTTGCCGTGATGGAACAGGCCGCTGCGCCAGCGCGTCAGGCGCGAGAAGAACCAGGTCCACGAAGAAATGCTCACCGCCAGCAGCGCACCGAGCAGCGTGCCCGCGCTGTTGCTCAGCAGATCCATATTCGAGCTGACGCGGGCGGGCAGATACATCTGCAGATACTCCATGCCCGCCGACAGCAGCACGCCCGCACACACGGCGAGAGCCGCGCTGACCACCGCACCGAAACGCGCGCGCAACGCCAGACCGAGCAGCAGACCGAGCGGCAGGTAGGAGAGCAGGTTGATCGCCGAGTCGAACGCGGTATAAGTCTGCAATAAAGGCTCGCGCAACACCTCGACGAAATCGAACCCCTGCTCGCGCCATCCGGAAAACGGTGACAGGCTGCTGTACGCGATGAACAGCGCATAGCCGATCGCCAGCAGCGTGCGCAGTCGCGCGCGGGTTTCAGTGAGGAAGAGTTCTCTCATGCCTTGTGTCGTATATGCGTTGCCGATAACCGCGCCAGTTTAACCCATACAGCAATACCCGCTGATCAGTGCGCCTCGTCCCAGTTCTTCCCCGCCCCCAGCTCCACCAGCAGCGGCACCTGCAGTTCGGCGACGCCGCACATCAGTTTCGGCAGCATTTCCTTGACCAGGTGCAACTCGGCTTCCGGAACTTCCAGCACCAGTTCGTCGTGTACCTGCATGATCAACCTGCTGTGCAACTTTTCGGTTTCCAGCCAGCGCTGCACCGCGATCATCGCGAGCTTGATCAGGTCGGCCGCGGTGCCTTGCATCGGCGCGTTGATCGCGGCGCGTTCCGCGCCCTGGCGCTTCATGCCGTTGCTGGCGTTGATCTCGGGCAGCCACAGACGGCGGCCGAATACGGTCTCAACATAGCCCTGCTGCCTGGCTTGTTCGCGGGTGCTGTCCATGTAGTTCTTCACGCCCGGATAGCGCGCGAAGTAACGGTCGATGTAGGCGGTTGCCGCGCCGCGCTCGATGCCGAGCTGCTTGGCCAGGCCGAATGCGGACATGCCGTAGATCAGGCCGAAGTTGATGACCTTGGCATAGCGGCGCTGTTCGCTGTCCACATCGGCGGGGGCGACCATAAATATCTCGGCGGCAGTCGCGCGGTGGATGTCCTCGTTGTTCGCGAACGCGGCCAGCAGCCCGGCATCGCCGGACAGGTGAGCCATGATGCGCAGCTCGATCTGCGAATAGTCCGCCGACACTATGCGGCTGCCGCCCGGCGCGATGAACGCCTCGCGGATGCGCCGCCCCTCGGCGGTGCGCACCGGGATGTTCTGCAGGTTGGGATCGCTGGAGGCGAGCCGCCCGGTGACCGCGACGGCCTGCGAGTAGCTGGTGTGCACGCGCCCGGTGTTTCGATCCACCATCTGCGGCAACTTGTCGGTGTAGGTGGACTTGAGTTTCGCCATGCCGCGATATTCCAGCAGCAGCTTGGGCAGCGGGTAATCGAGCGCGAGTTCCTGCAGCACCTCTTCGTCGGTAGACGGATCGCCGCTCGGCGTCTTCTTCTTCACCGGCAAGCCGAGTTTGTCGAACAGGATCTCGCGGAGTTGCTTGGGCGAATTCAGGTTGAACGGCTGCCCGGCGGCCTCATGCGCCCTGGCTTCGAGTGCGATCAGCTTCTCGCCCAGCTCGCGGCTCTGCACCTGCAGCAGCGCGCTGTCGAGCAGCACGCCGTTGCGTTCCATCCGGTACAGCACCTGCATGGTAGGCAGCTCGATGTCGCGGTACACATGCTGCAGCCCGCTCTGCGCCTCGACCTGCGGCGCAAAGTGCCGGTGCAGCTGCAGCGTGACATCCGCGTCCTCGGCGGCGTAGCGCGTAGCAGTGTCGAGATCGACCTGGTCGAAACACAGCTGCTTCGCGCCCTTGCCGACCACCTCTGCGTAACTGATGGTTCTGATATTAAGATGGCGCAGCGCGAGGTTGTCCATGTCGTGCGGCTTGTGCGATTCCAGCACATAGGATTGCAGCAGCGTGTCGTCGTGTATGCCCGCCAGCGCGATGCCGTGGTTCGCGAAGATATGCAGGTCGTATTTCAGGTTCTGCCCGAGCTTCTTGTGTTGCTCGCTCTCCAGCCAGGGCTTGAGCCTGTGCAGCGCATGGTCGCGCCCGAGCTGGTCCGGCGCGCCGGGATAGACATGCGCGAGCGGCAGATAGGCGGCTTCGTGCGGCGTGACCGCGAATGACATGCCGACCAGTTGCGCGTTCATCACATCCAGCCCGGTGGTCTCGGTGTCCACGCACACCAGCTCGGCGGCGAGCAGCTTCTCCAGCCACGCGTCGAGCTGCGCATCGGTGAGGATGCATTCGTAGCTGGCGTGGTCAGTGCGGGTGAGTTCTTCGCCGAACATGTCCTGCGTGCCTGCGCTCGCGGCGGGCGCCGAGACGGCCTGTTGGGCGCCGCCCAGTTCGCGCAACCAGGTCTTGAACTCGAAGCGTTCATACAGGCTGCGCAGGGCCTCATTGTCCGCCTGCGGCGGAATCATTTCGACATAGGGATGCGGCAAGTCCACGTCGCATTTCACCGTGATCAGGCGGCGCGCCTGCGGCAGCCAGTCGAGCGCACGGCGCAGATTCTCTCCGACCACGCCGCCGACCTCATCCGCATGCTGCATCAGGTTATCCAGCGTGCCGTATTGGGTCAGCCATTTCACCGCGGTCTTGGGGCCGACCTTCTCGACACCCGGCACGTTGTCCACCTGGTCGCCGGTCAGCGTCAGGTAATCCACGATGCGCTCCGGCGGCACGCCGAACTTTGTTGTTACGCCCGCGATGTCCAACGTCTCGTTGTTCATCGTGTTGACCAGCGTCACGTGTTGGTCCACCAGTTGCGCGAGGTCCTTGTCGCCGGTCGCAACGATGCAGCGCACGCCATCGCGCGCCGCCTGCTGTGCCAGCGTGCCGATCACGTCGTCTGCCTCCACGCCTTCCCGCATCAGCAGGTTCCAGCCGGAGGCCTGTATGGCCCGGTGCAGCGGTTCTATTTGCTGCACAAGGTCGTCCGGCATGGACGGACGGTGCGCCTTGTATTCAGGGTACCAGTCGTCGCGGAAGGTTTTGCCTTTTGCGTCAAATACACACAGGCTATAATCCGCCGGGTAGTCTTGGCGCAACTTGCGCAGCATGTTCAACACGCCGTAGATCGCGCCGGTGGGTTCGCCGTGGCGGTTGCGCAGATCCGGCATCGCATGGAACGCGCGATACAGGAACGAGGAACCGTCCACCAGCAACAATGTTTTAGAAGAATCCGCTTCGTTAATTGTCATTTTTTGTTAAGGATTAATTGCATGAATATTCCGCCCAAACTGCCCATTCCCGCGATACCGGAAGCGTGGAACTCCAAAGAGGCGTGGCGCATATTCGGCATTATGTCAGAGTTCGTCTCGGCCACCGACCGCCTCAACCGCATCCATCCTGCCGTCAGCATCTTCGGCAGCGCACGCACCAAGTCCGGCCACCCCTATTACAAGCTCGCCGAAGAGATCGCGCGGCTGCTGTCCGACGCCGGCTTCGCGGTCATCTCCGGCGGCGGCCCCGGCATCATGGAGGCGGCCAACAAGGGCGCGTATTACGGCAAGTCGCCCAGCGTCGGTCTGAACATCCAGCTCCCGCACGAACAGCACAACAACTCCTACCAGAACATCAGCCAGACGTTCCAGCACTTCTTCGCGCGCAAGGTGATGTTCGTGAAATTCGCCAGCGCCTATGTGGTGATGCCGGGCGGCTTCGGCACGCTGGACGAGCTGATGGAAGCGCTGACGCTGGTGCAGACCGGCAAGACCCGCAGGATGCCGATCATCCTGGTCGGCAGCCAGTTCTGGGGGGGCATGGTCGACTGGTTCCGCAACGCGCTGTTGGAAGAAGAGGTGATCAGCCCGGACGACATGGATCTGATCCAGGTCATCGACGATCCGGAAGCCGTGGTCGGCGCGATCTTCAAGCATTACGAGACGCGCGGTTTCGAGCCTTCGGAAGCGGAACGCGAACGGCAGCTGTATCTGTAAGGCCCTTCCGGGCAGCGTTACAGGCTCAGCGGCACCTCTTCCACCGCGAAGATACGTCTATGTTCGCGGATTGCGTAGCGGTCGGTCATGCCGGCGATGTAGTCTGCGACCGCGCGGGCACGCTCCGGTCCCGCCTGGCGCTGGAATGGCGGCGGCAGCAGGCGGTTGTCTTCCATGAACATGTCGAACAAATCCCCGATGATGCGCCGCGCCTTCGCGGTCATGCGCATCACGCGGTAGTGGCGGTATAAGTTGATGCGCAGGCAGTTCTTCAGCGTGCGCTGCTGCTCGCTCATCTCCGGACTGAACGCGATCAGCGCGGGTGCATTGTGCACATCATCCAGCGTGGCCAGATTTTGCGCGGCGATATTGTGTTCGCTCTGCCGGATCAGATCCGACACCAGCGTGTTGATCATGCGCCGCACGGTCTCATGCACCACCCGCCGTTCCGGCAAATCAGGATAGGCGCGGCGCACCTCATCCAGATGCGTGGCGACCAGCGGCACTTCCGCCAGCTGCTCCAGCGAGACCAGCCCCGAACGCAGACCGTCGTCCACATCGTGATTGTTGTAGGCGATCTCGTCGGCCAGGTTAGCGATCTGCGCCTCCAGCGAGGGGCTGCGTTTGTGCAGGAATCGCTCGCCCAGTTCGCCGAGCTGCGCGGCATTCTCGGCCGAGCAGTGTTTGAGTATGCCCTCGCGCGTCTCGAAACACAGGTTCAGTCCGTCGAATGCGGCATAGCGCTCTTCCAGCAGGTCTACCACGCGCAACGATTGCAGGTTGTGCTCGAAGCCGCCGTAGGACTGCATGCAGGCGTTCAGCGCGTCCTGCCCGGCATGGCCGAACGGCGTGTGCCCGAGGTCGTGCGCGAGCGAGACCGCCTCGGCGAGGTCTTCGTTCAGACGCAGGCGGCGCGCGATGGAACGCGCGATCTGCGCCACTTCGATGCTGTGGGTGAGGCGGGTGCGGAACAGGTCGCCCTCGTGATTCACGAACACCTGGGTCTTGTATTCGAGGCGGCGGAACGCGCCGGAATGGATGATGCGGTCGCGGTCGCGCTGGAATTCGCTGCGCCCTTGCGGCGCATCCTCGGCCAGCTGCCGGCCGCGCGAGTTGCGCTCATCGACCGCATACGGCGCGAGCTCAGCCATGCACGCACGCCTCCAGGGTCTGCTGCAGCAGTTCCGGCGGCACGTCTCCGGACACCACCGCGCGCCCGATCTGCTTGAGCAGCACGAAGCGTATCTTGCCGCCTTCGACCTTCTTGTCCAGCCCCATGTAGCCGAGGTATTTTTCCGTCCCCAGATCGGGCGCGACGACCGGCAGCCGGGCGCGCTCGAACAGACTGCGCACGCGCGCGACATCCTGCTCGCTGATCCAGCCCAGGCGTTGCGACAGGTCCGCGGCCATCACCGTGCCCGCCGCCACGCCCTCGCCATGCAGCCAGTTGCCATAGCCCATGCCGGACTCGATCGCATGACCGAAGGTATGGCCCAGGTTCAGCAGCGCGCGCTCTCCACTTTCGCGCTCGTCCGCCGCGACGACCTCGGCCTTGTTCTGGCAGCTGCGCGCGATCGCGTATTGCAGTGCTGCAGTGTCGCGCGCCAGCAACTTGTTCATGTTCTGCTCCAGCCATTCGAGGAACGGCAGGTCGCGTATCAGCCCGTATTTGATGACTTCGGCAAGGCCTGCCGCCAGTTCGTTATCCGGCAGCGTGTTCAGCGTGTCCGTATCCGCCAGCACCAGCTGCGGCTGATAGAACGCGCCTATCATGTTCTTGCCGAGCGGATGGTTGATGCCGGTCTTGCCGCCCACCGACGAATCCACCTGTGCGAGCAGCGTGGTCGGTATCTGGATGAACGGCACGCCGCGCAAATAGGTAGCCGCGGCATAGCCGGTCATGTCGCCTACCACGCCGCCGCCCAGCGCGATCAGCGGCGTGCTGCGCTCGCAGCGGTTGGTCAGCAATGCGTCGTAGATCAGGTTCAGCGTCTCGAAGTTCTTATATTCCTCGCCATCCGGCAGGATGACGGACACGCTGGCGACACCGATACGCTGCAGCGTTTGCTGCAGCCGCTCCAGATAGAGCGGCGCCACGGTCGTGTTGGTCACGATCGCAACGCGCTTGCGCGGCGCATGCGCCTGCAGCAACTCCGCGTGATCGAGCAATCCGCTGCCGATATGGATCGGATAACTGCGTTCCCCTAAACCTACCGTCAATGTCTGCGTCATGGCTGTACCGCTTTACCTGTCTTCTTGAATTCTTCGATGTCGCTGACCACTTGCAGCATCAGTGTGTATACGCTCAGCTTGCCGCTTTGAATCACGATATCCGCGACCTGCTGGTAGAGCGCACCGCGCTGCTGGAACAGCTCGGCCAATCTGGCGTGGGGGTCATCGGTCTGCAGCAGCGGGCGGTTGCGGTCATGGCGGGTGCGCTGCCAGAGGTCGTGCACGCTTGCCTTCAGGTAGATCACGATGCCGTTCTGCCGCATCGCCGCGCGATTCTGATCCATCAATACGGCTCCGCCGCCTGTCGCCAGGATGAGGTTCTCGCGCCGGAGCAGATCGGCGATCACCGACGACTCGCGCTGCCGGAAGCCCTGCTCACCCTCCACATCGAATATGTGCGGGATCGTCACGCCGGTTCGATGCTGGATCTCCTCGTCGCTGTCCACGAATTCCTTGTCCAGATGCTTTGCCAGGACGCGCCCCATCGTGGTCTTGCCCGAACCCATCATGCCTACCAGGATCACGTTGCCGGAGTCGAACTTGCGCGTGCTGCTGTCTTTTTCTTGGCTACCTTGCATGGCGCGTATTGTAAACGATAAAAAAACAAAAGCCCGGACTGAGCCGGGCCTTGTTCAAACCGATCGGGAAATCAGCGCAGGCTCAGCGCATCCTTCATGATCTTGGGGGTGATGAAGATCAGCATCTCGGTACGCGTATCGGTTACCTTCTTTTGCCTAAACAAAGCACCCATCACCGGGATGTCTCCCAGCAGCGGCACCTTGCCGATATCGGTCTGGTTGGTCTGCTTGTAGATGCCGCCGAGCACGACCGTGCCGCCGTTCTCCACCTGTACACTGGTATCCACCCGCTTGGTGTTAAGGGCCGGAACTGTCGAACCTGCCGGAACCGCACCTATAGTGTCATCCGTGACCGTCACTTTCAGATTGACGTTGTCATCCGGCGTGATCTTCGGCGTGACCTTCAGGCTGAGCGTCGCCTTCTTGAACGAAGTGGTAGGCGAGCCCGTCGTGCTGGAGACCGTATACGGGATTTCCTGACCCTGCTCTATCGTCGCCTCAAGATTGTCGCCCGTGACGACGCGCGGGTTGGAGATGACCTTACCCTTGTTATCGGTCTCCAGCGCATTGATCGTGAGGTTCAACAACTTGGTCGAGGCTGCATTGAACAGCGAGAAGGTGAACTGGCCTGCCGTTCCGCCGCCCGGCAGATTCACGTTCGCCCCCACTGTTCCACGCGTGTTGGCGCCGACTTTAAATCCTCCCGGGCCTGAATAGCTCAGATTCGTTCCGAGATCCTTGATCACACCCTCGTTCGCATCGACGATACGCGCCTCGATCACCACTTGGCGCACCGGCACGTCGATCTGCTTGATCATGCTGCGCACCGCCTCGAGCCGCGCAGGCGTGTCTTGCACGAACAGGGTATTGGTATGTTTGTCGATCACGACGCTGCCGCGCTTGGACAGGATGCTTTGCTTGTTATCCTTGTCCGATCCGCCGGACAGGATCGCCTGAATGTCCGCGCCCTGCTGATAGCTCAGCTGGAAACTTTCCGTGCGCAATTCTTCCAGCTCGGAAATATCCTGGCGTGCCGACAGATCCAGCTTCTCCTTGGCAGCCAACTCTTCACGCGGCGCGACCTGGATCACGTTGCCGTTCTTGCGCATGTCCAGGCCACGGCTTTGCAGGATGATGTCCAGCGCCTGGTCCCAGGGCACATCCTTCAGGCGCAGCGTAAGATTGCCGCTCACGCTGTCGCTGATCACCATGTTCAGGTTCGTGAAATCGGCGATCACGTTCAAGGCCTCGCGTACATCGATCTTCTGGAAATTCAGCGTCAACTTCTCGCCGGCGTAGCCGAGCTGGCTACCCTTGACCAGCTTGTTAGGATCTTCCGCGACCGGCTTCACCTCCACGATGAACTTGTTGTCGGTCTGGTAGGCCGCATGTTCCCATGTGCCCTTGGGCTCGATCACCATGCGCACGTTGTCGCCCTGCACATAGGTATCCACCCCCTGCACCGGAGTCGCGAAGTCAACCACATCCAGCTTGCGCTGCAGGTTGCGCGGCAGATTGGTCTTGAGGAAATCGACGATCAGCGTGGTGCCCTGCTGGCGGATGTCGATGCCGATGCCGGCATCGGAGAGATCGACCTGGATACGGCCTTCGCCGTTCTTGCCGCGTCGGAAATCGATGTCGCGCAGCGTATGTTTCTGCGCACCCTGCTTGGCCTCGGCGAAACGCGAAGCATTGTTTGTGGCGGCCACATCGGCAACCTTGCCATGCAGCGTGATCAGCAGGCTGTTGCCGTCGATCTTGGTGTCGTACGACAGCATCTGGTTCAGATTGACCACCAGGCGAGTACGCGCCCCCGCCTGAACGATATTGGCGCTGCGCAGATCACCCTCGCTGAAATCCTGCACAGACTTGCCCAGACCGTTTGCGGTGTTCGGAAAATCGAATGCGATGCGCGGCGGCGTGTTGATGGTGAAACCGGCGGGCGGATTGGCTAACGGCTGGGCCATATCGACCTTGATCACGGTCGTTCCGTTGCCGGCATTGCTGACATTCATCGCGGTGATGCTGTTTTGCGCCTCTGCCTGCGCCTGTGCGCTCAGCATGCCGAACATCACAACCGCACCCAGCATTCGAGCCGCGCCGTTAACCATCTTATCGAGTTGCCACATTGTCATACTCCTAGTCATTCCACTAATTGCAGGCTGCTGATACGCTCAGACCAATCACCCGTGCTGTCTTGCACCATTTCCTTAATCTTCACCTCGGTGTCGTTCACTTCCTGAATCAGGCCGAAATTCATCCCCAGATAGTTGCCCGCCTTGACCCGATGCAGCTTGCCGTCGGGTGCCCGCACCACCGCATAGCCGACTTTATGTTGCTGCAGGTAACCGACCATCTTGAGGTTTTCCAGCGGGAATTCTTCGAGCGCTTCTTTGGGACGCTCGAAGTCCGGCTCATTCGCCCCGCGATGACCGGCGGCACGCATTTCCGGCTTACGCAACTTGAACGGGTCGGGCAGGTTCGCCTCGTTGTTGTATGCAAAAGGCTCGTACAGTTTCACCTCGGGTGCCGGCGGTATCTTGCCGCGCATATCGACCCCGGCATTCTTGACAAAGTCTCGCAAATCCTGGAACTCCTCGCCTCCACACCCGGTCAGCAACACCGACACAAGCGCCAGATAAACTAGTCTCATTTCTTCGCTCCCGCTGGCTTGGCCGACTTCTTCTGCGCCGCAAGCTCATTCTCATCCAGATAACGGAAAGTCTTGGCGATAGCGTCCATGGACAACCCGGTACCAGCCGGATTGATGGATATTTCGTTAAGCGTCACGATACGCGGCAGCATGGAAATATCGCTGGCGAATTTTCCCAGGTCATCGTAGTTCCCGGTCACCTTGATCGTGATCGGCTGCTCGGCAAACGCGCCGTTAATCGTCTCGGCACTCGGGCGGAACAGCTCAAACTGCAGACCGCGCCCCAAGCCGGCCTGATTGATATCGGTCAGCAACGCATCCATTTCCGATTTGTTCGGCAACTGCTTGAGCAGTGCACCGAAGGACTCCTGGGTCTCCGTCAGCTGCTTCTTGATCAGATCCAGGTTGATGGCCTCTTTCTTCTTGGCCAGGAAAGCCTCCTTGAGCCGGCCCTCCTCCTGCTTGATGGTTTGCAAGCTGTTCCACTGCTCCTGCCAGTCAAATAGCGCACCAGCCACCACCACGCCCGCAAACAAGGCCGCGAACGTCAGCAGCTTCGCCAGCCACGGCCATGCGCCGGGATTGTTCGGATTCAGGTTTTTCAGATCGTCCAGATTCATCATGACCCCTAATTCTTGATGCCGGCAGGTTTGGCCTGGGCGGCATCCTGCAGCTTGGTCAGGTTGAATGCCATCGTGAATTCGCTGACGCGAGCCCCGTTGGCACTGGAGGCATGAATCTCCACCAGCGAAGGCGAATCCAGCCAGGGAGAATCTTCCACGGCCCGCATCAGCGTAGAGATTCGGGCATTCGATTGCGCGTAACCGACCAGGTTGATACGGCTACCGGTCTGCCTGAGCGTCTTGAGATATACCCCGTCAGGCAGGATGCGCAGCATCTGGTCCATCAGATGCACCACATCGGAACGGTCGCTTTGCAGCTTCTCGACGGCTTCCTTGCGCGCCAGCAAAGACTGGTTCTGCTCGCGCAACTTCTTGATCTCATCGATCTGTTTGTCCAGCAGCGCAGTCTCGCTTTTCAGATATTCGTTGCGTCGCTCCTGATAGGATATCTGCGTGGTGATCGCGACATGCACGAATCCAACCAGCAACGCGCCGAACGCCAATGAGATCACGCTCAATGCGGCGAACTGGATCTGGTGCGCGCGCCTTTTTTCCGCACGATGCGGCAGCAAGTTTATACGTATCATGATGGATCGAACCTCCGCATCGCCAGGCCGCAAGCGATGATCAGCGATGGCGCATCGGCCTGCAACTGGCGCGGCTTGATGCGGCTCGACAGCGTCATCAGTGCAAACGGGTTCGCCACCATCGTGCTCACCTGAGTCCTTGTGGCCACCGCATCGTCCAAACCCGGCAACACCGCGCAGCCCCCGGCCAGCACGATGTAGTCCACTTCGTTGTATTGCGTCGAGGTGAAGAAGAACTGCAGCGCACGCGCGATTTCCATCACCACGTTCTCGCGGAACGGCGACAACACATCGCTCTCATAATTGTCCGGCAGCCCGCCATTGCGCTTGGCGGATTCGGCTTCGTCGGCCGACAAGCCGAACATGCCCTGAACCTGCTGCGTCAATTGGTCTCCGCCGATCTGCTGGTCGCGGGCATACACCGATTGACCGTTGCGCAGCACGTTCACATTCATCACCGTCGCACCTATATCTATCAGCGCCACGCATTTATCGACTGCCCCGTCCGGCAACTGGGCACGAATCTGCTCAAAAGCCGTCTCGGCCGCATACGGCTCGACATCCACCACCACGGCTTTCAAGCCGGCTGCCTGTGCAGCCGCCACGCGGTCTTCCACGTTAGCCTTGCGCGAAGCCGCCAGCAACACCTCCAACTCTTCGGGGTTACCCGGGGCCGGCCCGATCACCTGAAAATCCAGATTAACCTCTTCCAGCGCAAACGGGATGTATTGGTTAGCCTCGGATTCGACCTGGTATTCCAGATCTTCTTCGCGCATGCCGGCAGGCAGCAGGATCTTCTTGGTGATTACGGCCGCCGCAGGAAGCGCCAGCGCGACATTTTTGATTCGGGTGCCCATCCGCCTCCAGGCCCGCTGCAGAGTTTCCGATACCGCATCCAGATTGTTGATGTTGCCATCGCTTACCGCATCTTTTGGAAGAGCCTCGATCGCATAACGTTCGACGATATAACCTGCGTTTTTGGGTGCTTCCTTCAACTCGACCATCTTGACTGAAGAAGCGCTGATGTCCACCCCGATCAAGGGTGGCGTTTTGGCCTGAAGAAAATCCAGCGGGATGTCAAAATTTACTTTGGGCATAGGCCGTTTGGAGCATTTCCGTATAAAGTGGTTTAAATCCTAGCAATTACCATTAACCGTGTAAAGCCATTTTTTGGCGGGTTATTTCTTCTTGTATAATCCACTGACTGACCGCACATTAACACCATTACTTCTTCCCGGACAAATATTCAATGTCTTCACCCCGCTGGATCCTCCCCGTTTCAATCGTACTGGCTGTCCTCATGCTACCCGCGATATTGCTTGGCATGGCAGTCATGCTGACCTACCCGACCCTGCCTTCGCTGGAAGTACTCACTGACTACCGCCCCAAGATCCCGCTACGCGTCTACAGCGCAGAAGGTGTATTGCTCAGCGAGTTCGGCGAGGAACGTCGCGCGCTGGTCAAGATCGCCGACGTACCGGACGTGATGAAGAAGGCGATACTCGCGGCCGAGGATGACCGTTTCTATCAGCACGGCGGCGTGGACTATATGGGCGTGATGCGCGCCGCGCTTTCCAATTTCACCTCCGGCGGGGCGAAACAAGGCGCCAGCACCATCACCATGCAAGTCGCGCGCAACTTTTTTCTGTCCAAGGAAAAGACGCTAACCCGCAAATTCAACGAGATGCTGCTTGCCTTCAAGATCGAACACAACCTGAGCAAGGACGAGATCCTCCAGCTTTACATCAACCAGATCTATCTGGGCGAGCGCGCCTATGGCTTCGCCTCGGCTGCCCAGATTTATTTCGGCAAGCCGCTGAATCAGCTCTCGATCGCCGAGGCTGCCATGCTCGCGGGATTGCCGAAGGCACCGTCGGCCTATAACCCGGTGGTCAATCCCAAGCGCGCCAAGCTGCGCCAACTCTATGTATTGCGCCGCATGCATGAGTTGAATTTCATCAACGATGAACAGTTCAGACTCGCACAGTTGCAACCCATGGTCGCCAAGCACGGCAACCAGGAATTCGCGGTCAAGTCCGATTACCTGTCGGAAATGGTTCGGCAGGCAATGTTCGAGCAATATCATGAGGACATATACACACAGGGCTTCAAGGTCTACACCACGATACGCCAGCAGGACCAGATCGCCGCCTACAAAGCCGTGCGCAATGGCGTGCTGGAATATGACCGGCGTCACGGTTACCGGGGGCCGGAAGGCTTTGTCGATCTGCGCAACGGGAACGGTGAGGAACAACTGGAAGAAGCGCTGCAGGACATCACCGACAGCGACGACCTGATCCCCGCCGTAGTGATTGCCGCCACGCCCAAGCTGATCCGCGCCTACTGCAAGGGCGGCGAATCGGTCGAGGTCAGCGGCGACGCATTGCGTTTCGCGCAACGCTCCCTGAATGACAAGGCCGCGCTGAACCAGCGCATCACTGCCGGTTCGATCATACGGCTGCAGAAGGACGACAAGGGGGTCTGGCAAATCAGCCAGTTGCCGCAGGTAGAGTCCGCATTCGTCTCGGGCAATCCGCGCGATGGCGCGATCTACGCCCTGATCGGCGGCTTCGATTTCAACCGCAACCAGTTCAATCACATCACGCAAGCCTGGCGCCAACCCGGCTCCAGCCTCAAACCCTTCATTTACTCTGCCGCGCTGGAGAAGGGTTTCACGCCGGCAACCGTGATCAACGATGCCCCGCTGATGTTCGATGCCGAACAGACCGGCAGCGATCCCTGGCAACCGAAGAACTACGACGGGAAATTCGAGGGCCCGATGCGCATGCGTCAGGCGCTGACCAAGTCCAAGAACCTGGTTTCGATACGCATCTTGCAGTCCATCACCCCGCAATATGCACAGGACTACATCACCAAATTCGGCTTCGATGCGGCCAAGCACCCGCCTTATCTGACGATGGCGCTCGGCGCCGGCTCCGTCACCCCGCTACAGATGCTGACCGGCTATTCGGTATTCGCGAATGGCGGTTTCCGCGTCACGCCTTATTTCATCAACCGGGTCGAGGATGCGCAGGGCAAGGTGCTCAGCAGGGCCACACCGGTGGCCGCCGCCGAGGGCGCCGAACAGGTCATCGACGTGCGCAATGCCTACACCATGGTCAGCATGATGCAGGATGTGGTGCAACATGGCACCGCGATACGTGCGATGCAGCTCGGACGGCAGGACCTGGCCGGCAAGACCGGCACTACCAGCGACTCGATCGACGCCTGGTTCTGCGGATTCCAGCCGACCATCGTCGGCATCTCATGGATAGGATTCGATCAGCCGCGCAGCCTGGGCGACCATGAAACGGGCGGCGGTGCGGCATTGCCGATCTGGATGAGCTACATGGAAAAGATACTCAAGGACGTGCCGCAAGCGGTTTACAGCATGCCGGAGAACATGATCCCGGCACGCATCAACGACGCCGGGCATCGCGACGAGAACGGCACGCTGACCGAGTATTTTTATCAGGAAAACCTGCCGTCCGCGCAGGCCGCACCAATCCCCGTACCCATGCCCGCCGAAGAAACAAAACCGGCCGAAACCGTCAAGGATCAACTACTCTGACCCCCATGTCCAAAGAACACGCACATAGACGCGACCTGATGCGCGAACAGCTGGCCCATCAGGCTGCCAAACTGATGGCCGAGGACGGCATCACCGACCATGGCTACGCCAAGCGCAAGGCCGCCAAGCAACTCGGCGCATCGGACACCCAGCACCTGCCCAGCAATCAGGATGTGGACGAGGCTCTGCACACCTACCGAAAACTCTATCAACGCGAAAGCCACCCGGAAATCCTGCGCCAGTTGCGCGAAGATGCGCTAGACGTGATGCGCCTGCTGGCCGAGTTCCATCCTTACCTGACCGGCTCGGTGCTGAGCGGCACGGCGGGCGCGCAGTCGGACATCAACCTGATGCTGTTCAGCGACGACGAAAAAGCCGTGCTGCTGTTCCTGCTCAAGCACAACCTTGATTTTGAGGATGGCGAATGGAGGGTGCGGTTCGGCGGACATGAAGAGACCGTGCCGAGCTACACGCTGACCGCGGAGTCCGGCGTGCAAACCCATATCATCGTGTTGCCCGAGAACGCCCGCCACAGCGGCAGCCGCCACCCGGAGACCCATGCGGACATCGCGTCAGTGGAGGCGTTGCTGGCGGGTTGATTAATCGGGCCGGCTGGAGCGGAAGCCGATCCTGATGAAACTACCAGCCCTCTGACTAAGCAGCTAAAAGACAGCCTGGTCAGTGGTTATCAGTCCTGTTTTTTCAGCCAGCGCGCTGCATCCAGCGCGAAGTAGGTCAATATCCCGTCCGCACCAGCGCGCTTGAACGCCAGCAGCGATTCCAGCACGCAGGCTTCCTCGTTCAACCAGCCGTTCGCAGCTGCGGCCTTCAGCATCGCGTATTCGCCGCTGACCTGGTACACGAAGGTCGGCGCCTTGAATTCATCTTTCACACGGCGGACGATATCCAGGTAGGGCATGCCCGGCTTGACCATCACCATGTCCGCGCCTTCCTGCAGGTCGAGGCCGACTTCCCATAGCGCCTCGTCGGAATTGGCAGGATCCATCTGGTAGGTGTATTTGTTGCCCGCCCCCAGATTGCCGCTGGAACCGACCGCGTCGCGGAACGGGCCGTAGAAGCTGGAGGCGTATTTGGCGGAGTAGGCCATGATGCGAGTGCGGATGTGCTTATGATCGTCCAGCGCGGCGCGAATCGCGCCGATGCGCCCGTCCATCATGTCGGAAGGCGCGACGATGTCCGCCCCTGCGGCGGCATGGCACTGCGCCTGACGGGTCAGCACCGCGATGGTCTCGTCGTTCAGGACATAGCCGCTGTCGTTGATCAGGCCGTCCTGGCCGTGGCTGGTGTAGGGATCGAGCGCGACGTCGGTCATCACGCCGAGTTCGGGGAAATTTTTTTTCAGCGCGGCAACCACGCGCGGCACCAGGCCGTCAGGATTGTAGGCCTCGCGCGCATCCAGACTCTTCAGCGGCGCGTCGATCACGGGAAAGATCGCCATCACAGGGACGCCCAGCTTCACGCATTGCTCGGCATCCTTCAGCAACAGATCCAGCGTCTTGCGCTGCACCCCCGGCATCGACTTCACGTCCTCTACCCTGTTCGTGCCTTCCAGCACGAAAACCGGGTAGATGAAGTCTGCAGATGTGAGCACATGCTCACGCATCAGGTCGCGCGAGAACTGGTCATGGCGCATCCGGCGCATGCGTTTGTGGGGGTACTGTCCTAGTGTCTGCATAACAATCCTAAAAAAATTTAATCTGTTCGGAACTATTTTAGCAACGGCTTATCTGATGCAGTGAATGATGATGAATCGTTCCACGTTTCTCCTCCCTGAGCGTGCGTCTTAACCTTGTTAAGACTTTGCCCCCGGCCTACTCCCCTTGGTCGGGGGCATTTTTTTGCTCGCCCGCCCCCTCGAACCAGCTGGCAATCACCGCCTCCGCCTCTTCGAGACCTTGCTTCTTCAGGCTGGAGAACAGCTGCACGGTACAGTTCGGGAAATATTCGGCCAGGTGTGCCTTGACGCTGAACAGCGTCTTGGTCGCCTGCTGACGGCTCAGCTTGTCCGACTTGGTCAGCAGGATATGCACAGGCTTGCCGGTCGGCGCGAACCACTCCAGCATGCCCTCGTCCCGCTCGGTCAGCGGATGGCGCGAATCCATGATGACCACCAGCCCGCATAACTCCTCGCGGGTCTGCAAGTACTCGCCCAGCAGCTTTTCCCAGTGCTTCTGCACATCGGGCGGCACCTTCGCGTAGCCGTAGCCCGGCAAGTCCACCAGGAAGTTGTTGTTGCCCAGCGAAAAATAATTCAGGTGCTGGGTGCGCCCCGGCGTCTTGCTGGTATAAGCCAGACGCACATGGTTCGCCAGCGTGTTGATCGCGCTGGACTTGCCCGCATTGGAGCGCCCGACGAACGCGACTTCCCTGCCGCCGTGCAGCGGCAGATCCTTCATATGATTGACGGTGGTGAAGAACGCCGCTTGCGAGAACAGTCCCATTATTTCCAGGCCGCGAAGATTTTGTCGGCTGCCGCGACGGTCGCCGCAATGTCGGCCTCGGTGTGCGCGGCGGAAACGAAGCCCGCCTCGAACGCCGACGGCGCCAGGTACACGCCCTCGTCCAGCATCGCGTGGAAGAAGCGGTTGAACGCCTCCTTGTCGCAGGACATCACCTCGGCATAGCTGGTCGGCACGGCCTTGCTGAAATACAGGCCGAACATGCTGCCGATGGATTGCGCGCTGAACGGGATGCCGTGCTTCGCAGCGCTGGCGCTCAGGCCTTCGGTCAGCTGTTTTGCCAGTTGCGTCAGGCGCTCGTAGAAGCCGGGCGCCTGCACCAGCTTCAGCGTAGCCAGACCCGCGGCCACCGCCACCGGATTGCCGGACAGCGTGCCGGCCTGATACACCGCGCCCAGCGGGGCCAGACACTGCATGATGTCGCGGCGGCCGCCGAAGGCTGCGGCAGGCAAGCCGCCGCCCATCACCTTGCCCAGCGTGATCAGGTCCGGCTTGATGCCGAAGTGCCCATGCGCGCCCTGCAGGCCGACGCGGAAACCCGACATGACTTCATCGAGGATCAGCACCGCGCCGTGTTTCGTGCACAGCTTGCGCATCGCGTCGAGGAACTCGCGCTTGGGCAGGATCAGATTCATGTTGCCGGCGACCGGTTCGACGATCACGGCGGCGATCTCATCGCCGTACTCGGCGAACGCCTTTTCCAGGCCGGCTGCGTCGTTGTAGTCCAGCACCGTGGTCAGCGCGGCAATCTCGGCCGGCACGCCGGAAGAGCTCGGCTGGCCGAAGGTCAGCGCGCCGGAACCGGCCTTGACCAGCAGGCCGTCGGAATGGCCGTGGTAGCAGCCTTCGAACTTGATGATGCGCGAGCGACCGGTAAAGCCGCGCGCCAGGCGGATCGCGGTCATCGTCGCCTCGGTGCCGGAACTGACCAGACGCACCATCTCCAGCGACGGCAGAATCTTGCACAACAGCTCGGCGATCTCCAGCTCGCTCGCAGTCGGCGCGCCGAAACCCAGGCCTTCGGCAGCGGCAGCCTGCACCGCCTTCACCACCTCCGGATGGCAGTGGCCGGCGATCATTGGCCCCCAGGAATTCACGTAGTCGATGTAGCGCTTGTCGTCCGCATCCCACACATAGGCGCCCTTGCCGCGCTTGAAGAACAGCGGCGTGCCGCCCACCGACTTGAACGCGCGCACCGGGGAATTCACGCCGCCGGGAATGATTTTCTGGGATTCATCGAATAACTGTTGATTGTGCGAAGTCATGTTGCGTCTTTCTGCCAGAATGATTTAATGAAAATTCAAGTTTGAAAATTGCCGTGCCGCGCGCTGAATATCCTGCGCGCCGAACACCGCCGAGATCACCGCCAGCGCATCGGCGCCTGCCTCCAGCAACTGTGTTGCGTTATCCGCCGTGATGCCGCCTATCGCCACCAGCGGGACGTCCAGCGCGGCGCGCGCCTGCCGCAACAACTCCGGTGTGGCCGCCACTGCATCCGGTTTCACGGTGGAAGCAAAAAAACTACCGAACGCCACATAATCGGCGCCCATGCTCACCGCGTCATGCGCCAGCGACAGGCGATTATAGCAAGACACGCCGATAATGCCCCCGTCGCCCAGCAGCGCGCGCGCAGCCGCCACGCTGCCGTCTTCGCCGCCCAGATGCACGCCGTCCGCCTCGACCTGCTGCGCCAGCCGCGCATCGTCGTTGATGATCAGCGGCACGGAAAATTCGCGCGTCAATACGCGCAACGCGATCGCCTGCTCCACGCGCAACGCCGCATCGGCGCGCTTGTTGCGATACTGGATCACGCGCGCGCCGCCCGACAATGCCAGGCGGACGCGGCGCAGCAACTCCGCCGTATCCTGCCCGTCCGGCGTGATCGCATACAGGCCGCGGATAATATTAATTCGGACGTTCAGGCTGGCCCTCATCCTCTTCGCCGCGCGCCCAGAACAAACGGTCCGGAATATGCTGCCCCATGCCGGGGCGGAAGCCAGCGCTCAGGGTTTGCCAGGTGTATTCCTGCGCCTCTTTTACCGCCTCCGGGACATCCACACCCTGCGCCAGCAATGCGGCGATCGCGGAAGCCAGCGTGCAGCCGGAACCGTGATAGATGCCCGGCAGGCGCGCCCAACTCTCGCTGCTTACCACCCCGTGCTCGCTGTACAGGGTGTTGATGACCTTGGGCGTCTGTTCATGCGCGCCGGTAATCAGCACATACTCGCAGCCCATAGCCAGGATGCGCTTGGCGCACTCCTCGAGCGTCGGGTCGTCGTCTTCATTGCCCTCATCCACCGCGAGGCGGCGCGCCTCCATGCTGTTCGGCGTGAGGATCGTGGTCTGCGGAATCAGCAATTCGCGCATCGCATCCAGCATGTCTTCGTCCGCCAGCTCGTCGCCGCGCCCCGAAGCCAGCACCGGATCCAGCACCAGCGGGATGTCGGGATAGTCCGCCAGCACCTCGGCGATCGCCACGATATTCTCCACGCTGCCGAGCAGGCCGATCTTGAACGCCGCTACCGGCACGTCTTCCAGCATCGCGCGCGCCTGATCCACCACCCATTCCGGATCGATAGCCAGCACGTCGTCCACGCCGCTGGTGTCCTGCACGGTGATCGCGGTGACCACGGACAGCGGATGACAACCCATGCTGGCAATGGTCAGCAGATCGGCCTGCATGCCGGCACCGCCGCTGGGGTCGGTTGCGGAAAAAGTCATTACTAGCGGGAAGGATTCGGACATGGTGTGGGCGATGGTAAAATACGCGTCAGGTCGGGCATTTTACCCTATCTGACCGTAACTACCGAATACAAAAACAATTTCGACTGAGAGAATCCGATGCGCATACTGCACACCATGTTACGCGTAGTTGATCTGGAAAAATCGCTCGCCTTCTATACCGGCGTGCTCGGCATGAAATTGCTGCGCCGCACCGACTACCCGGACGGGAAATTCACGCTGGCCTTTGTCGGCTTCACCGACGAGGATCGCGGGGCGGTGATCGAGCTGACCCACAACTGGGGCGTGGAAAAATACGATCTAGGCAACGCGTTCGGCCACATCGCGATCGAGGTCGAGGATGCCCATGCCACCTGCGAAACAATCAAACAGCGCGACGGCAATGTGGTGCGCGAGGCGGGGCCGATGAAACACGGCAGCACCGTGATCGCCTTCGTCGAAGACCCGGATGGGTACAAGATCGAATTGATACAGAAATAAATGGTTCAGCCGTTGGCCTGCCGCTCGTCCAGGTAATTCGCCACGCTGATGAAGTCCGCCACCGCCAGATTCTCGGCGCGCAACTGGGGATTAACCCCCAGCCTCTCGAAATCCGCTTCGTCCAGATGACCGCGCAGCGTGTTGCGCAGCGTCTTGCGGCGCTGGCCGAACGCCGCGCTGACGACCGCCGCATACAGTTTCTCGTTGCGTACCATGATCTCGCCGGCGGCCAGCGGGATCATGCGCACGATCGCGGAATCCACCTTGGGTGCGGGGCGGAAGGATTCCGGCGGCACATCGAGCAGCTTCTCCATGTGGAAGCGGTATTGCAACATCACCGACAGACGCCCGTACTCCGGCGTGGAATGCTCCGCGACCATGCGCTCCACCACCTCGTTCTGCAGCATGAAGTGCATGTCGGTGATGCGCCCGGCGTATCCGGCGAAATGGAACAGCAGCGGCGAAGAGATGTTGTACGGCAGGTTGCCGACGATGCGCAGCGGCACGGGCAGCGTGGCGAAATCGAATTCCAGCGCATCGCCCGCATGGATCACGATCTTGTCCTGCGGATAATCGGTCTGCAGGCGCGCGATGATGTCGCGGTCGATTTCCACTACATGCAGACGGTTCAGCCGCTTCAGCAACGGGCGCGTCAGCGCGCCCAGACCCGGGCCGATCTCGACCATGTTGTCTTCCGGCTCGGGGCGGATCGCGCCGATGATATCGGCGATGATCTGCTGATCGACCAGGAAATTCTGGCCAAAATGCTTTTTAGCTTTATGACTCATCGGCGCTCTCTGACTACATTTCGGCGCAGGCTAACTTGTGTGTCAGCGCAAGTTATGCCGAAGCCAAAATGTTTTTTAGCTTTATGCATTTGAAAAACCAACTGTCCGCAGATTACACAGATTAACGCAGATTAAATCATTACCCCGAACCGCTCGGCGTGAATCTGCGGATAAACTCATATTGAACGCTCGTTCTGCGCCATCTGCGCCGCGAGCCTGATCGCCTCCAGCAGGCTGCCGCTGTCGGCCTTGCCGGTTCCGGCCAGGTCCAGCGCGGTGCCGTGATCCACCGAGGTGCGGATGATGGGCAGGCCGAGCGTGACGTTCACGCCCTGGCCGAAGCTGGCGTGCTTCAGCACCGGCAGCCCCTGATCGTGATACATCGTCAACACGCAGTCGCATTGCGCCAGCCTGTGCGGGGTGAACAGCGTATCGGCAGGCAGCGGCGCGCTGACGTTCATGCCTTCGGCACGCAATTTATCCAGCACCGGGATCATCACCTCGATCTCCTCGCGCCCCAGATAACCGCCCTCGCCCGCATGCGGATTCAGCCCGGCCACCAGGATGCGCGGCTGCGCGATGCCGAAACGGCGCTGCAAGTCGCGCTGGATGATGCGCAATACTTGCTCGAGCAACGGCGCGGTGATCGCCGCCGGCACATCCTTCAATGCAAGGTGGGTGGTCGCCAGCGCCACGCGCATCCCGCCGCCGACCAGCATCATCACCACCAAACCCGTGTTTGTCAGTTCGGCGAGGAATTCGGTGTGCCCGGTAAACGGGATGCCCGCGTCGTTGATGACGCCCTTGTGTACCGGCGCGGTCACGATGCCGGAGAATTCGCCCGCTTGGCAGCCTTGCGCGGCGCGGCGCAACGTCGCCAGCACATAACCGCTGTTGACGGCATCCAGTTCACCGGTGCGGCACGGCGCGGCGAGCGGCACATGGACCACGGGGAGTGAAGCGGCGGGCGCTTCCTGACCGGCCACATAGTCGTGCAGTTGCAACGCGATACCCAGCTGTGCGGCACGCTGGCGCAGCAGCTCCTTGTCTGCAATGACCACGATGGGAATATCCGGCGGCGTAGCGGCGAGCTGCACGCACAGGTCGGGACCGATGCCGGCCGGCTCTCCGGCGGTAACCGCCAGCGGCGGGAAAGATGCGGCGTTGCTCACCGGCTATTTGTTCTCTTCGAGGCGGTACTCGACAAAGGCGCGGTCACGCAACTGGCGCAGCCAGTCCTGATACAACTCGTCGGACTTGAAGGTGCCGATCGCCACGCGCGCCTGCTGGCGTTTCTGCTGCTCGCTGACATCGGTATTGCGCCGCTCCAGCACCTTGATCAAATGCCAGCCGAATTGCGACTGCACCGCGCCGATCTGGCCCGGCTGCAGCTTGTTCATGGCCTCTTCGAATTCCGGCACGGTCTGCCCCGGCGACAGCCAGTCCAGATCGCCGCCCTGTTGCGCGCTGCCGTCCTGCGAATAACGCTTGGCTTGTTCGGCAAAATCGGCGCCATTGTCTATGCTTTGCCTGATCTCCATGATGCGTTTCCGGGCCTCGGCTTCCGGCACGATCTCGCTGGTCTTGATCAGAATGTGGCGCGCATGCGTCTGCGTGATGACCACCGGCGCACTGCCGCTGCGTTTCTCTATCAGCTTGAGGATATGAAAGCCGCTCGGGCTGCGCAATATCGCGGTGTTCTGGCCCGGCTGCAGCTTCTGCAGTTCGTTCGCGAATAACGGCGGGATACGATCGCCGGGGCGCCAGCCCAGATCGCCGCCCTTGAGCGCATCCTTCGCATCGGAAGACCCCGCCGCCACTTGCGCAAAGTCGGCGCCGCCCTTCAACTGATTGAATGCCTGCTCGGCCTTATCGCGCGCGGCCTGTATCTTCTCCGCGCTGGCCTGCTCCGGCACCACCACCAGGATATGCGCGATGTGGTACTCCTCACCCTCGCCGCCCATCTTGGCTTTGTTGGCAAGATAATTGTCCACCTCGGTATCGCTGATGACCAGTTTGCTATCCACTTCGCGCTCGCGCAACCGGGTCGAAACGATCTCGCTGCGGATCTCCTCGCGGAACTTCTTGAAGTCCACGCCTTCCGACTCGAGCTTGGCGCGGAACTCCGCCAGCGACGGGAACCTGTTCTGCTGGGCGATGCGGGTGATCGCCAGTTCCAGTTGCGTATCGTCGACGCGCACGCCGCTTTCCTTGGCGAATTGCGCCTGCAGCAGATCGCTGATCATGCGTTCGAGGATCTGCTTCTCCAGCACCTCGGGATCGGGCAACGGCGTACCCTGCTTCTGCAGCTGGCGCGTCACCACACGCAAGCGCTCATCCAGCTCATGGCGCGTGATCACATCGTCATTGACCACCGCGACCACCGCGTCGATCACGGCGACCTGTTTCTGCGGATCGGGTTTCTGCGCTTCGGGGACGGCCGCGGCTTGGATCACCGCAGCAGGTTCCGCCGCGCAGGCCGCATGGGCTACAAAAAACATCGCGCAAGTCAGCGCGCGTACGGTCATTTTAGGCATCATCATCTCTCTGGCTTGTTCAACGCAAGACCGAACTGGGTTTATTGGCAGGTTTGACATTCAGCTTGGTATAACCGGGCACACTCTTGTTCAATGTCTCCAGGGGATCAGAACCGACCTTCACAAAGTCGTTCAACTCAAGCTGTATGAAAATGCCGGTATTGTTTGTCAGATTTGTGACGGCAAAACGTTGTGCCACCAGACGCAACATCCAGCAGCTCTGATTATACTCAAGCCCCACGACCGAATCCAAAGTCCGGCTGTCCTGCAGCGAGTAGTTCCAGCGCCCCACCGCATGCCAGCGATTGGACAGCGGCCACTGCCAGGATATATCGCTCTGGCGCAACGTGTTGCGGGCGAAACGATAGCCGAGGTTCAACGTCTTGCCCACCTCGGGACGGTAATGCGCCGCGGCGTTATAGTTCTGGGTGTGCGATATATTCGGGTCGTATTCCAGCGCGCTGTCGAAAGTCAGCGCATCGGTAGCCTTGCCGGAAGCCGCCAGCAAAATATCGGATTTATTGGATGTGCTGGGCGCGATCTTCGGCGTCGTGAAGCTGAAACGCTGCCCCACCATGAAGTTCAGCCGCTCGATGCCATTTGCCTGATCGAGCAGGCGCGAGGTTAGCGCCAGCGTCATCTGGTTGGCATCCCCCACGGTATCATTCCCGACAAAACGGTTCGCGGTAAATATCTGCGAAAAACCGAAACCGGCCAGCCCCGAATCGAAGGTGGGCAGCGAGGCCTGATTCTTATAAGGAACATACACATAAAAGGCGCGCGGCTCCAGCGTATGCAGATAATCGCCGCCAAGCAGCTTGGCTTCGCGCTCGAACGCTATTCCGCTATCCACGCTATAAAGCGGTATCGTGCGCGAGGCGTTGGGCAGACCGGCGGCATTGTTCACGCCCATCATGTAGAAACGGCTATGCACGGCGACGCTGGGCGTGACATAGTAGGCGGGGTCGCTGACCAGCGGGTAGCTGACACTGGGATTCAGCACCAGCCGCTGGGCGTTCAACGAGGTCGGATGGGCGAAATCCACGAACTCGCCGGCGAACGCGAGGTTCGCGTCGGCATAACTCTGCTGTGCGCTCAGCGTCAATTGCGGCAGGCGCTTATAGGCCCAGCTGTTCGGCACCAGGCTCTGGTAACGCTGCACACGCGCGGAGGCGCTCCACCAGTCCGCGCTGTAGCTCAGGCCGCCTTCCTGCAGCAGGTTGACCGTCGAGGTCGATTCCACCGTATTGGACAGATCCTGATAATACGCATTGTCCCGCACGCTGTTCAGATTGACATAGCCACTCAATCTGTCGGCTATCGATTGATTATGCAGCACGGACATATGCATCCGGCTGCGCCCGGCCAGCTTGTCGTTGGGCAACACGTCCAGATGCAATTCGCCGCTGTACTCGGGCTCCAGATAGCGGAATTCGTTGTAGACCATCATCCCGCGCTTGGTGATCGCGCGCGGCGCGATGGTCGCGTCGCGGTTCGGCGCGATATTCCAATAATACGGCACGGTCAGCTCCTTGCCGCCGATGGTGGTGTCCCCGTAGACAGGCGCCAGGAAACCCGATTTGCGCTGACTGTTGAGCGGGAAGTCCATCCACGGCGAATACAGGATAGGCACGCCCATGAATCTGACCCAGGCGTGATGCGCGACGCCGATCTGCTGCTCGCGGTCTATATCCAGGCCGCTCATGTTCAGCAGCCAGTCATTGTTGTCAGCCGGGCAGGTGGTGTAGACCGCGTTGTCCAGCGTGTAATGCTGCTTGTCCTGGATATGCATCACATCCGCCGAGCCGCGCGAGTCGTTGTCCGAGAAGTAATACACCGGCTGCTCCATGACGCCGATATTCGTATCTAGGTTCAGCTTGAGATGCGGCCCGCTCATCGTGCTGCCGCCCTGCTCCAGCACCACCGAACCCTGCGCATCGAGGTCCTGCGTGTCCTGGAAATACAGCAGGCGATCGCCACGAATGGACTGCCCGCGCTTGCGCAGAATCGCATTACCGGTCGCCTCGATCTGGTTTTCCTTTTTGCCCACTAGGCTATCCGCCTCCACAAACGAGGGGGTTTCCTGATCCGAGGCCGCCATCGCGTTGAAGGTCTTGTCCATGCGCAGCGCGAGCAACTCCGTATCCGCAGCAGCATGGTGTGCGAACGCGCAGAGCAATGTGAACGTAACGGGCTTGATACGAAACCGCATAACAATAGTAAGGTGGTAAACTTTAGCGAGTTTACCATTAAGATCATTTGAAAATCCCGATATGCAACGCCAACAACAACTTACCGCATGGCTGCACAGCCAGTTCCCCGAAGAGACTTTCACGCTGGCACCGGCTTCCGCCGACGCCAGCTTCCGCCGCTACTTCCGCGCCACGTTCGCAGACGGCCGCACGCTGGTCGTGATGGACGCGCCGCCGCAACACGAGGATTGCCGCCCGTTCCTGCACATCGGCAAGTTGTTCGAGGATGCCGGAACGCATGTACCGCATGTGCATGCCCAGGATCTCGAACAGGGGTTCCTGCTGCTGTCCGACCTCGGCAACACCACTTATCTGCAGGCGCTGGCAGCGGACGGCAGCAAGGCGCGCGAACTGTACGGCGCGGCGACCGACGCGCTGATCAAGATCCAGCTCGCCTCGCGCGACGGCGAATTGCCGCCCTACGACGAGGCCCTGCTGCTGCGCGAGATGCGCCTGTTCCCGGAGTGGTACATCGCCAAACATCTCAACGTCACGCTCACCGAGGCACAGAACGCCAAGCTTGAGCAGATGTTCGCGCGCATCGTCGCCAACAACCTCGCCCAGCCGCGCGTCTATGTGCATCGCGACTACCACTCGCGCAACCTGATGGTGACGGAGCCGAACCCGGGAATATTGGACTTTCAGGATGCAGTGTACGGCCCGATCACCTACGACCTTGCCTCGCTGTTCAAGGACGCCTACATCCGCTGGGAAGAAGCCGAGATCATCGACTGGCTGATACGCTACTGGGAAAAGGCGCGCAAGGCCGGCCTGCCGGTGCACGACGACTTCTCCGAGTTCTACCGCGATTACGAATGGATGGGCATGCAGCGCCATCTGAAGGTGCTGGGCATATTCGCGCGCCTGTCCCACCGCGACGGCAAGGACGGCTACCTGAAGGATATGCCGCTGGTGATGGCGTATCTGCGCGCAGCATGCGTCCGCTACATCGACCTGAAGCCGCTGCTGAATCTGCTCGATACGCTGGAGCCCCGCATCACTCAAGAGGGGTACACCTTTTGAAAGCGATGCTGTTGGCGGCAGGGCGCGGCGAACGCATGCGCCCGCTCACCGACCACAAACCCAAGCCGCTGCTGGAAGTCGGCGGCAAGGCACTGATCGTCTGGCACATCGAGAGACTGGTGCAAGCCGGGATCCGCGAACTAGTGGTCAACCACGCCCACCTCGGCGCACAGATCGAGGAAGCCCTGGGCGACGGCGGCCGGTTCGGCGCGCAGATCAGATACTCGCCAGAAGCCAGCGCGCTGGAAACCGCGGGCGGCATCGCCAACGCGCTGCCGCTGCTGGGCGACGGGCCGTTCGCGGTGATCAACGGCGACATCTACTGCGACTACGACTTTGCCCGCCTGCCAGAACGCGCGGCGGCAATGCAGTCCAACGGCGATGCCGCGCATCTGGTGCTGGTCGACAACCCACCCCACCACCCGAATGGAGATTTTCCTCTGCACAACGGACGCCTCGTTCCGCTCCCCTCTCCCGCAGGCGGGAGAGGGGCCGGGGGAGAGGGTCTGACAACGAAGCTCACGTTCAGCGGCATCGGCCTCTACCAGCCCGCGCTGTTCAAGGACATCATGCGCGGCAGCGTCGCCCCGCTCGCCCCGTTGCTGCGCGCGCAGATCGCGCTCGGCAAGGTCGGCGGCGAGCATCATCCCGGCTTGTGGGTGGATGTCGGTACGCCACAGCGCCTCGCCGAACTCGACAGCCAAGTTTGCTCATTGCAGAAAACGCTTCGTTCGTCGCAAAATACCGCTCATGTCTGATCCCTCCCTATATCGTCAACGCCGCACCCGCCTGCTGGAGCAGATGCAACGCGGCATCGCCATCATCCCCACGTCGGAGGAAGTAGCGCGCAACGGCGACACACACTATGCCTACCGGCACGACAGCAATTTCTACTACCTGAGCGGCTTCGCCGAACCGGAAGCGGTGCTGGTGCTGATTGCCGGTGCCAAGCCGCAAAGCATCCTGTTCTGCCGCGAGAAGAACCTGGAGCGCGAGATCTGGGATGGCTACCGCGTCGGCCCCGATGCCGCACAGGAACGCTTCGCATTCGATGCGGCTTACCCCATCGAGCAACTGGACGAAAAGCTGGCCGAACTGCTGGGCAACCAGCCCGTGCTGTTCTACCCGCTCGGCTTCGATGCCTCATGGGACCAGCGCGTACTCAAGTTGCGCAGTGCGGTACAGGCCAAAATACGCAGCGGCATCCGCGCGCCCGACGAGATCCGCGACGTGCGCGCCCTGCTTCATGAGATGCGCCTGGTCAAGGACGGCCACGAACTGGACATCATGCGCCGCGCCGCCGCTATTTCCGCTCAGGCGCACCAGCGCGCGATGCGGTTCACCCGCCCCAACCTGTTCGAACACGAAGTCGAGGCCGAACTGCTGCACGAATTCTGCCGCCACGGCGCGCGCCATCCGGCCTATCCTTCCATCGTCGCGGGCGGCGCGAACGCCTGCGTGCTGCACTACGTCGAGAACAACACCAGACTCCGCGATGGCGACCTGCTGCTGATCGACGCGGGCTGCGAAGTGGCCGGTTATGCCGCCGACATCACGCGCACCTTCCCGGTCAACGGCAAGTTCAACGCCGCGCAGAAGGACGTGTACGAGATCGTGCTGGCCGCGCAGGCCGCCGCGATCGTGGCGGCAAAACCGGGCAACAGCTGGAATGCACCGCATGACGCCGCGCTGCGCGTGCTGGCTCAGGGCTTCATCGACCTCAAGCTGTGCCGCGGCAGCGTGGATGAAGTGCTGGAAAACGAGAGCTACAAGAAATATTACATGCACCGCACCGGCCACTGGCTGGGCATGGACGTGCACGATGTCGGCGATTACAAGGTCGACGACCACTGGCGCGCGCTGCAGCCCGGCATGGTGCTGACCGTCGAACCGGGCTGCTACATCCGTCCCGCCGACGATGTGCCGCTGGACTTGTGGAACATCGGCATCCGCATCGAGGACGATGTGGCGATCACAGCACAGGGCAACGAAGTGTTGACCGAGGCCGCGCCGAAAACGGTGGCGGCGATTGAAGAGTTGATGCGCCATGACTGACCGATACGACATCGCGATCATCGGCGGCGGCCCGGTCGGCGCCGCACTGGCGCTGGCGCTGCGCGACAGCGGGCTGAAGGTCTGCGTGCTGGAAGCCAGACCCGCCGACGCCGCCAGCCACTACGCGCGCGCGCCGCCGCTGTCCTACGGCAGCCGCCTGCTGCCGGCGCGTCTCGGCCTGTGGC
>FZPV01000026.1_pt1 | contig 29383 bp, 28 predicted proteins | sample 1534821 | NCBI WGS metagenome assembly FZPV01 (sample SAMEA104161955, study PRJEB21768) | metagenome | isolation source: underground water
TTTTTTTTTTAATGATACGGCGACCACCGAGATCTACACTCTTTCCCTACACGACGCTCTTCCGATCTCACGAACAGCAGCGCGCCGACGATCGCGATGGTGGTGTATTGGCGGTTCAGGTAGGCCGAGGCGCCTTCCTGTATCGCCTCGGCGATCTCGCGCATCCGGTCGTTGCCGGTCGGTTTGCTCAATATCCATTGGATGGAAAACGCGCCATACAGAATTGCAATGACGGCGCATAACAGTGCGAATCCGAGACCACCTGACATGATTTTCTCCTCTGCGTTGAGTTGTCAAAACTGTGCGCTGCGGGATCGTAAGTTTACGACTGGTTAATCATAGCAGCATCTGGTATAAAACCGCGCATAACTAAATAAAACGCACTGTGAAAAACGCACTGTGAATGAGGCCGACTTTGGCCGGGGTTCGTCGCACCGCGCAATCCGGGGGGGAGAATGGCAGTCGAGTTGTATAACAACGGTCAGCACATGTGCCTGATGTTCGACGACCTGGTCGATGACGAGGCGAACATCGCGGTGCAGTCCAACCAGTTCCTGATCGTGGACAGCGGCCACGGCGCGCTGCTCGATCCGGGCGGCAATATGACCTATAACGCGCTGCTGATGGCGATGCGCAATCATTTTCCGTCCAAGAACCTGGAGTTCATCCTGGCTTCGCACGCCGACCCGGACATCATCGCGTCGATCAACAAATGGATGATCCATTCGGAATGCAAGGTGGCGATCTCGAAGCTCTGGGTGCGTTTCGTGCCGCATTTCTGCAGCGTGGGCGACATCGAGGGACGCATCATCGGCATCCCGGACGAGGGCATGAACATGCCGCTGGGCAATGCCGTGATCCAGCTTATCCCGGCGCATTTCATGCACTCGGAAGGCAATTTCCAGTTTTATGATCCGATCAGCAAGATCCTGTTCAGCGGGGACATGGGGGCATCCATCGTTTCGCATAGCGAGGCCGACAAGCCAGTGGAAGATTTCGCCGCTCACCTCCAGTATATGGAAGGCTTCCACCATCGCTACATGATCTCGAACAAGATATGCCGCTATTGGGTGAACATGGTGCGCCAGATGGACGTGGAGTGGATTGTGCCGCAGCATGGAAAGTCATTCAAGGGCAAACAGATGGTCAATCAGTTTCTCGACTGGGTCGAGCGACAGCCATGCGGCGTGGATTTGATGACACAGGATAATTACCGCGTGCCGGCATAACCGGTTTTTGGCAGGTCAACCCGAGAGATGGTTTAGAATGCCGGAAGTAAGACTAGAGAGCTGCGCACTTTAACGAGCAGCCGGGATTCCGGGGAGAGCTATAAGCAATGCAAAACAAACATGCACATGTTTCACAAAAAGAAGTCGCATTTCCAGCAAAAGCAGTATTGATTTCGCGCACCGATACCAAGGGCATCATCACGTATGCGAATGATGCATTTGTTGAAATCTCGGGCTATACGCGCGAAGAGCTGATCGGCAAGAGCCATAACATCGTGCGCCATCCGGATATGCCGCCTCAGGCATTCAAGTGGCTGTGGGGTACGCTGAAAGATGGACGGCCATGGAGCGGCACCGTCAAGAACCGCTGCAAGAACGGCGACCACTACTGGGTGCGCGCGGTCGTCGCACCCATCTACGAAAATGGCAGCATTACCGGTTACTCCTCGGTACGCAGGCCGCCGACACGCGACCAGATCAATTCGGCGGATGCGCTGTACAGGCAGCTGAATGCCAGCGGCGCACAGGTCGAATCCAAATACGAGCGGCTCAGGTTCAGGAACTGGAAGCTTGCACACAAATTGCAGTTTGCGATTCAGGCGACATTGTTGCTGGTGATGGGGCTCGGACAGTATTACATCTTCGAAGGCTTGAAGAACTATGCCAAACAGGACGCGATCAGAAACACCGAACAGATCGCCACGGGCATCATCGACAGCGCGAACATGCTGATGGTGGGAGGGCAGATCAGCGATGTGAACTTGCGCAAGCTGTTGCTGGAAAAGGTGCGCGCGAACGGCGAGGTGAAGTCGGTGGCGCTGGTTCGCACCAAACCGGTGGCGGACAGGTTCGGCCCCGGTCTTCCGGAAGGCCAGATCAGCAATGATCTGCAGCGCCAGGTGATCGAAACCAGGAAGACGAGCATCGAGTTTGACGCGGACAAGATGCAGCTTCGTGTCGTGACCCCCTATCTGGCGAGCAAGGATTATCACGGCACCGATTGCACGGGGTGTCACGGCGCGCAGGAAGGCGAGGTGCTCGGCGTGTCCGACCTGTTGATGAGTGTCGAAGCGGACATGGGGGCGATCAAGCGGCTCGAATGGCTGACGCTGGCCGGACAGATCGCGCTGCAGGTGTTCCTGTTCTTCTACATCGGCTTCCTGATCAGGAAATACGTTGCGAAACCGGCGCATATCGCACAGCGGGAGTTTGTGAAACTGATGCAGGGAGATATGTCCGAGGAACTCAAGATAAGCAGCCGGGATGAATTAGGCAGGCTGCTGGGCGGGATCCAGACCATGCAATCCTATATGCGCACGATCGTGGATGAGATCGTCTCGCCAATATCCGCGATGCAAAAGCGCATCGCGGATATGGATGAACGGGTGTCCGGCGTGGCGAACAATGCGGTGAACGAGCAGGATCATATTCAGCAAATCGCCAGCACGATGGAAGAATTCAGTCAGTCGGTCGTCGAGGTGGCGGATATGGCGGCGGAATCGCTGGATGATGCGCATGCGATGCAGAAAGTCGTCGAGGAAAACAACCGCAACATGGAACTCAGCATAGGGGCGACCAGCAGAGTGGCGGATACCGTGCAGGCTTCCAGCAGAACGATAGCCGATCTGGGCGCGTCCATTCAGAAGATCGGTTCAATAGCCAACGCCATCAAGGATATCGCCGATCAGACGAATTTGCTGGCATTGAACGCCGCGATCGAAGCGGCGCGGGCCGGAGAGCAGGGACGCGGTTTTGCGGTGGTAGCGGACGAAGTGCGCAAGTTGGCCGAGCGCACCGCGAACAGCACCAAGGATATTGCCAGCACCATCGGCGAGATCGACGCGATCTCGGCCGCCGCGGTGAAATCGATGCAGGGGGCCGTGTCCGAGGTTGAAACGGGAATCGAACTGATCCGCAAGAATGGTGAGGGACTGAAAGAGATCATGGGGGCGACGGCCAGTGTATCGGGGCGCATCGAGCATATCGCTACGGCCTCCCGAGAGCAGTCTGCGGCAGGCGAGGCTATGGCAACCAGTCTTGAGCGCATCAGCAGTCTGGCGGACAACAATGCAAACTCCGCCAAGGAGGCCAAGCAGGTCGCGGACGAATTGTTTGTCTCGGCCGGAGAGTTGCGCCGGGTCGGATATCCGTTGACCAAGTGCGCGATCGAATAATCGTCGGTTAACGGTGTGGTTTTAGCCATTTAACTTCCCATCAAACCCGCCCTGAGCATCGCTCCCGGCGGGTTTTTCCTGGGTTCAACAAAAAGGCCGCAAACCCAATCCGGGTGCGGCCATTAGCTGAATCACCAACATCGCGGCGGGCTGTTTCACCAGCCGTCTATTCTCAAGGGAGCACGGTTAGTCTTGCGTCAGTGCGGCCAGGCCTGCCGCCGCGATCTGCCCGTCCTGGAACGAGCGCACGCCGCTGATGCCCAGCCCCCCGACGACGACGCCTTCCAGCGTCAACGGCACACCGCCTTCGGCGGGAATCACGCCGGGCAGCGCGAGATGAATCAGTCTTCCGCTCAGCACGGCATCCTCGGAGGCCTTGGTCGGCCGCTGGAAAGCCACGGCCGCATGTGCCTTGGTTATCGCCGTTTCGACGCTGCCGTACTGGGTGTCGTGGCTGCGTTGCAGATACAGCAGATGCCCGCCATCGTCCACTACCGCGATGACCACGCGCCATTCATTGCGCTTCGCCTCATCTTCGGCAGCCGCCGCGACGCGCTTGGCGTCCTGGAGGGTGAGAACCGGTTTGCTTGCCATGATTATTTCCCGCCCAGCGCCGCGAAGACTTGCTCGCGTATGACGTCCACGCTGCCCACGCCTGGGATGTTCACGCATTTCGGGGCCTTCGCGTCGCCGGATTTAGCCCAGGCGCTGTAGTACTCGACCAGCGGTTTGGTCTGCTCGTGGTAGACGTTCAGGCGTTTGATCACGGTGTCCTCGACATCGTCCGGGCGTTGCACCAACTCTTCGCCGGTGATGTCGTCCTTGCCTTCCACCTTGGGCGGATTGAACACCACGTGATAGGTGCGGCCGGAAGCCGGATGCACGCGCCGGCCGCTCATGCGCTTGATGATCTCGCTGTCCAGCACCTCGATTTCCACCACGTAGTCGATCGGGATGCCGGCATCCTTCATCGCCTGCGCCTGCGGTATCGTGCGCGGGAAGCCGTCGAACAGGAAGCCGTTGGCGCAGTCCGCGTCCTTGATGCGTTCCTTGACCAGGTTGATGATGATGTCGTCCGAGACCAGGCCGCCCGCATCCATCACCTTCTTGGCCGCGACGCCCAGCGGCGTGCCGGCCTTGACCGCTGCGCGCAGCATGTCTCCGGTGGAGATCTGCGGGATGTTGAACTTCTCCTTGATGTAATTGGCCTGGGTGCCTTTTCCTGCGCCCGGTGCGCCTAGCAGTATGACTCTCATTCGTGGTTCTCCTCGGTTTGTTAATTCTGTATAACGGGGAAGGGTGAAGAGAGGAGGGGAAAGGGTAAAACCGGTTTTCCATTCCGTAGAACGGTGCGAGGTTTTTACCCTTATCCCTTCCCCCTTATCCCTTCACTTTTTCAAATAGTTCTCGTGCTGCATGCAGATCCTGTTCGGTGTCCACGCCGCTGGGCGGAGCCTGTTCGGCGATGACCACGCCTATCTTGTAGCCATGGTAAAGCGCGCGCAGTTGCTCCAGCGCCTCGAACTGCTCGATCGCGGTCGGCGCCAGCAGCCCATATGCGCGCAGGAAACTGGCGCGATATGCGTAGATGCCGATGTGGCGCAGCACCGGCATGTCCTGCGGCAGCGCCCCCCTTCCAACTTCCCCCCCCAAGGGGGAGGAAGGGCAACCGTCTCGTCCTGCGGACGAGGATAAACCCATAAATGCATCGCGCGGGTAGGGGATGGGTGCGCGGCTGAAGTACAGCGCGTTGCCCTGTTTGTCCAGCACGGTCTTGACGATGTTCGGATTGCGCAGCGCGGCCTCGTCGTGGATCGCATGGCAGGCGGTGGCGATCGCGCATTCGGGATGGTCGTGCAGATGGGCTGCGACGGCACGGATCAGCTCTGGCGGCATCAGCGGTTCGTCGCCTTGCACGTTCACGACGATGGTGTCGTCCGCCCAGCCTTGCTGTTCGACCACTTCGGCGATGCGGTCGGTACCGCTGGCGTGACTGTCCCTGGTCAGGCATGCCTTGAAACCGTGTTCGTGCACCACGTTGGCGATCGCATGATGGTCGGTCGCGATCCATATCTGTTGCGCGCCGCTTTGCGCCGCCTGTTCCGCGACCCGTACCACCATGGGTTTGCCCGCGATGTGCAGCAGCGGCTTGCCGGGCAAACGGGTGGAGGCGTGGCGCGCCGGGATGACGACGTGGAACGCGGGCATTACAGCGCTTCGGCTTCTTCGGGAGTGAGCTTGCGGGCCTCGTCGGCCAGCATCACCGGGATGTCGTCGGCGATCCTGAAGGCCAGCCGGTCAGCCTTGCAGACCAGTTCCTGTGCGGATTTGCGGTAGATCAGCGGGGATTTGCACAGCGGGCAAACGAGGATATCAAGCAGCTTGGCGTCCATGTGTTTCGATCTTTCGCAGAATGTGGTCGATCAGGGCTGGGTCGATTCGGGCATCCACACGCAACACCCAATATCGCGCATCAGCGAATGCGGCGCATTTTACCGCATCTTTTTCAGTCTGGAGTATCGCATCGCAATCGGCGAATGCGAGATCGGACGCGATATAGGGATGATGGTCGGGAAACGCGTGCGGCGTGAAGGCGAGGCCGAGCGTCTCCAGATGCCGGAAGTAGCGTTGCGGATGACCGATGCCGGCCACCGCGTGCAGGCGCAGGCCGCGCAGATCGGCGGCAGTCGCGGTTTTTTCGGGATCGATCAGGTTGTGGAAAATTTCTCCGGACAATTGCATCGCGTATTGTCCTGCTGAAGTTTCGCCGCCGTTCACCACTACAGCATCCACAATTTTCAGGCGCGAAACCGGTTCGCGCAGCGGGCCGGCGGGCAGCAGCCAGCCGTTGCCGAAGCCGCGCACGCCGTCGATGACAGCGATCTCGAAATCGCGTTGCAGGCGGTAGTGCTGCAAGCCGTCGTCGCACAGCACCACGTCGCATTGTGGATGGGCTTGCAGCGCCGCACGCGCGGTCGCGGCGCGGCTTGTGCCGACCCAGACCGGACAGAGCTTGCGCCGCGCCATCAGCAACGGTTCGTCGCCGACCTGATCGGCGCTGCTGTCTGCACCGACAGCTTGCTGGCTGGTGTTGCCACCGAAGCCGCGGCTGACGATCAGCGGATGCCGGCCGTGTTCGATCAGCCGTTGCGCGAGTGCGAGCGTCAGCGGGGTCTTGCCGGTTCCGCCCACACTGATGTTGCCGATCACGACGACAGGCACGGGCAATCTTGCGCTGGACAGGATGCCGCTGCGATACAGGGCGCGGCGCAATGCCGCCAGCACGCGAAACAGCAGGCTAACCGGGAACAGGATCAGGTGCAGCGGGGTGATGCGGTACCAGTGGTATTGCAGCCAGTGCACTTGGGAATCCGTGCTATTTTGGCTGGTTCTGGGTGGTAAACGTGATGCGCCCGTAACCCGCCTGTCTGGCCGCTTCCATGATGTTGACCACGGCCTGGTGGGGGGTCTTCGCATCGGCGTTGATGACGATGGTCGGGTCGGTCTGGTCGCCCGCGGCTTTTTTCAGCGATGCGGCCAGCGCTTCCACGCCGGTGAAAGACAGTCCCTGATTGTCGATCGCATAGTGTTCCGAAGAGTCCACCGCGACATTGATCGGTTTGGCCGGTGCGGCAGCGGCCTCACCGCCGGCCTGCGGCAGGTTGATCTGCAACTCGGAGAATTTCGCGTAACTGGTGGTCACCATCATGAAGATCAGGATCACCAGCAACACGTCTATCATCGGGATCAGATTGATCTCAGGTTCTTCACGGCTGCGGCCACGCTGGAAATTCATGGCTGATCAATCCTTACGCTGACCATGCACGATCTCCACCAGCTTGATGGCCTGTTGCTCCATCTCGATGGTCAGGCTGTCCACTTGTGCGCGGAAATGGCGGTAGAAGACCATGCTGGGAACCGCGACGATCAGGCCGAACGCGGTGTTGTAGAGCGCGACAGAAATGCCGTGTGCCAGTATCGCCGGGGAGTTGCCGACGGCGGTCTGCGAGCCGAATATCTCGATCATGCCGACCACGGTGCCAAACAATCCCAGCAACGGGCTGATGGCGGCGATCGTGCCCAGCGTGGTGAGGAAGCGTTCCAGATCGTGAGCGGCGGCGCGGCCGGCTTCCTCGATGGATTCCTTCATCACTTCGGGTGTGCTCTTGATGTTTTTCAGGCCGGCGGAGAAGATGCGGCCCAGTGGTGAATTGGCGGCCAGTTTGGCCAGCATGCCTTCGCTGACGCCGCGCTGTTTCATTTCCTTGATGACTTCGTTCAGCAAGCTTGGCGGTGCGACCCGGCTGCTGCGCAGGAACGCCAATCTTTCTACGATCAGGCCGACTGCGATGACGGAAGCGAAAATCAAAAACCAGATCGGCCAGCCGGCCGCTTCTACGATTGCAAACACGCGGATTCTCCAAATGTGCTTAAATTATCAGGCTGCAACTGTAACGTGTCGCACCCAGTTGAGCAAGATTTCTCAGGTTCTTTCTCAGCATTCTTGCGCTAAGCTGCCATTTGAAAAGAGTATTTCAGTTTACTCACAAAACCTGTGGATAACTTTGTGGATGAATGCTGTGGGTAAGGCTTTAAAGTGGCGTGCGATAAGGCTTTTTGTTGCGCTGCCTATTTTTTGATTTAATAACTTTCTCATAAAAAACAATTGGTTGCGCTAAGTTGCAAATTTTTGTAACTGAAAAAACAGCAAAGAATACCGCTGTGCCTTGCTTTGTGGATTATTCTGGATTGTCAATATGTCTTTCGGCCTATTTGTTGAAGAAAAAAATCGCGTTTTGCGTGTCGCGGAACTCACCCTTGCAATCAAGAAGTTGCTGGAAGCCGAGGTGCCGTTGCTGTGGGTGCGCGGCGAAATCTCCAATCTCGTGAAGGCGGCATCCGGGCACTGGTACTTCGCGCTGAAGGACGACCAGGCGCAAGTGCGCTGCGTGATGTTCCGTAACAAGAACCAGCTGTTGAGCAGTCCGGTCGCCAATGGCCAGCAAGTCGAAGTGCTGGCCGTCGCCACGCTGTATGAACAGCGCGGCGACTTCCAGCTGACCGTGGAGCAGATGCGTCCGGCCGGTCTGGGCGTGCTGTATGAAAAGTTCGAGCGCCTGAAACGGCAGCTGGAGAGCGAGGGGCTGTTCGACGCCGCGCGCAAACGCGCGTTGCCTGCCTTCCCGCGGCGGCTGGGCATCATCACCTCGCCCCAGGCCGCCGCATTGCGCGATGTGCTGACCACGCTGCGCCTGCGGCTGCCGGGCGTGCCGGTGGTGCTGTATCCCGCACCGGTGCAGGGTGCCGGCAGCGCCGGGAAGATCGCGGCAGCGATCGAGCTCGCGAACCAGCGCGCGGAATGCGACGTACTGATCCTGTGCCGCGGCGGCGGCAGCATCGAAGACCTCTGGGCGTTCAATGAAGAGGTCGTCGCGCGCGCGATCGCCGCCAGCGACATTGCCATCGTCAGCGGGGTAGGGCATGAGACCGATTTTACGATCGCCGATTTCGTCGCCGACGAGCGCGCGCCGACGCCCACCGCGGCGGCACAACGTGCCGTGCCGGACCGCCATGCGCTGCTGAGAGGCTTGCGCGATACCGCGCAGCACCTGCAGCGCGCGCAGCGCAATCGTCTGCAGAATGCGATGCAGACTGTGGATTATCTGCAACGACGGGTCGTGCACCCCGCGCAGCAGTTGCAGCGCCAGCGCCAGCAGCTGGAGGCGCTGCAACAGCGCATGCAGCGCGCTTTTGTCTATCGCAGGCAGCAGCAGCACTGGCAGTGGAAGTCGATGGCGCAGCGGCTGCGCGCGGCCAGCAGCGACCTGGAACGTATGCGCGACAGACAAAACCATCTCGCGCGACGCCTGCTGAACGGGATGCGCGCGACGCAGGCGCAACGTTCGGGGCGCGTCGAGAACGCCGCGCAGCATCTGGGCATGCTCAATCCGCAACAGGTGCTGGCGCGCGGCTACAGCCTGGTGCAGGATGCCAGCGGCGGCGTGGTGTCCGACGCGAGCCGGCTGGCAATCGGCGCGGAGTTGCGCATCACCTTCGCGCAGGGCTGGGGACTCACCGAGTTGAAGGACAAGGGCGAGGCAAGTTAGAATCCGCGCCAGACTATCAAATAATCTTTCCTTCAGGCCTTTGGGCTTTATTAGCCAGTTTTCGGCTTGATCCACTAGAGATGCATATATGAATTTTTCCACAGCCTGCCCGCAGCGCATTACCGAATGAAAAATCGAATCTCAATCAGGCAGGTCTGGTGGCTGGTGATCGCCGTCGCGGTGATCTGGTTCGCCAATCTCGAATACCGCACGCTGATCAAGCCGGATGAAGGCCGTTATGCCGAGATCCCGCGCGAGATGGTGATGAGCGGGGACTGGACGACGCCGCGCCTGAACGAACTCAAGTATTTCGAGAAGCCGCCGCTGCAATACTGGGCGACGGCCACCGCCTATACGGTGTTCGGTGAGCATCAGTGGACCTCGCGGCTGTGGACCGGGCTGACCGGCTTCGCCGGCATCCTGCTGGTGTGGTTCGCCGGGCTGCGTCTGTTCGGACGCGAGGCGGCGGGCTATGCCGCGCTGTTGCTGGGCAGCAGTCTGCTGTATGTGCTGATGGGCCACATCAACACGCTGGACATGGGCGTGACGTTCTTCCTCACGCTGGGCATCGCGGGATTGTTGCTCGGGCAGGTGCAGATAAACCGCATCAAGCGGCGCAACTGGATGCTGCTGGCCTGGGCGGGGCTGGCGCTGGCCGTGTTGAGTAAGGGGCTGATGGGCCTGGTGCTGCCGGGAGCCGCGCTATTCATCTATTGCGTGGTGCAGCGCGACTTCAGCGTGCTGAAGCGCATGCACTGGCTGCCCGGACTCGCACTGTTCCTGCTGATCACCGCGCCGTGGTTCTATCTGGTGATGAAGGCCAATCCGGAATTCTTCGGGCGCTTCTTCATCTACGAACACTACACGCGCTTCACCACCAAGGACCTGGGGCGCTACCAGCCCTGGTACTACTTCATCCCTATCCTGCTGGCGGGCGCGTTGCCGTGGACGGTACTGATGTTCGATACCATGATGCGCACCTGGCGCACCAGTGCGCGCACCGACAAGTCCTTCAACCCCGAGCGCTTCCTGCTGATCTGGGCGGTGTTCATCTACGTGTTCTTCTCGGTCTCCGGTTCCAAGCTGCCGTCCTATCTGCTGCCCATGCTGCCCGCACTGGCGTTGCTGATGGGCAAGCGCATCGCGGCGATGCGCGAACGCACGCTGATCTGGCAGCTCGTGCCGGTCGCCGTCGTCGCGCTGCTCTGGCTGGGGTTCTCGTTCAATGTCGGCAAGCTGGCCGATACGCCGCAGCAGGCCGAGCTGTACCCGCACTACATCCCGTGGCTGGCCACGGGGGCCGGCATATTGCTGGCCGGCTTGCTGGCTGCGCTGCTGTTGCTGAGACGCGTACAGAAGTTTCCGGCGGTGCTGGTGCTGGCATTGAGTTCGCTGCTCGCCGCGCAGATCGGGCTGTCCGGCTACGAGACCGTGGCGCGCGAGCGTTCCGCCAAGCATATCGCCGCGGCGATACGCGGCGAGGTGAAACCGCATATCCCGTTCTATTCGGTGATGACCTACGAGCAGACGCTGGCGTTCTATCTGAAGCGCACCTTCACGCTGGTGCAGTATCAGGACGAGATGGGCTTCGGCATCAAGCAGGAGCCGCAACGCTGGATTCCGACCATAGCGGAGTTCGCCGGCGTGTGGGCGGCTCAGCCTGAGGCGCTGGCGATCATGCCGGTATACACCTATCCGCAGCTACAACAACTGGGACTGCCCATGAAGATCATCTTTGAAGACGCACAACACATCGTGGTGAAAAAACCATGAACCTCGTCAGTTTCGGCCTGATATTCACCGGCGTGATGCTGAACGCCGCGGCGCAGATCCTGATGAAGTCGGGCACCAATGCGATCGGCCATTTCGAGTTCAGTATCGAAAACATCTGGCCGATCGGCTGGAAGCTGGCGACCGAGTGGCATATCGTCACAGCGTTGTTCTGCTATGCGCTGAGCGTGGTGGTGTGGATACTCGCGCTGTCGCGCGTGCCGGTCAGCATTGCTTTTCCATTGCTGTCGATGGCTTACATCGTGACTGCCGTGGCCGCCTGGTACTTGCTGGGTGAAGCCTTAAGCCTGACCAAACTGGTCGGCATCGGCGTAATCATCCTCGGCGTGATCATTATTTCTCGGGCTTAAACAACGGTCGTCATTACCGCACAGGCGGGAATCCAGCGGTTTTATTTAAAAAATGCTTTGAGTTTTGTCCACGCCTTGCGGGGAAGTCTTCCCATTAACTGGATTCCCGCCTGCGCGGGAATGACGAATTGATAGAATTTTTAACGGAATATATACATGAATACTTTCCTTCCTTTTTCCAAACCCACCATAGACGAGGCGACTATCGCATCGGTGGCGGATACGCTGCGCTCCGGCTGGATCACCAGCGGCCCGAAGGTGGCCGAGTTCGAAAAACAGCTGTCCGAGTATTTCGGCGGTCGTCCGGTGCGCACGTTCAACTCCGGCACCTGCACGATGGAGATCGCGCTGCGCATCGCGGGCATCGGCGAAGGCGACGAGGTCATCACCACGCCGATCTCCTGGGTCGCCACCGCGAATGTGATACTCGAAGTCGGCGCCACGCCGGTGTTCGCCGACATCGACCCGGTCACGCGCAACATCGACCTGGACAAGGTCGAGGCCGCGATCACGCCGCGCACGAAGGCCATCATCCCGGTCTATCTGGCGGGCAAGCCGCTGGATATGGACCGGCTGTATGCGATCGCGACCAAGCACAAACTGCGCGTGATCGAGGATGCCGCGCAGGCCATCGGTTCGACCTGGAAGGGCAAGCCCATCGGCTCGTTCGGTGACTTCGTCTCGTTCAGCTTCCAGGCAAACAAGAACATCACCACCTCCGAAGGTGGCTGCCTGGTGCTGAACAACGAAGAGGAAGCGAAGCTCGCGGAAAAATACCGTCTGCAGGGCGTGACGCGCAGCGGCTGGGACGGCATCGAGGTGGACGTGCTGGGCGGCAAGTACAACATGACCGACATCGCCGCCGCGATCGGCCTGGGGCAGTTCGCTAAACTCGATGCGATCACCGCGCAACGGCGCAAGCTGGCGAAACATTATTTTGCGACACTGGGTGCGGATTTCGAGGCGCAGACCGGCGCACAACTGCCGCCGGCAGAGTTCACCAACACCAACTGGCACCTGTTCCAGATCGTGCTGCCGGACAGCATCACCCGTCCGGATTTCATGGCACGCATGAAAGAACACAACATCGGCATCGGCTATCACTACGCGCCTATCCACCTGTTCAAGCTGTATCGCGCGCTGGGCTTCCACGAAGGCATGTTCCCGGTCGCCGAGCATGTCGGCAAGCAGATCGTGTCGCTACCGATGTTCTACGCGATGGATGAGCGTGATGTCGAGCGCACCTGTGCGGCGATGCGCGAGGTGCTGAAATAATAGCGTGTGTTGTGCGCACAACCTGATGCAGGTAGCGTGCATACAGCGCGGTAGGATGGGTGGAGCGTAGCGATACCCATCGTTTTGATTTCTCCATTACTCTTTGTTGGGTATCGCTTTGCTCCACCCAACCTACATAACATCTAATTTCGTTATCCGCGCCCCATGCGGTAAAATGCTGCCCCATGACTAATCCACAACTTTCCGTCGTCATCCCCGTCTATAACGAAGAGCAGGGCTTGCAGACCCTGTTCGACCGCCTGTATCCGGCGCTGGACAGGCTCGGCATCACGTATGAGATCGTGTTCATCAACGATGGCAGCCGCGACCGCTCCGCCGCGATCCTGCGCGAGCAGTTCCAGCGGCGTCCCGATGTGACGCGCGTGATCCTGTTCAACGGCAATTTCGGCCAGCATATGGCGATCATGGCCGGCTTCGAGCAGTCGCGCGGTCAGCGCGTGGTCACGCTGGATGCCGACCTGCAGAATCCGCCGGAGGAGATCGCCAAGTTGCTCGCCAAGATGGACGAGGGTTACGACTATATCGGCTCGATACGCAAGCAGCGCAACGACAGCTGGTGGCGGCATGTTGCGTCGCGCGCGATGAACAACCTGCGCGAACGCATCACGCGCATCAAGATGACCGATCAGGGCTGCATGCTGCGCGCCTACGACCGCCAGATCATCGACGCGATCAATAGCTGCAAGGAGGTGAATACCTTCATTCCCGCGCTGGCCTACACCTTCGCGCGCAAGCCCGCCGAGGTGGTGGTGGAGCATGAGGATAGAACTGCCGGGGAATCGAAGTATTCGCTGTACAGCCTGATCCGCCTGAACTTCGACCTGATGACCGGCTTCTCGGTGGTGCCGCTGCAATGGTTCTCGCTGTTCGGCATGGTGACCTCGGTGTTCTCGGCGCTGTTCTTCGTGTTCCTGGTGGTACGCCGCCTGATCATCGGCCCGGAAGCGGAGGGCATGTTCACGCTGTTCGCGCTGGTGTTCTTCATGATCGGCATCACGCTGTTCGGCATCGGCCTGCTCGGCGAATACGTCGGTCGCATCTACCAGCAGGTGCGCCACAGGCCGCGCTACCTGGTCGAGGCGGTGCTGGAAAAGCCGGAACAGCCAGAACAGGTCAAGGAAAAATGGATAAGGGAGAAGGGGCAAGGGAAAAGGGTAAAACCGGCAGCCGTTGCGGGAGAGGCCGATCCTTTTGTTGCCACGGAACCCAAAAAGAAAAAGGCCAAGCCGGCCGATGATGCGGCGCATCCTTCGTTGTTTACGGATATCCAGGAATGAGCCGGGCGGTCGTATTCGCCTATCACAATGTGGGCGTGCGTTGCCTGTCGGTGCTGCTCGCTCATGGCGTGGACGTGGCGCTGGTGGTCACGCATCGCGATAATCCCAACGAGAACATCTGGTTCGACAGCGTGGCCGAGTTGGCCGCGCTGCACGGCATTCCGGTGATCACGCCGGACGATCCGAACACGCCGGAAGTGGTCGAGCAGATACGCGCGCTGCAGCCGGATTTCTTCTTCTCGTTCTACTATCGCGAGATGCTCAAGCGCGAGTTGCTGGAGATACCGAAGCAGGGCGCATTGAACATGCACGGTTCGCTGCTGCCGAAATACCGTGGCCGCGTGCCGGTGAATTGGGCGATAATCTGCGGCGAGACGGAGGCCGGTGCGACGCTGCACTACATGACCGAGAAGCCGGACAATGGCGACATCGTCGCGCAGCAGGCTGTGCCGATATTGCCGAACGATACCGCACTGCAAGTGTTTCAGAAAACGACGGTGGCGGCGGAGATCGCGCTGAACAGCGTGCTTCCCGCGCTGCTGGCGGGCAACGCGCAGGCAGTGAAGCAGGACTTGAGCAAGGGCGGCTATTTCGGCGGGCGCAAGGCGGAAGACGGCATCATAGCCTGGTCGCAGTCGGCGTTGGAGATACACAACCTGGTGCGCGCAGTGGCGCCGCCGTATCCGGGCGCGACCACGCAGCTGCTGGGCAAGCCGATGCGCATCCTGCAGACGTTGGTGACCGGATGTACGGTGTCAGGCGAAAAGCCGGCGTTCTACGTCAAGGAAGGCAAGGCTTACGCGGTCTGCGGGCAGGGTGTGTTGCGCGTGGTGCGCTTCGAACTGGACGGAACCGAGACGAGTGCGGCGGAATTTGCAGCGCGCTATGGCACGGAAAAATTTGAATTTAATCGTTAAGGAAATGGTAATGAAAAAAGTATTGATCCTCGGTGTGAACGGCTTCATCGGCCACCATCTGTCCAACCGCATCCTGGCGACCACCGACTGGGAAGTGTACGGCATGGACATGAGCACCGACCGCATCACCGACCTGATCGGGCACGAGCGTTTCCACTTCTTCGAGGGCGACATCACGATCAACAAGGAATGGGTCGAATACCACGTCAAGAAGTGCGATGTGATCCTGCCGCTGGTGGCGATCGCCACGCCGGCCACCTACGTGAAGCAGCCGTTGCGCGTATTCGAGCTGGACTTCGAAGCCAACCTGCCTATCGTGCGTGCGGCCGTGAAATACAACAAGCATCTGGTGTTCCCGTCCACGTCCGAAGTCTACGGCATGTGCCATGACGAGGAATTCGATCCGGACAATTCCGAATTGGTCTGCGGCCCGATCAACAAGCCGCGCTGGATCTACTCCAACTCCAAGCAGCTGATGGACCGCGTGATCTGGGGCTACGGCATGCAGGACAACCTGAACTTCACGCTGTTCCGTCCGTTCAACTGGATCGGCGCAGGCCTGGATTCGATCAATACGCCGAAGGAAGGCAGCTCGCGCGTGGTGACCCAGTTCCTCGGCCATATCATCCGCGGCAACAACATCAGCCTGGTAGACGGCGGTCACCAGAAACGCGCGTTCACGTATATCGACGACGGCATCGACGCGCTGATGAAGATCATCGAGAACAAGAACGGCGTCGCCACCGGCAAGATCTACAACATCGGCAACCCGACCAACAATTTCGCGATCCGCGACCTGGCCGACATGATGCTGAAGCTGGCCAAGGAATATCCGGAATACAGCGAATCGGCGCAGAAGGTGAAGATCGTCGAGACCACTTCAGACGCGTACTACGGCAAGGGTTACCAGGACGTGCAGAACCGCGTGCCGAAGATCACGAATACCTGCGAGGAATTGAACTGGAAGCCGACCACCACCATGGCCGACACGCTGCGCAAGATATTCGACGCCTATCGCAGCCAGATCGCAGAAGCGCGCGGCTTAGTCGACTAGCTTCTTGGGTAACACCTGAAAACCAAAGCTCTATCCGCAGATTTTCGCAGATTAAACAACAAGCAAGTTTGGACGCAACCGCCTGAAATCTGCGTTAATCTGCGTAATCTGCGGACAACCGTTTTTATAAAATCATTATGCAACTCGCCCTCAAAATCGACGTAGATACCTATCGCGGTACCCGTGAAGGCGTGCCGCGTCTGGTGGAGATCCTGCAACGCTACAACGCGCAGGCCACGTTCTTCTTTTCGCTCGGTCCGGACAACACCGGGCGCGCGATCAAGCGCGTGTTCCGTCCCGGCTTCATCGGCAAGGTGTCGCGCACCTCGGTGGTCGAGCACTACGGCATCAAGACCTTGCTGTATGGCACGCTGCTGCCCGCGCCCGACATCGGCAGGAAATGTGCCGACATCATGCGTTCGGTGCGCGATGCGGGTTTCGAGGTGGGCATCCATTGCTACGACCATATCCGCTGGCAGGATTACGTCGCGGACAAGGATGAAGTGTGGACGCAGCGCGAGCTGCAGCGCGCGGTCGACCGTTACACCGAGATATTCGGCGAGGCTCCGCATGCCCACGCCGCCGCCGGTTGGCAGACGAACCGCCACGCGCTGCGTCTGACCCAGCGTCTCGGTTTCGACTACAGTTCAGATACGCGCGGCACGCATCCCTTCATTCCGACCTGGAATGCCGAGATCATCGCCTGCCCGCAATTGCCGACCACGTTGCCCACGCTGGACGAACTGATGAACCGCGACGGCATCACGCTGGACAACATCGCGCAACACATCCTGAAACTGACGGCCGATCCGCTTCCGACCGGTCATGTGTTCACGCTGCATGCCGAGCTGGAAGGCGGCAAGTGGCTGCCGATATTCGAGCAACTGCTGCAAGGATGGCAGGCACAGGGTTACGAGCTGGTGTCCATGCAGCAATACCTGCAGGGGCTGGATGCGGGCAAGCTGCCGCGCCGTGAAGTGGCGATGCGCGAGGTGGAAGGGCGGGTCGGCAAGCTGGCGGTCTGCATGCCTGAGGAGGTTGGCGGTTCGGTATAGCATCCCGCTGTGCAACCCGCGGGATTGTTAGTCTATTCGTGGTCAAAAGGGCGGGGGTGATATGTCGGAAAATGAGAAGCTGGATCATTGGGTATCGGTGCTCACGCAGGCAGAACTGCCTGCCCTGAAACAGACTGCGCGCGAATTGACCGCGCTGCGGGCCGATGAGAAAAAGCTGACCACCTCCGCCGTCGCCGCAGTCATCGCGCGCGACCCCATCATGACCGTCAAGCTGCTGCGCTATCTCCAGAAGCACAAGCGCAGGACGCAAACAACTGAAGTCGTTCAGGTAGAGCAAGCCTTGCTGATGCTGGGCATCGAACCCATGTTCAACAAGGTACCGCCCGAGCCGTTGGTCGAGAGCATGTTCAAGTCGCATATCGCGGCGCTGCCGCACATGCTGCGCGTCGTGCACCGCTCGAAGCGCGCCGCGGACTATGCCAAGGAATGGGCCGTGGAGTTGCACGATATGCGCTACGAGGATGTGCGCGTCGCGGCCATGCTGCACGACATCGCCGAGATACTGATGTGGTGTTTCGCGCCCGCCGAGATGCTCGAAATCCACAATATCCAGCAGAAGGACAAGATGCTGCGCAGCCGCATCGTCCAGGAGGCCGTGCTGGGGTTCAGCTTTGCCGAGCTGCAGATGGAGCTGGTTCAGCAGTGGGGCTTGCCCGAATTGCTGTTGCTGCTGATGAACGAATCCTGCGCGAACCAGCCGCGTGTCCGCAACGTGCTGCTGGCCGTCAATCTGGCGCGCCATTCCGCCAACGGCTGGGACGATGCCGCGCTGAATGACGATTACAAGGACATCGCCGAGCTGCTGCGCATCACGCCGGAGCAGGTCATGATCATGCTGGAAGTAGAGGCGGGCATCGCGTGCGATATCAACAGCACGCATTCCTGAGAATAAATCCCGGTCTGTTTACCTTCCGGTCTAACCCTCCCGGCCCGGTTCAGTCCTTGCCGAACAAATCCCGGCTGTAGACCTTGCCGGCCACGTCCCGGATGTCGTCGGTGATGCGGTTCGCGACGATGACGTCGGATTCTTGCTTGAATTGCGCCAGGTCGTTCACCACCCTGGAGCGGAAGAACTCCGTCTCCTTCAGCGCGGGTTCATAGACGATGACCTCGATCCCCTTGGCCTTGATGCGTTTCATGATGCCCTGAATGCTGCTTGATCTGAAGTTGTCGGAGCCGCTCTTCATGACCAGGCGGTGAATGCCGACGATCTTCGGGTTGCGTTTGACGATGCTTTCCGCGATGAAATCCTTGCGCGTGGTGTTGGACTCGACGATCGCATGGATCAGGTTTTGCGGGACATCCTGATAGTTCGCGAGCAGCTGTTTCGTGTCCTTCGGCAGGCAATAGCCGCCGTAACCGAACGACGGATTGTTGTAGTGGTCCCCGATGCGCGGATCGAGGCTGACCCCCTGGATGATCTGCTTGGTATCCAGCCCGTGGGTGGCCGCATAGGTGTCCAGTTCGTTGAAGTAGGCCACGCGCATCGCGAGGTAGGTGTTGGCGAACAGCTTGACCGCCTCGGCCTCGGTCGGGTCGGTGAACAGCGTGGGGATGTCCTGCTTGATCGCACCCTGCTTCAGCAGGTTCGCGAAAGTCTCGGCGCGCTTGGAGCGTTCGCCGACGACGATGCGCGAGGGGTGCAGGTTGTCGTACAGCGCGCGGCCTTCGCGCAGGAACTCGGGCGAGAAGATCAGGTTGTCGCACTTGAACCGGGCGCGGGCATTGACGGTGTATCCGACCGGAATGGTGGACTTGATCACCATCACCGCCTGCGGGTTGATGCTCAGCACATCCTGGATGACCGCCTCGATCGAACGGGTGTTGAAGTAGTTGGTCTCCGGGTCATAGTCGGTCGGCGTGGCGATGATCACATAGTCCGCACCGGTATAGGCTACGCGCTTGTCCAGCGTGGCCTTCAAGTTCAGCGTCTTGTGCTGCAGGTAATCCTCGATCTCCGCGTCTTCGATGGTGGATTGCCTGCGGTTCAGCATCTCGACCTTCTCGGGAACGATGTCGAGCGCGACGACTTCGTTATGCTGTGCAAGCAGGACGGCGTTGGAGAGGCCTACGTAACCGGTACCGGCAATGGCGATTTTCATGGATTGAACCGTGCTATGGAAATGATGGCGCGCATTATACGCGAGCAGCGGTCAAACGTCGGCCAGCGCGGCTCGGTATAGCGCGAGGTCGCTCGCCGAATGGCAGCAGAAGATCACTTCGCGCAGGGTGCCAGGGGTGCGCAGGAAATCGCGCACCGCCGCGATCGCCACGTCCGCGGCCAGTTCCGGCGGATAGCCGTAGACGCCCGTGCTGATGCAGGGAAACGCGATGCTGCTCAGCTCTTGCGCGGCGGCAAGGGACAGGCTCTCGCGGTAGCAGGAGGCCAGCAGCTTGGCTTCGTTCTGCATCCCGCCATGCCACACCGGCCCCACGGTATGGATGACGAATTTTGCGGGTAGCCCGTAACCGCGCGTGAGCCGCGCCTGTCCAACCGGACAGCCACCCAGCGTGCTGCTTTCTTGCAATAGCTCCGGCCCTGCCTTGCGATGAATCGCGCCATCCACACCCGCCCCCGCCCAGCAGTGACGAATTCGCCGCGTTGACGATGGCGTCTACGCTCAGGTGGGTGATGTCACTCTGGATGGCGCGGAGGGTAGTCATCGCTGGCCTCTGTGTTGTGGCTGAATAAGCGGTGTTCAACGCTATTCGTTAAGAGTATATCCCCGCCAGATGGGGGCGATGATGAATTGTACCTAGAAAAAGCAGTTGGCGGAGAATCACGCTTTGCTCCAAGACGTTGCATGTGTGGGTGCGAATTTATTCGCACCTACGCCCCTTGCCAGGAATGGCTTCAGGCTGCTACGGCTTGTTGTGCTGCATCGAATACTTGCTGGGTAAGGTTGGTCGCAAGGCAATCCAGTTCGATGTTGCCTGGCATTGAGCGTAACCATGTAAGTTGGCGTTTCGCTAATTGCCGTGTGGCGGCGAGGCCGGTTTCCAACAGTTGTGTTTCATTGATTTCGGAAAAACTCCCTCTCCTCAATCCTCCCCCCAAGGGGGAGGAGGCGATCGTCCCTTCCCCCCCAGGGGGAAGGTTAGGATGAGGGTGCTGTTCCATGAATTGCCATGCCTGGCGGTAGCCGACGCAGCGCATCGAGGTCATGTTCGCGTGCAGCGGATATTTTTTGCGCAGCGCGCGCAATTCTTCCACCAAGCCGAGTTTGAGCATGGCTTTGAAGCGTGTGGCGATGCGGGCGTGGAGTTGCGCGCGGTCGCTTGGGACGAGGGCGATGGAGGTGATGCGGTAGGGTAACGCACCCTCTCCCCAGCCCCTCTCCCCGTGGGAGAGGGGCTTCTTAATCAGTGCAGACATGGGTTGCCCGGTGATGCGGTAGATTTCCATGGCGCGCTGGATGCGTTGCGTATCGGTTGGATGCAGGCGCGCTGCGGTTTCTGCATCCACTTGTGCAAGTTGCCGGTGCAAGTGCTGGATGCCGTGCTGCGCGATCTCGGCATCGAGTGCGGCGCGCACTTCGGGGTCGGCTTGCGGCAGATCGCTCAAGCCTTCACGCAATGCCTTGAAGTACAGCATGGTGCCGCCGACCAGCAGTGGAATCTTGCCGCGCTGTGTGATGTCATGCATCAACCGTAGCGCATCGTGGCGGAAGGCGGCGGCGGAGTAGGCTTCGGTAGGATTGCGTATATCTATCAGGTGATGCGGCGCACGGGCGAGGGTGGCGGCGTCCGGCTTGGCGGTGCCGATATTCATGTCGCGGTACACCAGCGCCGAATCCACGCTGATGATTTCCACCGGCAGGCGCTGCGCCAGTTCCACGGCAACGCTGGTCTTGCCGCTGGCGGTGGGGCCCATCAGAAAAATTGCTGGGGGCAATTTTTCTGAGGACTGAGGACTGAGGGCTAAGTGCTGTGAATCGGGCTTCAGTTTTTGTCTCACGGTTTTGGGAAGCATATTTTGACTGCACACGTTACTCACTCAATCCTTAGCCCTCAGTCCTTATTTTCCGCGCATGAACTTTGCGTCCAGTTCAGCGAGTGTGATCTGGAACCATGTCGGGCGTCCGTGGTTGCATTGGGCGGAGCGTTCGGTGCGTTCCATCTCGCGCAGGATGCCGTTCATCTCGGCCAGCGTGAGTTGCTGGTTGGCGCGCACGGCGGCATGGCAGGCCAGCGTGGCGAGCAATTCGTTGCGCCGCTCGGTTAGTGCGCGCGTGGCGCCATACTCACGCAGTTCGTGCAACACGTCGCGCGCAGCGGCCTCGGCGTGCGCTTGCTTGAGCATGGCGGGCATGGCGCGCACCGCCAGCGTGGTGGGGGAGAGCGGGGCGATGTCGAAACCGAGTTGCGCCAGTGCTTCCTGTTCTTCTTCGGCAGTGGCGATATCCAGCGCATGGGCGGCGAAGCTCACCGGGATCAGCAGAGGTTGCGTGGGAATCTGCTGCTGGCCCAGCGCCGTTTTGAGTTTTTCATACACGATGCGCTCGTGCGCGGCATGCATGTCCACTATCACCAGCCCGCTTGCATTCTGCGCGAGGATGTAAATGCCCGAGAGCTGCGATAGCGCGAAGCCGAGCGGGGGAACGCCAGAGGCGGTTTCGAGTTCGCAGTCTTCAGTTTCAAGTTTTCCGCTCTCCGCTTCCTGCTGTTTTTTTTCTGAGAAGGTTTCCCACAAGCGGTAGGCCGATTCTTGTTGTGCGATGCCCAGCGGCATGTTTTGTTGCCGGGGAGTGCCGTCATTCCTGCGGTGCGTGGTTGTTGCCGTTTCAGCGGCTTTATAACCACGGCCTACTTCTTGCGGGTGAAGGCGGGAATCCAGCGAATTTATAAAACCACTAGATTCCCGCCTTCGCGGGAATGACGAATTAAGTTCAGAGGGTTCGTTTGTTTCAGTTCCAGCTACTGGCACACCCAATGTCTGCTGCAAAGTGTGGAACACAAACTGGTGAATGGCCTGGCTCTCGCGGAAGCGCACTTCGCTCTTGGCTGGATGCACGTTTACGTCCACCTGTTCCGGCGGCAGGTCGAGGAACAGCACAAAGGCCGGATGACGCTGGTGGTGCAGGATGTCCTGATAAGCCTGGCGCAGCGCGTGCGCCAGCACCTTGTCGCGCACGAAGCGGCCATTGACGAAAAAATACTGTGCATCGCGCGTGGCGCGCGAGTAGGCGGGCAGCGCGGCCATGCCGTACAGGTGCAGGTTTGCTGCCTGGCGATCAACGGTTACGGCGCTTTGGGCGAATTCGTCGCCGAGCAGGGCGGCGATGCGCTGTTGCCTACCCTCTCCCCCGGCCCCTCCCCCCAAGGGGGAGGGGGAAAATGCAGGCAGTTGCCACACCATGCGGCTGTTGTGTTGCAGCGAGAACGCGACATCGGGGCGCGACAGCGCGATGCGCTTGAAGGCTTCCTCGCAATAGGCGAACTCGGTGGCTTCGGACTTGAGGAATTTGCGCCGCGCCGGAGTGTTGAAATACAGCTCGCGCAATTCCACGCTGGTGCCATGTGCGTTCGAAGCGGGAGTTGGGTCGCTTTGCGCGCCATCAACTGCCTGAATTTGCCAGGCATGGGCTGTTCTTGCGTCGCGGCTGGTGAGAGTGACTTGCGCCACCGCCGCCATGCTGGCCAGCGCTTCGCCGCGAAACCCCATGCTGCCGACGCGCTGCAAGTCATCCAGCGAAGAAATCTTGCTGGTGGCATGGCGCAGCAGCGCGAACGGCAATTCATCCGGCGCGATACCGCCGCCATTGTCGCGCACGCGCAGCAGTTTGATGCCGCCGCCTTCCAGTTGCACCGCGATCTCGGTGGCCCCCGCGTCCAGGCTGTTCTCCATCAGTTCCTTGAGTGCGGAAGCGGGGCGCTCGATCACCTCGCCTGCGGCGATCTGATTGATGAGGAGGTCGGGTAACAGACGGATAGAGGGCATCAGATGTTGCGGGTAATGAATTGCGCGCCATTATAACGGATGCGGGGGTATCCCCTGAAAGGGTGCGACAAATTGACACGCGGCATCATGTCACATTCCCAAGTAAAAATTCCTTCCCTAAAATCCGCACGGTATGAGTCTGAATTTGAAAAAACAATTACATAAGAGCCGGTACACCATGACCACTAAAAAAATGACGATCAAAAAAGAACTGAAATTACTGCGCGCTACCCTTGAGCTGGATCATACGCTGTTCACCGTTCAACGGGATGCTTCGCGTCCCCATTATGAAAATATCCGGGTGGATTGCTTCGCGTCAAAAGGGGCGGGAAGCCCGGGGCTAATCAGGATTACCGATCTTGTTGCCGGTGTGCTCAATTACCGCCGGAGCCCCCGTGGGTTGGCTGTAAATAATGGAGAAAATGTCTGCCTCGATCTGGTTGCTGCGCTGTCCAAAAAACTCGAACTTGACCTCAAACACGAGAGGGTGATCTGATCCAAGCAGCAATTCTGAAAGCCGCACCATCATGCGCAACATCCGGAGTGTCGCGCTTAGCGGTGTGGCATTTTGTCGCGCGACAATATGCCGCATTCCAGAGACAGCCCTTCTTCCATAAAATCCGCCCAGTTATTTTGACCATAAAAAGGGAGATTCAAATTGAGTTCCAAGCTGAAATATTCGGTTTTTCTGGCATCGCTGTTTGCATCCGCGCTGGCGGCAAGCCATGTGGCGTATGCGGAAGTGGCAACCTTGCCGGAAGTGTCCGTCACCTCCACGACGATTGATGACCGTTTCGATTCCAAGCGCGGTGAGTCGAGCAACATCAACAACATCAGCGGGAAGAAGGTGGATGACAGGCATGGCAAGAACATCGTGGAAATACTTGAGTCAGTGCCGGGTGTGACGGCAGAATTGCAGAGCGGGGACTCGGTGAAGATCGAATTGCGCGGTATTGAAGCGCAACGCTACATGGGCGAGAAGCCGGGTGTGGCGATTGTGATTGACGGCGTGCCGGTGAACGAACGCACCGGGCGTGTCAACATCGACCTGGACAACATTGACTCGATCAAGGTAATCAAGGGCGGTGCGTCATATCTGTTCGGCGAAGATGCCCTATCCGGCGCGGTGATTATTACCACCAAGCGCGGGGCGAAAATGGCGGGGTTCACCGCGAGTGCCGAAAAAGGCAGTTTCGGCTATACCAAAGGTCTGGCGCGGGCCGGGTTTTCAAAAGGAGATTGGGTCGGGCATATCCAGGCCACCAAAGCGTATGCTGACGACTATTACGACCAGGGCGCATACTCCAGGCAATACTGGAACGGCAAGCTGCAATACCTGATTGATGAGAGCAGTGATTTTTCCTTCGGTTTTGAAAAATCCAAGCGTGCCAAGGACAGCCACGGCACGGTGACAGGCGTAACCAACGCTTCGCTGGATCCGCGCAGTGCGACTTCCGGCGGCAAGGACTATGCGCGCATGTACGACGTCAACCTGGATAAGGTGAACGTCAATTACGCCAAGGATTTTGGCGCGGGCGGAAGCCTGCTTGCGAGCGCTTATCAGTATCTGGATCACACCGTCTATAAATCCAACCCCAGTGGTTTCTTGCGGACGACCGGCGGGGTGTTTTTGAACGTGACATCCGCAGCTAGCGATATGAGGAATTTCAAGGATGTTTATGTCAGCCTGAACGACGGCAATCAAGTGCAACAAGGGATCAAGTCCGAGTGGCGCAAAGGCGGCGAGAAAGCCGGCCTGATGGCGGGGCTGGATATCCGCAAGGATCAAGACAGGACATTGGCCACTAACCTGGTGACTTATACCTCGCGCAGCACCGCCATTAACGCGGGCAATCCGCTGAACCTGGCCGGAACGGTAACCGCCAACAACCTCGTAACAACCCGGACTAACGCGGCCTATGGCGAAATGAAATGGCAGGCAACCGATCCGCTCACGCTCACCCTGAATGCACGCCATGACGATATAACTGCGGGCTATATCAGTTATATTCCTTTGACGGGTGCTGGAAAAACTACTTCCGGTCAGAAAACATTCCGGGTTTGGTCGGAGCGGGTGGGTGCGAACTATGCGCTGACACCGGAACGCGAAATTTACGCCAACCTGTCCACCGGTTTCCGCGTCCCTACAGCCACTCAGCTCTATGGCAGCACGATTACGCCAACCGGAGCGGTATTGCCGAATCCGGATCTGAAACCGGAACAGGCGCTGAACCAGGAAATCGGCGTGCGCGCCAAGAGCGAATTGTTCGGCATTGCGCTGGACATGGATGTGGCGGCCTACCAGATTGACCGCAAGGACTTCATCCTGAATACCGGCGGGCAGTACCAGACTTCCCCGACCGGCATCACCGAGCAGTACCAGAATATCGGCGGCGTGCGTAATCGCGGCGTCGAATTGGGCGTGAAGACCGATGCCAAACAGACATGGTCAGGGGATGTGGCTTATACCTATCTCAATGCCCTGTTCACGCGCAACGACACTTACTGGATGACGATGGGGCCGCGCGGAGCACCCCTGCCATCCGTGCTTTACAACAATACCGGCCATGTCGTGCCGCGTTCTCCAAAACATAAGATTAACCTGAGCACACGTTATCGCTATTCCGATGCGTTGTCATTTACGGCCGAGGTCAATGCCCAGAGCGGCATCTTTGCCGATGAAGTCAATGTGGTCAGGGTAGGCGGGCGAACGGTAGCTAATATCGCGACCAACTATGAGATTAAACCGGCTGGCGGAAGATATGAATTATCGTTATTTGGCCGCGTGGACAACCTGTTTAGCCGCTATTACTACACCACCATCCGTGGCGGATCGGATAGCGATGGCAACGGTGTTTATGACGCAAACGACCCTTCCATCACCGTCAATCCAGGCCGCGTGTGGACGGCTGGCCTGACGGCGAAATTCTGATGGGAGTTGGCATGAGGAAGAAAATTTTATTGAGCGTAATGCTCCTTGCAGTTCCCATGATGTTTTCACCACTGTTGTTTGCTGCGGAAAGCGCGCCGGAGGCGGCGCAACCCCAACAAGGCACGACTGCTTCAGAACACGCCGGGCATGGCGAACGTGCTGAAATGGGTGGGAGGATGGAAAGGGGAGGCAATGGCAAACCCGTGACATGGACCAGTTTCCCCGCGCTGAAAACAAAAATGAGCGGCGAAAACCGCGAGAGCAGGGAGATAACCGTCGTGCCGCAAAATATCGTGGCAGACAATATTGATGCTTACTCCAATGATGTTAAAGCTGCCGGGATGCGCCGACAGCTTCAGTTTACTTTGGCTGGAGCCAAACTGGACAAGCCGGAAGCAGGCGGTTTTCATTGGCTGGCGGCGCGCGAAGAGCGGGACGGCAAGGTGCGGGTAGCTTCCACCGTGTATTTTTTCAGCGAGCGCGGCGGCCAAAATCCGACTGCCATGTTCATGCAACAAAAACATGAACTGGAAATTATTCCGCAACCGTTTCCACGCGAACACTCCAGATATCGCGCCAATGAAGACTGGAAGTTTTTGGTGCGCTTCAACAGCAAGCCGTTGGCTGGACAAAAGGTCAATCTGGAAACTCAGAGTGGCACAAAAACTGAACTGCTCAGCGATGCGCAGGGTGTGATTACCGTGCATGTGCCGGATGATTTCAAGGCTGAAGCCGAGAAAAAAAATGCAGCGGGGCATAGCCATGAACGGCGCAGCTCAGACTTCGTGTTGGCAACCGAATATGAGGAAGGAGGAAAAAATTATTTGACCGCGTTCAACGCCAGCTATGGCCCCGATGCGTTCGACCAGCGCAGCATGGCGATGGGTCTGGGTTTTACGTTGTTGGGCATGATGGGCGCAGCACCGTTGTTGCGTCAGCGCAAGGCTGCGAAGAAGGCAGACGATGCCGGGCAAACCACAGGTGCATCTGTGACGCCTGAAGCCGCAAGAAACGAGGAGGTTTGACATGTTGAAAACCGTTTTCCCGACGCTATCGCGTTTCCGCTTCACCATCCAGATCATCATGCTGTTCGTCACCGTATATGGCGGTGCTTTGTTGGGCGGCTATACCGTGGATCGCATTTCCCAAGCTTTACCTTCTCTTTCCTGTGCATTCGACAAGCAGACCGGCGATCACTGCATTTTGATTGTCACGCAACACCAGTTTCATCATCGCATCGGCGAAGCATTCGCCAAGGCGCAGGAGATCACCTTAAAGGTGTTCATTCCGACGCTCATTTCGGTGGGCGTCTTCTTCATGTTTTTCTTTTTCCTCAACAAGGCGTTCTGCGGCTGGGTATGCCCGATGGGCACAGTGCAGGAGGTGATTTATCGTATCGGCAGAAGGCTGGGCAGGCCGCTGAATCGCCTTGGGCCGGGCAATGTCGGCAAGGTGCGCCCGGTCAAGTGGCTGATGCTGCTGGTGCTGGTGCTCGGTTTGCCGTTGCTGGCAGGCATGGGTACAGTATCCAATGAATTGGGTGACCCTTATTGCCAGGTGTGCCCATCACGCTTGGCGACCACGCTGCTGACAGCCGATGCCGAGCAGATTGCCTTACGCACCTCGACGGGCGTCAATTTTTTCCTCGGGGCGTTGGGCAACACGCTGTTCGGTTTTGTCATCATCGCAGCGTTGGCGGTGCGCCTGCCGTTCTGCCGCATCTGTCCGCTGCTTTCATGGAACGCGCTGTTCCAGAAGTTTTCGCCGATGCGGTTGGTGAAAAGGCAGCATGACAAATGCGCAAAGTGCGGCGTGTGCGAAAAAGCCTGCCCGATGGACATTCACGAGATTGGCACAGAGCACGGCAAAAAGGCTTTCCACGAGGACTGCACCCTGTGCGGTCGGTGTGTGGAGTATTGCCCGGACGATGACGTGATTCAGATCAAGTTCTTCGGCGTCAAGCTGTTCAGCTCTTCCCGTGAGTATTACAAGAAGCGCGTGAAGCTGGAAACCCCAGAAGGTTTGCCGAGAAACAAAGTGATCTGGCTGGCCCCGGCGAAGGAAAACCAGCATGGATGAGCTCTTTAATCCGGCGCTGATTCCGCACGAAACCACGCTGTTCGCCATCTGGCTGCTCGGTGTGTCGCTGGGCCTGACCGCCTGCACTGTCACCTGCCTGCCGTTCATGGGTACGTGGGTATTGGGGCGCGGAGGCTCACAAACACAAGCTTTGCGTGACACAGCCTTGTTCGTGTCCGGCCGCATCATCGCGTACACCCTCCTCGGCGCAATTGCAGGCGGTGCGGGAATGTGGCTGTCAGCGGCCATGCGCGGCGGAACCGGCAACCTGGTGATCGGCTTGGCCTCCATCGCGGCAGGCGTCTGGCTGCTGTGCGCCGATAAGCCGCACTCACCGTGCGGCACGGTACGCCGCGCGGGCAGCACGCCGCCGCTGCTGATGGGTTTTTCGCTGAGCCTGACCCCGTGCGCGCCGCTGGCTTCGCTGCTGGCGGTATGCGCGGCGGCGGGCAGCGTCAGGCTGGGTATGGCAAACGGCATGGTGTTCGGGCTGGGTGCGGCTTTGACCCCGCTGCTGGTGCTGCTGCCGCTGATCAGCCTGCTCGGCAAAAACCTGCGCGACAACCGCGAATGGATGGTGCGCTGGATACGCTGGGGCGCGGCGGCAGTGCTGATCTTGCTCGGTTTGAGGAGGTTGTTACTGGTGTTGTGAGACGCAGTTTGGTTTAAAGAAGCTGCACACAGGGCAGCGGCTTCATGCGCTGGTCGAAGGTGAGCGAGTGAGTACAACCGGTGTGGCTGGCTTTGGCCGCAATCAGGCAATCAGGAAAATCCGCAGAGGTGGTTTCAAAACTGTTCAGCGCGTTACGCGCGGCGAGCGGCGACTCGAAGGCGATGCAACTGTTGTCGAGCAGGGCGCGCACGGTGCGCGCGATGCCGGTGGCCCCGCGTCCAGGATGTTCTCCATCAGTTCCTTGAGCGCGGAAGCGGGGCGCTCGATCACCTCGCCTGCGGCGATCTGATTGATGAGGAGGTCGGGTAACAGACGGATAGAGGGCATCAGATGTTGCGGGTAATGAATTGCGCGCCATTATAACGGATGCGGGGGTATCCCCTGAAAGGGTGCGACAAATTGACACGCGGCATCATGTCACATTCCCAAGTAAAAATTCCTTCCCTAAAATCCGCACGGTATGAGTCTGAATTTGAAAAAACAATTA
>FZPV01000025.1_pt1 | contig 28997 bp, 19 predicted proteins | sample 1534821 | NCBI WGS metagenome assembly FZPV01 (sample SAMEA104161955, study PRJEB21768) | metagenome | isolation source: underground water
GGTGCATACCGAGCTGGCCGGGCTGTACTACGAGCGCGCGCAGATGGGCGTCGCGCTGGGCGAGCTGGACAAGGCGCTGGCGGCCGACCGGAATTACGCGCCGGCCTACAACGTGCGCGGTCTGATCCACATGGCGCTGCGCGAAGACAAGGATGCCGAGGATGACTTTCAGCAGAGCCTGCGTCTGGACAAGACGGATTCGGAGACGCACAACAACTACGGCTGGTTTCTGTGTCAGCGAGGCAAGGAGAAGGAGTCCATCGCGCATTTCATGGCGGCCCTGAAGAACCCGTTGTATGGCACGCCTGAGCGCGCCTACCTGAATGCCGGGCTGTGTTCCAGAAAAGCCGGCAACAACAAGGATGCCGAAGAGTTCTTCCAGCGTGCGCTGACGGTGCAGCCGGGTTTGCCGCAGGCGTTGCTGGGCATGGCTGAAGTGAGTTTCGCCAACGGCGATTATGTCAATGCGAAGAAGTTCTTTGCGAGTTATTCCGAGAAGATCGAGGATCTGACCGCGGAGCAGTTGTGGCTGGGCGTGCGCATCGAGCGCAAGGTCGGCGACCGCAATTCGGAAGCCAGTTATGCGATCCAGTTGCGCAAGCGTTATCCGGATGCGCATGAAACCAGTTTGCTGAACGCCAATCGCTAAGCCGAAAGATGAACATGGAACCTAACGAAATCCCTGCCGAAATTCCCGCTGTCACCCCGCCGGGACATATTTTGCGTGAGGCGCGCGAGCGGCTCGGTTTGAGCGTGGCGGATGTGGCCAACCAGATCAAGCTGGCGCCGCGCCAGATCGAGGCGCTGGAGGCAGACGACTTCCAGCATCTGCCGGAGATGGCCTTCGTGCGCGGTTTCCTGCGCAGCTATGCCAAGATCCTGCAGCTGGACATACAGCCGCTGCTGGCCGCATTGCCGCAAGCCGTGCCGGAGCATGTCGCGCCGGCTTCTGTCGAAGTGCCGTTCCCGAGCGCGCATTCGCCGCAACGGCAAAACCTGATCTGGCTGGGGGCGGCGTTGCTGCTGTCCGTGCTGGTCGTCGCGTTCGCGGTGTGGCATTACACGACCCCGCAGCCGGCCCAAAACTCTGAAGCGGTGCTGGTCGAAACGCCCGTTACCTTGCCGGCGCAAATCCAGGAGCTTGCGGCCTCACCCGTGGCTGCAGCACCGACCATGGCCGCTTCATCGGTCACCGCGGTGCAGCCGGTTCTGCCGCCAGCCGTCCAGCCGACCGTGCAAGCCATTAAACCGCTTGTACAGCCGATCCAGTCCGCGGTGCCGGTCACCAGGGTGCCAGCGACCGTCAAGCCGTTCGCGCAATCCGCTATTCCGCTCACCAAGCCGCTGGCTCAGGTGGCTGCAAAGCCCCTCGCGCAGTCGGCGGTTCCGTCCACCAAGCCTGTGGCGTTGCCAGCCGTCAAGCCCATGGCACAATCTGCGGTTTCGGCCACCAAGCCTTTGGCTCAACCGTCTCAGGTGGTTGCTGCCAAGCCAGCGGCCGAACCCGGCTCTCAGACTGCCTCGCTGCGCATCGTGTTCGACGATGAGTCATGGACCGAAGTAAAGGATAAGTTCGGCAAGACACTGTCGTCGCAGGTCAATTCGCGCGGCAGCGAGGTGCGTCTGGATGGACGTGCGCCGTTCTCGCTGGTGATAGGCCATGCCGCAAAGGTGCGGGTATATCACCGCGGCAAGCAGGTGGATCTGACCGCTTACACCAACGGAACCAGCGAAGTCGCGCGGTTAACGCTGGAGTGATGGTATAGCTATGAGCGCAGTCATGATCAAACGTCGTCCGTCGCAACGGGTGAAGGTCGGCAACGTGATGCTGGGCGGCGGCACGCCTGTCGTGGTGCAGTCGATGACCAACACCGATACCGCCGACATCGAGGCGACCACGCGCCAGGTGTTCGAGCTGGCCAAGGCCGGTTCGGAGCTGGTGCGCATCACCGTGAACACGCCGGAGGCCGCCGCCGCCGTGTCTGTCATACGCTCGCGCCTGGATGCGCTGGGCTGTGGCGTGCCGCTGGTCGGCGACTTCCACTACAACGGGCATCGCTTGCTGACCGAGTTTCCCGATTGCGCGCAGGCGCTGGCGAAATACCGCATCAACCCGGGCAACGTCGGCCGCAGCCGTCAGGAAGAAGATCCCTTCACGATCATGATCGAAACGGCGATACGCTACGGCAAGCCGGTGCGCATCGGCGTGAACTGGGGCAGTCTGGACCAGAATCTGGTGGTGCGCATGATGGACGAGAACTCTCGTCTGGCCGAGCCCAGGGATGTGCGCGAAGTGACGCGCGCCGCGCTGATCGCGTCCGCGCTGGAAAGCGCGCAACGTGCCGAACAACTGGGCATGCCGCATGACCGCATCGTCCTGTCCTGCAAGGTCAGCGAGGTGCAGGACTTGATCGCGGTATACCGTGCGCTGACGCTGCAATGCGACTATGCGCTGCATCTGGGGTTGACCGAAGCCGGCATGGGTTCCAAGGGTATCGTGGCATCCACTGCCGCGCTAGCGGTGCTGCTGCAGGAAGGCATCGGCGACACGATACGCATCTCGCTGACGCCGGAACCGGGCGGTTCGCGCACGCAGGAAGTTGTGGTGGCGCAGGAGATATTGCAGACCATGGGCTTGCGCGCGTTCGCGCCCATGGTTACGGCCTGTCCGGGTTGCGGCCGCACCACCAGCACGGTGTTCCAGGAACTGGCGCAACGCATCCAGGCGCATCTGCGCGAGCAGATGCCGGTATGGCGCGAACAGTATGACGGCGTGGAGAACATGACCGTGGCGGTGATGGGCTGCATCGTGAACGGGCCGGGCGAAAGCAAGCTGGCGAACATCGGTATCAGCCTGCCGGGCACCGGCGAGACGCCGGCCGCGCCGGTGTATATCGACGGCGAGAAGGCGGTGACGCTGCGCGGTGAGAACATCGCCGAAGAGTTCGTGAAAATCGTCGACGATTATGTCGCAAGAAAGTATGTGAAGAGGGAAAAGCGGGAAGGGTGAAGGGGGAAGGGGAAAGGGTAAGCCTGTGCGCCGGTTTGCCCCTTCTCCCTTCTCTCTTCTCCCTTCTCCGAGAATGAAATGAGCAACGAAACACTACAAGCCGTACGCGGCATGAACGACATCCTGCCGGACGAGGCGGAGCTTTGGTTATGGTTTGAAGAGGTGGTGCGCGACTGGCTGCACAGCTACGGCTACCGCAACATCCGGATGCCGCTGGTCGAGCCTACGGCCTTGTTCAAGCGCGCGATCGGCGAAGTCACCGACATCGTCGAGAAGGAGATGTACAGCTTCGAGGACAGCCTCAACGGCGACCACCTGACGCTGCGCCCCGAGGGTACCGCATCCTGCGTGCGCGCGGCGCTGCAGCACAATTTGCTGTATAACGCGCCGCAGCGCCTGTATTACAGCGGCCAGATGTTCCGCCATGAGCGCCCGCAGAAGGGGCGCTACCGCCAGTTCCATCAGGTCGGGGTGGAAGCGCTGGGCTTCGCCGGGCCGGACATCGATGCCGAACTGATCCTGATGTGCGCGCGGCTGTGGAACAAGCTCGGCATACGCGACGTCGCGCTGCAACTGAACACCTTGGGTGATGCGGCATCGCGGCATCGCCATCGCGCGAAGCTGATCGCGTATTTCGAGCAGCATATGGAGCTGCTGGATGCGGATGCGACGCGCCGTCTGCACAGCAATCCGTTGCGCATCCTGGACAGCAAGAACCCGGCGATGCAGGACCTGATCGCCGCCGCGCCGAAGCTGATGGACGAGTTGGAGGACGATGCACTGCAGCATTTCGAGGCGGTGCAGGCGATCCTGAAACAGCACGATGTCGCGTTCGAGATCAACCCGCGGCTGGTGCGCGGACTGGACTATTACAACCGCACCGTGTTCGAGTGGGTGACCACGCGGCTCGGCGCGCAGGGCACAATCTGCGCCGGCGGCCGCTTCGACGGCCTGATCGAGCAGATCGGCGGCAAGCCCGCCCCCGCAGCGGGTTTCGCGATGGGCGTGGAACGCTTGCTGGCGTTGTTGCAGGACGACGGCATGGCGCTGCCCAAGGCGGCGCTGGATGTGTATGTGGTGCATCAGGGTGAGTCGGCCAGCCGGCTTGCCAGCCAGGTGGCGGAGCAATTACGCGACGGCGGTCTGCGCGTGCTGATGCATTGCGGCGGAGGCAGCTTCAAGTCGCAGATGAAAAGAGCCGATGCCAGCAGCGCGCGCGTGTCGGTGGTGATCGGCGACGACGAGGCGCAGGCGAACGAGGTCAGCGTGAAGCCCATGCAGGGCGGCGAGCAGCAGCGGGTGAGCGTGCAGCACCTCACCGAGACAGTTAATGGACTAATCAAGCAGGAGTAGAACATGGCGGCATTGGATTTGCAGGAACAGGAACAACTTGACTCGTTCAAGGCGTGGTGGAAGGACAACGGCAACTGGGTGCTCGGTGCACTGCTGGTCGTGGTGGTCGCGATGGGCGGATGGCGCGGCTGGCAGTATTACCAGCACAAGCAGGCGGGCGAGGCAGCGACGTTGTATCAGCAGTTCGTCGAACAGCTTGCCAGCCATGATGTCAAGCGCGTGAACGATGCCGCCGCTGCGGTGATGGATAAATATGCTTCCACCGCCTATGCGCCGCGCGCCGCGTTATCGGCCGCGCTGGTGAATGAACAAAGCAACGATGTGGCACGCGCCAAGACCCAGCTGCAATGGGTCATCGCTCACGCCGCGGAAGTCAGCCTGAAGGATGTGGCGCGGCTGCGTCTGGCAGCGTTGCTGCTGGATGAGAAGAATTACGCCGATGCGTTGAAGCAGCTCGATGCTACGCATCCTGCCGCGTTCGAAGGCCTGTATGCCGACCTGAAAGGCGATGTGCTGAGCGCGCAGGGCAAGACCGACGAAGCGCGCACCGCATATAAGCTGGCGTACGACAAGACCGATGCCAAGAGCATGTATCGCAATCTGATCCAGATGAAGCTGGATGAGCTCGGGGCGGCGAAATGAAACTAGTCCGACCGACGGTTATGTTGCTGGCGCTGTTTGCGCTGGGCGGTTGCTCGACGGTGCAAGGCTGGTTGGCCAAAAAAAATGCCGGGGTTGAACCCGCTAGTCTGGTCGAGTTCGGCGAGAAGGCCAGGTTCGAGGTACGCTGGCATGCCGATATCGGCGATGCGGGCATGAATCTGCTGCAGCCTGCACTGACCAAGGACGCTGTCTATGGCGCGTCCGGCAAAGGTGTGCTGACGCGTCTGGATCGAGCCACCGGCAAGCAGGTGTGGCGCGTGGACAGCGAGATCGCGGTGTCCGGCGGAGTGGGAGCCGGCGAGGGCCTGGTGCTGATCGGCAGCGAAAAGGGCGAGGTGCTGGCTTATGACGAAGCGGGCAAGCTGCGCTGGAAAAGCAAAGTATCCAGCGAGGTGTTGAGCGTGCCCCAAGTCGCCGAGGGGGTGGTGATCGTGCGCAGCGGCGACGGGCGCATCACCGGACTGAACGCGGCGGACGGCAAGCGCCTGTGGATGTATGAACGCAGCACGCCGACGCTGGTAGTGCGCAGCCATGCGGGGGTGACGCTGCAACGCGGCGTGGCATTCGCCGGTTTCGCGGGCGGAAAATTGGTCGCGCTGAACGTCAAGGATGGCTCGGTGCTGTGGGAGACCTCGGTGTCGCAGCCGCGCGGCAATACCGAACTGGAACGCATCAGCGACATCACCAGCAACCCGGTGGCGGACGATGAGCAGGTCTGCGCGATCGCGTTCCAGGGGCGTGTGGCCTGTTATGACGCCGCCCAGGGCAGCGCGTTGTGGAACCGCGACATCTCCAGCGACAAGGGCATGATGCTGTTGCGCAAGTATCTGTATATCAGCGATGCGACCGGCTCGGTCATCGCGCTGGACAAGACCACCGGCAGCACGGTGTGGAAGAACGAGCAGCTGTCGCTGCGCGACACTGCCGCGCCATATGCGCTGTCCGACTTTGTCGTGGTCGGCGACTTCGAAGGCTATCTGCACGGCTTGAGCCGCGAAGATGGCGGTTTCGTCGCACGCACCAGACTGGACAGCAGCGCGATTCAGGCTGCACCGATCGAACTGGATGGCGGGCTGCTGGTGCAAACGCACGATGGCGGCCTGTATTCGTTATCCATACACTAAGGAAAATTATTCAATGTTGCCCACGCTAGTATTAGTTGGTCGTCCGAACGTGGGCAAGTCCACTTTGTTCAATCGTCTCACGCGCAGCCGCGATGCACTGGTCGCTGACCAGCCCGGCCTCACCCGCGACCGTCATTATGGCAAGGGCCGGGTAGGGGAGCGTCCTTATCTGGTCGTGGATACCGGCGGACTGGAGCCGGTCGCCAAGGACGGCATCATGTACGAAATGGCCAAGCAAAGCCGCCAGGCTGTGGACGAGGCCGATGTGGTGCTGTTCATCGTCGACGGGCGCGCCGGCTGCACGCCGCAGGACACCATCATCGCTGGACAGCTGCGCAAGACCGGCAAGCCCATCCTGTTGCTGGTCAACAAGGCGGAAGGCATGCAGCGTACCAAGGTGACGGCCGATTTCTTCGAGCTGGGCCTGGGCGAACCGCTGCCGATCTCCTCTGCTCACGGCGACAACGTGAACGAAGTGGTCGAGATCGCACTGGAGAATTTCCCGCTCGAGGCCGAAGACGAGTCCACTGAAGAGAAGCCGCCGAAGATCGCGATCGTCGGCCGTCCGAATGTCGGCAAGTCCACGCTGGTGAATGCGATACTCGGCGAGCAGCGCGTGATCGCGTTCGACCAGCCGGGCACCACGCGCGATTCCATCTACATCGACTTCGAGCGCGACGGCAAGCAATACACCATCATCGACACCGCCGGCGTGCGCAGGCGCGGCAAGGTTGAAGAGGCTGTGGAAAAATTCTCCGTGATCAAGACCATGCAGGCGATCGAAGATGCCAACGTGGTGGTGCTGGTGGTGGATGCACGCGACCAGATCACCGAGCAGGACGCGCATGTGGCCGACTACGTGCTGCAGGCCGGACGCGCGCTGGTGCTGGCCGTGAACAAGTGGGACGGGCTGGACGACCACCAGCGCGACATGGTGAAGAACGATATCGAGCGCAAGCTGCATTTCCTGAGCTTCGCGAAACGCCACTACATCTCCGCGCTGAACGGCAATGGTATCGCGAACGTGCTGAAATCGGTGAACGAAGCCTATGGCGCCGCGATGGCGAAACTGTCCACGCCAAAACTCACGCGTGCGCTGATCGCCGCGCTGGAAAAACAGATGCCGCCGAAGAGCGGGCGTTTCACTCCGAAGATGCGTTACGCGCACCAGGGCGGCAGCAATCCGCCGCTGATCGTGATTCACGGCAGCGGCCTGGACGATGTGCCGGCCAGTTACTCGCGCTATCTGGAACGCACCTTCTGCGAGATATTCAAGCTGCAAGGTACACCGATGAAGATTCAGTACAACTCGACCAGGAATCCGTTCGAGGGCAGCAAGCCCAAGCCGCTCACCGAGGCCGAGCAGCGCAAGGCTCATCGCGCACGGATACGCGGGCGCAAGCTGTACGGCAGTTAACTGCAGGAGCAACCGTAGAACACCGCCTGCTCCTGCAGGCTTGCGCAGGCCGCTGACAAACGAATAGACAGGTAAAATTATCGGGTATATTATTATTCCCCCCTGTTGAGTTAGCTGGGTGCTTTGTTTTTCGAAGACACTTCACGATAATCGTCACACGCCTTCCCCAAGCAAAGCGCAGATTCTGAATCCCGTGTCGGGAGGACGAAATGGGATACCGCGCTACTTTGAACCGCGTTTACAGGCTCGTCTGGAGCCAACTCTCCAGCACGTGGGCAGAGATCGCGGAAAACGCCAAAGGGCGCGGCAAGTCTGGCGCGGTAGGCAAACTGGCTGCGGCAGTACTCGCGCTGATGGCGTCACTGGCATACGCAGCGCCCGGCGGTGGACAGATAACGGCGGGCACGGGCAGCATCGCACAAACAGGCGCTACCACCACCATCACCCAGCAAGGCCAGCGTCTCGTGATTGACTGGCAGCATTTTGGCATCGCGGCCAACGAAGCGGTACGCTTCAATCAACCTAATACAGCATCGATCGCACTGAACCGCGTGTTCGGTCAAAGCCCCAGCCAGATCTTCGGCAGCCTCAGCGCAAACGGCCAGGTCTTCATTCTGAATCCCAACGGCGTATTGTTCGGTAGCACTGCGCAGGTGAACGTGGGCGGCCTGGTAGCCTCGACGATGGGCCTGAGCAACGCCGACTTCATGGCCGGCAACTACCGCTTCGGCAACAACGGAAATCACGCCAGCGTCGTCAACCAGGGCAATCTCACCGCCGCGAACGGCGGCTATATCGCGCTGCTCGCACCCGAAGCGCGCAACGAAGGTGTGATCACTGCCACGCTCGGCACGGTGTTGCTGGCAGCGGCTGACAAGGTGACGCTCAACCTGAACAACGGCTCGCTGCTCTCCTACACCATCGATCAAGGCGCGTTGAACGCGTTGGCGGAGAACAAACAACTGATACGAGCCGATGGCGGACAGGTCATCATGACGGCCATGGCTGCCAACCAGTTGGCTATTGCGGCGGTCAACAACACCGGCATCATCGAAGCGCGCACGTTGCAGAACCGCAACGGCGCCATCACGCTGCTGGGCGACCTGAAAGCAGGGCAAGTGAATATGGGCGGCACGCTGGATGCGTCTGCCCCCAACGGCGGGGATGGCGGATTCATCGAGACTTCTGCGGCGCACGTCAATGTCGCCGCTGATGCCGGAATCACCACCGCCGCGCCGCAGGGCAAGACCGGTTCCTGGTTGATAGACCCTCCCGATTTCACGATTGCGGCCAGCGGCGGCGACATCACCGGCGCAACCCTTGCATTTAACCTTGGCAACACCAGCATTACGATCCTGAGCAGCCAGGGCACGGTCAATCTTCTTGGCAACGGCGACATCTTCGTCAATGATGCGGTGAGCTGGAATAGCGCCAACAGTTTCACGCTGAGTGCTGTTCGCAATGTCACCGTCAATTCGGCGATCACCGATAGCGGCACGGGTGCGATCAACCTGACCGCCGCTGTCGCTGTCGCCGTCAATGCAAACCTCAGCACCCTGGGTGCGATCGCGGTCACCGCACCCACCGGGTTGACGCAGGCCGTCGCAACGACCATCACGACCGGCACCGGCCTCACTGTCGATGCCGGTGCCGCAAGCACCGCGAGCGGCGTCATCGCAGGCGCGGGCGGCCTGACCAAGAATGGCGCCGGGGCGCTGATGCTATCCGGCATCAACACCTACACCGGCGCGACGACGGTCAACGGCGGCACCCTCGCGATCAGTGCGGATCGCAATCTGGGTGCGGTACCGGGAGTGGCGACACCGGGGAGCCTGACCTTGAACGGCGGCGCGCTGCAAGCGACGTTAAGTTTTACGCTGAATGCGAAACGCGGCATCGCGTTGACTGGTGCAGGTGGGACGTTCGATATTGCCACGGGCAAGACGCTGACCTATAGCGGGATCGGGGTCATCGCCGGCACTGGCACGTTGACCAAGACAGGCGCGGGCACACTGACACTGGCTGGCATCAATACCTACACCGGGGCGACGGCGATCGATGCGGGTACGCTGCTCATCGCCGATGATACCGGGCTGGGAGCCGCGCCCGCGACGCCGACGCCGGGACATTTGACCTTCAACGGCGGCACGTTGGAAATCCAGAATATTCTTAATCCCATTACGTTGAATGCAAACCGCGGAATTGCGCTGCTGGCGGGCGGGGGAACGATCAGTCCCGCTACTGGTAACACGACGACCGTTGCCGGAATCATCGCGGGCAGCGGCGCGTTGACCAAGGGGCTGGATGGCACGCTGGAACTTTCCGGGGTCAATACCTACACGGGCCTGACGACGGTCAGTGCAGGCACGTTGACGCTTACCGGCGGTGCGGCGATCGCGGACACCGGAGCGATATCGCTGGCGAATGTCGCAGGCGTGACGCTGGACCTGAACGGCAGCAACGAGACGATCGCATCGCTGACCGGTGGCGGAGCGGCGGGCGGGATCGTGACGAACAACAGCGCAACGGCCACGCCCTCAACGCTGGTGACGGGTGACGGGACGAGCACGGCCTTCGCCGGGGTGATCGGGGACGGCATCGGCACGGTGGCGTTGGTCAAGCAGGGCAGCGGTATTTTCACGCTCTCGGATGTAAATACTTATATGGGGTTGACGACGGTGAATGCGGGTACCTTGGCCTACGGCGCAAGCAACGCGATCTCAGGAGCCGTGACCGTGAACGGCGGCACGCTGGATATCGGCAGCAACTCGGGCACGGTAGGCGCGGTCACGCTGAGCAGCGGCGCGATCACCGGCACCACAGGCGTGCTGACCGGCAGCGGCTATACAGTAGCGAGCGGCAGCATCAGTGCGATTCTGGGCGGCACTGGGACGTTGAGCAAAACGACGGCAGGCACGGTGACGCTCAGTGGTGCGAACAGCTATACGGGGGCGACGACGATCAGTGCGGGCACCTTGAAGCTGGGAGCGGCGGGTGGTGCGACCGACACGCCGCTGGGCACGACAGGCGCCGGGACGAGCGTGGCTGCCGGTGCGGTACTTGATTTGAACGGGTTCACGCTGGGAACGGCGGAAGCGCTGACATTGAATGGGGCGGGCATCAGCGGCGGCGGGGCGTTGACCAACAGTTCTGCGACAGCGGCGGCGTATAGCGGAGCGATCACGTTGGGCAGTGCCAGCAGCATCGCAGTCGGAAGCGGCAAAGCGCTTGCTACTAACGGCACGATCAATGGAGCTTTTGCGCTCGATGTCCTGGGCGGAGGTTCCATCACTCTGGGTAGCAGCATCGGAAACAGCACAGCACTTGCATCGTTCAGCGGCGCGGCCGGAACCGTACTTTCTATCAACGGCGGAATGGTCAGGACTACCGGCGCGCAGACCTATAATGGTGCGACCACCTTCGGCGGAGCGACGACGCTGAGCACGATGGCAGGGGGCAATGTCAGCGCGCCCGGCACCGTGACGGCGACCGCCGGGACGCTCACGCTCGCCACGGGCGCTGGCGACGCGACGCTCACCAACACCGGTAACGATTTCAGCACGGTCACGGTAAGCAGCGGCAATAATGTGTCGCTCGTCGACACGAATGCGCTCGCCATTGCAGGCATCAGCGCCACCGGTCTGGTGGATGTGCGCACCCAAAGCGGCGACCTGACGCTGAACACTGCCGCCATTGCGACGAGCAGCACCAGCGCCAACGCCGTCACGCTGGTCGCCGATGTCGCTGCCACACCGAACGCCACCGGCAGCGGCGGCAACTTCAAGAATGCAGGTAATGTCGCCATTACCACGGGTGCTGGCGGCGCCTGGCGCGTCTATACCGGCAACCCGGCCGGCACTACCCGCGGCGGACTGGCCGAGGCCGGCAAACGTTACAATACCGACGACGGCAGCGACCCGTTGGCCTCCGGAAGCCGGATCTACTTCCGTATCCAGCCCACACTGACGTTGACCGCCGACAACAAGACGAAGACATATGGCGATGCAAATCCCGCCTTTACCTACAGTCCCTCCGGCCTGATCGACGGCGATTCGGTCGGTGCCGCCATCAGCAGCGGACCAAGCTATAGCGTCAGTGGCTCTACGTCCACCTCCGGCCAGTTGACGGCGCTCACGTTGCACGACATCACATCGAGCGCAGCTACCGCCAGCAACCTCGGCTATGCATTGAGCTATGCCAGCGGCACGCTTACGGTGAACCAGAAGGCGCTGGCCATCACCGTAGCGGGTGTGTCCAAAGTGTATGACGGCGGCACAGCAGTGACCGTCAGCTATGGTGACAACCGCATCACAGGCGACGTGCTGAGTATCGCCGGCACAGCCTCCTATATCGACAAGAACGCCGGCATCGGCAAGACGGTGAATGTGAATGGCATCACGCTGACCAGCACGGATGCCGGCAACTACACCTTTAACAGCACTGCCGCGACCGTTGCGGACATCACCGCCAAGGTATTGAGCCTGAGCGGCCTGACGGCTGGCAACAAGGCTTATGACGGCACGACAACTGCGAGCATCAGCAGTTACGGCAGCCTGACCGGGATACTGGGCGGCGAAACCGTAACGCTCAACAGCGGCGGCGCATCGTCCGCCTTCGCAGACAAGAACGTGGGTGCAGGCAAGACCGTAACCGTAAGCAGCCTCGCGCTTGCCGGTGCGGACAATGCCAATTACCGCATCGCCAACCAGACGACAACGGCGTACATCACCGCCCGTGCGCTCACCATCACCGCAGCGAATGCGAGGAAGACCTACGGCCAAGCCACAACCTTTGCGGGAACTGAATTCAGCTCCAGCGGATTGCAGAACGGTGAAACCATAGCCAGCATCAGCCTGGCGAGCAGCGGCGCGGCATCCAGCGCGAGTGTGGCTGGCAGTCCCTATGCGATCATTCCAAGCGCCGCAAGCGGCGGCAGCTTCTCTGTCGGCAATTACACCCTTAGCTACGTTAACGGCGCGTTGACCGTCAATCCGGCGGCATTGAGCGTCACTACCAATGCCGCGAGCAAGCTCTATGACGGCATCGCCTACCGCGGCGGCAACGGGGTGGTCTATAGCGGTTTCGTCAACGGTGAAAGCAATGCGGCATTGGGCGGCACACTGGCATACGGCGGCACCTCGCAAGGAGCCATCAATGCGGGAAGTTATGCTATCACTCCGGGCGGGCTGACCTCTGGAAATTACACCATCACATATCGGGATGGTGTGCTGACGGTAAATCTTGTTACCCCGACGCAAGCCGTGGTCACCTTGCCTGGCGGATCTAATTTGATCCCGGTTTATACGGCCGCAGTGGTTGCAGCGACCGCACCAGTCAACCCCATGGCCGTTTCATCTGGCAGTTCGCCAAGCCTGACTGTGGTAAATGGAGGCGTTAACCCGCCACCCGATTCGCTTAGTACAGATCAGGGAATCAACTAACCCGATCCCGGTAAAAGAGATCAGTGATCAGAAGCTGGATAACGGCCGGGCGTTTGGCGTGCTTGCTACATCAGCGCAGCTGTGGCCGAACAGACAACTGTATCAACATTAGTTGACGGAAAGGAGGGTTGACAGGATAGAATCGCCGCACTGAAATAACCGGATATGGACTGACTACCGCGTCAAATCGTGGGACTGTCGGAACGGATCGCGACTACAGCCTGTGAAATTCCGACTAACCAAACGATTTGCGCTATCCGCGCTGACGCTGCTGGCGAGTCTGTCCGCACACGCGGCAGCTGTTGCACCGGATGCCGGCCAGACGATACGCGAGTTGCAAAAACAACCCGAACCGGGCAAGCCCAAGGCAGCCGTCCCATTGCGCCTCGAAGGCGATACCGTGCGCAAGGATAAGGCCAACGGCGCTGCGCGGATCGACGTGAAAGCCATCCATGTTTCCGGCAGCAGCGCGTTTGCAGCGGCTGAACTGGAAGCATTGGTCTCCAATCTGGTCGGCAGCGAACATACCCTGACCGAGCTCGTAGCTGGAGCCGCGCGCATCACCGCCTGGTATCGCGAGCGCGGCTATCTGGTGGCGCGAGCCTATCTGCCCGCGCAGGAGATCAAGGACGGCGTGGTGAGGATCGGTGTGCTGGAAGGGCGTCTCGACAGGCAGCGCATCAACAATCGGTCGCGCGTGTCCGATCAGCGCGCCAACGGCTATCTGGACGGCATCAAGAGCGGCGATGCGCTGCAAGCCCGACCTGTGGATCGCGCGTTGCTGTTGCTGGGCGACACTCCCGGTGTAGGAGGTGCACGCGCCACATTGCAGCCCGGAGCCAGCGTGGGCACATCGGATCTGCTGGTTGAACTCGAACCCTCAGCGCCATATTCAGCCAGCGCCGAACTGGACAACTACGGCAACCGCTACACCGGCGAGTACCGTCTGGGCGGTACACTGGCACTGAACAGCCCGTTAAAAATCGGCGATCAACTTAGCTTGCACGCCCTTACCAGCGATCAGAGCATGACCTACGCGCGGATAGCCTATCAGATACCGGTCGGTGGCAGCGGTTTGCGCGTGGGAGTGGCCTATTCCGATGTTCGCTATTGGCTGGGTAAGGAATTCGCGGCATTGCAATCACATGGCACGGCCACCAGTGGTAGCGTGTTTGCGGTGTACCCGTTCATCCGCAGTCAGGCCAGCAATCTCTCCGGTACCTTGACCTGGGAAGACAAAAAACTCGGCGACCGCACCGATGCGCCAGTCACGGCAAGCGACAAGCATGTTCAACTGGCCAATTTTGGCTTGGCGGGTAACCATCAGGATGCGCTGGGCGGTGCCGGGTTTACTGCGTTTGACTTGTCACTGGTATCGGGTCGCCTGAACATGGATGCCGTATCTCTCGCGGCTGACGAATTGACTGCGCGGAGTAATGGCGCATTTACACGACTGGCCTACAACCTAAACCGCCTGCAACGCCTGACCGATAGCAACACGCTTTCCGTTGCGCTGTCCGGTCAGCAAGCCGGCAAGAACCTCAACTCCTCCGAAAAATTCTCCTTGGGCGGAATCTATGGCGTTCGTGCTTATCCGCAGGGTGAGGCGAGCGGGGACCAGGGCTGGTTCGCGAATCTGGAACTGCGCCACAGCTTCAAGGACACCTTGCAAGGCGTGCTGTTTTACGATGCGGGTGCTGTGACGATCAACCGCAATCGATTCGCCGCCGGTGCAAATACCCGCAATATCTCCGGTGCCGGTGTAGGCGCGAATGCCAATCTTTCGGGCGTGCAAATCAAAACCTATCTGGCCTGGCGCACTGGCGGAGGCCAGCCGACCTCGGAGCCCGCAACGCTCAACCGCGATCCGCGACTGTGGATGCAGGCAAGCAAACAGTTTTGATACGCAGGGATTGTTGACGCCAGCCGGGCAGGATGTGGGATGTTTCGTTTGACACAGCCCCCGAGTTTTGCCAAGCTGCACGCATGTCCCGTCCATACCGACAATTTATCGCAGTCCTGCTGGCCGTCTGGTTGCCGCTGTTCAGCGGTGCCGCGCTCGCGGCCTCGGTGTCCATGCAGGCGCAACGCGGCGCGTGCCACGAGGCAGACATGCAGCAGATGCATCATCAGGATATGGATGTTCACCAGCATGCCGATTCTTCCGCAGCGCAACATGATGCACAGGATCAGCAGGATTCCTCCTGCAATGCCTGCGGCGTCTGCCATCTGGCATGCAGCGGCTATCTGGCCGTGCCGACCGTCGAGGCCGTAACGGCACAGGTGTCCGCACAATCCGTCACGCCTTATCTCGTCTCGTTTCATTCCATCACCTCAATCCCGCTCGTTCCTCCGCCTCTCGCTCTCGCCTGATGCGGGACGAGTGTGTCTGCTGGTTTCATAAGCTGATCTAGCCAAGCCGGTTTTCATCGGCAACAACCCTCGTCCCGAATTGTTTCTGCGGTCGCATGCGACTAGCGGATTTAAATGCAATCGAGGGGCTGGCCATGAAGATTCATTTGTCGATTTACCGGGTGCTGCTGGGGTGCGCGCTGGCGTTTCCTGCGTCCGGCGCGGAACGGCTGGGCAGCGATGTCGCCGGGCTGCTGGAATATGCGCGCGAACACAATCCGGAGTTCGCCGCGATGCGTTATGAGGCGGATGCCGCCATGCAGCGTGTGCAGCCTGCCGCCGCGTTGCCCGATCCGGTGTTGCGCACCGAGCTGCAGGACATCACCAATCAGGGCACGAACAAAGGCGCGAGTCTGCTGCCGTCTCAGGTCGGCGGCACACGCTATCTGGCGATGCAGAGCGTGCCCTGGTTCGGCAAGCGCGATTTGCAGCGCGGCGTCGCCGAGGCGCAAGCCGCACAGGCCAACGGGAAAACCGCCGCCACCTGGTCGGAGCTCGCGAGCCAGATCAAATCGGCCTATGCGCAGTATTACTATTTCGCCACCAGCGAACGGCTGACACGGGAAACGCTGACGCTGCTGACCAGCCTGGAACAGGTGGCGCAAACGCGCTATGCCAACGGACTGGGTGCGCAGCAGGATGTGATCCGCGTTCAGGTCGAGCAGACTGACTTGCGCGCCGCGCTGATCGAGAACGAGATGGAACAGCACCATGCGCATGTGCGGCTGAACGCGTTGCTGTCTCGGCCTGCGCAGGCTCCACTGGCGCAACCCGCGCAACTGCGCCGCATGCCTGCCGCCGCACAACTCGATTACCCGGTACTTGAAGAAAAGTTGCGTGCGCGCAACCCGCAGTTGCAGGTCGCCGCGGCAGGCGTCCAGTCCGCCGAGAAGAGCCGCGATCTCGCCTATAACAACCGCTATCCGGGTTTCACGCTGGGCATCGCGCCGACCCAGTCCGGCAATACAGTGAAGAGCTGGGACGTGATGGTGGAATTCAACATCCCGCTGCAACAGGAGTCGCGCCGTTCTCTGGAACGCGAGGCCGAGGCGATGCTGGCCGCCTCCGGCGCACGCCAGGAAGCGCTGCTCAACCAGACGCTGGGCGCATTGTCTGAAAGCCTGTCCGGTCTCGAAACCGTGCGGCGCACCGAGATATTGATCGCGACGCGGCTGCTGCCGCAGGCTGATCTGACCTATCAGTCCGCGCTGGCCGGTTATGAGACCGGCAGGGTGGATTTCGCCACACTGCTGGATGCACAGCGGCAGATATTGAAAGCACGGCAGCAACGGCTCAGGGCGCAATCCGATGCGCAAATGCGTCTTGCCGAACTGGAACGATTGTTGGGAGAAGAGTTATGAAAAATATATACGGGATGATCATTGCCGTGCTGGCCTTGTCGGGTGTTGCGGCGGGCGGCTACTGGCTGGGCATACGCGCCTCTGTGCCGGTGCCGGCTGCCGTGACAGCCAAGGCAGAACGCAAGGTGTTGTATTACCGCAATCCGATGGGCTTGCCGGACACCTCGCCCGTGCCGAAGACAGACGCGATGGGCATGGCTTATGTCCCGGTGTATGAAGGCGATGCGGAAGACGGCAAGGCTGTCAGTATAAGTCTCGAGAAGGTGCAGAAGCTCGGCGTGAAGAGCGAAGCGGCAGGCATGCGCGCGCTCGACAAGACCTTGCGTGCCGCCGGACGGGTCGAGATCGACGAACGGCGCACCTATACCATCGCGCCGAAATTCGAGGGCTGGGTGGAACGGCTGTACGTGAACACCGGCGGGCAGCTCGTCAGAAAAGGGCAGCCGCTGTTCGACGTGTACAGCCCGGAACTGGTATCGGCGCAGCGCGAATATGCGATCGCAGCACAGGGCGTGGCCTCGATGCACGAGGCCGACAGCGATGCCAAAAGTAGCATGAAGCAGCTCGCCGAGGCCAGCCTGGCGCGTCTGAAAAACTGGGATATCGCGGACGGACAGCTCAGGGCATTGGGCGGCGCTAAATCCCGGCGCAGCCTGACTTATTACGCGCCGGTCTCCGGCATCGTGCTGGAGAAGAAAGCCGTGCAGGGCATGCGCTTCATGCCAGGCGAGATGCTGTACCAGATCGCCGATCTCTCCTCGGTGTGGGTCATCGCGGAGGTGGCCGAGCAGGACATCGGGCTGGTCAAAGTCGGCAGCGTCGCGCAGGTCAGCCTGGACGCCTATCCGGACAAGTCGCACGACGGCAGGGTCGCGTTCATCTATCCGACATTGAACAGCGCGACGCGCACCGTGCAGGTGCGCGTGGAAATCGCCAATCCGGACGGCTTGCTCAAGCCTGCGATGTTCGCCCGCGTGGCGCTTGTGGCAGGCAACGGCGGCAAGGTGCTTACGGTGCCGGTATCCGCCGTGATCGACAGCGGCACGCGCCAGGTCGTGCTGGTGCAACTGGCGCAGGGACGCTTCGAGCCGCGCACCGTCAGGCTGGGTGCGCGCAGCGATAACTATGTCGAGGTGCTGGAGGGCGTCGCGGAGGGTGAACAGGTGGTGACTTCCGCCAACTTCCTGATCGACGCGGAGAGCAATCTGAAGGCGGCGCTGGGCGGATTCGGTAATCATGACGCGCATGGCGCGCAGGCAGCAGGACAGGAAGGTCACGCAGAGCAGGCCGCGCCTGCACAGCCAAAATCCAAGGTGGTCGGGCATCAGGCGCAGGGCATCCTGAACGCGGTCAATGCAGACGGCACGGTCAGCATCACGCATGAGCCGATCGCGGCGCTGGGCTGGCCGGGCATGACCATGGACTTCGCGCTCGCGAATGCCGCGCTGGCGGCCGGTATACAACCGGGCAGCGCGATCGGCTTCGAGATCGTCGAACGCAAGCCGGACGAATGGGTGATCACCAGGCTGCAAGTTCGCGCGCAACACGAGGGGCACTGACATGCTGAACGACATCATAGACTGGTCGGCGCGCAACCGTTTTCTGGTGCTGCTCGCGACGCTGTTCATCACGCTGGCGGGCATCTATGCGCTGGTCAAGACGCCGCTGGATGCGCTGCCGGATCTGTCCGACGTGCAGGTGATCGTCTATACCGAATACTCGGGACAGGCGCCGCAGGTGGTGGAGGATCAGGTCACCTATCCGCTGACCACCGCGATGCTGGCCGTGCCGAAATCCAAGGTGGTGCGCGGTTTCTCGTTCTTCGGCGCGTCGTTCGTGTATGTGATATTCGAGGACGGCACGGACATCTACTGGGCGCGTTCGCGCGTGCTGGAATATCTGAACAGTATTGCGGGCCGCATGCCTAAGGGCGTGTCGCCGCAACTGGGGCCGGATGCGACCGGCGTGGGCTGGGTATACCAGTATGCGGTGCTGAGCGAAAAACACAACCTCGCAGAGCTGCGCACCATGCAGGACTGGTATCTGCGCTACCAGCTCACCAAGGCGCACGGCGTCGCGGAAGTCGCGTCCATCGGCGGGTTCGTGCAGCAGTACCAGGTGACGGTGGATCCGGTGAAGCTGCGCGCCTACAACATCCCGCTCAGCAAGGTCACGCAGGTGATACGCGATTCGAACCGCGATGTCGGCGGGCGCGTCGTGGAGATGGCCGAGACCGAGTACATGGTGCGCGGCAAGGGCTATCTGCGCGGTAAGGCAGACATCGAGGATCTGGTGGTGAAGGCCGAGCGCGGCACGCCGGTGCTGCTGCGCGACATTGCGCGCGTCGAGCTGGGGCCGGACGAGCGGCGCGGTCTTAGTGAATTAAATGGCGAAGGGGAGGTGGTGTCCGGCATCGCGATGGCGCGCTACGGTCAGAACGCGCTGGAGGTGATCCGGAACATCAAAGCCAGGATCGCCGAGGTGTCTGCAGGTCTGCCGGATGGCGTGAGCATCCAGGCGGTATATGACCGCTCCGAACTGATCCAGCGCGCGATCGCGACGCTCAAGCGCACGCTGCTCGAGGAAGGCCTGATCGTGGCGCTGGTGTGCATGGTGTTCCTGATGCACGCGCGCAGCGCGCTGGTTGCGATCGTGATGCTGCCGGTCGGCGTGCTGATCGCGTTCATCGCGATGCGTGTGCTGGGGATGAACTCCAACATCATGAGCCTGGGCGGTATTGCGATCGCGATCGGCGCGATGGTGGATGCGGCGATCGTGATGATAGAGAACGCGCACAAGCATCTGGAGCGGCTCAAGGAAGGCGAGTCGCGCACTGAAGCCATGATCACCGCCTGCAAGGAAGTCGGCCCCGCGCTGTTCTTCTCACTGCTGATCATCACCGTCTCGTTCCTGCCGGTGTTCACGCTGGAAGCACAGGAGGGGCGCCTGTTCGCGCCGCTGGCGTTCACGAAAACGTTTGCAATGGCCGGTGCGGCGTTGCTGTCCGTCACGCTGGTGCCGGTGCTGATGCTGCTGTTCATACGCGGCAAGATCAAGCCCGAGGCGCAGAATCCGCTGAACCGCTGGCTGATCGCGGTCTACCGCCCGGTCATCTCCGCCGTGATGCGTCACAAGAAACGCACGATCGTCGTGGCGTTGATTGCGATGGCTTTGACGCTGTATCCCGCGTTGCGGCTGGGCAGCGAATTCATGCCGACGCTGAACGAAGGCACGCTGCTGTATATGCCCGCGTCCTTGCCGGGCATGTCGGTGACCAAGGCTGCGGAGCTGCTGCAGACGCAGGACAAGATCATCAAGAGCTTCCCCGAAGTCGCATCGGTGTACGGCAAGGCGGGGCGCGCGCAGACCGCGACCGACCCGGCTCCGCTGGAGATGTTCGAGACCGTGATCAACCTGAAGCCGCAGGATGAATGGCGCAGCGGCATGACCACCGACAAGCTGATCGCCGAGATGGACAAGGCGCTGCAGTTCCCCGGCGTGGCGAACTCCTGGACCATGCCGATCAAGGCGCGCATCGACATGCTGTCCACCGGCATCCGCACGCCGATCGGCATCAAGGTGTTCGGCAAGAACCTGGAGGAGATGGAGCGCCTGGCCAGAGACATCGAGGCCGTGGTGCGCAAGGTGCCGGGCACCAGCAGCGCGTTCGCAGAGCGCATCACCGGCGGCTTCTATCTGAACATCGAACCGGATCGCGCCGCACTCGCGCGCTACGGGTTGACGGTGAATGATGGGCAGGAGGTGATCGCGACCGCGCTGGGTGGCGAGAACGTCACCACCACGGTGGAGGGGCTGGAACGCTTCGGGGTTGCGGTCCGTTATCCGCGCGAGCTGCGCAGCACGCCCGAGCAGATCGCGCGCGAGGTGCTCGTCCCCACGATGGATGGGGCGATGATCCCGCTCGGGCAACTCGCCCGCGTCAGCATCAGCAAGGGCGCACCGGCCATACGCACCGAGAATGCGCTGCTGTCCGCCTACATCTACGTGGACATCCGCGACCGTGACATCGGCTCTTATGTGGCCGAGGCGCGCAAGGCGGTGGCCGCGCAGGTGAAGTTCCCGCCCGGCTATTACGCGACATGGAGCGGGCAGTTCGAGTATATGGAACGCGCGACTGCGAAGATGAAGGTCGTGGTGCCGGTCACGTTGCTGCTGATCTTCCTGTTGCTGTACCTGAACTTCAGGCGCGTCACCGAATCTCTGATCGTGATGCTGTCCGTGCCGTTTGCGCTGGTCGGCGGCGTGTGGCTGCTGTGGCTGCTCGGCTACAACCTGAGCGTCGCGGTGGCGGTCGGCTTCATCGCGCTGGCGGGCGTGGCGGCGGAGACCGGCGTGGTGATGCTGATCTATCTGGATCGCGCCTGGCAGGAGATACGGGAGATACGCGCAGCCGAAGGGCGTGCGACGACCCGCGACGACCTGCACGCCGCGATCATGGAGGGCGCGGTGGAGCGCGTGCGGCCGAAGATGATGACGGTGGTCGCGATCATGGCCGGCCTGCTGCCCATCATGTGGGGAACCGGCACCGGCTCCGAGGTGATGAGCCGCATCGCCGCGCCGATGATAGGCGGGATGATCTCATCGACGGTACTGACGCTGGTGGTGATCCCGGTGCTGTATGCGCTGACGAAGAGCCGAGAAATCAGATGACAAATTTTAATTGGAGATAAGTAATGGCCAATTGTTGCAACGACAAATCATGCGAACTCGATGCACTCCGTGATCGTCAAAGCTCGACACTTAAAATAGTGCTGGCTATCAATGCACTCATGTTCGTTGTCGAACTCACGGCAGGGCTACTCGGAAATTCGGTTTCGCTGGTGGCGGATTCGCTGGATATGCTGGGCGATGCATTGGTGTATGGATTCAGCCTGTACGTCGTGGCGCTCGGCGCGGCCATGAAAGCCAGGGCAGCGCTACTCAAAGGGGGCATCATGGCGGCCTTCGGTCTATTCGTACTTGGGCAGGCGATCTACCGGATCGCGTTACCGCAGCTCCCTGTGTACGAGGCTATCGGGGTAATCGGTTTGATGGCGCTTGCCGCAAACAGTACATGCTTTTTTCTGCTCTGGCGACATCGTGCGGACGACATCAATATGAGTTCGGTCTGGCTGTGCTCCCGTAACGACATCATTGCCAATATCTCAGTGCTGTTTGCCGCTCTTGGGGTGTGGCTCACCCATTCCGGTTGGCCTGATATCCTCATCGGATTAGCGCTTGCCTCACTCTTCTTGCATTCGGCTTTACATGTGTTGCGCGATGCATTCAAGGAAATCCAGGTCGTTCGCGAAAAAGACGTTCATGATAATTTCAACGCAGGAAAGGAATGACATGAAGATGCTCGAACGGCTGCTGCTCACTCTGATATTCGTGTTGTACAGTTCGGGAACGGCACTCGCGGCCACCGCAGTGACCATGTACAAAAGTCCCACCTGCGGCTGTTGCGAGAAATACGTGGATTATTTGCGCGAGAACGGTTTAGCGGTGAAGGCGATCAATGAGAACAACATGGATGCTATCAAAAAGCGTTATGGGGTATCCCATATCGCCAGTTGCCACACGGCGCTAGTGGGCGGCTATGTGGTTGAGGGCCATGTGCCGGTCGGCGCCATCCGCAAGCTGCTCAGGGAGAAGCCCGCGATAATCGGCCTCAGCGCACCCGGCATGCCGATGAATTCACCGGGGATGGGCGAGATGAAGAAGGGTACCCTGACGATCTATGCGGTTCCCAGAGATGGGCAGGAACCGCGAGTATTCTCAGTCGAATGATCGCAGCCGACAACCAGGCTGTTGAAAGGAGGGCGTCATGAATACCGACCCGGTTTGTAAAATGCAGCTCCACCCTGAACCGGGCACCCCCGGTGTCGATTATGCGGGGGAACACTATTACTTCTGCTCGCAACGCTGCCTGGAAAAGTTCCAGGCAAACCCCGCTGATTACCTTGAGCCGGTAGTTCTCGCCGCTGCTCAGGCGGCCGGGATTTATACCTGTCCGATGCATCCGGAAATACGGCAATCGTCACCGGGGGCTTGCCCCAAGTGCGGCATGGCTCTCGAGGAAGAATCACGACTCGCGGCGGCAACGGGAATCACCAGGCCGCTGCGATTCGGAGCGGGAGCAATGGTGTTATTGCTCGCGATCTATTTCGGGGTTGTCAGCCTGATTTCCGGGATGGAGTTCGCGCTCGAACAGTTCGCACAATTCTGGTACTTCATCGTCGCGCTCGCGCTGGGATTCGGTATTCAGGTGGGGCTGTACACCTACCTCAAGGATCTTGTAGGGCAACACGGTGCATCAGGCAAGGTGGTCGCGGTATCCGGTACGACCTCTACGGCCGCGATGGTTTCATGTTGCGCCCATTACCTGGTCAACATCTTGCCCATTCTGGGCGTCACCGGCTTTCTCGCTATCGTCGCGGAATACCAGGTCGAATTGTTCTGGCTGGGCCTGGCATTTAACGCCGCTGGCGTCATATACATCCTGTCCAAGGTCATTAACGCTTACAAGGAGCACAAAAAATGCTGAAAACTGTTCTGATCGGATTGGCTATCGCAGTCGCTGTTCCATGTGTGCAGGTTTTCGGGATGATCGAAATCATCACGGCGGGCAACGCGGCAGAAATGGGTTATACGCCGCAAATAAACAATGAACGGGGTATCAAGATAACCGCCGCACTGCAAAGCACCTCGAATGCGGTGCAGACATGGGATATCGAGGTAATCCTGGAAACCCATACCAAAACGTTGAACGACGACCTGGCCAAGGCCGCGGTGCTGGTTGCGGATGGAACGCAATATCTGCCTTTGCGCTGGGAAGGTGCGCCACCGGGAGGTCATCACCGCAAAGGCAAGCTGCGCTTCAAGGCAATTAGCCCGCAGCCACGAGCTATGGAGTTGCAGATACGTCTGGCCGGCGATCCTGCGCCGAGGAGCTTCAAATGGCTGCTGAAGTGAGCCGCCGTCACCCTGACTTTTGTTGAAAGGAGCATGTAATGGCTATCGATCCGGTGTGCGGCATGAAAGTTGATAGCGAATCGAATCATCACGTGGAGCATGCGGGTGAGCACTATTATTTTTGCTCAAAAAACTGCCTGGATAAATTTCAAGCGAACCCTGCGCTTTACAGCAAAGCGGATGCGCTCCCACCCGCTGTTCAAGCCGCTCCTTCTGGCGGTATCTATACCTGCCCGATGCATCCCGAAGTGGTGCGCAATGAACCTGGCAGTTGCCCGATCTGCGGCATGGCGCTGGAGTCGCGCAATGCACCGTCGGAAGACAATGCCGAATTGAACGATATGACGCGCCGCTTCAAGATAAGCGCGGCGCTGGCCTTGCCGGTGTTCCTGATGGCGATGGTGTCCGACCTCGTTCCGCAAGCCATGCCGGATTTCATTTCGATGACTGCGCTGCAATGGCTGGAGTTTTTACTGGCGACCCCGGCCGTGCTGTGGGGCGGCTGGCCGATATTCCAGCGCGGCTGGGCCTCGCTGGTCAACCGCAGCCTCAACATGTTCACCCTGATCGCGCTCGGCGTCGGCGTGGCGTGGAGCTACAGCGTGGTGGCGATGCTGCTGCCGGACAGCTTCCCGCCCGCGATGCGCAGCATGGGGGACACGGTGCCGGTGTATTTCGAGGCTGCAGCGGTGATCATGGCGCTGGTGCTGCTCGGGCAGGTGATGGAGCTGCGCGCGCGCAGCCAGACCAGCGCCGCGATCAAGCTGCTGCTCGGTCTGGCACCGAAGACCGCGCGCATCGTGCGCGCCGGCGGCAACGAGGAAGACATCCCATTGGAGCAGGTGCAGCCGAATGATGTGCTGCGCGTGCGCCCCGGCGAGAAGGTGCCGGTGGATGGCGTTGTGCTGGAAGGCGCGAGCGCACTGGATGAATCCATGGTCACCGGCGAATCCATCCCGGTGGAAAAGACCTCAGGCGCGCGGCTGATCGGCGCGACGGTGAACGGCACTGGCAGCTTGTTGATGCGCGCCGAGCGCGTCGGCGCCGATACGCTGCTCGCGCAGATCGTGCATATGGTGAGCGAGGCGCAGCGGTCGCGCGCGCCTATCCAGCGGCTGGCCGATGTCACTGCCGGTTACTTCGTTCCGGCGGTGGTGGGGATCGCGCTCGCCACGCTGGCGGTATGGGGCATCTTCGGTCCGGAACCGCGCCTGGCGCACGCGATCGTCAACGCGGTGGCGGTGCTGATCATTGCCTGTCCGTGCGCGCTGGGCTTGGCTACGCCGATGTCCATCATGGTCGGCACCGGACGCGGTGCGCTGGGCGGCGTGCTGATCAAGAATGCCGAGGCGCTGGAAACCATGGAGAAGGTCAACACGCTGGTGGTGGACAAGACCGGCACGCTGACCGAAGGCAAGCCTAAACTGACCTCGGTCGTCCCGCTCGCCGGATTCGATGAAGGCGTCGTGCTGTGGCTGGGCGCCAGTTTGGAGCGCGCCAGCGAACATCCTCTGGCGGCTGCGATCGTGAACGGTGCACAGGAGAGAAGCATCGTGCTGAAACCGGTCGACGGATTCCGTTCGATCACCGGCAAGGGGGTGACGGGAACTGTCGACGGTCGTGCGATCGCGCTGGGCAACCTGAAACTGTTTGAGGAGTTGCATATCGATGCGGGTGAATTGCCCGAGCGCGCCGAGGCATTGCGCAGCGATGGCCAGACGGTGATGCTGGTCGCGATAGACGGCAGGGCGGCGGGGCTGATCGGCGTGGCCGACCCGGTCAAGGAATCCACTCTGGATGCGATCCGCGCGCTGCATGAAGAAGGCGTGCAGGTCATCATGCTGACCGGCGACAACCGCATCACAGCCGAGGCGGTCGCGAAAAAACTGGGCATAGACCGTATAGAAGCCGAAGTGCTGCCGGAGCAGAAGGCTTCCATCGTGAAGCAACTGCAGGCCGAGGGACGCGTCGTGGCGATGGCGGGCGACGGCATCAACGACGCACCTGCATTGGCGCAGGCGCAGGTAGGCATCGCGATGGGCACCGGCACCGACGTGGCGATGGAAAGCGCGGGCATCACGTTGGTCAAGGGCGACCTGAACGGCATCGTGCGCGCGTTGCGCCTCTCCCGAGCGACCATGCGTAACATCCGGCAGAACCTGTTCTTCGCGTTCATCTACAACGTGCTGGGCATCCCGATTGCGGCGGGCGTGCTGTATCCGTTCTTCGGCCTGCTGCTTTCGCCCATTATCGCGGCTGCTGCGATGAGCTTCAGTTCGGTGTCCGTGATCACCAATGCGCTCAGGCTGAATCGAGCAAAGATGTGAAAAGGGGTTTCCGGAGAGCCAATTTATTCTGGAAGGAGAACGCGATGGAACATGGCGGGCAGGGACTCTCTTGTGTCCAACGGGGATACGACTGTATTGTGGTTGCCTTTCTGGCGAGAGCCTGTCTGAGAAAGGGTGGCCATGCTTAACGAATTCATCCACGAGCCGCGCATAGCGTATTTCTCGATGGAGATCGCGCTGCGCAACGAGATCCCGACTTACGCCGGGGGGCTGGGCGTGCTCGCGGGCGACACGATGCGTTCGGCCACCGACCTTGAGCTGCCGATGGTGGCGGTCAGTCTGGTTTGCCGCGCCGGCTATTTCCGCCAGGAGATCGATGCCCAGGGGCGGCAGCTGGAACATCCGGCGACTTGGGACCCCGCCAGCCTCGCGCAACCGCTGGATGCGAAGATCGCCGTGCAGGTCGACGGCCGCACGGTCTGGATAGGCGCCTGGCTGTATGTGCTGGAAGGCCACATGGGCGGCCGCCAGCCGGTTCTGCTGCTCGACACCGACCTGGACGAGAACCACAGCGACGATCGCGAGATCACCCATTACCTCTATGGCGGAGACAACGTCTACCGGCTCAAGCAGGAGATCGTGCTCGGGCTGGGCGGCGTGCGCCTGCTGCAGGCGCTCGGCTTCGAGATACGGCATTTCCACATGAACGAGGGGCATTCCGCGTTGCTCGGGCTGGAGCTGATGCGGCGCTACACCTATTCCACCGAACATCTGCGGCCCGGCGAATCGCTCTACGACCTGCCGCGCGTGCGCGACCTGTGCAGCTTCACCACCCACACGCCGATCGAGGCCGGACATGACCGTTTCCCCTACGACCTGGTGCAGCGCGTGCTCGACAACGGCTTCGATATCGAGACCATCAAGCGTCTGGCCGGCGAGGAGAGCCTGAACATGACGCGGCTGGCGCTGAACCTGAGCGAATACGTGAACGGTGTCGCGAAGAAACATGCCGAGGTGTCCAACGCGATGTTTCCCGGCTACAAGGTGCATGCGATCACGAACGGCGTGCATCCGTATACCTGGGCGGCCGAGAGTTTTCGCGAGCTTTACGACCATTATCTGCCGGGCTGGTGCCATGAGCCGCAGCTGCTGATGCGCGCGGATTGTTGCATTCCCGAGGTCGCGATCTGGGAGGCGCATGTCCAGGCGAAACAGCATCTGATCGAAAAAGTGCAGGCGCTGACCGGCGTGGCACTGGACCCGCATGTCCCGATACTGGGCTTCGCGCGGCGCATGACCGCCTACAAGCGTCCGGACATGCTGTTCTCCGATATCGAGCGGCTGCAGGCGATCGCGCGCAAGTACCCGTTCCAGATCGTGCTCGCCGGCAAGGCGCATCCGCGCGATGAGAACGGCAAGCAGATCATCGAGCAGCTGCACGTGCAGGCCAGTTCGCTTGCCAGCACGATAACGGTCGTCTATCTGCCCGACTACGACTTTTCGCTCGCCCAGGCGCTGACCGCAGGCGCGGACGTATGGCTCAATACGCCGCTGCCGCCGCTCGAGGCCTCGGGCACCAGCGGCATGAAGGCCGCGTTCAACGGCGTGCCGAACCTGTCGGTGCTGGACGGCTGGTGGATCGAGGGCTGCATCGAGGGCGTGACCGGCTGGGCGATCGGGGATACGAACGGTCTGGCTGAAGCCCATGCCTTGTACGACAAGCTGGAACAGGTGGTATTGCCGCTATATTATGCGGGTCAGGCGGGCGACTGGGTCAGGCTGATGAAGGGCGCAATCAGCAAAAATGCATCCTATTTCAACAGCCATCGCATGATGCGTCGTTATGCGACCGAAGCGTATCGCTGGTGAGGGGCCGACAGCCAATTACTGCGGTGCATTGATATTCGACAATGAGTAACATGGCGGACACGACGATAGCTTAAACTGCCGTTCTGGCCGGACGCGGGCGCACGAAAATATTGGGGAGTGTCATGGAGAGTTTCAATTACTGGTTCTTGCTGGCCTTGATTCTGCTGGCGATGGAAATGGCAACGGGTACCTTCTATCTGTTGATGCTATCGATCGCAATGGCCGTGGCCGGAACCGCTGCCTGGCTGGGGGCAGGCAGCGCAGCACAATTGACGCTGTGCGCGCTGGTGGTCATATCGGGCACGATCGGTTTGCGCATCTGGAAAAAGGCCCGTCCCGACAAGGACGGCAGTATCGATATTGGTCAGCCGGTACAGATATTGAGCTGGCTCGATAACGGCATGGCACGGGTTTTATACCGGGGAGCCGAGTGGGATGCGGAACCCGAATCCGCCGACATGCCGCGCGATGGTACTTTTTATATCAGCCAGATGCGCGGTTCCAGCCTGATTTTAACGCATCGTAAACCGTAATAAGGAGGAAAAATGGAAATCTCAGTGCTCGTTCTGGTTGCCGCCGTTGTCTTTATCATCAACGCGCTCAAGGTGGTGCCGCAGCAACATTCCTGGGTCGTCGAGCGTCTGGGCCGGTTTCATGCGGCGCTGTCGCCGGGCCTGAATATCGTGATTCCGTTTGTCGACCGGGTGGCTTACAAGCACATGCTCAAGGAAGTGCCGCTGGATGTGCCAAGTCAGGTCTGCATTACCCGGGACAACACGCAACTGACCGTGGATGGCATACTGTATTTTCAGGTGACTGATCCCAGACTGGCTTCCTATGGCACCAGCAATTACATCATGGCGATAACACAGCTCGCCCAGACCACCTTGCGTTCGGTAATCGGCAAGATGGAGCTGGACAAGACCTTCGAAGAGCGTGACGACATCAACCGCGCCGTGGTTGCGGCGCTCGATGAAGCGGCGACCAGCTGGGGGGTGAAAGTGCTGCGCTACGAGATCAAGGACCTGACACCACCCAAGGAAATCCTCCACGCCATGCAGGCACAGATCACCGCAGAGCGTGA
>FZPV01000029.1_pt1 | contig 26439 bp, 22 predicted proteins | sample 1534821 | NCBI WGS metagenome assembly FZPV01 (sample SAMEA104161955, study PRJEB21768) | metagenome | isolation source: underground water
GGTGTGCTGGTCATTACCAAGGAAAAACACTTTCCGGGTTCGTGGGCTGTATTGCCGATACTCGGGGCCGTGCTGATCATTTCGGCCGGTGCGCAAGCCTGGTTCAATCGCGTTGTCCTTTCAAACCGCGTACTCGTGTGGTTTGGACTCATTAGCTTCCCGCTGTACCTATGGCATTGGCCTCTGCTGTCATTTGCCCGCATTGTATGGCACTGGCCCATGATGTCATTTGCTCAGACCAATATAGACAACGAAATGCCATCAATATCAATCCGCATCTTTACAATTCTAATTTCAGTTTTACTTGCATGGCTGACATACAGACTAATTGAGAAACCGATTCGGTTTGGAAAATATAGCACAACAAAAACCATTACCCTGCTCTTCTCTATGGCTATCGTTGGTTATGTCGGTTACTACACATACAAAAAAGATGGACTAGAATTTAGGCTTCCAGAAGCAGTGCGGCAACTAAATAAAAATGCGTATGTTGCCGGTACCGGATGGAGGATGGGTAGCTGTTTTTTACATCAATCAGACAGTTATTCAGCTTTCGATGCTTGCAAAACAGCACCCGAAGATGATTTAAAACCATCTATTTTCTTATGGGGAGATTCACATGCCGCTAGCATGTATCCTGGATACAAAGAAGCGTTTGGTGAGCAATTTAATATTATTCAGCGAACCGTTTCTGGCTGTGTTCCGGCTGTTATGCAATTCTCTCTCTGCGATGAATTTAACGCAAAAATTTTTAATTTCATTAAAACAACAAAACCAAATACCGTCGTCCTTGCTGCAAACTGGAGTAATTATGATTGGATAAAAGTTGAAGCGACGATCCTCTCTCTTCATGAAATTGGCGTAACAAAAATTGATTTAATTGGCCCCCTCCCGCAATGGACAGAATCCTTACCCAAGGAACTTTATTTAAAATATAAATCCGAGCACCAAATTCCTGAAAGAATGGCCTTTGGACTAAATCAAGAAATATTAAAACTTGATTCGCCAATGAGCGAGTTGGCTACCAAACTAAAGGTGAACTATATATCCCCCATGAAGATTCTTTGTAATGAGCATGGCTGCCTAACAAAACTGGGCGACACAGGAGATACGCTTACATCCTATGACCAAGCACACTTAACTGAGGTTGGCTCTCGTTTTCTAGTATCCAAATTCCCCAAAAACAATTAAGAGCACCCCAAAGTAAAGTTAATTCTATGTCGCCGATGGAAGGAAATTGTTCGAGGACTCGCAAAACAGCATCAACGTTTCTCAGTCCACCACAACATCGTTATACCCAACAGCAGGAACAGCCCGCTCATCGCCGTTGCACTCAGGAATGGCTGCCAGTCATTGAGCGCGCCCAGACTGGCGAACAGCTTGCCCATAAAATGGAACGCCAGGCCCAGCACGATGCCCATGAATATCTTGGCGCTGATGCCGCCGGTGCGGCGCTGATAACCGGCAAACGGTAGCGCCAGCACCATCATCACCAGCACGACGAACGGATAAACCAGCTTGTTCCACATCGCGATCTCGTAACGCTCGGTCTTCTGGCGGTTATCGCGCAAATGCTCCGTGTACTGATACAGGTTCCATGCCGACATCTGCTCCGGCACCACCAGCAACACACTGAGGATATCGGGATTCAAAGCCGAACGCCACGCTTGCTGCGGATAGGCGCTGACGCTGGTGCCCTGCTTGTCGAAACGGGTCTCCACCACCTCTTCCAGCTGCCAGTTGCCATCCTCGATAAAATTGGCGCGCTTGGCATTGGTGATCGCCTGCAAGTGATAAGTTTCATCGAAACGGTAAATATCGATATTCAGCAGGCTGGTGTCCGGCATCACATTCTTGACGTTCACAAAACTGTGCTCGTCCTTGACCCACACCCCGGAACGGAACTCCTGCATCGAAACCTGCGCATTCTGTGCCTTGAGACGCAGTTGCTGCGCCATGCGTTCACTGGGCGGCGCAAGCAATTCGCCACAGATGAAGCTGAGCACGACCAGGGGCAGCGCGATTTTAAACAGTGCGCCAAGCATCTGCCACAGCGATGCGCCGGAAGCACGGTACACGGTCAATTCCGAACTCGCGGCCATCTGCACCAGCGCGAAGATCGTCCCGACCAGCACCGCCACCGGAAACAGCTCATAGATATGCCCCGGGATGGTCAGCAACACGAACAGCAGCACATAGCCCAGGCTATATTGCCCCTGCCCCACCACATTCAACTCGTGGATCAGATCCAGAAAGGCAAACAGCATGATCAGCGCGGCGAACACCAGCGCGACGCTGGCGTATATCTCCCTGGCCAGATAGCGAGTCAGCAAATTCATGTATTGTTCATCCTGCGCAGTGAGAACAGCGTCATGCGCCGATAGAACATCAGCGCGGTGATTGTCAGCATCAGCACGTGTATCCCCCACAGCCCGATGCCCGGCGACATTTTGCCCTGCCCCACCCAGCTATTGGTGACGCTGATCATATTGCTGTAGACCATGTACAGCACGATCGCCAGAACCAGGTTCAGCGAACGTCCGGCGCGCGGATTCACATGACTCAGCGCGATCGCCAGCAACGCGAGGACCGTCGCGCTGATTGGCAAGCCGAGCCGCCATTCCAGCTCGGCGAGGTTCCAGGATGTGCGGTTGCGCCACAGCTCCAGGGTAGACATGGTGCGCGCATAGGGCAACGCCTGTTTGGGCGGCGAACTATCGATGCGCAGCGCATAACGTTCGAAATCCACGATACGGTAATCGCGCTGTCCGGCGACCCCTTCGTAGCGCGTGCCGTTCAGCAGCACCAGGAAACGATCCCCGTTAGGCAAGGTCTCCTGCAAACCCTGGCGAGCCACCATCGTACCCAGCTTGCCGTTCTGTACGGATTGCACAAACACGTTGCTGACGCGGTTGGAGCCGGCACTGACGTTTTCAATGAAATACACGCGATCCGCCTGCTTGGATTCGCGGAACAGGCCCGGCGTCGCCGACGCGACATCGTCCCGGCTTTCCAGCTTATGCTTGAACTCATCGGCTTTCTGCAACGCCCATGGCGACAGCACCAGGCTGAGTAGCGCGATCAACGCCACCACCGGCAGCGCATACCACATCACCGGACGTATCCAGCGCGTCAGCCCGATGCCGGCACAGAACCACACCACCATCTCGCTGTCGCGATAACAGCGCGACAGCGTCAACAGGATGGAGATGAACAGGCTGATGGAAAGCAGCACCGGCAGGTAATTCATCGCGGCGAAGCCAAGCAGCGCCAGCACCCCGTCCACCGCCAGCTTGCCGTTGACCGCATCGCTCAACAAGCGAATCAGCTGGCTAATCACCACGATGCCGAGCAGAATCGCAAACACCAGCAGGCCGTTGCTGGCGAATTCGCGCACCAGCGCCTGATGGAACAGGCCCAGGCGTCGCGGCTTTGACTTTATGCGGTGAGTTTGCGGATAATCGAGCATTGAAGCGCAGGAATTAATTTTAAGGAGCAACACGTGGAATTTAGCATAAAACAAAGCAGTCCGGAAAAGCAGCGCAGCGGCTGCGTGGTGGTGGGCGTGTACGAAGGCGGCAAACTATCCCCTGCGGCCCAGAAGCTCGATAAGGCCGCGTCGCACCATCTGAGCGACCTGATCGCACGCGGCGACATGAGCGGCAAGTCCGCCTCCACGCTGCTGCTGCACAAGCTTCCCGGCATTGCCGCCGAACGCGTGTTGCTGGTTGGCCTGGGCAAGGCGAGCGAGCTGAACAACAAGACTAGCGCAGAGATCCTGCGCGCGACCTTCGCCGCCTTGAACGCCACGGCGACCAAGGACGCGACGCTGTACATCGTCGACGACGGCGTCGGGAAAGATGCCGCGTGGGTCATCAAACAAGCCGTGTTCGCCGCTGCCGAGAGCACCTACCGCAGCGATAGCCTGAAGAGCAAACCCGCCAAGGCCGCGCCACTGAAGCACATCACCATTGCCACACAGGACAAACCGGTGGCCGCGTTGAAGAACGCGCTCGACCAGGCCGCCGCGACTGCGCGCGGCATGGAGCTCACCAAGACGCTGGCCAACCTGCCCGGCAACATCTGCACCCCGGCCTACCTCGCCGCCAAGGCGCTGGCGCTGGGCAAGGAACACAAGAGCATCAAGACCACCGTGCTGGAAGAAAAGGACATGCAGAAGCTGGGCATGGGTTCGTTCCTGTCCGTCACGCGCGGCAGCGAACAGCCCGCCAAGCTGATCACGCTGGAATACCACGGTGCGGACAAGAAACAGAAACCCGTCGTGCTGGTCGGCAAGGGCATCACCTTCGACACCGGCGGCATCTCGCTGAAGCCGGGTGCGGATATGGACGAGATGAAGTACGACATGTGCGGCGCGGCCAGCGTGCTCGGCACGCTGCAGGCCATCGCCGAAATGGGACTGAAGCTCAACGTGGTCGGCGTGATCCCGACCTGCGAAAACATGCCCGGAGGCCGTGCCACCAAACCCGGCGACATCGTCACCTCGATGTCCGGCCAGACCATCGAGATCCTGAATACCGACGCCGAAGGCCGCCTGATCCTGTGCGACGCGCTGACCTATTCCGCGAAATTCAATCCCGACACCGTGATCGACATCGCCACGCTCACCGGCGCCTGCGTGATCGCTCTGGGCAACGTCGCCAGCGGCCTGTTCAGCAACGAGGACAAGCTTGCGCAGGAACTGCTGGCCGCAGGCGAGCAGGCGCACGACCGCGCCTGGCAACTGCCGCTGTGGGACGACTACCAGCCGCTGCTGGACAGCAACTTCGCCGACATGCAGAACATCGGCGGACGCGCGGGCGGCACGATCACGGCGGCCTGCTTCCTGTCGCGCTTCACGAAGGACTACCGCTGGGCGCACCTGGACATCGCGGGCACCGCAAACAAGTCCGGCAAGGACAAGGGCGCGACAGGCCGCCCGGTGCCATTGCTGACGCAGTACCTGATCAACCGCGCAAACAACAAATGATTTGCCACAGAGGACGCAGAGGTCACAGAGTAAATATGCAGGGGTCTTTCTCTGTGTGCTCTGTGGTCTCTGATGCCCCCCCTAGCCATTCGACTAGACTGCCAAAAGACGTCAGCCAAGTCGCTGGTTATGTGGCTAACGGTTTTATTCCATGACCAAGGTAGATTTTTATACCGGCTCGACCGACAAGCTGCGCACCGCCTGCCAGTTGAGCCACAAGGCCATGCAGAACGGCGTGCGCGTGCTGCTCAGCGCGCCCGACGAGGCAACCACCGAGGCGCTGGACAAACTGCTCTGGCAGTACCCGGCCACCGCGTTCATGCCGCATTGCCGCAGCGATGCCGAAGAGGCAGCATCTGTGCCGGTGCTGTTGAATCACGGCAGCGACAAGTTCCCGCATCACGACCTGCTGATCAGCCTGCATGACGAGTGCGTACCCTTCTTCAGCCGCTTCGAACGCGTCATCGAGATCATCGGCAACGATGAGGAAGACAGCCGGCTGGGACGCGAACGCTACAAGTTCTACCGCGATCGCGGCTATGAGTTGCGTCATATCGACTTAACCGAAAAATAAGCCCCTCATGCCCCCTATCGAACAACTGGTCAAAACACTTGGCACGCCGACAGGCGAATCGCCCGGCAACGACTTATCGGACAATCTGCCCTTGCTGACCCAGGTGGTGAAAGAGGAGCCGCCGGACGACTTGCCCACGCTCACCGAAGTCGTCGCGGAACCGCCCGCAAGCCAGGAAGTGGCTGATGCGCCTGCGCCGCGCGCATTCAGCGACGAAGAAATGCAACAGCTGCTGCTCCAGCTCAGCGCACACCTCGAGACCGTATTCACGATCAAACTCAATCTGCATCTCGAACAACTGCAGCAACAGGCGATCGAGCAGGCGGTCAGCGAACTCAAGGCCGAGTTGCCCGAACTGCTGCGCGACGCGCTTAACACCTCGAACACCAACCATTAGCTGGCAGCGCGTGCACAAAGACGTGCCCACGTTACTGGCTGTATAATCGCGCCCTTTCTGACGCAGCAAATTTCACATAAAGACAGCAATGGAACTCGCAAAAAGTTTTGACCCGAAAGACATCGAAGCACGCTGGTATCCCACATGGGAAAACGCCGGTTACTTCAAGGCCGGACTCGATCCGAACAAGACCGAATCGTTCTGCATCCAGCTGCCGCCGCCCAACGTGACCGGTACGCTGCACATGGGGCACGGCTTCAACCAGACGCTGATGGATGCGCTGACGCGCTACCACCGCATGCGCGGGGACAATACCCTGTGGCAACCGGGCACCGACCACGCGGGCATCGCCACGCAGATCGTGGTCGAACGCCAGCTCGACGCGCAGAAGATTTCGCGCCACGACCTCGGGCGCGAGAAGTTCATCGAGAAGGTGTGGGAGTGGAAGGAATATTCCGGCAACACCATCACCCGGCAGATGCGCCGCCTCGGCACCTCGCCCGACTGGTCGCGCGAACGCTTCACGATGGATCCGAAACTGAACAAGACCGTCACCGAAACGTTCGTGCGTCTGTTCAACGAAGGCCTGATCTATCGCGGCAAGCGCCTAGTGAACTGGGATCCGAAGCTGCACACCGCAGTCTCCGACCTCGAAGTGGTGCAGGAAGAAGAAGACGGATTCATGTATCACATCCGCTATCCATTAGCTGATGGCTCAGGTCACTTGACTGTCGCCACCACGCGCCCCGAAACCATGCTGGGCGACGTCGCGGTGATGGTGCATCCCGAAGACGAACGCTACAAGCACCTGATCGGCAAGACCGTACAGCTGCCGCTGTGCGACCGCGAGATTCCGATCATCGCCGACGACTATGTGGACAAGGAGTTCGGCACCGGCGTGGTCAAGGTCACGCCCGCGCATGACTTCAACGACTACGCCGTCGGACAGCGCCACAAGCTGGAAATGATCTCCATCCTGACGCTGGACGCGAAGATCAACGACCATGCGCCCGCGAAATATCGCGGCCTCGACCGCTTCGACGCACGCAAGCAAATCGTCGCCGATCTCGAAACCGCAGGCGTGTTCGAGAAGGCCGAGAAGCACAAGCTCAAGGTGCCGCGCGGCGATCGCACCGGCGTGGTGATCGAGCCGATGCTGACAGACCAGTGGTTCGTCGCGATGAGCAAGGCCGGCCCTGAAGGCAAGAGCATCACCGAGCAGGCGCTGGAATGCGTCGCCTCGGGCGAGATCAAGTTCCACCCCGAGAACTGGGTCAACACCTACAACCAGTGGCTGAACAACATCCAGGACTGGTGCATCTCGCGCCAACTATGGTGGGGGCATCAGATCCCGGCCTGGTACGGCGTGAACGGCGAGGTGTTCGTCGCGCGCGACGAAGCCGAGGCACGCCAGCTCGCCGACCAGGCGGGTTACGCCGGGCAGCTCGACCGCGACAACGACGTACTGGATACCTGGTTCTCCTCCGCGCTGTGGCCGTTCTCCACGCTGGACTGGGAAGAAGGAAAACCGTTCGACGCGCAGAACGAATTCGTGAAGCAATACCTGCCGTCCTCGGTATTGGTCACCGGCTTCGACATCATCTTCTTCTGGGTGGCGCGCATGGTGATGATGACCAAACACATCACCGGCAAGATCCCGTTCAGGGATGTGTATGTGCACGGCCTGATCCGCGATGCGGAAGGCCAGAAGATGTCCAAGTCTAAGGGCAACGTGCTCGACCCGATCGACCTGATCGACGGCATCGCTATCGAAGACCTCGTGAAGAAACGCACCACCGGACTGATGAATCCCAAGCAGGCGGAACAGATCGAGAAGCGCACGCGCAAGGAGTTCCCGGAAGGCATCACCGCGTTCGGCACCGACGCGCTGCGCTTCACGTTCGCCTCGCTGGCATCGCCCGGACGAGACATCAAGTTCGACATGCAGCGCTGCGAAGGCTACCGCAACTTCTGCAACAAGCTGTGGAACGCTACTCGCTTCGTGCTGATGAATTGCGACGGACAGGATGTCGGGCTGGATGAGTCGCTGCCGCTGGAATTCTCCGCCGCAGATCGCTGGGTGATCAGCGTGCTGCAGCAGGCCGAGGCCGAGATGGCGACGCACTTTGCCGACTACCGCTTCGACATGGCAGCGCGCACGGTGTATGAGCTGGTGTGGAACACCTACTGCGACTGGTATGTCGAACTCGCCAAGGTGCAGATCGCCACAGGCAATCCGGCGCAGCAACGCGCCACAAGACGCACGCTGGTGCGCGTGCTGGAAGCCATACTGCGTCTGGCACACCCCATCATTCCGTTCATCACCGAAGAATTGTGGCAAAGCGTCGTGCCGATGACCGGCAGGACAGGCGACAGCATCATGCTGCAGGCCTATCCCAAGGCCGACAGCAGCAAGATCGACCAGGCTGCCATCGCACAGATTGCGCTGTTGCAGGAGATTACCAACGCCTGCCGCAGCCTGCGCAGCGAGATGAACCTGTCGCCCGCCGCGCGCGTGCCGCTGATCGCGGCAGGCGATGCGACGATACTGAACGCGCTCGCGCCCTACATCAGCAGCCTCGCCAAGTTGAGCGAAGTGCAAGTCGTCGCCGAGCTGCCGGAAGGCGACGCGCCGGTATCCATCGTCGGCAACGTCAAGCTGATGCTGAAGGTAGAGATCGATGTCGCCGCCGAGCGAGTCCGTCTGGACAAGGAGATCGCCCGCCTGCAAGGCGAAGTCGCCAAGACCCAGGCCAAGCTGGGCAATGCCAGCTTCGTGGATCGCGCCCCGGCCGCGGTGGTGGAGCAGGAACGCAAACGCATGGAAGAGTTCGGCGCGACGCTGGTGCAACTGCAGGCGCAGCGCGGCAAGCTGAATTAACCCGCCACGTCATTCCCGCGCAGGCGGGAATCCAGCGGTTCAATTCAAAATGCTTTTAGGTCTTGTCTCCGCGTTGCGGAGAGCTTTTTTATTGACTGGATTCCCGCCTGCGCGGGAATGACGGTTGTTAACGGCGGCGGATCAGGAACGTGAATTCGCCGCCCTGCTCGCTCGACGACACCAGCTCGTTGCCGGTCTGGCGGCAAAACACCTCGAAGTCCTTCGGCGACTCCTTGTCGGTTGCGACTATTCTGAGCACTTGCCCGCTGCTCATTTGCGACAGGGATTTTTTCGCGCGCAATATCGGCAATGGGCAGGCCAGCTGCCGCACATCCAGTTCGACATCGGACGCTATCATGCTACCGGCAACCCGGCATGCGCCCAGGCCGTGATACCGCCTTGCAGGTTATACACATCGGCAAACCCGTTCGCGGCCGCGAACGCGGCGGCCTGTGCCGAGCGTCCGCCCATCTGGCAGTAAAACACCGTCGGTTTGGCCTTATCCAGTTCATGCAGACGCATCGGGATCAGATGCAGCGGCAACGAATCGCCCTGCGGTATCTTGCCGCGCGCCACTTCCGCATCGGTGCGCACATCGAGCAGACGCAAATCGCCCTGCTGCAGCATCGTCGCCAGTTCCGCAACGCTGATATTTTTGAAATCCGCCATGTCTTGACTCCTCTGGTTTCCGAAGGGCCGCGATTTTAACCCAGAAACGGCGAGCGGATATCTGCTTACCGGCCGGCAAAAATGCAAGGCTGTGCATCGGGTAAGCGCTGATATAGCAGCATTCGGCGCACAACGAGCGAGCCCTCCAGCGAAAATTGTGAACTGCCCGAAAAAACCACTATCATACCGGTCATGAAAAATAGGAAAAACGCTTATCCCGGCACCGGACTGACCTTGCTGCTGCTGCTGAGTCTTTCGCCCTGCGCCATCGGCGAAGGGCTGCCTGACCTGGGCGACATTTCGCAGGCCGCACTCAGCCCGATACAGGAACGCCAGATCGGGCAGCAGAGCATGCTGCAGATCCGCGCCAGCCAGCAGTTCCTGGACGACTCCGAGATCAACGATTACCTGAACCAGCTGGGCGCCAAACTGGTCGAGAACAGCGCCGAACCTTCGCTCGACTTCGAGTTCTTTGCAATCAACGATTACAACGTCAACGCGTTCGCGTTGCCGGGCGGCTTCATCGGCGTCAATGCGGGACTGCTGCTCACCGCACAAAGCGAGTCGGAATTGGCCTCCGTGCTCAGCCACGAAATCTCGCACGTCACCCAGCATCATCTGGCTCGCATGGTGGCCGCACAGCAGGGCGACAGTCTGGCATCGATGGCGGCCATCGCGGTTGCGATACTCGCCGCCCGCAGCAACCCGCAAGCCTCGCAGGCCGCTATCGTCGGTGCGCAAGCGGGTTCGGTGCAGAAGCAGCTGAATTACACGCGCCTGCACGAACAGGAAGCGGACCGCATCGGCCTGGCTATCCTGCAGAAATCCGGTTTCAACACCCATGCGATGCCGGAGTTCCTGGAGCGCCTGCAACGGGCCACACGCCTGCTGGAAGGCAATGCGCCGAACTACCTGCGCACCCACCCCATCACCAGCGACCGTATCGCCGACATCGAGAACCGGGTCAGCAAACAGCCTTATCGCCTGATCCCGGACAGCCTGAATTTCCAGCTCGTGCGCACCAAGCTCATTGCCGCCCAGAAGAGCGCGCCCGATGCCGTCGCCTATTTCAGCAACGCGCTCGGCGCGCAGCAGTTCGGCAATCCCGTTGCGCAGCGTTATGGCCTCGTGAGCGCGCTGCTACGCAACAACGAGATCGAACGCGCCACGCAGGAACTGGCGACGTTGCGCAAACAGGTCAAGAACGCCCAGACGACCGGCCGCAACCCGATGATCGAGACGCTCGCCGGCCAAGTGAAACGCGCCGCAAAGAACGATACGGAGACGCTGGCGTTCTACCGCACGGCGATACAGAACTTCCCGCAACATCGCGCGCTGGTTTACGACTACGCCGAACTGTTGCAGCAAAGCAACCAGGCGGCGAGTGCCGTCAAACTGCTGGGCGAACAGATCACCCGCCACCCGACCGACACCACGCTATACGGCCTGCAGGCCCGCAGCTATGCGATGCTGGGCAAGCGCCTCGAGCAGCATCAGGCGCAAGCCTACGCCTACGCCTGGCAAGGCAATCTGGGCGCCGCGATCCAACAGCTAGAGATGGCCAAGCAGGCTGGCGGCAGCTTCTATCAGCTCTCCGCGATCGAGAGCGACCTGCGCGAACTGCGTGAAATTACGGCCGCGCATCCGGGCAGGTAACCCGGCCGGCTATCCGGCCGTATCAGGCCGGCCTTATCTGCCCAACTGAGGCTCGCGTCGCTGTAATTCGACGAACTTCGCACAACCGCGCTGACCTAGCTCGCAACTCTTGCGATAGTTCACCAATGCCTGCGGCCGGTCTGCGAGCGCCTCATACACCATGGCGCGTCCCTGATAGGGATTCGGATATTTCGGATTCAACGAGATCGCTGTATCGAAATCCTTCAATGCCTCCGCATAGCGCTGCAATTCCAGATACATCGCACCGCGGTCGTTATAGACATAACTGTAATTGGGCTTCATCCCGATCGCCGTTGTGTAGTCGGCTATCGCCTCCTGCTTTAACTTGGTCTTGGACAGCGCGAGTCCGCGGCTGTGATAGATTCGTTCCATCCCGGGCAAATACGGCTTGCCTTCCACCAGCTTCGCCGCGTCATCCCACAACAGCAGCGGGTGGGAAAAGGTAGTCAGGCGCTCCCAAGCCAAGGTCATCATCAACACACTGGCCAGGCTGAGCACTGCGAGCGCCGGTCTGGCCCGCAGCTTCATAAACAGCAACGGAACGGCCACCAGCAGCCCCGCCATCCATAAATAACTGCGGTACAGCACGAAGGATTCCTGGATGCGCACCGTAGAGAATTCCGTCATGAAGAACAGCCACGGGCACAACATCGCAAAGCCGACCAGCCCGGCCTTGCCGCGCTTCAAAAGCAACCTGACGGCCAACACGCCATAGCCGACAAACGCCAGCAGCGCGAACCAATAGGGCGACAGCAGGCTGGCCGCGAACGGCTCGCGCATATCCACCGACATCCAGGCCGGATTGGGCAGCACCCACAATGCCAGATACTTGAAGAACAAGGCGCTCTGGGTCAGGATGCTGAGCGGATAGCTATGCGCGCCTCCGTCTATTTTCTCCAGCATCTCCGGCGCGTTGATCTCGTAGACCATACCGAACATTCCTTTTTTTGCCAGCAACACGAACAGCGCAATCGCCGCGAGCGCGGCAAAGATCTCCCATCGCTGCTTAAGCTTGGCCCGCCAATCTGCGTGTAGCAACACGGTCAACGCCAGCAGCACGGCGGGCAGCATGATGGCGTGTTCCTTGGAGAACACCGCCAGATAATAAAGCGGCACACTCGCCCATAGCCATAGCGGCTGGTGCCGGACACTGCCATGCACATAGACCAGCATCGCCAGCAGGCCGAACAGCGTCGCCATCACGATGGTGCGCTGCACCAGATAACCCGCGCCATACACCGCCACCGGGTGCAGCACGAATAATAAGGCAGCGAAGAATGCCAGCCAGATCACGGGCGGCGTTTGCTCATCGTTGGCACCGCTGGCCAGCACCTGCCGATACAGCTGCAGCGCAAAAAAGAACAGGGCCACACCGACCGCCGCATGCAGCAGCAAGGCTTCCACACGGAAGTTGATCAGGTCCAGGCCCAGCAGATTGGCCGTCCAGGCGATCGTCACATAGGGCAGCGAGCGCAGCGAAAACCATGAAAACTGAAAATCCGAGATCGGCGGCTTGCCTGCATCATCCAAAATAAAAAAATACAGATCGTCGAACACAATCGGGTTCCACAAGAACTGCCCATACAGTGTGAAAACTGCGGCCAGCAACAAAACCACAGGCATCCAGACGCGATTGATTTGCATAGCGACTCCCAAAAAAAGAAGCCCCTCGCGGGGAGGGGCTTCCGATCAGCTAACCAGCGGTATTATTTGCAAATACCTGCTGACTTACAAGTGCCTGAGGCTGTCCATTGCACCGCACCGTTTGCATCCACTGCTGGTGTCAGGATGTAGGTATAGCCGGCATTCGAGCTATCCTGCAGCGTGGAAGTCGCCGTTATAACACCGGTACCGGTCGAATTCAGCCCGATCGAAGCGACATAGCCGGTAGCCGCAACCATGCCGGTGGTACCAGCAGGGCCCGCTGCTGCGCCGGACGGAGCTGCTGGAACGCCGCTCGAACCTGGCTGGCAACCCGACACAGCGCCAGTCGTGGTCAGACCTTGCCCCTGCACGCACTCGTCGATCGCCTGCTTGATCGGCGCGGTAGCCTGGACAACCTCGGTGAACTTGGCCTTCTTAGTGTAGTTCTGGTACGACGGGATCGCCACCGCAGCCAGGATACCGATGATCGCAACCACGATCATCAATTCGATCAGCGTAAAACCTTTTTGCACGTTCTTCATGTTCAAGTCTCCTTAAGAAAACACACTTTAGCGTGTGTTGCAATGAGTAACGCAACGACCGTGCCAACATTGCAACACATTGTTTTATTTTAACTATCCAAACATCACTCCGTACATCCCAGCCAATTCCAGCCCGACTTCGTCAGCCATGTGACGATTTTCGGCAGGTGTTGGCGATATTCAGATAGCCCAGCAGGACAGGGGCATTTTTGCCCCCTACCAAGCTATGACTCCAGGTTCACGCCCGGGATGTTGCGCAAATCCACCTCGTCGATCTGCTCGGGCGCAAGGAATTGCCGGGCATAGTCGAGATAGACTTTTTCGCGGATGAAGACATCGAACAGGTCGGGATCGATATGCCCGCCCAGCTTGAGTTTGCCGAGTATCGTGAGCGATTCGGTGAGCGTCTTGCCTTCCTTGTAGGGACGGTCCTTGGCGGTCAGCGCCTCGAAGATATCGGCGATTCCCATGATCCTGGCCTGCACCGGCATTTGTTCGCGGGTGAGGCCGCGCGGATAGCCTTTGCCGTCCATGCGCTCATGATGCCCCCCGGCATATTCGGCGACATGCTTGAGGTGCTTCGGCCAGCGCAGGGACTCCAGCATCTTGATGGTGACATCGATGTGATGGTTGATGACCGCGCGCTCCGCCGCCGTCAGCGTCCCGTAACGTATCGTGAGGTTCTCGACCTCATCGTCGCTGAGAAAGGGTTTAAGCTGGCCATCCGCGGAATGGGGACTCGCAATACTTCCCGTTTCCCCCTCGGCATCGCGCCATTGATAGTTGGCGATCAGATGCACGCGTTGCAGCGCTTCATCGGACATCGCCTCGCCCCCCATGTTGCAGTGATGCAGGAACTCCCGGTCATCGTCCAGTTGCCGGATGCGCGCCTCATATTCGGCACGGCTTGCCGCGGTCTCGCCCTTGCGCAGCATGGCGATCTCGGCATCGCGCTTGAGCACCTCGAAGCGCGTATCCAGCAAATGGATGCGGTCAAATATGGTTTGCAGCTTGGTCTGCTTGTCCACCACGTGCACCGGCGTGGTGATCTTTCCGCAGTCATGCAGCAGGCCGGCGATCCTCAACTCGTGCCTGTCCTGGTCGGTCATCACGAAGTCCTTGAACGGGCCGCAATCGGTACGATCGACCGCCTCGGCCAGCATCATCGTCAGTTCCGGCACGCGCGCGCAATGGCCGCTGGTATAGGGGGACTTGTCGTCGATCGCGGCATTGATCAGCTGTATGAAACACTCGAACAGCTCTTCGAGCTGCGCGATCAGACGCCGGTTGGTCAGCGCGATGGCGGCCTGCGAGGCGAGCGATTCCAGCAACTGCTGATCGTCCATCGAGAACGGCACGATCGCGCCGGTCTCGCGATCCTCTGCGTTGATCAATTGCAATACGCCGATGACGGCATGCTCGTGGTTGCGCATCGGCACGGTCAGGAACGACTGCGAACGGTAACCGGTCGTCGCATCGAATTTCCTCGTGCCGGAAAAATCGAAACCCTGCGCGATGTAGGCATCGGGGATGTTCACCGTAACATCGTCGAGCGCCGAGTGACTCACCACGTTGTGGTGATTGGGGTTGCCGTCCGCATCGTAAAGCCGGATCGACGGGAAACTGATCGGCACGCCGCTGCTGCCGCCCATCGCGATACCCAGCGAGTCGGTGCGGATGATCTCGAACGTCAACACCCGCAGCTCCGAATCGAGCAGGTAGAGCGTACCGGCATCGGCATGGGTGATGCGCTTGGCCGCCTCCAGGATGTTTTCGAGCAGGCTGTTGATGTCACGCTGCTGGGACAGCGCGATACCGATCTCGTTGAGTTCCTTGAGGCGATGCAGCAGGTTGTCCGCTGGATTCATGCTATCCCCGTTAGTCGTTGCAGGGGCACACCGCCCCCTACTTGATACAGACTGCGCGGATCTGGTGCATATCGGTGATGCCTTGCAGCACCTTCTCCATCCCATCCTGCTTCAGGGTATGCATGCCGTCTTCAAGGCAGATAGACAGTAATTCGGCGACACGCGCATGCTCCTGGATCGCTTTCTTGACCGTATCGGTGCCTATCAGCAGTTCGTGCAAGCCGACCCGCCCGCGATAACCGGTGCCGGAACATTTATCGCAGCCGACCGGTTCGTACAGCGTGAATTGCCCCTTGTCATTGGCGAACAACTTGACCCATTCGGCATACAGTTTCTTGGTCTCGGCAGCCGGGTCTTTTTTCCATGCCGCGGTATTGAGCAACTCCGAGCTGTACTCCACCAGCAGCGCCTTGATTTCTTCTTCTGTCGCGGTATGCGGCTTCTTGCAGTCGCCGCACAGGCGCTTTGCCAGACGCTGCGCCAGGATGCCCAACAGCGCGTCGGCGAAGTTGAACGGGTCCATGCCCATGTCCAGCAGGCGGTTGATCGATTCCGGCGCGCTGTTGGTGTGCAGGGTGGCGAACACCAGGTGGCCGGTCAGCGAGGCCTCGATACCGATGGACACGGTTTCCTTGTCGCGCATTTCGCCGACCATGATCACGTCCGGGTCGGCGCGCAGGAAGGCGCGCATGATCGTGGCGAAGTCCAGCCCGGCCTTCTTGTTGATCTGCACCTGGCGCAGACCCTTCTGGGTGATTTCCACCGGGTCTTCCGCGGTCCAGATCTTGGTGTCGGGCGTATTGATGAATTTCAGGATGGAGTGCAGCGTGGTGGTCTTGCCGGAACCGGTCGGGCCGCACACGAAGAACAGGCCATACGGTTTGGTGACAGTCGCCTTGATCAGCTCGTTGTTGCGAGCCGAGAACCCCATCTTCTCCAGCGGCAACGGCTCGCCGGAAGCCAGGATACGCATCACCACGTCTTCGACGCCCCCCTGCGAAGGGATAGTCGCGACGCGCAGCTCGATGTCCAGCGGGCCGTATTTCTTGAACTTGATCTTGCCGTCCTGCGGCCTGCGCTTCTCGGAAATATCCAGGTCGCACATGATCTTGAGGCGCGTCACCAGCGCATTGCGATACGTGGCAGGCACCTCGATGTAGTTCAGCAACGAGCCGTCCTTGCGTACGCGTATCTGGGTCTTGGCCTTGCCCGGCCCCGGCTCGATGTGGATATCGGATGCCCCCATCCGGTAGGCATCCACGATGATCTTGTTGACCAGCTTGACCAGCTCGTTGTCTGCCGCCGCATTGACATCATCCTGGCTGACAGAGGAGATTTCTTCGTCGTCCCCGCCCATGCTGGACAACAGATCATCCATCGACGATTCGTCCGCGGCAAAACCGCCGGTGGCATCGGACGAGCCTCCGCCGCCATAGAACAGGTCCAGCGTCTGCTTGAACTCGCGCTGCGAGCAGACCTTGTAGACCAACCTGTGCTTGGGGAAGATGTTGTTGACCACGCGCGATGCTTGGATCCGTTCGGGGTCGGTGGTCAGGATCAGCAGCCCATCCTGATTCTCTTCTATCGGTATCCAGTGACTGCTTTCGACATACTCGCGCTTCAGGTTGCGCAACAGGTCCGAAGGCTTGATGCGATCGGCCTTGTACGGCTCATAGGGAACCCCGAAGAAACCGGACAACGCGTTGCCCAGCGCCGGCAGGCTGACCTGAAACTCGTCTATCAGCACCTCCTCGATGTCGATGTCCTTGCGCCTCGCGGTGCGGGTCGCCAGTTCGAATTCGGCTGCAGACAGCACCGCGTCGGCGACCAGGTAGTCATATTTCGTCTTGATCGTGCTGCTTTGCTGGCGCTGGCGCAACGCCACCGCCATGGTCTGCGCCAATTCCTGCACGCCCTCCTCGACCATCGCCGAAAAAGGCTGTCCGGCCTTGTTGTTGATGACCTGGATGACACCGACCAGTTCGCCATTGGACGCATCGAGGATAGGCGCGACCAGCATCTGCTTGGTGCGGTATCCGGTACGCTTGTCCACTTCCTGCAGAAAACGCAGATGCGCGCTGTATGTCGCCAGTTCCTGGGCGTCGTAGACATCCTTGATGTTGAGCAGCTTCTTGTGCATCGCCGCATAACCGGCGACACTCTGTTCGGCGATCGGCAGCTTGAGATCCTTGAAGGAGTTCAGGCCGGTCTTGACCTTGGAAATCAGCGAGGCATTGTCTTCACCCACCACATAGATGGTCAATCTGTCCGCGTTGAACAACGTGCAGATGTCCTTGCTGACATCCAGCATGATCTCATCGATATTATTGGTGGCGTGTATCTTGTTGATGACATGATTGAGATTCTTGGTGAACTCGAGCTTCGCGCTCATATCACCCGCATTCCCGGCTGCGGAATTTTCCGCCATCACTGTACTCATTCCTGCTCCCTTGATTTTCTCATCAGGCTGCGCCGTACCGGTCCGGCACGGCTCGGCCACTCTCAAAATGGAATTCCCAGACTAAAACTCGATCTCTTGGTTGTTCAACAACATCACGGGACGCCGGCCAGGAGCGCTGGTCTCGATCTCATGCATGGTCACCTCCACTTCACCCGGCTTGAGGTGGGTGATGAATATCTCCGCCTCGCGCTTGAATTTGGCCAGCTCAACCGCCAGCAGGCTGGGACACAGATGCTTGGAGATCACGGCCAGCTCTTTCTCGCTGTTCGAGAATGCCGTCTCGATGATCAGATAGCGCAGATTCTCGATCTTGTTGACCACCTTCCACAGCGCATCGTTTGTCGTGGTGTCACCGCTGAATACCAGGCTCGCATTACCGCTGTCCAGGTGATATCCGACTGCAGGAACGGTATGGTTCGCGGGTATCGCGGTGATCATGCGCCCGTTCAGGGAAATGGTTTCACCCAATGCCATCGGCTGGTAACGCAGGATGGGATGCCGCGCGTTCGGAATCTCGGTGAAATCAGGCCATATCTGCCAGTTGAAGATATGCTGCTTCAATATCTCCAGCGTCTCGTCGGTCGCGTAAATTGTCAGCGGACGCTCACGCATGAATCCGGCACTGTCCAGCAGGAACGGAATGCAGGCAATATGATCGAGATGGGAGTGCGTGACGAAGACATGGTCGATCGCAGTCAATTCGGTCAGGCTGAGTTCATTGACACCGGTACCCGCATCGATCAGCACGTCATGATCGAGCAGAAACGACGTGGTGCGCAGATTGCCACCGATCCCACCACTGCACCCCAACGTTCTGAGCTTCATCTTCCTGTAGACCTTTTTATTTAGTTTGGAACACGAATACGCCATCCCACTCCGCAGCCAGGGGAGTATTACGGAAATGGGCGATACGGTCTGCGTAAATTCGATACAAGGCGGTATCCGGCGACATGCGTTTGCAGATTCATCAATTGCAATCCCGCCCGATCCCAATCCTGCTTGCGCCACAGACGGCGCATTTCATGGAACAATCTGACTTCATCCTGCATCTCCTGGCTCACGTCGCCGAGCAACCCGATCGGCTCGTAAATCGCAACGGGCTTATCTTTACCTTTTACATGCGCATGGTCAAGCTCGTGTCTTTTTCACGCCACGGCCTGGATTAATCCCTGAAATAGAACTCCATCTTGACGCCTGCCAGTTCGATCACATCGTGGTCGTTCATCTGATGCGGCTGATCGCTCAGCACCTGTCCGTTCAGCAGCGGATGATTGGCGCCTTCGACATGGGTAATGAAGAAACCGTGCGGACGGCGGGTCAGCACAGCCACTTGCACACCGGGCTTGCCCAGCGTGGTGAGGTTCTTGACCAGCTCGAGTTCCTTGCCGGCATTGGGTCCGGTCAATATCTGCACCACGGCGGCTGACTGCGCGGGGGGCTGCGCCGTATTGGCAGCGGCAGCGACCTGAGCGGGTGCGCCGGACTGCTGTGTTGCAGCGGCGGCAAACCGTCCGGTTTTTTCCGCTACTTCGGCGGCGGGTGACAGGAGCGGATTGATTTGCGTGTCCATCATGCTGGCGGGTTGCTCCACGCCCGGAGCCGCCTGTTTCACCGGCGCACGCAACACCATGGTTTTCTCGAAATCGGCAGAGCTGGTCTGGCTGACCTGGTCGTTGATGTATTTCAGCTTGTATTTGCCGATCTCGATCAGGTCGTTGTTCTGCAGGAAGTGCTTCTTGGTGGCGACGCCATTCACCTCCAGGCCATTGGTGCTATCCAGATCCTCGAGGAAGGAGTCGTTCAGGATGGTGACGATCGCTGCATGCTCGCCGCTCACAGCCAGGTTGTCGATGACGATGTCGCTATGCGCCTTGCGCCCGATGATCATGCGTTCCTTGTTCAGGGGATATTCCTTGATCACATCCCCATCCATGCTGAGTATTAATTTTGCAGCCATATTCACACCTCTTCAGCCGATTATTTCTTGAACCAATTGAGCAATCCCGCCAGCCAGCCACGCGGCGCGGCAAATTCGCCCTTCACCTTTACCAGAATCACCGAGACATTGTCGCGGCCGCCGTTGTCGTTCGCCATCTGTATCAGCTGTTCCGCCGCGAGCGGCAGATTCCCCTGCATCGCATACAGCGTGGACTGGATGTCCTCATCCTCCACCATATCGTTCAGGCCATCGGAACAGAGCAGGTAGATATCCCCCACCTGCACGTCGTACACATGGATCTCCGGCTGCACGTCGGCATCGATCCCGACTGCGCGCGTCACGAGGTTCTTGTTCTTGGACTGGCGCGCATCCTCGATGCTGATCATCCCGCTGTCGATCTGTTCCTGCAGCAGCGAATGATCGCGCGTGATCGTTTCCAGCATCTCGCCGCGCAAACGGTACATGCGCGAGTCGCCCACATGCCCGACAACCACGCGGTTGTCATAGAACAGCCCGGAAACGATGGTCGTGCCCATCCCGGCATATTGCGGCTGACTTTGCGAGGCGTGGAAGATCGACGCGTTGGCCTTCTGGATGTTGTCGCGCAACAGAAAAACGCCCAACTCTTCCCCGCTTTCCTCGTCGCGGTCGATCGGGCTGGCATCCTTCAGGCGGTGGACGATTTCCATGGCCGTCACCGAAACCGCGATGCCGCTCGCGACCTCGCCCGCATTGTATCCGCCCATGCCGTCAGCCAGCACCACGAGGCCGCAAGCGGACTCGCAGGCTACGCTATCCTCGTTGTGCGCACGCACCATGCCAGGATGGGTTTGGCTGACTATTTCCAGCGCGTCTTCTACTCTCATAGCTTACCCCTGTAGGCTTGCAGCGCATTGCCGCAATGCATCTGCCATTTCTGCGCCATTGGCATAACGGTCTGCCTGCTGCTTGGCCAAGGACTTGTTGACGATTGCCACCAGGCACGGCGGCAAATCCGCCCTGATGCTCAGAATATCGGTATGCGCTTCATTGGCGATACGGTACATCAACTGCGCCATCGAGTCCCCCTCGAACGGGAGCTTACCACAAGCCAGTTGATACAAGCTCACGCCCAGCGAGAACAGATCCGAGCTGCCCTCGATCTTCTTGCCGGCCAGCTGTTCGGGCGACATATAGGAGGGCGTGCCAAGCACCATGCCGGTTTTGGTCTTGCTGGAATCGGTGATACGCGCGATGCCGAAGTCGGTCACCTTGGGCGTATCCGTCTCCGGGTCGTACATGATGTTGGCCGGCTTGATGTCACGGTGCACCACGTTCTGTTTGTGCGCATAGTCCAGCGCATCGGCGACGCGCGCGACGATGCGCATCACCGTGGGCAGCGGCAACAAGTGATCGGCCTTGGTGTAGGGGACCAGATCCTTACCCTTGAGGAACTCCATCGCGATATAGGCCAGATCATGTTCCTCGCCCGCATCGTAGATCGACACGATGTTCGGATGATTCAAACGCCCCGCCGTTTCGGCCTCGCGGAAGAAACGCTGTTTCACATCATCCAGTTCGTCCGCCTCGAACTCCTGAGCAAGAGCCATGGTCTTGATCGCCACGACGCGGCCGATCTTGGGGTCCTTGCCGCAATACACCACGCCCATCGCGCCCTTGCCCAGCTCCTTCTCGATCTCATAACGCCCCAGCATGGGCTTGGACATCCCGCTCTTGCCCAGCACCATCGCGCTGGCGTTGCTGCGCCCGGCCCCACCGCCCAGGATAACGGTCTCGGACATCGCGTGCGCCTGGTTCAGGCGCTGCGCCAGGTCGCGGAACTTGGGATTGTATTCCGCCATGTATTTGAATACCGACTCGGCCTTGTTGAACTGGCGCTTGCGCTCGAAATCCAGCCCCAGGTTGTACAACACCTCCATCAGACTGTCGTCCACCGGCACCTTGCGGAACTTGTCGAACGCAATATCCAGTTGCCCCTGCCCCTGGAAAGCCAACCCCAGCATACGGTTGCTTTCGGCCGAATCGGCATCCGACTTCTGCTTGCCCTTTTCCGTCACCAGGAATCGCTTGGTGGTCAACAACAGATGCCCCGTCAGCAACAGCGCGGCAGGCAGCATCAGCTGCAGCCACATCGTCTGAGTCGTCATCAGCACAAAATGCGTCGCCAGCAACGCCGCGAACAACAGTCCCGTCACCACCGCGCCGATCGCCGCATTCAGGCGCGGCAGCAACAGGATCAGGTACAGCGCGACCGACAGGAAGGTGCCGATTTGCGCCATGACGGTCCAGCCTGGCGCGATGAAGAAATCGCCCTGAAGTATGCTGGACACCGAGTGCGCCAGCGTCACCACCGGAGCCATACCTGACGAGACCGGCGTCACTTGCAACGTGCCCACGCCCGCCGCCGATGCACCGATCAGCACGATCTTGTCGCGATATTTTTCGGCGGGAATCTTGCCGGTGTACACGTCGTAGAACGAATCCACCGGGAAGGCTGGCTGCCCATTCCGGTCCTTGTAGAAATACGTGTGCATCCGCAACGTCGGGTCGGTGGCGATATTCCGGTTACCCAGTTGCACTCCGGCACCCAGCGTGACCTGGATGTCTTTCGGTTCGAGATTGAGGCTCCGGGCCGCCAGCATCAACGACAGCGACGGGTAATACTGGTCGTAATAACCCACCACCAGCGGTTCGGTGCGTATCGCCCCGTCCACATCGGAAAAACTGTTGAGATGCCCGATCGCCAGCGCCATGCTGCCCAGCGCCGGGATCGGCGCCAGCACGCCTTGCGATGGCAACGGCGATACGCCGTAGACGCCGGCATCCGTAACGTTCACGAGACTGTTGCGCAGCACATAATCCGGCAAGGGCTGATCCGGCTTGCCGCGCGGCTCGCCGAGGTCGAAGTACATGGCGAGCAGCACATCGTTCGCCTTGGCGATGCTGACACTGAGCTTCTGGTCGTTATCCAGATGCTGCGCCGCTTCCAGCAGCAAGGCATTGAGTTGCGCCAGCTCGGCCTGGTGTGCGGGATCGACGGAGTCTTTCAGCGTGGACTTGCCGACCAGGTCGGCGATCCTGAAGATGTAATCCAGACCCGCATCGAGTTGAGGCTCGAAGAAAAAAGCGGTGTAGCCGATGACCTTGGCGTGCCCAGCCGCCAGAATATCGATCATCCTGGCATGCGTCTCGCGCGGCCAAGGCCAGCGCCCCAGGTTGGCGATGCTCTGGTCATCGATCGCGATCACGGCGATCCTGTCGCTCGGTGCGCGAGACGAGGCCTGCATGCCCAGATCATAGGCCTTGCGTTCCAGACTCTGGATCAGGTCACTACTGGCTCCCGCCGAAAACACCAGCACGACCAGCAATCCGACAAACCAGTCTTTCTTCCAGAACGACCACTTACTCATTGCGCCCCCATGATTTTCGGCCGGTCAAATCGACTCCGCGGATAACAAAGTCGCTGTTATTTTATTAACAGCACCGGACAATCCACCAGGTGCAACACCTTGCTCACCACCGAGCCCAGCAACGACTGCCAACCGCCCTGTCCCTGCCTGCCCATCACGATCTGGTCCACGCCCTGCTCCCTGGCATATTGCGCGATCGCCTCGGCAGGCGTGCCGATGCTGATGTGATACTGATACGGCAGCCGGGCCGCATCCAGTTTGGCGCGTGCCTGTTGCAACGCGGCCAGACCTTGTTCGCGGTAGTAATCGTTGATGGTGTCCTGGTTGATGAACAGCTTCACGTTGCCGGCCGCGACATTCCATTGCACATTCAACAACAACACAGACGGCTGTACTTTCAGCGCGGCGAGTTCGCCGATCACATAGTCGAGTGCGCGATCGGCGTTTGCCGAACCATCCAGCGGAATCAGTATTTTTTTCATCTTAGCTCCTCACCTTTTATTGATTGTGCGAGTTAACCGCCACGCTCTCGTCTACCAGATCGACCGCCTTGGCGACTACTGCCTTGCGCAGCGCCAGCCATTTTCCGACCACCAGCACCAGCACGGCGCAGAATCCCGGAACCAGCCAGTGCAGATAGTGCTGCGTCTCGATGAGGGGCTTGAACAGCGCCTCGCTGACGAGCATCTCGCCGGCCACATAACCCAGCAATGCGCCACCGCCGTAGATGATGAAAGGGAAGCGGTCTATCAGTTTCAGCACCAGCTGGCTGCTCCACGCGATCAGCGGGATGCTGATCAGCAGGCCAAACACCAGCAACGCCGTGTTACCCTTGGCCGCCGCCGCCACACCCAGCACGTTATCCAGGCTCATCACGAAGTCGGCGATGATGATGGTCTTGACCGCACCGAACAGCCGCGTGTCGGCCTTGATGTTGTCCTCGCTGTGCTCGTCTTCAGGCAGGATCAGCTTGATGCCGATCCAGATCAGCAGGAATGCACCCACCAGCTTGAGATACGGCAGCGCCAGCAGGCTGACCGCGAAGAAGGTCAGCACGACGCGCAGCCCGATCGCACCGCCCACACCGGCGCCTCCTGCACCCCCTCCGCAAAGAGCACCTCATTGGCCGCCAGCCGCCCGGACATCGCCGCGGCCTCCATCAGAAACGCCGCCTGCTCCAGCCGCACATGGTCGCCCGCCAAGAAGAGGTTGGTGATCTCGGTCCGCGTCGTCGGCCGCCGCGCGTGGGCGCCCGGGGCGAAGCGCGAGAAGTTGTCCTGGCGCATGAACGTGTCGTGCAACACCCGCGCGCCACGCAGCTCGGGCAGGAGCTGCCACAGCTCCTCCAACATGGCCGCGCGGATGCCTGCGTCGGGGCCGAGCTGCTCGGGGGCGATGGCGTAGGCGTGCACCTCCACCACCGCGCCGCCCGTGCGCGCCGCCCAGGCGCGATAGGGCTCCTGAAACTGCGAGTAGCGCGCCAGGGAGTCGGTGTAGCGATAGCCCGTCACCGTGTAGAACGGCTCGCGCCCGGGCTGCGTCGGTCGGTCGAGCCACAGGCGCCACACGATATAAGGATCGGCCTCCCCCAAGGCGGCGACGCGCTGCACCAAGTCGGGGGCCGCAAGCTGCGAGCCGGCGACGAGGCGCTGAAGGCCCCGCACCTCACAGGCGACGATCGCATAGTCACATTTCAACGTCTCGCCGCTCGCCTCGGGCGCGCTGATCACCACGGCGTCCCCTCGGCGCTGGGCCGGCAACTCCGACAGCCCGCGCGGCGGCGGCCCGGCGATCACCTTGCCCGCGTCGTCGTAGCGCCCGGCATGACAAGGACACAAGAACCCGCCCTCGGGCAACGCCTGCACCGAGCAACCCATGTGGCTGCACCGCGAGCTCAGCGCCACAAAGCCTTCCTGGCGCCGCCCGATGAACACGGCACCACCGTCCGGCGTCTCGACGCGCCGCCAGCCCCTGATGGGCACGCTCGCCACCGGCGTCTGCAAACCCGCGGTGTCGAGCGCCGTGTCGATGCGCACGCCGCGCACCTGGGCGTCTTGCACGTGGAGCTGCTTCACCGGGCGCCCCAGGTGCAGCGTGCCGCCGAGCTGCTCGAAGTAGCGCCCCAAGGGCTCGACCACGGCGCTCATGCTGTCGCGCCCCAGCACCCGATAGCCCAGGCCCTCGGGGTTGCCGAGGAAGTAGAAGTGGAAGAAGCGCAGCGCCTCGGCCGCCGACAAGCGCTCCAGGCGGTTGAGGGTGGTGCGGCCAAAGGGCACCAGCACCGTGTCGACCATCGCCCTGTTGATGCGCCCCTCCTTATAGAAGGTGGCGAAGTCGATAGTGTCGAAGCGCTCGAAGCTGCGCCGCGGGTGGTAGCGCATCAGCTCCAACATGCCCTCGCCGTCGGCGAAGAAGTCGCGCAGGTGCAGGCTCTTGGACTCGCGCACCACCGAGAGCAGGTTGAGCGGGAACAGGCGGCTGGCGCTGCGATAGAACTCCGGCTCTCGTCCGTTGAAGAGCACCGGGTAGCGGTCGACCTCGATGAGATCGCTTTTCGCCCCCGCCGCGGTGAGCAGCGCATCGAGGTTGTAGTACTGGCTGAAAAAGCCGTGGAAGCCGTGCTCCAAGGGGACGTCCTCGCCCAAGACCCGGTCCTTCCAGCCGGTGAGCTTGCCGCCGAGCTGCGCCGCCTGCTCTACCAAGTGCACCCGCATGCCGCGCTGCTGTAGCTCGATCGCCGCGCTCAAGCCCGCGAGCCCCCCGCCGATGACGACGACGCGTTTTTCAACGGGCGCGCGCTCGGGCCGCCGCTCGTTGTCCTGGGCCCGCGGTGCAACGCCGACGCGGCCCGGTTGGATCTTCCACAGGCCCAAGGCCCCCGCGGCCCCCAACCCCGCGCCGCCGTAGCTCAGCAACTTGAGCACCTCTCGTCGATTCATCCCCGCACCCGCCTCATCTTGAAGGGCAGGAGAAACTGCACCCACCGCTTTTGAAAACGCTCCATCGCCGCCCACTCCTGGATGCACGCCGCGCGCTGGCCGGCGAGGTTCGCTTCGATCAACGCCCGCGAATAAAAAGGCCCGTCTTCGTAGTCGCGCAAGAGCCGCACGGTCTCGGCGGCGCTGCTGCACACGGGACGCTCGACGCCCCAGCCGGATTTTTTCAAAAGGCCGGCGGGCGCCGCGGCAAATGCTTGGCTGCCGCCCTGGGCGTCGAAGACCCGCGCCAGCGTCAAGTGCCCCTCGCGCCGGCGCTGCACATCCTAGAGCACCGCCGTCGTGCCGTCGGCGCGCGGTTGGCGCAACCAGGTCCAGCGCGTCAGGGCGTCCTCCACCGGCTCTTCGCCGCTGCGCCGCTTCAGGTAGGGGTGCACCATGCCGCCCTGGA
>FZPV01000043.1_pt1 | contig 23692 bp, 19 predicted proteins | sample 1534821 | NCBI WGS metagenome assembly FZPV01 (sample SAMEA104161955, study PRJEB21768) | metagenome | isolation source: underground water
GCGCTACTCGGCGGCGCGCAGGGGGAAGACAAGCAAAAAAACTAAAACCGTTAATTCGTAGAGTGGGCACGGGGTGCCCACTCTACTGTGCTATATTTCAAACAGTTGCGTCTCGGATACGCCCAATTATCCGTCTTAGAAAAGGAGCATCGCATATGAAGAGGTTGTTCTTGTTGGTCATCGTTCTGCTATTTTCTGCTTGTGGGTCTGGATTTGAGGGGACGTATGTAAGTAATAAAACACCGGAAAGTCTTGAGTTTAAATCGAATGGAATGGTTGTAGAAATGATTGCCGGTAAGGCCATAGGAGAGTTTGCATACAAGGTGGATGGTGATCAAATTAAAATTGACGGGTTAGTTGAGCCCTTTAAGTTAAATAAAGATGGCTCAATTGATGGCGGCGTTATGCATGGAACGTTCACGAAGAAGTAAAAAAATCTTTTTTCATGCACCAAACATGCTGTTAATGCAGCGTGAGTGCTAGCTTTTTCGGGCGCAATACCAATTGGTTGTTGCGCCGTTTTTTTGTGAGGAATTCGGTGTGATGCGTTACGCGTATTGCACGTAAATTGACACTTTCCATCTTGGTGAAACAAGTGCGAACCGTTAATTATGTGTTAATTAATCAATTGGTTATATGCTGCTGCACATTTCAATTTGAGCGGATATCAATTATAGTGTTCTCGCAGAGAACTTACATTAAACAGCGCTTGAGGAGAATGGTATGCGAGTAGATTTTTGCGTAGTTAATAACGGTGGTGAGACTTTATATGTAAATCCATTGCTAGTGCGTTATTTTTGTTCAAATGGTGGTGATGAGGAGACAAAAATTGTTTTTGATGAAGAGCATTCGTTAAAGGTCAAAGCTTCACCTTCAGAAGTTGAAAAAATGCTGACCAATTAATGAGCACATGCGTCATATGTGTTGTGAAGCATCTTAAGCATCATCAAAAGGATTTATAAATGTCGAGTTTTGAAGTGCGCGAATGCAAAAGTCCTGAGAGTGAATATCTTGAATGGTGGGTTTATATTGACGACATTCCTTATCGGCCATTTGCAACAGAGGGCGAGGCTCGTGCAGAGAAGGCGAGACTTCAAGAATTACTCGCAGGCAGAACCAAATCTGCGCAGCATAAAGGCGAGGGAAAAGTTCTGGATTTTGCTTCGAAAAGACACTGGATTTTAAGCCGGGGACGCAGCTTCACTATACATCCACCTACCGATCTTGATTTGAAAATTGACGAGATTGTGCAAGTGGACGAAAACGGACAAGTCAGTCGAGTGCCAGAGCGTGGTAAAGACCCAGACGTGGAACGCTGAAGCTCGATTAGCGCGGTAGGGTGGGCAACGAGTTGCCCACCATGTTTAGGTTTTTGATTTTTCCTCCCCCCCTGTGCGCCGCCGAGTAGCGGAGGCTGGTCAGGGGATTTCGGCGAGGACTGTCTGAACACGTGGACGCGTAGCGGATCGTGCGAGTTCCGCAGCCGCCTGACCAGTCGAGCAACGCAGGGAACCCGAAGGGCGGCAAACCGGGGACGCCTTCTTTGGATTACCTTTCTTGGCAAGACAAGAAAGGTAATCAGCTGCCGGTCTGCCACCGGCGGTGTTGATGTTGCCTTTGCATTTGATGTTGGGTAGCTCTGCATAGCCATCTGACTAGGCTGTCAAAATACGCCAGCCAAGTCATTGGTTAACGCGAAAAAGCTGCTAACCCAACCTACGCGCTGGGGTTCATGCTTCACCCCAGCCTACGTGCTGAAACGTACAGCTATCACCGCCCCATATTCCATCTTCCACCCCAGCGTATTCACCAGCGGCACATCCGCAATCTGCGCCAGCATCGCGCGTATGCTCCCGCCATGCGCGACCAGCGCGATGTTGCGTTGCGGCAGTCGCGCCAGGTCGCTCATGAAAGCCTGCACGCGCTGCATCACCTGCTGCGCCGACTCGCCGCCCTCCGGGGCGTAGCCCATCACATCGTTAGCCCACGCGTCGATCTCGCTGCGCGCGATGTCATCCCACGCCTTGCCTTCCCATGCGCCGAAGTGTTTTTCCATCAGGCGCGCATCGCTGCGCAGTTCGCAATGTTGCGCCTGCGCCAAGTATTCGGCGAGCCGGTATGCGCGTTGCAGCGGCGAGGCGAGGATCAGTTCCACTGGCGGAAGGCAGTGCAGTACTTGGCTTGCTTCCTCATTGAAGCTGTCGGACACGCCGATGTCGAGCTGCCCGTAACAGATGCCGGGTGCGATGTCCGGTTTGGTGTGGCGGATCAGGTACAGGGTCTGCATTAAATGAAAGCGAGCAGGCCCAGGTAGAACGCGATCTCGGTCAGTTGCTGCACCGCGCCCAGGCAGTCGCCGGTGTAGCCGCCCAGCCGTTTCTGCATTCGCCAGGCGAGGTAGAGACGCATCAGCGATGCGGCGACCACGGCGGCGAGTATCGCGGCGGCAGCCGCGCCTGCTGCGTACAGGATGGCGAGTGTGGCGATGCCGGTCAGCAGTGCGACCGCGAAGCTGGCCGGGCTGAGTTGCGCGGCGGGTCTGGCGCGCGCGCTGTCGTCGTCGCGGATGTAGCGCTGGGTCAGCATGATGCTGGCCGCCATCAATCGGCTGACGGCGTGCGCGGCGATCAGCGCGGCGGCGATGAACAGCGCCGAGTGCCTGCCGCACAGCGCCAGCAGCGCCTGGTATTTCAGCAGCAGCACCAGCACGATGGCGATCACGCCATACGCGCCGACGCGAGAGTCCTTCATTATTGCCAGCATCTTTTCCTGCGTGTGGCCGCCGCCGAAGCCGTCGGCGAAGTCGGAGAGGCCGTCTTCGTGGAACGCGCCGGTGACGAGGATGCCGGCTGCGATGCCCAGCACCACTGCCATAGCCAGCGGCAGCACGAGCGCACACAGATACAGAGTGGCGGCGGAAATCAGGCCTACGATCACGCCGACCAGCGGCAGGTAGCGCGCCGCCTGTTCCAGCTGCTGCGCGGAATGGCCGACCCACGCGGGCACGGGCAGGCGCGTGAAGAATTGTACGGCGGTGAGGAACAGGCGCAGTTCTCGCAACATGGTGTGCAATGGGAATGAAAGCGCAGCCAGACTAGCAGCGCGCGCATGGCCTGTCCAGTCGCAGGACGCGCCGGTTTCAGGGCGACAGGGGCGGCGGGAAAGGCGCATTTCTGCTAGCATGCGCGCCATGAATATGACCAGTGCCCAGCTCTATTTGCGCCTCCTCAAGTACGTCAAACCGTATTGGCGCACCTTTGCGGTTTCCCTCGTCGGCATGATGGTGGTCGCCTCCACCGAGCCGCTGGTTCCCGCATTGATGAAGCCGATGCTGGACGGCACCTTCGTGAATAAGGATCCGGAAATGATGCGCATGGTCCCGGTGGTGATCATCCTGATCTTCCTGGTGCGCGGCGTCGCGACATTTATCGGCACCTATGCGATCGGCTGGGTGGGCAACAAACTGGTGATGGATCTGCGCGACGAGATGTTTCGCAAGCTGCTGAGCCTGCCGACACGCTATTACGACGATCATGCCACCGGCTCGCTGATCTCCAAGCTGACCTTCGATGTCACTCAGGTGACCAGTGCCGCGACCACGGTCGTGACGATCTCGGTGCGCGACAGCATCGTGATGGTCGGCCTGCTCGGCTGGCTGTTCTACCTGAACTGGAAGCTGACGCTGCTGACCTTGCTGATGGCGCCGGTCATCGCGTTCATCATCGGCACGCTCAGCAAGCGGATGCGCAACAGCAGCCGCGATTCACAACAGGCGATGGGCGACATCACCCAGGTGATCGAGGAAAGCGTGTCGGCGCACAAGGTGGTCAAGCTGTTCGGCGGCCAACAATATGAAAGCCAGCGCTTCAACGAACAGGCCAACTGGGTGCGCCGTTATGCGATGAAGCAGGCCTCGGCGGCGGCGGCGAACGTGCCTATCGTGCAGATGGTCGCGGCGCTGGCGCTGGCGGTGGTGGTGTATCTGGCGACGCTGCAATCCAAGGCCGACGAAACCACGGTCGGCGGCTTCGTCTCGTTCATCATGGCAATGCTGATGCTGACCGCGCCGTTGAAGCGCCTGACCGGTGTGAGTGAATACCTGCAACGCGGGCTGGCGGCGGCCGAGAGCGTGTTCACGCTGCTGGATACCCATAGCGAGACCGATAACGGCGCGGTCGCGATAGGCCGCGTGCGCGGCGAGCTGCAATTCAACGATGTGCAGTTCGCCTATGCGCCGGATGCGAGTCCCGCGCTGAGAGGCATTTCGCTGAACATTTGTGCCGGCGAGAATGTCGCGCTGGTTGGCGCGTCCGGCAGCGGCAAGACCACGCTGGCGAATCTGGTGCCGCGCTTCTATACGCCGACCGGCGGCGAGATCCTGCTGGACGGGCATAACCTCGAGGAGCTGACGCTGGCCAGCCTGCGCGCGAACATCGCACTGGTCAGCCAGGAAGTGGTGCTGTTCAACGACACGCTCGCGGCCAACATCGCCTACGGGCAGATGCGCGAGGTGAGCGAGACGGAGATCATCGCCGCCGCACAGGCCGCGCACGCGATGGAGTTCATCCGCGAATGGCCGGAAGGGATGAATACGCTGGTCGGCGAGCGCGGCGTGAAGCTCTCGGGCGGACAGCGCCAGCGTATCGCGATCGCCCGCGCGATCCTGAAGGACGCGCCTATCCTGATCCTGGACGAGGCGACCTCCGCGCTGGACAGCGAATCCGAACGCCATGTGCAGGCCGCGCTGGAAACGCTGATGCAGGGGCGCACTACGCTGGTCATCGCGCACCGGTTGTCCACGATCGAGAAGGCGGATCGCATCGTCGTGCTGCGAAAAGGCGAGATCGTCGAGATCGGCACGCACCAGGAATTGCTGGCAAAAGACGGCGTATATGCGCAGTTGCACCGCATCCAGTTCGCGTCGGGCGGGACGGTGCAAGACCCCACCTGACAGAAGGTTGACTCGCCGATGGCAAAAGTCTAAATTGCACCACCCAACATAAACTACCCTTTAGGAGATCAACATGGCAGTTCTCGTCGGCAAAGCCGCCCCCGATTTCAACGCTGTCGCCGTGATGGGCAACAACGAGATCAACGAAAATTTCAATTTGAAGAAGCACATCGCCGGTAAATGCGCCGTGGTGTTTTTCTACCCGCTGGATTTCACCTTCGTGTGTCCTTCCGAGATCATCGCGTTCGATCACCGCCTGGATGAATTCAAGAAGCGCAATGTGGAAGTGATCGGCGTCTCGATCGACTCGCATTTCACGCATCTGGCATGGAAGAACACGCCGGTGAACAATGGCGGCATCGGCCAGGTGCGCTACCCTCTGGTAGCCGACATCAAGCACGAGATCTGCAAGGCCTACGACGTGGAAGCCGAAGGCGGCGTGGCGTTCCGGGGTTCGTTCCTGATCGACAATGCCGGTGTGGTGCGCCATCAGGTCGTGAACGACCTGCCGCTGGGTCGCAACATCGACGAAATGATTCGCATGGTGGACGCGCTGCAATTCCACGAAGAGCACGGCGAAGTCTGCCCGGCCGGCTGGAGCAAGGGCAAGGCGGGCATGAACGCGTCTACCGAAGGTGTGGCGAAGTATCTGGCCAATCACGCCAAGGAACTGTAAACGCGCTGTCGCAGCGATAAGAAGGCCACCGTTGAGGTGGCCTTTTTTGTTGTCTCCATATCGCGCATCGCTGCTAAAATCCGCGTCATTGTTTTCGGTGAGTGCCCGGCATGCTGATCTGGTTCGTCATTCTGTATTTGCTGTTTTCCGTGGGGGTCGGCCTGTATGCCTCGACGCGCGTGCACAACTCCAGAGACTTCGTGGTGGCCGGGCGCAATCTGCCGTTGCCCATCGTCACCGCGACGGTGTTCGCCACCTGGTTCGGTGCCGAGACGGTGCTGGGGATATCCGCGACCTTTGTGAAAGAAGGGCTGGGCGGGGTGGTCGCCGACCCGTTCGGCGCCAGCATGTGCCTGGTCATCGCGGGCCTGTTCTTCGCGCCGCTGCTGTACCGCATGAACATCCTTACGATCGGCGATTATTACCGCGCACGCTATAACCGCACGGTGGAGCTGATCATGACCATCTGCATCATGATTTCCTATCTCGGCTGGGTGTCGGCGCAGGTGACCGCGCTGGGGCTGGTGTTCAATTTGGTCAGCGGCGGCGCGATCGACCAGCAGACCGGCATGTGCATCGGCACCGGCATCGTGCTGGCCTACACCATGTTCGGCGGGATGTGGTCGGTGGCGCTGCTGGATTTCGTGCAGATGACGGTGATCATGGCGGGCATGCTGCTGATCGCGGTGCTGGTGAGCGGCGATGCGGGCGGGGTGGGCCATGTGGTCGATCATGCGCAGGCCACCGGCAAGCTGCAGCTGTTCCCCAGCGGCGGCTATGAGGTGTGGGTGCCCTTCATCGGTGCGGCGCTGACCATGATGCTGGGTTCCATCCCGCAACAGGACGTGTTCCAGCGCATGACTTCGGCGAAGAACGAGAAGACCGCGGTGCGCGGCTCGGTGCTGGGCGGCGTGCTGTATTTCGGCTTCGCGTTCGTGCCGATGTTCCTGGCCTATGCCGCGACGCTGATCGACCCGAAGGTGTTCGGCGACATGATCGCGACCGATTCGCAGATGGTGCTGCCGAACCTGATCCTGCAGCATACGCCGCTGGTCGCGCAGGTGTTGTTCTTCGGTGCGCTGCTGTCGGCGATCATGAGCACGGCCTCGGCGACGCTGCTGGCGCCCTCGGTGATGTTCACCGAGAACATCCTGAAGCACTTCGCGTTGAAGCATATGAGCGACCGCCAGATGCTGCGCACGATGCGCATCATCGTGCTGACCTTCGGCGCTATCGTATTGGCTTTCGCGCTGCAATCCAACGAGAGCATCTTCAAGATGGTGGAGAACGCCTACAAGATCACGCTGGTGGCCGCGTTCGTGCCGCTGGCATTCGGTTTGTACTGGAAGCGCGCCAACAACCAGGGCGCGCTGGTTTCCATAGGCATGGGGCTGGTTTCCTGGTTGCTGATGGAGCAGTTCAGTCCAGATGGCATCTGGCCCCCGCAACTGGTCGGGTTGTTGATGAGCCTGGCGGGGATGCTGGCCGGCTCCCTGTTGCCGAACATGATGCGCCGCCATCACCATGCCCGAGTTAAAACCTGACGCATGTCATCTTCCTGTCATAAATTCTTCATACCCTTGCAATCTCGAGTGAGGGAGTGATGATGAGCGCGAAGATATTGATTGTGGAAGACGAGCCGGCGATCCAGGAGCTGCTGGCGTTCAATGTGATGCAGGCCGGTTTTCAGGCGTTGCGCGCCGAAGACGCGGAGAGCGCATGGGAGCAGATACGCAATCACGCGCCGGATATGATATTGCTCGACTGGATGCTGCCGAACACCAGCGGCGTTGTGCTGGCGAAACAGCTGCGCGCGGAGCCGCGGACCCGCGACATTCCGATTATCATGCTGACCGCGCGCGGCGACGAACGCGACAAAATACTCGGGCTGGAGTCGGGTGCGGACGATTACATCACCAAGCCGTTCTCGCCGCGCGAACTGATGGCGCGCATCCGCGCGGTGCTGCGCCGCCATATCCCGGTCATGCCGGATGAGACGGTGGCCGTGGGCGGACTCGAACTGTCGTCGACCTCGCATCGCGTGACGGCCGGCGGTGCCGCGATCGAGCTGGGGCCGACGGAGTTCCGTCTGCTGCATTTTTTCATGACGCATGCCGAACGGGTGTACAGCCGCACGCAATTGCTGGACCAGGTGTGGGGTACGCAGGTCTTCGTCGAGGAGCGCACCGTGGATGTACATATCCGCCGTCTGCGCGCCGCACTGGAACCGGTCGGCATGGATGAGCTGATACAAACCGTGCGCGGCAGCGGTTACCGTTTTTCGATCAACTAGGCCTAGCGCCGAACCGGGGGATTCATTTTGCGGGATTTTTGGTTTCGAGTAAGTCTGCCCATCGTGTTCGGCGCGCTGGCCTCGCTGCTGGTGTGGGGGCTGTTCTCGGCCACCTCGGCCTTACTGTTCATGCTGGCGGTGTTGCTGATCGTGATGGCATACCGTGCGCAGCAGCTTTATAAATTGGGCGAGTGGCTGAACGATGCGCGCATCGAAACCATCCCCGAGGCCGATGGTGTATGGGATGAGGTGTTTTCCCGGCTGTACAAGATGGTCAAGCTGCACAAGCAGACCAAGCAGGAGCTGGCCGACGAGCTGCGGCATATCGAGCAGGCCACCTCCGCATTGCCGGAAGGGGTGGCGATCCTGAACGAAGTGAACCGTATCGAGTGGTGCAACCCGCTCGCCGAGCAGCACTTCGGCCTGAATGCGGAGCGCGACATCATGCAGGACATCACCTATCTGGTGCGCCAGCCGGAGTTCATCGATTACCTGCAGGGCGGCGATCTCAGCGAACCGCTGGTGATGAGCCCGGCACGCCACGACGACATGGTGCTGTCCATCAAGCTGATCCCCTATGGCGGCGATAAGCGGCTGCTGATCAGCCGCGACATCACGCAACTGGAACGCATCGAAACCATGCGGCGCGACTTCGTGGCGAACGTGTCGCACGAGCTGCGCACGCCGCTGACGGTGGTGAACGGTTTCGTCGAGAATCTGCAGGACATGCCCGACATGAGCCATGACAAGATGCGCCGCGCGTTGCACCTGATGGCCGAGCAGACGCACCGCATGGAGAGTCTGGTGTCGGATCTGTTGACGCTGTCGCGTCTCGAGAGCGATCAGGGGCCGGTGCGCGAAGAGAGCGTGGATATGGCCGCGCTGCTCGACGATGTTTATCAGGACGGGCAGCTGCTCAGCAATCAGCGGCATGTGCTGAGCATGGAAGTGGGGAGTGACGTGAAGCTGCTCGGCAACCGCGAAGACTTGCGCAGCGCCTTCAGCAACCTGGTCGGCAACGCGGTGCGCTACACGCCGGACGGCGGCACGATATTGCTGCGCTGGTTCGAGCGTGCGGGCCAGCCTGTATTTGCGGTGCAGGACAGCGGTATCGGGATATCAAGCCAGCATATCCCGCGGCTGACCGAACGATTCTACCGCGTGGATCGGAGCCGTTCGCGGGAAACGGGCGGCACGGGGCTGGGGCTGGCGATCGTCAAACACATCGCGATCCGTCATCAGGCCAAGCTGGAGATAGTGAGTGAGGAAGGGAAGGGCAGCATTTTCTCGCTGGTGTTTCCGCTCAAGCGGGCATCACACTAACGGGCATGGCAAGTGTGTCGCCCAAGATGATGAAACTTGCCATGCCCGTTTCCCTCTCCTCAATCCTCTCCCGCAAGCGGGAGAGGAAGCGAGCGAATCGCTGCGCGAGTATTACACCAAGGTGAAGCTCACGCGTTCGTAGTCTATGCCACGTTCCACGCTGAAGCCCAGCTTCGCGTCCTGTTTTTCCCCGTTTTGATGCAACACCTCGATCACCCGGTCCGGCTGGAACCATTCGCGCGGGATGACCAGGCTGGCCTGGTTCTTGAGTGCCGGAACGGCCTGTAGCAAGAATGCCGGCATGTATTTTTCGGAGACGGTGAGATTGACCCCCGTTGCCTTGATGTTGACCGCCTCGATGAGCCCTGGAAGATAGCGCACGCCGATCTGCAACTGGCCGGTGCGCGTCACGTTGGTCCAGCTTGTCGCACCCAGCATGAAGGTCTCGGCATCGCTGGGGCGTATCGCGATCAGCTGGTTGCAGCTGAACCGCCCGCCCAATGTATCCATGCGCCTCAGGCGAGCTCCCGAGATGCTTTCGTTCTCGAATTGCCAGGTCTCCAGCGGGAAACCCATTTCCAGCAATTCCTTGTTGTGCGCATCCTGCAGCACCCGCCCGAAGGCCTCGATCTGGCGGCGTGCGATGCTGTCCACGCCTGCATCGCGCCTCGGCTGTTTGAACGGCCTGCCGGTGAGATGGGCGTAGACCCCCTCCATCCGGTAGCAGAGTTGAGCCTGCACGGCGAGCGGACGCCGGTCGCCGAAACGCGTGCCATGCTCTTCGCACCAGCAGTGGTGCAAAAACGTGAGAAATTCGATGACTTCGTCGCTCTTGCAGTGTTCGCACAGATTGATCTGCCGCGGCGTCTGGCCTTGCTGCAGCAGGATGGTCTTCACGCGCAGCAATTTGCTCAGCGGGACCATCGCCAGATAGCGCATGCTGTCGCTATGCGTGACCATCTTGACTTGCTGCAGTCCGTGCGTGCTGGACAGGTCGAGTGCAAGCGGCTGCGCATCCCCCTTGCTGACCGTGTAACTGCGCTCTACGGTCACCGTGTTGCTCCACAACGAGAGCCAGCGGTCCAGCAACTGCAGTTGCGAACGTGACAGCTCGGCGGGTTGGGCGTAACAGGCGAGCAGTGTTTTTACGTAGATGCTGCGGCAACTGCTGCGTGGCTGGACGGTGCTCAGCGGGTCCGGCACTTCCGTCTCATGCAGCCCCTGCTGTTCGGAGAATTCATACAAGTCATGCAGCTGGTGCCACAGTTTGCCGTCGAACTCGTAACCGGTGCGCAGATGTTCGAATATCTCATGGCCGCTGTAGAGCAGGCAGCGCTGGCACAACAGCGCGCCATATTTGGCGAGTTGCTTGTCGCCGGCGATGGCGGCCTGCAGGCAGCGCTGATAACCGAGCACCAGCGCCTGCCAGAGCTGCACGATGGTGACGAACACCATCAGTTCGCTTTCGTTCAGCGGCAGCGGTTTGGCGATGAGCTTCTTGGCGTAATCGTCCTGCACATAGCCTACGGTCTCGCGCAGCACTTCCAGCGTGTTCAGCCGTTCCAGGCCGCGCATCGGAAAACGGTTGAGTTCGTTGATCTGGGTGAGCAACAGGCTGTGTGCCAGCTGCAGGTTGGTCAGTTGCAGTTGTGCCAGCCACTGCGCGCAACCCGACGCATTCTTGAAGATCGGGGCAGCGCGGTCATCGGTGGGTTCGAGAGGCAGGGTCAGCATGGCTATTATTTAATTTAAGGTACGCACTTTCCATGAGCAGGGCTTTTCAGTCAAGCGGAAGCTAAAGACTCTCTCGAGCGGCGGTAAGCTACGCGTCCCACGGTCAGTTAACCGGCTCGCCGATTTTTGCCCATTGAGCCTCAAAGAGGCACTCTTTCAATAGGATTTGCCAGCCAATTGGGCTCAAAGCAGAACACGTTCTATGCCCCCGTGATTTGCTTTGTCCACATAATCCGCCAGCCAATTTTCTCCGAGCAGATGGCGGGCCATTTCGATGACGATATAGTCGGATGTCGTGCCGCTGTCGTCGTTGTAGCGCGACAGGCCTTGATGGCAGGACGGGCAGGACGTGAGGACTTTGATTTCGCCGGCGAAGCCGTCCGCACGCAATGCGTCCGCCCCCTTGCGCATCTCCTCTTCCTTGCGGAAGCGCACCTGGGTGGAGATGTGCGGTAGCGCCACGCCGAAGGTGCCCGACTCACCGCAGCAACGCTCGTTGAGCGGCACGTCCGTGCCCATCAGCGTGTTCACCACCTGTTGCGATTGATAGGTCTTCATCGGCGAGTGGCAGGGTTCGTGATACATGTAGCGGGTACCCGTTGCTCCTTCCAGCTTCACGCCCTTCTCCAGCAGGTATTCGTGAATGTCGAGCAGCCGGCAGCCGGGGAATATCTTGTCGAACTGGTACTTCAGCAGTTGATCCATGCAGGTACCGCATGACACCACCACGGTCTTGATGTCCAGATAGTTCAGCGTGTTGGCGACGCGGTGGAACAGCACGCGGTTGTCGGTGGTGATACGGTTGGCTTTGTCGTCGAGTCCCGACGCGCTTTGCGGGTAGCCGCAGCACAGGTAGCCCGGCGGCAGCACGGTGATCGCACCGGTCTCGTACAGCATCGCCTGCGTGGCCAGGCCGACCTGCCCGAACAGGCGCTCCGAGCCGCAGCCCGGGAAGTAGAACACCGCTTCGCTGTCCTCGCTGGCTATATGCGGGTTGCGGATGATCGGCACCACGCTGTCGTCCTCGATGTCGAGCAGCGCGCGCGAAGTCTTGCTGGGCAGCTTGCCCGGCATCGGTTTGTTCAGGAAGTGGATCACCTGCGCCTTCAGCGGCGCCCCGCCGACGGTGGCCGGCGGGTGCTTGAGTTGCCCGCCCAGCAGGCCGAAACGCTTGGCGATCCGGTGCGCGATGCGCTGGCCTTTGTAGCCCCATTCGATCATCAGCTTGCGCATCAGCTTGATCGTGGTCGGGTCGGTGGCGTTCAGGAACAGCATCGACGCCGCGCCGACCGGATTGAATTTTTTCTTGCCCTGTTTGCGCAGGAAATTGCGCATCGCGATCGACACGTCGCCGAAGTCGATATTCACCGGGCAGGGGTTCTTGCACTTGTGGCATACCGTGCAGTGGTCGGCAACGTCGTTGAATTCGTCGAAGTGGCGGATGGAGACGCCGCGCCGCGTCTGTTCCTCGTACAGGAACGCCTCGATCAGCAGCGAGGTGGCGAGTATCTTGTTGCGCGGCGAGTACAGCAGATTGGCGCGCGGCACATGGGTGCTGCACACCGGCTTGCACTTCCCGCAGCGCAGGCAGTCCTTGATCGAATCGGATATCTCGCCCAGTTCGCTTTTTTCCAGGATCAGGCTTTCCAGTTCCATCAGGTTGAAGCTGGGCGTGTAGGCGCGTTCCAGGTTGCTGCCCTTGAGCAGCTTGCCTTTATTGAAGCGGCCTTCCGGGTCGACCTGATGCTTGTAGGCGGTGAACGCGGCGATCTCGTGCGGTTCGAGGAAGTCGAACTTGGTGATGCCAATGCCGTGTTCGCCGGAGATCACGCCGCCCAGATCCTTGGCCAGTTGCATGATGCGGTCCACTGCGGCATAGGCCTGCTGCAGCATCTCGTAGTCGTCCGAGTTCACCGGGATGTTGGTGTGCACGTTGCCGTCACCCGCATGCATGTGCAGCGCGACGAACACGCGGCTCTTCAGCACCTGCTGATGGATCGCATTGCACTGGTCGAGGATGGGCTGGTAGGTGCTGCCGCCGAACATCTGGCGCAGCACTTCGCGCAGTTCGCGCTTCCACGAGGCGCGCAACAGATGGCGCTGCACTGCGTCGAACACCGTTACCGCGTCTTGCTTGTCTGCGGGCGCGAACGGGCAGGTGGCGACCGGGGCATCCAGATGGTCCAGCAGCCATTGCCAGCGTGTGCGCACCTCGGCCAGCAACAGCCTGGCCTCCTGCGGGCGGTTACCGAGCAGTTCAGCATCGCCCAGCTGCCTGTCGTCCTGATAATACAGCGGCAGCTCGCCGGCGAAGAACTCGTCCAGCGCATCCAGCAGCTCGAGTTTGTTGCGCAGCGATAGTTCGATGTTGATGCGTTCGATGCCGTCGCAGTAATCGCCCATGCGCGGCAGCGGGATCACCACGTCCTCGTTGATCTTGAACGCGTTGGTGTGTTTGGCGATCGCGGCGGTGCGTGCGCGATCCAGCCAGAATTTCTTGCGCGCCTCGGCGGACACCGCGATGAAGCCCTCGCCGCTGCGCAGGTTCGCCAGGCGCACGATCTCCGAGGCGGCCTGCGCCGCCGCGTCCGCATCGTCGCTGACCACGTCGGCGACCAGCACCATCTTCGGGCGCGTGCCGCGCTTGGACTTGGTGGCGTAGCCCACCGCCTTCAGGTAGCGCTCGTCCAGATGTTCCAGTCCCGCCAGTAGCGCGTCGGGGTGCGCGTCCAGATAGTCCTTGATCTCCACGATTGCGGGAACCGCCTCGCGCACCTGGCCGAAGAATTCCAGGCACACCGTGCGCGTGTGACGATGCGCGCGGTGCAGGATGAAGCGTGCCGAGGTGATGATGCCGTCGCAGCCTTCCTTCTGGATGCCGGGCAAACCGGACAGGAACTTGTCGGTGACGTCCTTGCCCAGGCCTTCCTTGCGGAACGCGTTGCCGGAGATCGTCAGGGTCTCCGCTGCGCCATGCGGCGTCTTGCCATCGGCCTCGAAGCGGCTGATGCGGAAGCTGGCCGTGTCGGCATCGTGGATCTTGCCGAGGTTATGGTTCAGGCGCTCGATATTCATCCACAAGCCGTCCGGCGTGACCATGCGCCAGGACGCGAGGTTGTCCAGCGCGGTGCCCCACAGCACCGCTTTTTTCCCGCCCGCGTTCATCGACACGTTGCCGCCGATGCACGAGGCATCCGCCGACGTGGGGTCGACCGCGAACACCAGGTCGTTGCTGTCCGCGGCTTCCATCACGCGCCGCGTGACCACGCCCGCGCCGCAGTGGATGGTGGCGTAGGGTTCGCTCAGGCCGGGCAGCACGAGGTGCTCGACGCCGGAGAGCGCATCCAGTTTTTCGGTGTTGATCACGGCCGAGAACTTGTCCAACGGCACTGCGCCGCCGGTGTAGCCGGTGCCGCCGCCGCGCGGGATGATGGTGAGCTTGAGTTCGATGCAGGCGCGCACCAGTGCGGCGATCTCGTTCTCCGTGTCGGGATGCAGCACCACGAACGGATATTCCACGCGCCAGTCGGTCGCGTCCGTCACGTGCGAGACGCGCGCGAGTCCGTCGAACTGGATGTTGTCGCGTCGCGTGATGCGGCTCAACACGCGCAGCGCGCGTTTGCGCAGCAGCAGCGTCTGTTCGAATTCGGCGGCGAACTGGTCGACCGCGAGCCTGGCCAGTTCCAGCAGACGCTTGACCTGTTGATTGGGGTCGCGGCCGCTGTGCTTGGCATCGGTGGCCGCTGCTTCGCTGTCCTGGCGGCGCTTGTCGATCTCGTTCAGGCGGTGGTGCAGCGCGTCGATCAGGGCGGTGCGGCGTTTGCGGTTGGCGAGCAGGTCGTCCTGCAGATACGGGTTGCGCGTCAGCACCCAGATGTCGCCCAGCACCTCGTACAGCATCTGGGCGGAACGGCCGGTGCGGCGTTCTTCGCGCAGCGTGTTGATGATGTCCCACGCCTCGTTGCCGAGTATGCGCAAGACGATCTCGCGGTCGGAAAACGAAGTGTAGTTGTATGGAATTTCGCGCAAACGTGCCGTCATGGTGTTCTCTGGCTCAACAAGTCGCACATTTTACCTGAATGCAGCGCGCTACTCGACCCTGATGAATATGCGGATAAAATGCGGGCCTATGAGTCAGCAAACCGATAATCCGGACGTGCGGGTGTTCTTTGCGCTGTGGCCGAGCGACGCCGAGCGCGGACGGTCGGCCGCATGGCAGGATAAGCTGCGTCATCTGTGCGGCGGGCGTTCCATGCGGCGCGAGACGCTGCATGCCACGCTGGTGTTCGTCGGTATGCTGGAGCCGGGCAGGCTGGAAGCCTTGCAGCTGGCTGCGCAGGAAGTCAGCGCGGAGCGCTTCGCGCTATGTTTCGACGAGGCGCGTTACTGGGGGCACAACCACATCGTGTATGCCGCTCCGACTCATGTACCGCAGCAGCTCGGATTGCTGGTCGAAGCGCTGGAGCGGGGGCTGTCCCGGCACCGTTTCGAGTTCGACCGGCGCGAATACAAGCCGCATGTCACGCTGTTGCGCAACGCCCACTGGACGGATGTGCCGCTGCCCGCCATGCCGCCGTCGTGCTGGCAGATCGGTGATTTCGCGCTGGTGCAGTCCCTGTCCCAGGATGGGGTAGCGAGTTACCGGGTACTAGCGCGTTTCCCTTTGGCGTCAGCTGGCGGATAATCGCAACTATGAAACTTGTCACAGGAACGGCTTGATGCTNAATATCTTTACGCTGGAAAATGGACGGCTGGTCAGGATAGAACCGGAAGAGATTGCGCTGCGCAAACCAGTGTGGGTGGATATCATCGCCCCCGGCGAGGCCGAGCGCGCATGGGTGAACAAGGCGTTCGCGATCATTCTGCCGCAACCCGAACATTTGCGCGACATCGAGGCCAGTGCGCGGTTCTACGAGGAGAGCGAAGAGCTGCATGTGCGTTCGGATTTTCTGCTCGGCAAGGAAAGCGATTCGCGCAGCGTGATCGTGGCCTTCGTGCTTTCGAATAACGTCCTGTTCAGCGTACATGACGAGGACCTGCCGGTGTTCCAGCGCTTCAGGCTGCATTCGCATTTGCAGGCCGACCTTGTCGCGGACAGCCGCGATGTGCTGCTCGACCTGTACGGGGCGGATGTGGAATTCTCCGCCGATGCGCTGGAAGAGACCTACTCTGATCTCGGCAGCATCAGCGGCACGGTGCTCAGCAACGCGCTCAGCGACAAGCAGGCCGGCGTGGTGCTGGCCAGCATCGCCCACGCGGAACACCTGAACGGGCGCATACGCCGGAATCTGATGGATACGCGCCGTGCGGTCTCGTTCCTGATGCGCAGCAAGTTGCTCTCGCCCAACCAGATGGAGGAGGCGCGCCAGATCATGCAGGACATCGACTCGCTGGACGGACACACCGCGTTCCTGTTCGACAAGATCAACTTCCTGATGAACGCCACCGTCGGCTTCATCAACGTCAACCAGAACAAGATCGTGCGGCTGTTCTCGGTGGCTTCGGTGGCGCTGCTGCCGCCCACGCTGATCGCGTCGATCTACGGGATGAACTTCAAATACATGCCGGAGCTGGAATGGGTCGGCGGCTATCAGTTCGCGTTGTCGCTGATGCTGGGTTCCATCGTGTTGCCGTTCTGGCTGTTCCACCGCAAGGGGTGGCTGAAGTAATGCGTCCTGTCATGAGAAAAACAAACAGTTCCGTCCGATGGGCGGGCGGCGTGCTGCTGGCCGCACTGAATCTGGTGTCCGTCCCGATGGCCTGCGCCGCAGGCGATGCCTTCCTGCAGTGCGCGCAGCAATATCCGAACAACGATGCCGAACGCCTGAAGTGCTATGACCGTGCGGCGCTTCCTGCCGCAGCGCCCTCGCCGGCGGAAGAGGGCGTCGAGATAGCCGAAGCCGAGCCGGTCAAAGAACCGCTGCATGTCGCCGAGCGATCGTATCTGACCCGTGCGTGGAACCTGGATGACCGGACCAACCGCGACGAAAGCCGGATGGGGCGGTTGCGGCCGCACCGGCAGAGCTATCTGATCTTCAGGGAGACCAGCAACGCCAACAAACAGCCCCGTTCGCCGGCGGCCGGCCACAGCACGCTGACCCCGACCGATCTCGATGCGCTGGAGACGAAATTCCAGCTGAGTTTCAAGGCCGACATCGGCAGCCAGCGGGACATCAACTTCCTGGGGCTGAAGACCTTGCGCCTGTGGGGCGCCTATACGCAGCAATCCAGCTGGCAGATGTTCAATACGCGCAACTCCTCGCCGTTCCGCGAGACCAATTACCAGCCCGAGCTGATCGCGACGTTCGGTACCGGACAGGAGTCCGGGCTGAAGCTGATCAACCTCGGCCTGGAGCATCAGTCGAACGGCCGGCCGCTGCCCGAGTCGCGCAGCTGGAATCGCGTCTATCTGCAGGGCGGCTGGGAATGGAACGACTGCACCTCGATACTGGCGCGCGGCTGGTATCGCATTCCGGAGAATGCGCTGAAAGACGACAACCCCGACATCGTCGACTATATCGGACGCGCCGACATGGTGGTGCGCTGGGAGCCGCTGGACAAATCCCAGGCCGTGGCCTTGTCGCTGCGCAACAACCTCAGGTGGACGAACAACCGCGGGCTAATGCAGATGGACTGGTCGATGCCGGTGGCGTTGGGCAATTCCGCGCGCATGCACGCACAGCTGAGTTCGGGGTTCGGCGAGAGCCTGATCGACTACAACCATCGCCAGAACACCTTCGGGCTGGGATTCTCTTTCCGGGAATGGTAAGCATGCAACCTGAAGTACTGACTCACTACGAACGCATCGGCGGCGCGGATAAGATCCGCGCATTGGTGCAGCGCTTCTATCAGCTGATGGACGAACTGCCGGAGGCCTATGGCATCCGCAAGATGCACGGGGAAGACCTGCAGGAAGTGTCGGACAAGCTGTTCAAGTTCTTGTCGGGCTGGATGGGCGGGCCGCAGCTGTTCGTCGAGCAATACGGCCACCCGATGCTGCGCCGCCGTCACCTGCCGTTCGCGATCGCCGATGCCGAGCGCGACCAGTGGATGCTGTGCATGAATCAGGCGCTGAACGATGTCGTGGAAGACGCGGCCTTGCGCCGGGAGCTGTCGGCGGCGTTCGTGAAGGTTGCGGATCACATGCGCAACCGCTAGCAGACTGTTGAAAAACTACTGCGCTCGACATAACTGCGTTGCTCAATGGCTCAAAATACTCATTTACTATTAGTAAACTCCGCTTTTTTGCCCTTGCGCGCCTTGTTCTGTCATCGCTCGCGACGTTTTTCAACAGCCTGCTAAGTTTTTATTCTTCCAGCATCTGCTTGACCACCGCGCCCGCCAGCATGTAACCGAACAGTGGCGGCATGTAGCTGATGGTGCCGTTCACCGCGCGCGGACGGCCTCTGTCCATTGGTTGCGGCGGCAGCGGCGGGCGCGGCGATTCGTCGGTAAATACCGTCAGCACGCCCTTGCCGATGCCGTGATGTTTCTGCAGGCGTTTGCGCATCTGCCGTGCCAGCGGGCAGACCTCGGTCTTGCTGAGATCCGCGACACGGATGCGCGTCGGGTCGAGTTTGTTGCCCGCCCCCATGCTGGAGGCGACCTTCATGCCGCGTTTGAAACTTTCGGCTACCAGCGCTTCCTTGCAGGCCAGCGAATCGATGCAGTCCACCACGTAATCGCAGTCGTCCGGCACCAGTTCGTTCACGTTCTCGGTGGTCAGGAAGGTGCGCAGCACGGTCACCCGGCAATCCGGGTTGATGTCGGCGATGCGCGCGCGCATCAGTTCGGCCTTGGACTGTCCGACGGTGGACAGCAGCGCGGGCAGCTGGCGGTTGATGTTGCTCGTGGCGACCACATCGTGGTCCAGCAGCGTGAGCCTTCCGATACCGGCGCGCGCCAGCGCCTCGGTGCAGTAGGAGCCTACGCCGCCCATGCCCGCGACGAATACATGTTTGCTGGCGAGCGAGGCGATGCCTTCGTCACCCAGCAGGATGTGGGTGCGTTCGAATTGGGTGGGGATAGTGTTTTGCATGGCGCGGATTATAAAGGCCTTGTCATTCCCGCGCAGGCGGGAATCCAGAGTTTTATTCAAGGTTGTCTTTGATTTTGTCCTCGCAATGCGCGAGGGATGCTTTTAATTTGACTGGATTCCCGCCTGCGCGGGAATGACGAACGATTTTAGTTTCGGCAGTACACCCAACGCATTCGCCGTCGTCGCCTGCGCAATCTCTTCCGGCGGCATGCCGCGCAGTTCCGCCAGCGTCTGCGCGATGCGCGGCACATACTCCGGCTTGTTCGGCTCGCCGCGTGCCAGGAATTCCGGCGGGATGTCCGGCGCGTCGGTCTCCAGCACGATGCTGTCCAGCGGCAGCGTCGCCGCGAGTTCGCGCAATCGCGTGGCGCGCGGGTAGGTCATCGCGCCGCCGAAGCCGAGCTTGAAGCCGAGCCGGATGAATTCCTCCGCCTGCTGACGGCTGCCGTTGAACGCATGGGCGATGCCGCCGCGCACTTTTACCTGGCGCAGGTGCTTGAGCACGATGTCCTGCGCGCGCCGGATATGCAGCAACACCGGCAAATCGAATTCGCGCGCCAGCTTGAGTTGCTCGACGAAGAAATATTCCTGCCGCGGCTGGTCATAGTGCTGGATGAAAAAATCCATGCCGATCTCGCCGACCGCGACGGGCGAGTGTTGTTGCAGATAGTCGCGCAACGCCTGCAGATCGTCCGGCAACGCACTGTCCGCATACATCGGGTGGATGCCGTAGGCGGGCGCACAGTCCGGGAACCGTGCGCACAGATCGCGCACCACCCCGAAGTTCGCGCGAGCGACCGACGGCACGACGATGCGGCCGACACCGACAGCTCGCGCATCGCGAACGATGTCGGCTTGCGTGTCGCCGAATTCCTCGGCATCGAGATGACAGTGAGTATCTATGAATTGCATAAGGAGAATTGCATAAGGAAAATCCTTTGTCCGCTGATGACACAGATTCACGCAGATTCAAGTTCTTGAAATCTATTTGATCTGCGGATAGAAATCAGTCCATCGTCAGGACGATCTTGCCTATCATCCCGCCCGCCTCGATCAGCCGGTGCGCCTCGGCCGCCTGTTCCAGCGGCCGCTTGTGCGTGACCAGCACGCCGAGCTGGCCTTCCTCGACCAGCTTCGCGCCCTGTTCGAGTATCTTGCGCTGGCGGATGCGTTCGTCGTGCTGCTTCATCACCTGCGGCGTCAGCATCAGTTCATAGCACAGCGACAGGTTGCGCAGCCGCGCCAGCTGCGTGTCGGCCAGCGACAGCGGCGTGGACAACAGGCTGACCAGCTTGCCGCCGATGCGTGCGGCATTCAGCGAGCGCAAGAAAGTCTCGCCGCCCACCGTGTCGAACACCACATCCGCGCCACGGCCGTCCGTCCAGTCCAGCGTCTGCTGCACGAAGTCCTGCTCGCGGTAGTTGATGATCTTCTCCGCGTACAGGCCGTGCGCCAGTCCTGCCTTCCTGAGATCGCTGACCGTCACCGCGATGCGTGCGCCGAGGTGGTGTGCGAGCTGTACCGCGATGTGTCCGACGCCGCCCGCCGCGGCATGGATCAGTACGGTTTGCCCGGCCTGCAGGTTGGCGCGTTCCACCAGCGCTTCCCATGCGGTGATCAGCACCAGCGGCAACGCGGCGCTGTCCTGCAGGCTGATGTTGGCTGGCTTCGCGGCGCAGTAGTCTTCATGCAGTACGGTGTATTCGGCATAGCAGCCCGGCTCGCCGCCCTGATTCCCGCCCAGCCCGCCGTTGTTGAAGTACACCGCATCGCCGGCCTTGAAGCGCGTCACCGCGCTGCCGGTCTGTTCGACGATGCCCGCGCCGTCGCAGCCGAGTATCGCAGGCAGCTGGTCCGGGTAGTAGGCCGGCTTCGCGCGCAGCTTGGTGTCGAGCGGATTCACGCCGGCGGCAGCCAGCTTCACGCGCAGGTGATGCGGCGAGGGCAGTTCGGGTTTCGCAATCTCGCGCAGCTGCAGCACATCGGCGCTGCCTGCGGCGGTCATCAGTATGGCTTTCATCTAAAACTCTCCGGGCTCGTCATTCCCGCGCAGGCGGGAATCCAGCCAGTAAAAAAATTACTCCGCAACGCGGAGACAAAACCATGAAGGCATTTTGAATAGAACCGCTGGATTCCCGCCTGCGCGGGAATGACTGTGTTTTTTTGAAGTGTCGCTATGTTAAACTTCATGCACAATTTTTGCGAGATAACACTATGTCTGGAAACACATTCGGCACACTCTTCACGGTGACTTCGTTCGGCGAATCGCACGGCGCGGCGATCGGCTGCATCGTCGACGGCTGCCCGCCGGGACTGGCTTTGTGCGAAGCCGATATCCAGCATGATCTCGACCGCCGCAAGCCCGGCACGTCGCGCCATGTCACGCAGCGCCGCGAATCGGACACCGTGGAAATCCTGTCCGGCGTGTTCGAGGGCAAGACCACCGGCACGCCGATCGCGCTGCTGATACGCAACGAAGACCAGCGCAGTAAGGATTACGGCAGCATCGCCGAGAGCTTCCGCCCCGGCCACGCCGACTACACCTACTGGCAGAAATACGGCATCCGCGACTACCGCGGCGGCGGCCGCGCCTCGGCGCGCGAAACGGCGGGGCGCGTCGCGGCCGGCGCGATCGCGAAGAAGTGGCTGAAGGAAAGATACGGCGTCGAGGTGCGCGGCTACCTCGCGCAACTCGGCGAAATCACCGTGCCGTTCAGGAGCTGGGACGATGTGAGCAACAACCCGTTCTTCGCGCCGGATGCCGGCGTGGTGCAGTCGCTCGAAGACTACATGGACGCGCTGCGCAAGTCCGGCGACTCGATCGGCGCGCGGCTCTCGGTGGTCGCGCACAACGTGCCGGTGGGCTGGGGCGAGCCGGTGTTCGACCGCTTGGATGCCGATATCGCGCATGCGCTGATGGGCATCAACGCGGTGAAGGGCGTCGAGATCGGTGCGGGCTTCGGCTGCGTGACGCAGAAGGGCAGCGAACACGGCGACGAACTCACGCCGCAGGTCTTCGTAGGCAACAACGCGGGCGGTATCCTCGGCGGCATCTCCACCGGTCAGGACATCGTCGCGCACTACGCGATCAAGCCGACCTCCAGCATCCGTATCGAACGCGACTCCATCGACAAGGCAGGCAATGCGACGAAGGTCTCCACCGAGGGACGCCATGATCCCTGCGTCGGCATCCGCGCCACGCCAATCGCCGAAGCGATGCTGGCGCTGGTGCTGATCGATCATGCGTTGCGACATAGGGCGCAGAACGCGGATGTGGTGTGTGCGACACCGAAGTTACGGTAATGTTTGCGCTGAGAGGTTAAGCATCCATGAATTTTGATTGGAAATTCCTTGTTACGATAATTGCAACCATTGCTGGAATTCTGGTTCCTGTATGGCTTTGGCAAGCTGATCTTGGAGCTCGTTCATTGTCCGTACGTCTGGTTTCAACTATTTCCCTTCAATCGCCGCAAATAACATCAATCCCAGATATTCAAATTTCAATCGACGGTGTTAACGTTAACTCCCCCTATCTGTCAACGCTGACTATTTTGAATGATGGCTCAAAGCCTATTTCTGCCGGGGACTTTGAGTCAGTTCTCGAGTTGAGTGTTGAGGAAAATGCGGGAATTATTAGAGCGCGTGTTGTCTCGGTAGCGCCGCCTAATCTGAAAGCTGAAATCAAAACAGAAAAAAACTCATTACATCTTTCGCCTCTATTGCTAAATCCAGGGGATCGCCTAACTATTGCATTTATTACTTCTGGAGGCCCACCAGTATTTCATGCCGCAGCTAGAATAGCAGGCATCAAGGAAATTAACTTTGAGGATGGGACAAAGAGGCGAGAGAGTTGGTGGCGTATCCTTTTCTATTCGCTAACGGCATTATTTGCTTATGTGCTGTATTGGATTTATGGTGCGGCCTTATTAAAACCTGAGTCGGTTCGACTTAATAGGGTACTTGCGATAATTACCATGCTTGTTTGTGGGCTATATTCAGGGGCGAAGATTAACTGGATTTATGGGGCCATGGGTTTCGATATAGATGGAGTTAATTTTTGGATTATTGCTGTTATGACTAGTATCACTGGTCTGCCAATATTAATTTTCACAAAAAGACGAAACTCTCGTGCTGCAATAAGCGTAGTGCGCAATAACTGAATGGCATTGCGCCGCATGGCTAAAGGACAAAACCGCCGGGGGTTGCACCCGTAAAGGGTACGCCGTGGTTGTAAGGGGCTAAAGCCCTAACAACCACGCTGCCCGGCAGCAAGACACTGGTGTCGCCAAGACAACGAAGTTGCGGTGCAGGCTCACATGCGCAGCATGTTATGCCGGAACCAAAAGGCGACCCCGGTTTGCCGCCCTTCGGGTTCCCTCGATAGTTCGCAAACAAGTGGGGCTGCGCAACTCGACCTCGCTACGCTCGGGACTCGAACAGTGTTGGCTACGACATAACCTGAAGGTTAGTCTCCGCCGCAACAAACTGCTGCGCAGTGTGTTGTCGCCTAAACCTCCGCTCGTTTGCGAATCATCGAGGCGGCGCTCAGGGGAAGAAAGCAGAGCGGTTTTGTGTGCGCTGCGTGCACGAATTTTGGGAGGTGCGCGAGGAGGGCTTCGGCCCTCCTCGCGGGTTTGAGGTTTTGAATTTCCTGCCCTGTGCGCCGCCGAGTAGCGG
>FZPV01000067.1_pt1 | contig 23613 bp, 19 predicted proteins | sample 1534821 | NCBI WGS metagenome assembly FZPV01 (sample SAMEA104161955, study PRJEB21768) | metagenome | isolation source: underground water
TTACAAGTGAAATTACATCTGGCCAATCTTGGCGACACCAAATTATTCACAGGCTATACCGACGATCACGTGATGGTCAATCGTGAACGATTTGACACGAGCATCGTCGTTCGCGCGGAAGAAGTTCGCACGGACTGGCAGCCTGTCAGCTTTGACGGACTATGCGAAGCAGATTTCGAATACTTTATGTCACTGCGTCCTGAAGTGCTGTTGCTCGGCACAGGCGCACGGCAGCATTTTCCGCACCCGCGCCTGTATCGTGCGCTGACCAATGCCGGGATCGGCGTAGAATGCATGGACACGCCTGCAGCCTGCCGCACTTACAACATTCTGGTAGAAGAAGACCGCAAAGTCATCGCGGCTATCTTGCTGTAAAAACATCATGACGGTTGAATTATCCAAAGAAGCTCGCAGCCATTCAATAACCTCCATTGAGCGTTACTTTGCCAGAAATTTCCCGGAGTGCATTGACGACAAGCTTGGCAACATAGCGGCAGGTGAACTGCTCGATTATTTTCTTGCCGAAATAGGCCCAGCGGTCTACAACCAGGCCGTCGCAGATATTCAGGCACAACTCCAGATCAGAGTAATGGAACTCGATATTGAAATTCATGAAGACGAGTTTCCGTACTGGCGTAAATATGACCGCAAGCCCAAAGCAATCAGCAAAACATAACCATGAATCACTCGCTCAACAACGTCATTTTGCAAGCCGAAAGTGCCATTCTGGGCAAGCCGCAGCAAATCCGGTTTGCGCTTACCTGCCTGCTCGCGCGCGGACATTTACTGATTGAGGATTTGCCGGGCGTAGGTAAAACCACGCTGGCACAGGTGCTCGCGCACACGCTGGGACTGCAGTTCGCCCGCATTCAGTTCACAAGCGACTTGTTGCCAGCCGACATCCTCGGCGTATCGGTCTATGAACGAGCAAAAACCGATGCCGCTTCCGGTCAGTTCATTTTCCACGCAGGACCTATTTTTGCGCAAATGATACTCGCCGACGAAGTCAACCGCGCTACGCCCAAGGCACAGAGCGCATTGCTCGAAGCAATGGAAGAACACCAGGTGACGATAGAAGGATTAACGCGGCAGCTTCCAACGCCGTTCTTCGTCATTGCGACACAAAACCCCTCCCACCAGGTTGGCACTTTCCCGCTACCTGAATCTCAGCTGGACCGTTTTTTGATGCGCATTGAGATGGGCTATCCGGATGCTGCAGCCGAGCGAGGCCTGCTGTCCGGCGTAGACAGGCGCGAAATTATCGCAGGCCTGACCCCGCAAATGGATGCGACCGAATTGCTTGCGCTGCAACTGCGCGCAAGACAAGTTTTTGTCTCACCGGCACTGCTCGATTATGTACAGGCCATCCTTCGCCATACGCGCGAATCACCCCGATATACACATGGCTTAAGCCCCCGCGCAGGGCTGGCACTGTTATCCGCCGCACGTGCATGGGCGCTGATCGATGGTCGCGACTCGGTCATCCCCGAAGATGTGCAGACCATACTGCCCGGCGTGGTCAGCCACCGCCTGCAGGGCGAATATCAAAACAACGACAGCGCAACACTGGCACGCGAATTAATCGAAGCAGTCGCAATTCCCTGACACACCGTGCTGATCGCACTCAGACAACGATTCCGTACCTGGCTGTTCCGCCCGAAAATCGAGCATGGAACGATCGTACTCTCACAGCGACGCATTTTCATCCTCCCCACCCTTCATGGGCTGTCGCTGTGCTTATTGTTGCTACTGATGCTGCTGGGCGACATCAACTACAATCTGAGTTTAGGCTATGTGCTGACCTTTTTGCTTGCCATGATGGCGGTCATGTCCATGCTGCATGCCTTTCGAAATCTGGCGCATCTAAAAATCAGCGCCGGACGTGTCGACCCTGTCTTTTGCGGTGAGACCGCACTTTTTTCTTTACAGTTCAGCAGTCCATTTCCGCGCTATCAACTCGTATTGCGCGGCACCAACTCGGTCAGTTTTGATCTTCCTGCAGGACAGGACAGTGAAATTTTCATGCCCGTCACGGCGACAAAACGCGGCTGGCTGCAAACTGGCCGCCTGACCTTGTACACCGTGTTTCCGCTCGGCCTGTTTCATGCCTGGTCATACATTCATTTCGACACACGCTGCCTGGTTTATCCAAAACCCTTACACGATGCACCACTACCGCCGGGGCACACGCCTGACGGCATCGGACAACGCAGCGTAACAGGGGATGATGATTTTGCAGGATTGCGCAATTATGCATCCGGCGATGCCTTGCCGCGCATCGCATGGAAAGCCTACGCCCGGGGACATCCCTTGCAGGTCAAACAATTCGCAACCCAGTTGGGCGAAGAAATTCTGCTGGATTTGGCCGATACCCCTGAACAGGAACTGGAAGACAAACTGGCGCGCATGACCAGATGGGTACTGGATGCCGAAAAACAGGGTTTACACTATGGATTGATCCTGCCGGACTCAGCGCTGCCAGTTAGCCATGGCGCTCAGCACCGCGGGGAATGCCTGCGCCGCATCGCCCTGTTCGGATTATGCGAGGCACAACCTTGAATGCCTCCCGCCCCTTGCATGCAGGCTCCCCCTCTGACTGGGGAGATCGGGCGCTCATCGGGGGCCTGCTGCTGTCCATTCTGATGGTGATCGCTCCCCACACCACTCATCTTCCGCTGTGGGTCAGCGCGTTATGTATCTCATTGCTGATATGGCGCGGCTACCTTGCATGGCACGCTCACCCGCTGCCGAAACGATGGCTGCTCGCAACCATCACAATCGCTGCGATCGGCGCGATCCTCATCGACTACCACACACTGTTTGGTCGCGAAGTCGGTGTCACCATGCTGATGCTGCTGGCCACCCTGAAACTGATGGAGCTTAAAAGCACTCGCGATGCGATGGCGCTGATTTACCTTTCCTGCTTCATCATGATCACCCATTTTCTTTACTCGCAGACGCTGACAACCTTCCTGTACCTGCTCATCACACTGCTTGTCATCACGGTGACCTGGGTGCATCTGCACGCGCCGCACAGTGCGTTCAAAACAAGATTAAAAATTGCATCGATATTGGTGTTGCAAGCCATTCCGCTGACAATCATCCTGTTCGTCCTGTTCCCCCGAATACAGGGGCCGTTGTGGGGATTGCCACAGGACGCTTTTGCCAGCAGTGGACTGGATGACAGCATGTCGCCGGGCAGTATGGGAAAACTGGTACTGTCTGAAGCCGTCGCCTTTCGCGCAAGTTTTCAGGGGCCGCCGCCACGGCGTGACCAGATGTACTGGAGAGGCCCCGTATTGTGGAATTTCGACGGGCGCACCTGGACACCCGGCAAACGCATCCGAAGCGCGGCGCCTCAATTTTCCGACACGAGTCAGCCGATTACCTACAGTGTGACGCTGGAACCCCATAACAAGCGCTGGCTGTTTGCACTCGACGTACCGGAAAAAATATCAATCCCTGCCCGACTGACTGATGACTTTCAGATACTGAGCCCAAACCCTGTCAACGCACGGCTGCGCTATGAGGCCAAATCCAACCTGAGTTATCACGCCAACGTGGAGGAATCCGCCTGGCAGCTGCAACGCGCGTTGCAGCTGCCTCCGGCATTAAACCCCCGTGCACAACAGCTCGCAACAGACTGGCGCGCAGCCAGCGCCACGAATGAGGAGATTGTCAGCCGCACACTCTCCTTATTCAATCAGCAAAATTTCAGCTATACCTTAGAACCCCCTCCGCTCAGCGAACACGCGATTGATGACTTTCTATTCACGACCCGGCAGGGGTTTTGCGAACATTACGCCTCGGCATTTGTATATCTAATGCGTGCAGCTGGTATTCCCGCGCGCGTGGTGACCGGATATCAGGGCGGCGAATATAATGTGTTCGGTAAATATTACATCGTACGGCAATCCGACGCGCATGCCTGGGCAGAAGTCTGGCTGACTCATCGCGGCTGGGTTCGCATTGATCCGACCGCATCCATTGCACCGGAACGGGTCGCGCACGGCTTGTCCGCGGCGCTGCCTGATAATGCAGCCCTGTCATACATGGCTCGCAACCCGTTCCTGCGCGAATTACGACTGAACCTCGATGCCCTGTCCTACCAGTGGAATAGCGCGATTATCGGCTACGACCACGAGCGGCAGTTCGCCTTAATGAGCCGTCTGGGACTGGAATCCTGGAGCTGGCAACAACTTGCGGTTAACATGGTGGCAGGATTAGGCGCAGTCATTGCCCTGTTCGCGCTGTATATGCTGCGCCACTTATTCAAACGCGAGCCGGATAAAACGCAGGCCGCATGGCTAAAAATCTGCCGTAAGCTGGCCAAATCGGGTTTTACGCGGCAACCTTATGAAGGCCCGTGGGACTTCGCGATGCGCGTAGCCCGCGCTCGTGCCGATTTATCAGACTCGATCCAGGATCTTGCAGCCCGATATATCACGTTGCGCTACGGACAACCTGAAAATATGAATGCACAACGGGAATTTATCAGTCTCGCCAACAAATTCCGATCATTCCAACCGATAGGGAATCACACCGGGGATAAATCCCGCTCAATGTTATAATTCGTGCCACACAAAAAAGACTGTATTCATCATGCTCATCACCCGCCGCCTGGAATTCGATGCCGGACATCGTATCCCCAACCATAACAGTCAGTGCAGACACCTGCACGGGCATCGCTACGCGCTGGAGATCACCCTGTCAGGCGAGATCATCGAAACGGAGGGGCAATCCGCCCAGGGCATGGTGATGGATTTTTCAGATGTTAAACGCATTGCTCAAGAAAAAATCGTCAATATCTGGGATCACGCATTTCTGGTCTATCGTAACGACAAACAGGTATGTGACTTTCTGGCAACCATGCCAGATCATAAAACTGTCATTTTCGACGTGGTGCCAACCGCAGAGAATCTGGCACAGGAAGCCTTCAAAATTCTTGATCCGGCTTATCAGGACAGCTATGGAAATCATTTGCGACTTGAGCGAATACGCCTGTTCGAAACCCCTAACAATTGGGCAGATTGCATACGAAAATAATTTTTTTATAAAATTTCTGGACAGAATGCGCAACTTACGTCAAAATGCGCGCCTTCGAGAAACTGGCTTATGCCAGTTATCAGCGAAAATGGAAGTGTGGCCGAGCGGTTTAAGGCACTAGTCTTGAAAACTAGCGAGGATGAGAGTCCTCCGTGAGTTCGAATCTCACCGCTTCCGCCAAACAAGCGTTCCATCCCTCATACAGACACTGTGGACTTCGTCGGCACCGGCGGCTTTCTGTTAGCATAGCCCAACGACTAACGATGCGGTTCACCAGCAAATGGCACAACTCTCCGGCAAAAAAATCATCGCCCCATTGCGGCGCGGCTGGATCAGCGTGCGCAAGATGCAGGAAAGCCACCGCAGATACATCCGCAACGAACTTTCCCAGGCGCAGGATCTGTTTCCTATCCTGATGAAACATCGCAATGGCCAGCGCTGGAGTACGGAAGAGCGCGCGGCCCTGCTGCGCGACTTGCGGGCACTGTCCAACCTGAGCCCTTACCTGATTCCGCTGCTGCTGCCGGGCGGGGTGTTTATGCTGCCGCTGGTGGCGTGGTGGATGGATCACCGCCGCAAAAAGCGCGAACACGATGCCGACAGATGAGCGTTCCATCCACCGTCGGGATATTTAACATTCACGATTGAAACTTTAACGATACTTCGCTAGTCTTACAGCGGCAGTTGACACACCCAATAACTCAGGAGGCATCACATGCAATACGGAAATCCGGCCGCAATCGGCACCATCGCAACCGCACAGAACAAGGTGCTGCGCAACACCTACATGATGCTGGCGCTGACCATGATCCCGACGGTGATAGGCGCGTTCATCGGCATGGCCACCAATTTCTCGTTCATGGCACAACATCCGATCATCTTCTCGCTGCTGATGTTCGGCGTAATGATGGGCATGCTGTTCGCCGTCAGCGCACTGCGCAACAGCGTATGGGGTGTCGTCGCACTGCTGGGCTTCACCTTCGTGGCAGGCGTGTTCCTCGGCCCTATCCTGCAAGTCGCATTGCACCTGAAGAACGGCGCGCAACTGGTCGGCATGGCCGCAGGCGGTACCGGCCTGATCTTCTTCAGCCTCGCGACCCTGGCGACCGTCACCAAGAAGGATTTCAGCTTCATGGGCAAGTTCCTGTTCATCGGCGTGATCCTGCTGATCGTCGCGTCGCTGGCGAACATGTTCTTCCAGGTGCCGGCGCTGGCGCTGACCATCTCCGCGATCGCGGTGCTGATCTTCTCGGCCTACATCCTGTTCGACATCAGCCAGATCATCCACGGCGGCGAAACCAACTACGTGATGGCGACGCTGACGCTGTTCCTGGACATCTACAACATCTTCGTGAACCTGCTGAGCCTGCTGATGGCGTTCAGCGGCGAGAAGGATTAACCCGGCCCGCAACGACAACAAGGCGACCCGGAGGTCGCCTTTTTAATTCATGCACTTGCTGAACACCTACCAGAGAAAAAACTTATGGGACTGAACACCTTCCTGAAACGACTAAACGAATCCCCTGAGAGCATATCGTTCAACGACACGATGGCCGTGATCGAATCATTGTATGAATTCACCCCCGCCTCGTTCAGGAACGGCTCATTGCTCAACGAGGCCGGACAGAACAACGGTTCGTGCAAGCTGTTCTCGTTCGCACGCCTGCAAGGCCTGTCGCAGCAGCAGACCCTGAGCTGCTTCGGCACCTATTACCGGGACGATGTGCTCAGACACCCGGAAGGCACGGATCACCAGAACATCCGCAATTTCATCCGGACGGGCTGGGATGGCATAGCGTTCGACGATGTCGCGCTGACACCGAAAAGGCCATAGGTCTCAGACGCAGCGACAGAAAGGCGGCCCGAGGGTCGCCTTTTTTATTGCCCTCAATCCTTCTGGAACACCGCGATGGACTCCACATGCGAGGTGTGCGGGAACATGTTCATCACGCCCGCCGATTTCAGCGTGTAGCCGCGCTGCACCAGTTCTGCGGCATCGCGCGCCAGCGTGGCGGGGTTGCAGGACACATACACGATGCGGCTCGGGGCGTGTTCGCCGCCTAGCGACTTGACCAGTTCCAACGCGCCATCGCGCGGCGGGTCGATCAGCAGCTTGTCGAAATGCCCGAGCCGGGCGAACGCCTCCTCGGTCATCTCGAACAGGTTCATCGCCTTGAATTCGGTGTTGCCCGACAGGCCGTTGCTGGCGGCATTCTGCCGGGCGCGCTTCACCAGCGCATCGCTGCCCTCGACGCCGAGCACCTGTGCGCCGCTGCGCGCAATCGGCAGCGTGAAGTTTCCCAGGCCGCAGAAGAAGTCCGCGATGCGCTCGCCGGGTTGAGGGTCGAGCAGGCGCATCGCGCGGCTGATCATCACGCGGTTCAGCGCGCTGTTCACCTGGGTGAACTCGCTGGGCGCGAACGGCATCGTGATGCCGAACTCCGGCAGGCTGTAGGACAGCGCCGGCGCCTCCAGCGGATGGAACGGGACGATGCTTTCCGGGCCTTTTGGCTGCAGCCAGAACTGCACTTCATGTTTGTCGGCGAATGCGCGCAAGGCGGCTTCGTCTGCACTGCTGGGCGGGTCCATCACGCGCAGCACCAGCGCATCGACATGCTCGCCGACCGCCACCTCGATCTGCGGCAGGCGGTCGCGGATCGACAGGCCGCCGATCAGCTCGGCCAGCAACGGCAGCAGCCTCGCGATCTTGGGCGCGAGAATCTCGCAGCTCTGCATGTCGGCGACAAAGCTGCTGCGCTTCTCGTGGAAGCCGACCAGCGTCTTGCCCTTCTTGATCACATGCTTGACCGAGATGCGCGCACGCTCGCGATAGCCCCAGGTCTGCCCGTAGATCGGCGGCATGATGGTTTCCGCCTCGACCTTGCCGATATGATGCAGACTGTCTTCGAGGATGCGCTGCTTCACCGCGACCTGCGCACTGGCGTCCAGATGCTGCATCGAGCAGCCTCCGCACACGCCGAAATGCCTGCATTTCGGCTGCACGCGCATCGGCGAGGTCTTGTAGATCTGCGTGACTTGCGCCAGCTCGAACGACGGCTTCTTGCGGTACGAGCTGTAGCCGACGATCTCGCCGGTCAGCGCGCCCTCGATGAAGATCACCTTGCCTTCGATGCGCGCCACGCCGCGTCCTTCCTGGTCCAGCGATTCGATCGTTACTCTGTTTTCTGTAGTCATATGTCTAATTTCATTTCTGTATTGGGCACGATTTAACCATTAATCTTAAAAACTCGGCCACAGAGGACACAGAGATCACAGAGAAATCGCGGCAAGCAGGGATGGACGATTTATCGCACAACTCGCAAAAAATGGTTTGAAAATGGATTTACTTACCTTTTGCGGATTGCCTGCTTAAACCATTTAGATGAACCGAAGAATGGCGTCAAAACGCCGTCCTCTCTGTGTTCTCTGTGAACTCTGTGGCTTGAATTTCGATTTTCAAGTTTAACTTTTTTGCTCAGGCCATGCGGCCAGGAATTCCTGCCAGTGCGGCTGGTCGAGCTTGCCCAGTTCGCCGCGCACCAGCTCGCACTCCCGCTGGAACGCCGCGCGGCTCAGCACGCCGCGCATCATCTGGAAGCGCGCGAACACCAGATAGGTGTTCGCCACATCGGTCTCGCAATAATTGCGTATCTCGTCCAGCTTGCCCTGCTGGTACGCCTCCCATACCTTGCTGCCGTCCATGCCCAGCTTGCCGGGAAAGCCGATCAGCTTGGCGAGTTCGTCCAGCGGCGCGTTGGCGCGCCCGCTGTACATCGCCAGCAAGTCCATCAGGTCGAGATGGCGCGAGTGATAGCGGCTGATGTAGTTGTTCCACTTGAATTCGCGGTCGTCCTCGCCCTGATCCCAGTAGCGCGCGCACTGCACGCCGTGGATCAGGCCGCGATAGTGCAGCACCGGCAGGTCGAAGCCGCCGCCGTTCCACGACACGATCTGCGGCGTGTATTTGTCGATACCATCGAAGAAGCGCTGGATGATGCTGCCCTCGTCTTCTTCCAGGCTGCCCAGCGACCAGACCTTGAAGTTGTCGCCCTCGCGCAGCGCGCAGGAGATCGCGACCACACGCTGCAGATGATGCGGCAGGAAGTCGCTGCCGTTCTTCTGGCGGCGCATCTGGAAGGCCATCTCGGCCACTTCCGCATCGCTGACGCGCGCATCCAGTCCATGCAGCGTGCGCAGCCCGGCGACGTCGGGGATGGTTTCGATGTCGAAGACGAGAGTGGGGTTCATTCGGGTTTACAGGTTCGGTTCGTGGAATTCCTCTCCCGCGAGCGGGAGAGGAAAGGTTACTTCTGCTGCCAGCCGCCGCTCTGCACCCACCATCCCGGCTGCGCACGCTGTATCCAGCGCTGCGCGAAGGTGCTGCGGATCTCGGCCTGCCATTCCGGATGTCCGTTGGCATTGGCGATCTCGGCATACAGCGCGTTGCGGTCCTGGTTCTCGGCGGCCACCAGCGCGTTCACCGACTGGCGCGCCGCCAGTGGCACGGCACCGGCATCGCGCAACATGATCATGCCGTCCGCGGTCAGGCCGATCGCGCCGCTGGCGTAATAAGCCGACAATTGCGCGTGGCGCGCCTGCATGCTCTGCTTGATCGCATTCACGCCCGGCGTGTTGACCTCGAGGTCCGCGGCAGCAAACACGTTCAATGCGGCGGTCAATGCGAGCAATGCAACGAATAGTCTGATCATGGCGCTCATTTTGTCTCCTTCACGGCGGGTTCGTTAGTCGCGGGGGCGGCGGGCTTGTTCCCCTTCTCGCTTTGCCAGACTTCCTCGATGATCTTGTCGGCCGCCTTTTCGGCAGCCGCAGCGGGGAAGTAGATATTGATGGTCACGCAGGCGCTCAGTGCACATGCCGCCAGCGGTAGTACCAGCCAAGTTTTGTTAGCGAAACTCGCTGCTCTCGTTTTCATCACGACTCCTTTATTTGACCACTGCCTGCACATTGTTCTGCGTCACGCGCTTCAGGCGCGAGAGCAACTCGTTCCAGCCGACATCACGATTGTAGCCCATCACGCTGATCGCCGGAATGCCGCCGCCTTCAATCAGCACATAGGCCGTCCCGCCATCGCCGTCTATTCCGCCCATCGCACACACGCCGTTGCGCAGCACGCAGCTCCAGCCGATGCGCTCGTAGCCGAAATTCTCGAAGAACCTCAGGTAGCCGCGTTGCAGCGCCGCTGCCGCGCCCGCTCCGCCCAGCGCGGAAATGTTCTGCACCGCCTTCTGGCTGATCTTCCGGGGATATTTCCCGGCGCTGCTGGACACCCGCGCATCGAAGCGCACCGGCTGCCAGTCCTGCAGCTGCAGGTTGTTCACGTCCACGTCGATGCGCCCCTGCATATTGCCGAACGAGAAGGTGCGCGTCAGCAGGTCAAGATCGAGGTCGCGCATGTTCAGGTTGCCGGACAGGCGCGGTGCACGCCCGAACGCATCGGCCAGCTTGAGTTGCGTCGCCACCACGGTACCGTCGAACAGGTTGAACAGCAGCGCGCCGTCCACGCCGATCTGCCGGCCGTCGTAACTGACTTTCGGGATGCGCCCTGCCAGCGTCCCGAGCATCTTCGGCCAGCCCAGCGCCGCACTGAGCTTCTCCATTGAGATCGGCGTGATCGCGCCGGCGAACTGCCAATGCCACTTGCCATCCTTGCGGCTCAGATCAAAATCGCGCAGCACTATGCTGCCCTCGAACACCGGCAACGCGGCTTGCGCCACGCCGAATTCCAGGCCATGCATCTGCGCCGTCCAGCGCGCCGCACCGAACGGCACGCCGAGCAGCGCACCGCCCGAGAACGCGATGTCTGCACTGCGCTGCGCGTCGGCCTGCCAGTCGATCTCGCTGTTCACCCCGCGCAACGCGAAACGCTGTGCCGCATCGGCGATACCGGCATCGCGCAGGTTCAGGCGCAACGATTGCGTCGTGCCGTTGCGGTATTGCCAGTCCATATCCGCATGGCCGGACAACGCCGACTCGGCCAGCGCCCCCTTGTCCAGGAACGGACGGCCATAGTCGGCAAACAGCCTTCCCAGCGCGAGGTTGTCGCCGTGCGCCGCGATCTCCGCCGGCGCGCCCTGCCGCATATCCCATCGCGCGGAGAACTGCACGCGCCCGACTTCCGGCAGATCCGCTACGGCCTGCTCGACATCGAGGTGCGTACCGTCGTAGCCGCCGGATGCACTCAGCTTATGCCCGCCGCGCAGAAACAGCGGCTGCCAGAACAGCTCGCCGGATTGCCACGCCACCTCGGTCTGCCAGCGCCAGCGCTGTGCGTTGCGATGCGCATCCAGCCTGATCGTGCCGCGCAACTTCTCCGCCGCATGCAGCCCGCTGGCGTCGCTGAATCCGGCATCCGCCAACCGCAGGTCGGCGTTGAACGCATCGACTCCGGACGAATCGCCGCTCGCACGCAATGTGCCGTTCAACGCGCCCTGGGTAGGCAGCGGCAGAGTCGCCGACAGAAACGCGGCGAGCCGCTTGCCCGGCGCATTGTGCAGCTGTGCCGCGACGCGCCAGGCACCGGACTGATAGCCGAATTCCAGCACCATGCCCGGCAGCTGATCCAGCGTGCCGCCGCGGCAACTCACGCCAGCCGTAGAAAGCGCGAAGGCTGCGCAATGAAGATGCGTGTTGCGCAAGTCGCGCTGCTGCACATGCAGCTCGGCGATGCGCAGGTCTGCGGAACCGTCCTGCGGCAGCGTCAGCGTGATGCCGCGCGCGGCGAAATCCGGCGCGACGATGTCGGCGACACTCAGCGAGATTTCTGCGGCACAGGCCATGCTGGAGACGGGCAGCGACAGCACCAACGCCGCGTATCGCGTGAGTCTGCTGCCGCGAGTCATCGCCGGGTGCATGAACTGCACCTCATCACTGGTGGAGTGTGCCCCGGTGGAAACGGAGTACGGCGGAAAGCAGGATCGCAAGATCCTGCTGGGTCAGATCCGGATAGGCCTCGCGCAAGGTCTGGCGAGCGTACATCGTCAGCGATGAACTCCCCCACGCATTGTTCGCATCGAAGAACGGCGCAGTGATCCGGCACGCGTTCTCGAAGACCACACGCAGATGCGCATTGACGCGCCGGTCTTCACCGCCGCTGTATTGTTGACTTGGATCGACTGATGTATTCATGACCATGATCCTCCTGCGGTTCCTATTTTACACGCCGGACGGAATGTCCGCGTCAGCAGGGCTATCGTGCTCTCCTCGTCGGCCGCGATCCGCAATATGGGTTTTGAGGTGCGAGCGCTCAGCACGGCCGCCTGCGCCTGATTGGCCTGATCGTCCAGCTGGAAGCCCAGGAAGCCCAGCGGTTCGCAGACCATGGCGCGCACCAGGCCGGAGTGCTCGCCTATCCCGGCGGTGAACACCAGCGCGTCGATACCGCCCGCTTTCGCGGCCAGTCCGCCGATCGCGGCGCGCACCTGGCGGCAGAAATAATCCACCGCGAAGCGCGCGGCAGCGCTGTCGCTCGCGATCAAGTCGGACATCTCGCTGCCTTCCCCGTCCGACAGCGCAAGCAGCCCCATCCTGTGGAACACCATGTCGCCCAGCCGTTCAACATCGTAGCGTTTCGCCAGTTCCAGCATCACGCCGGGATCGAGGTCGCCGCTGCGCGTGCCCATCGTGATGCCGCCCGCTGGCGTATAACCCATGGTCGTATCCACCGAGCGCAGGTTCTCCATCAGGCACAGGCTGGCACCGCTACCCAGATGCGCCACGATCACCCGCCCCCGCGCCGCATCGCCGATCAACTCCGGCAACATGCGCGCGACATGCGCGTAATTGAGGCCGTGAAAGCCATAGCGGCGCAATCCCGTTTCTGCCGGGATGGGCAAGCGTCTGGACGATTCCGGCATCGTGGCGTGGAACGCCGTGTCGAAACAGGCGATCTGCGGCACGGCAAAATGCTGCGCACACAGATCGATGCCGAGCAGGTTGCCCGGCAAGTGCAGCGGCGCAAGATGAACCAGTTGCTCCAGGCGAGCGCGTTCGGCGGCATCGACCAGCCTCGCCGCATCGGCGATGTCTCCGCCGTGGACGAAACGGTGCCCCACCACGCCGGGCATCTCGCCGCCCAGCTCGCGCATGAGCCTGTCGAACGCCCCCTGCGGTTCACGCACATGCCCGTAATGGAAATCGCGCCGCGTGCCATCGGCATGAAACAGGCTGGCCTTGAGGGACGACGAGCCGCTGTTGATGGTGAGAATAGTCTGCATGTTAGAAACCTGGGAAGGGAGAAGAGTGAAGGGAAAAGGGTAAAACCTCCGCCCCCCAACCCTTGAGCGACGAAGGAGCGATCCCTTCTCCCTTTACCCTTCCCATTCTTAAAACGGCCACGTCCAGCCATCGACTTCGGGCAGGTCTATGCCGTGTTCGTAAGCATAGTTGCGGCACTCGATCTGCCTGTCGAGCATTTTTTCCTTCACATGCGCGCCGGCCACATGCAGCGCGGGGATGCGGTCGATCACGTCGATCACGAGGCTGAAACGGTCGATCTCGTTCTGGATCGCGAGTTCCAGCGGCGTGTTGATGCTGCCTTTCTCCTTGTAGCCGCGCACATGCCAATTCTTGTGGTTGTTGCGGCGGTAAGCGAGGCGGTGGATCAGCCAGGGGTAGCCGTGGAAATTGAACATCACCGGCTTGTCCTGCGTGAACAGGCTGTCGAAGTCCTTGTCCGACAGGCCGTGCGGGTGTTCGCTGGCCGGCGTGAGCTTGTACAGATCGACCACGTTGACGAAGCGCACCTTCAGATCGGGGAAATTCTCGCGCAACAGCACGACCGCGGCCAGCGCCTCCTTGGTCGGGATGTCGCCCGCGCTGGCGATCACCAGATCCGGTTCGCCCCCTTGGTCGTTGCATGCCCAGTCCCAGATGCCGATGCCCTTGGTGCAGTGCTTGACCGCCGCATCCATGTCCAGAAACTGCAAGTGCTTCTGCTTGTCGCAGACGATCACGTTGATGTAATCCGTGCTGTTCAGGCAATGGTTCGCCACCGACAGCAGACAGTTCACGTCGGGCGGCAGATAGATGCGCGTGACGTCCGGACTCTTGTTCACCACCAGATCCAGAAAACCCGGATCCTGATGGGTGAAGCCGTTGTGGTCCTGCCGCCACACGGTGGAGGTGATCAGCAGATTCAGCGAGGATACCGGCGCGCGCCAGGGGACTTCCTTGGACATCGCGAGCCACTTCGCGTGCTGGTTGAACATCGAGTCGATCACATGCACGAACGCCTCATACGTGGAGAAGAATCCGTGGCGGCCGGTGAGCAGATAGCCTTCCAGCCAGCCTTCCAGCGTGTGCTCGGACAGCATCTCCATCACGCGGCCGTCCGGCGACAGCTCGCCGCCGTCGGCGTCTTCCGGCAGGGTGTCGGCCAGCCAGGTCTTCTTGCTGACCTCGTAGACGTTGTCCAGCTTGTTCGAGCTGTTCTCGTCCGGGCCGAACACGCGGAAGTTGTGCATGTTGTCGCGCATGATGTCGCGCAGGAACTTGCCGAGCGGCCGGGTGTTCTCGGCCAGCGTGGTGCCCGGCTTGGACACCGCGGCCGCATAATCGCGGTAGTCCGGCATATGCAGGGCGCGGCGCAGATGGCCGCCGTTCGCATGCAGGTTGGCACTCATGCGGCGCGCGCCCCTGGGCGCCAGCGCCTTCAGCTCGGGCAGCAGCCGGCCGCTCGCGTCGAACAGCTCTTCCGGCTTGTAACTCTTGAGCCAGGCTTCCAGCTGCGCGAAATGCTCGGGCTTCTTCACGTCGCCGAGTGGCACCTGATGCGCGCGCCAGAAACCCTCCACTTTCTTGCCGTCCACTTCCTTCGGGCCCGTCCAGCCTTTCGGCGAGCGCAGCACGATCATCGGCCAGCGCGGACGCACCGGCTTGCCGCTGCTGCGGGCTTCCTGCTGGATGCGGCGGATCTCCAGCACGCATCGTTCCATGATCTCGGCCATCGCCTGGTGCATGAGTTCCGGGTCGCTGCCCTCGACGAAATACGGCGTCCAGCCATAGCCCTTGAACAGGTTCTCCAGCTCCTCGTGCGAGATGCGCGACAGGATGGTCGGATTGTTAATCTTGTAACCGTTCAGATGCAGCACCGGCAGCACCGCGCCGTCGCGGATCGGGTTCAGGAACTTGTTGGAATGCCATGAGGTGGCCAGCGGGGCGGTCTCAGACTCGCCGTCGCCCACCATCACCGTCACGATCAGGTCGGGATTGTCGTACGCCGCGCCGAACGCATGCGAGACGCTGTAGCCGAGTTCGCCGCCTTCGTGGATAGAACCCGGCGTCTCCGGCGTGCAGTGGCTGCCGATGCCGCCCGGGAACGAGAACTCCTTGAAGAACTGGCGCAAGCCGTCCACGTCCTCGCCCTTGTTCGGATACACCTCGCTGTACGTGCCTTCCAGATACACCGGGCCGAGCACGCCGGGCGCGCCGTGGCCGGGGCCTGCCATGAAGATCGCATCCAGATCGTATTTTCTGATCAGGCGATTCATGTGGATGTAGGTGAAGGCCAGGCCGGGACTCGCGCCCCAGTGGCCCAGCAGGCGGTTCTTGACATGCTCGGGCTTGAGCGGCTCGCGCAACAGCGGGTTGTCGCGCAGGTAGATCATGCCGGCGGCCAGGTAGTTGCAGGCACGCCAATAGGCGTTGATGCGCGCCAGTTCTTCGGCGCTAAGCGGATGCTGAGACATTTTGTATTTTCCTGATTGGCTATGAAACCGACCCGCAGGTTAGCCCAGTCGCGTTAACTTACGATGACTACGCGCCGCTGCCCGGCTGAGGGGCCTCGCCCTTCACACCCCACACCTGTTCCGCATATTCCCGAATCGTGCGGTCGCTGGAAAACTTGCCCATGCGGGCGACATTCAGGATGGCCCGGCGCGCCCATTCGTCCTGGTCCTGGTACAGCGCGCCGACCCTGTCCTGCGCGGCGATATATTCGGCATAGTCGGCCAGCAGCAGATAGTTGTCCCCGTTCTTCAGCAGGCTTTCATGGATCGCACGGTAACGCTCCGGCTCGGCCACCGAGAAGAAGCCGCCGCCTATCATGTCCAGCACCTGCCGCAGCTCCGCATCGCCGTGGTAGTGATCCCACGGGTTGTAGCCGCGCACGCGCAGGTCGGCAACCTGTTGCGTGGTCAGACCGAAGATGAAGATGTTGTCCTCGCCGACTTCCTCGTGTATCTCGATGTTCGCGCCGTCCAGCGTGCCGATGGTCAGCGCACCGTTGAGCGCCATCTTCATGTTGCCGGTGCCCGAAGCCTCGGTGCCGGCGGTGGAGATCTGCTCGGAGAGTTCGCTGGCCGGGAAGATTTTTTCCGCCATCGAAACGTTGTAGTTCGGCAGGAACACCACCTTGAGCAGGCCGTGCACCGCCGGATCATGGTTGACGATGGCCGCCACATCGTTGATCAGACGGATGATCAGCTTGGCCATCCGGTAGCCCGGTGCGGCCTTGCCGGCGAAGATCACCGTGCGCGGCGTCATCCCCTCGCTCTGCCCGGCGCGTATGCGGTTGTACAGCGTGATCACGTGCAGCACGTTGAGCAGCTGGCGCTTGTATTCGTGTATGCGCTTGACCTGCACGTCGAACAGCGAGTTCGTATCGACACGGATACCCGTCGCCTTCTCGATGTGCGCGGCGAGACGACGCTTGTTGGCCTGCTTGACCTCGCGGAATTCCTTGCGGAATCCGGCATCCCCTGCATGTTCGGCCAGCTTCTCGAGCTGCGCGAGATCGCGCACGAAACCGCTGCCGATGCGCGAGGCGATCAGTCCGGACAGGCGCGGGTTGGCCTGGTTCAGCCAGCGGCGCGGCGTGATGCCGTTCGTGACGTTGATGAACTTGCCGGGAAAGATGCGGTGAAAATCGGCGAACAACGTGGTCTTCAGCAGTTCGCTGTGGATTGCCGCGACGCCGTTCACGGTATGGCTGCCGATCACCGCCAGATAGGCCATGCGCACGCGCCGGCCGTTCGCCTCGTCGATGATGGAAACGCGCCGCAACAGCTCCGTATCGCCGGGAAAATTGTGATTCACCTGCGCCAGGAAACGGTGGTTGATCTCATAGATAATCTCCAGATGGCGCGGCAATACCCGTTCGAACTTCTCCACCGGCCAGGTCTCCAGCGCCTCCGGCATCAACGTGTGGTTGGTATAGGCGAACACGCGCGTCGTCAGATTCCAGGCCTTGTCCCACTTCAGATGATGGACGTCGAGCAATTGATACATCAGTTCCGCCACGGCGATCGCCGGGTGCGTATCGTTGAGCTGGATCGCGATCTTCTCCGGCAGCATATCCAGATCGCCGTGATCGGACATGAAGCGATGCATGATGTCCTGTATCGATGCGGACACGAAGAAATATTCCTGCTTCAGGCGCAGTTCACGCCCCATCACCGAGGAGTCGTTCGGGTACAGCACCTTGGACAGGCTTTCGGTGATGTCCTTTTCCTGTACGGCCCCGATATAGTCGCCCGCGTTGAAGGAATCCAGGTTGAATTCGCGCGTCGCCTTGGCCGCCCACAGGCGCAGGTTGTTGACGGTCTCGGTGTTGTAGCCCGGGATAGGCACATCGTAGGCCATCGCCATCACCGTTTCGCTTTCCAGCCAGTGATGTTCCATGTTGCCGGAGCTACCCGGGAAAGCCACCACATGACCGGAGAACTTGACCGGATACAAGCGTTCGGGACGCTGGAACTCCCACGGATTGCCATAGCGCAGCCAGTTGTCCGGATGCTCGACCTGCTGGCCTTGCTCGATGTGCTGATTGAACATGCCGTATTCGTAACGGATGCCGTAACCCTGCCCCGGCAGATCGAGCGTGGCCATCGAATCGAGGAAGCAGGCGGCAAGACGCCCCAGGCCGCCGTTGCCGAGCGCGGCGTCGGTTTCCATTTCTTCGACCTGTTCCAGCTCCTGGCCCAGCGCCTGCAATCCCTCGCGCAACGAGGGCTCTATCCCCAGATTGATCGCGGCATTCGACAGCGTCCGTCCGATCAGGAACTCCAGCGACAGGTAATAGACCCGCTTGGGATCTTGCCCGTAATTGTTTTCCACCGTCTGCGACCAGCGTTCGATCAGATGGTCCCGCACGGCATGAGCGGCGGCATCGTACCAGTCACGTCCGGTCGCGGCTTTCGCCGACTTGCCCTCGGTGTACATCATGTGGTTCGTCAGCGAATGCTCGATCGAATATTTATCCGAACGGAGAAAAGGACTATGTACAGGCTTCTTCTGAGTGCTCATGATTTCCGTCTCTTAAAGTGTGCGGGGATGAAAAAACGAATAAGGAACCGCCAGCGGAACCATCCGGCCGCCGCATCGAGGCCCGCGCGACGCGCATGTGCCTTCATGGATCGGCTGCTAACCGATAGAGTCTTCTTTGAATCTGTGCTGGATGCTCTCCACCTCGATGCGGCAATTTATCAGTGCGGATACGCAATCATGGTCGAACTTGCTGCCTGCCATGGACTGCAGGAAGTCGAATGCCTGATCGTTGCTCCATGCATCCTTGTAGGGCCGGGCACTGGTCAGTGCGTCGAACACATCCGCCACCGCCACGATCTTGGCTTCGATCGGAATCTCATCGTCCGTCAGGCCATTATAGCCGCTGCCGTTGACCGCCTCATGGTGATAAAGCGCGATATTGCGCAGGATTCCGGCATGCGGCAGACCGTCCAGCCCCAGATTCTTCAGCATCATGTCGATGATCTCGCCGCCTTTCAGGGTGTGGGTCCTCATCGTTTCGAATTCCGGTTCGGTCAACTTGGCCGGCTTCAGCAGGATGCTGTCGGGTATGCCGATCTTGCCGATGTCGTGCAGCGGCGAGAACAGGAAGATATGTTCCACGAGTTCGTCGTTGAGCCGGTATTTCTTGGCCACTTCCTTGGCGATCAGACGGGAATAATTGGACATCCGGTCCAGATGCGCGCCGGTCTCCGGATCGCGGTGCTGCGTCATGTTCGTGGCCGTCTTGACCGTTGCCGCCAGGTTGCGCATCGCCTCCAGCTCATGCATCACCAGCAGCGACAGCAGATGCCCGACCATATCCAGGTAATACAACGCGGCCTCATCGAACACGTCCTTGCGATACGAGTTGAAGAACAGAAAACCGAAGAACTCCCCGTTCAGGAACATCGGCATGGTGTAGCTGGACTGGTACTGTTGTGCGGCAATGCGGCGGGTATGCATGGCCTGCACATCGCTGAACACATCGAGATCGTTGATCAGGCGGGGACGGCCCGCCTTCAGTATCTCCTGCATCGATGCCGAGTCGGACAGCCTGGCGGAATATAACGTCAACGGACTCTCGCCGCCGCTGCTGTGCACGAAGGTCTTCAGCATGTCGGTCTTGGGTTCATAGATCGCCACCGCGATCCGGTCTATGAAATCGAAACGCTGCTTCAGCAATTCATGAACAAACTCGATCTTTTCCGGCAACGGCAATTTGCCGTTCAAGGCAGCGAATACATCCTGATGTTCGAACATGACGAGTATCTCTCTACTGATGAACGGGATTTGCAGTGTATCCAATCTGCATGACAGGTCAACGGGGCGGCACAAACAAAAATCCCGAGGAAAGCCTCGGGATTTTTGTTCAACAAGCTGTTGCTACTGCGCTCAGGCGAAGTTCTTCGCCACGAAATCCCAGTTCACCAGATTGTTCAGGAAGGTCTCGACGAACTTCGGACGCATGTTGCGATAGTCGATGTAGTAGGCATGCTCCCACACGTCCACGCACAGCAGCGCCTTGTCGCCGGTGGTCAGCGGCGTGCCGGCCGCGCCCATATTGACGATGTCCACGCTGCCGTCCGCCTTCTTCACCAGCCAGGTCCAGCCGGAGCCGAAATTGCCCACTGCGGAAGTCTGGAACGCCTTCTTGAACTCGTCGAAGCTGCCCCACTTCTTGCTGATCGCATCGGCCAGCGCGCCGGTCGGCGCACCGCCGCCGTTCGGCTTCATGCAGTTCCAGAAGAAACTGTGGTTCCACACCTGCGCGGAGTTGTTGTAGATGCCGCCTGCAGGTGCCTTCCTGATGATGGCTTCCAGATCCAGGCTCTCGAATTCGGTGCCCTTGATCAGGTTGTTCAGGTTGGTCACGTAGGCCTGGTGGTGCTTGCCATAGTGGTATTCGAAAGTCTCGGCGGACATGTGCGGTTGCAGGGCGTCCTTCGCATAGGGCAAAGCTGGCAGGGTATGTTCCATTGTTGTTCTCCTTGGAAAGTGGGAAGTCGGTTGGGTGCCCCGGATTCTAGCCAATTACCCGATTGCCGACAATAGCCGATTGAATTTATCGGGTTAAACCGGCGTCCGCTGCATGCCTCGCGCAGGCGGTTCGAAGCGCCCGGTATCGAGCGGCGCATGCTCGCGGTTCAGCCCCAGCCGTCGCACGCCACGCTCGCGAAGTGCCCCTCGATCTGCAGCGTCGCACCACGGCCTTTGGTTACTTCATGTTTCATATGCCGATCCAAGGTGCTGCGTTACATTTTCAATCGTCACCTCATGTTTCTTCAACTGATAATAATCACAAACTCTTGTGATATTTTCAGGATACCTCTGTCGTATAGCATCAAGAATCTTAGGCTGACGACTTAGTACACTAGAAAGTGCTCGGCCTCCCTCAAAGAATTTGCGCGGATACTTCTCTCCGACAACGTATAAAAACTTTTTCTTAGGAGTGCTGTCTTCAGCCAGCTCATAAAAATCTTTGAATAGTGAGTTTTGCCGGATAGTTTCTGATCCACCTTGCCAATCAATAAATTTGTACTCTGCAACACGGTAATCAGTTTCTAAGTCAAACTTGCGCCCCGTATTCCCCGCCCCTAATGACAAGCTCTTCACGACTTCCCCGCGATTTAAAATTTTAGGGAGCGAATGCAAAATTCCAGCCGCATGAATTATTACGTTTATTTGCCCCGCAAGTTGCTTAATAGATAAGGCTGATGCAATAAATGCATCATCGATTTGTCGGATAGCACATATATCCTGAATTTCCCGCAGCCCCACATCCCGATTTTTAATCATCCCTTCAATATCAGAAATACTCTGCGTTAGTGAATCTCCCTGGAAGTTTTTAATTGCCTTAATAGCTTGTTCAATGCTCATGGTGTATTCCTCGTTTTTGATAAACCCAATCGAATGGAAACACTCTACAGCTCGCTCAACGCACCGTCCGCAAACACCAGCGCGCAGCGCACCGTTTTGCCTGAATACACGGCCTGCATCGCGCTGCGGTATTCCTCCATCTGCACGCGATGATGCGAAGCCTCTTCGCTTTCGCCCAGCTTGTAATCCAGCACCCACACCTCGTCGTCGAACTCGACCAGCCGGTCGATGCGCTTCAACTCCCCCTTCGCATTGACGTAGGGCATTTCGTTGCAGGCGCTGCGGTACTGCTGCACGTCGAAGAAACGCGCGAGTTGCGGCGCACTCAGCAGGTGTTGCGCCTGTTGCCAGAGGGCTGGCATCTGCGCTTCGGGAATACCGAGTTGCCGCTGCAAGACACCCCTCTCCCCCACCCCCTCTCCCACAAGTGTGAGAGGGGAGCCGGATGACGTTAAGTGTTGCATCAGACCATGCAGCCAGATGCCACGGCGTTGCGCCTCGTTCGGCGCGACCTTGCGCGTGCCGGTCGGCAGCGGCTGAGTGAGGCGTTCGTCCACCTCGAGCGCTTCGACGGACTGAACCGCCTGGCTGGGCGTGACCGCTTCAACCAGCAGCGGGTTCTCAATGCCTGGTGGCGCGCCGTTCGCGATGCGGTCATACCATGCACCGTCGATGCGCTCGCCGCTGCCGCTGACCAGCAGCGCCTGCTTCGCGCGCGTCATCGCGACGTACAGCAGGTTCAGGTCTTCGCGCTGCGCCAGCTGCGCATCGCGCTCGAAATATTGCTCGCGTGCCGCGCCGCGGCTGGCCTTGTCGCCGTACATCGAGAGATGCACGGGACGGTCTGCCTCGGTCGGCCAGTCCACCAGCACGTCGTAGCCCCTGTCGGCGGGCGGCTTCGCATTGCAGTCCAGCAGCCAGACGATGGGCGCCTCCAGCCCCTTGGACTCATGCACCGTGTAGATGCGCAGCGCATTGCCCGCCTGGCTGACCTTGCCCTCGTCGGGCGATTCGTTGTCGTCGGCCTTGCGCAGTGCGGCGAGTTCGCGCAGGAAGCCGGGCAGGCTCGGATAACGTCCCGCATCCACGTTCAGCGCGATCTCCATGAACGCCTGCAGGTTGGCCTGTACCGTGCCGCGCATCGCCTCCGGCACGGCGGCCGCATAACGGCACTGCACGTCGCCTTCGAAATAGACGCGATCAAGCAGGTCGTGCACCGGAAGCTTGTCGGCAAGTGCCAGCCAGCCTTGCAGCAGGCGATGTGCGCGCAACAGATGAGGGGATGCATCGCCGCGCGCGGCAGCGCGTTGCAGGCGCAGCCACCAGCTGCCCGGCTCTACGTCCTGCGCCAGCGCCATCAGGTCGGCGTCGCTGCAGGAGAAGACCGGCATGCGCAGCGTGTGCGCCAGCTGCAGGTCGGCGAACGGCGTGATCAGAAAAGTCAGCAGAGCCTGGATATCCGAGGCTTCCAGCGTGTCCAGCAGGCCGCCGCGCCGCGAGGTCAGGAACGGGATGTGCCGCGCGCGCAGGGCCTGCTCGTAAATCCTGAGATGGGTGCGGCGGCGCACCAGCACCATGATGTCGCCGTACTGCGCGGGACGGCTCCCGCCCTCGTCCTGCACCTGCCAGTGTCCGGCGATCGCGGAAATCTTCGCGGCGAACTGCTGCGCCTCCAGTTCGCGCGCGCCTTCCTCATTGTCCGGATAGGGTGTAGTGAGCGGGTTGCGCAACGTCAGTTCGCCGCCCGCCGCGGCTTGCTCTTCTTTCTCAGCCAACTCGGCGGCCAGCGGCAGCACCTCGACATGCCCTGGCAATGCCTGCTGGTGCGCGCGGTGCGTCTCGTAACCGGCATATTCGGGCAAGCCGTCGAACACGCCATTCACCGCCGCCAGCACGGCAGGTGCGTTGCGGCGCGTCTCGTTCTGGGTGAGGTGGTGCGCTGCATAGTGCCGCTGCAGGAACTCGCGCACCACGCCGAACAGCCGCGCGTCGGCGCGGCGGAAGCGGTAGATGGACTGCTTGGGGTCGCCCACCACGAACACGGTCGGCTGGCTCTGCACGGCCGCCGACGCGGCGAACCACGCCTGCAATATCTGCCATTGCAGCGGGTTGGTGTCCTGGAACTCGTCCAGCAGCACGTGGCGATAGCGGCTATCCAGCTTGTATTGCAGGTATTCGGCGTGGTCGCTGTCGTTCAGCAGCTGGCGCACGCGCCATTCCAGATCGCCGAAATCCAGCAGTTGCTGGCGCTGCTTCAGTTTCTGATAGGTGTCCAGCAAGGCCGCGCCACAGCGCAACGCCTGCCGGTTGCTCCGATAAATCTCTTGTGCCTGAAGCTGCATCAAGACGGCTTGCATTTTTGTCTGCACGGCATCGCGTGCCAAGATAAATGCCGATTCGTCTTGTTTGGTATTGGGCTTCAAAGTTTTGCGAGGCAAGTCATCC
>FZPV01000034.1_pt1 | contig 22663 bp, 22 predicted proteins | sample 1534821 | NCBI WGS metagenome assembly FZPV01 (sample SAMEA104161955, study PRJEB21768) | metagenome | isolation source: underground water
TTTTTTTTTTAATGATACGGCGACCACCGAGATCTACACTCTTTCCCTACACGACGCTCTTCCGATCTCAGCACATCGCGAAAACGCTGGATCGCATCCGGCCTGGAGCGCTTGTAATGCGTCTGCGGGAACGGATTGAACGGGATCAGGTTGAACTTGCACGGCACGTCGCGCACCAGCCGCACCAGTTCGCGCGCCTGCTGCTCGCTGTCGTTCACGCCGTCCAGCAACACATACTCGAAGGTGATGAAGTCGCGCGGCGCCTTTTCCAGATAACGCTTGCAGGCCGCCATCAATTCCTTCAGCGGATATTTCTGGTTGATCGGCACCAGCACATCGCGCAGCGCGTCATTCGGCGCATGCAGCGACACCGCCAGCGCCACCGGACACTCGTCGCGCAACCTGTCCATCGCCGGCACGATGCCGGACGTGGACACCGTCACGCGGCGGCGCGACAGGCCGTAACCGTGATCGTCCAGCATCAGGCGCAGCGCGCTCACGGTGTTGTCGAAATTCAGCAGCGGCTCGCCCATGCCCATCATCACCACGTTGCTGATCTTCCAGTTGCCCTCGGCATCCTTGCCGAGCTGGTGATTAGCCCACCACAGCTGGCCGATGATCTCGGCCACGCTGAGGTTGCGGTTGAAGCCCTGCTTGCCGGTCGAACAGAACGAACAATCCAGCGCGCAGCCGGCCTGCGAGGAAATACACAGCGTGCCGCGCGTCTCCTCCGGGATATACACTGTCTCCACCGCATTGCCGGTTCCCATGTCCAGCAGCCATTTGCGCGTGCCGTCGTCGGACAGCTCTTCGCGCATCACGGTCGGCGCTGTTACACAGGCGATCTGCTTGAGTTTTTCGCGGAGCGACACGGCAAGGTCGCTCATCGCATCGAAATCGGACTCCCCGGCCTTGTAAATCCAGCGCAGCACCTGCTTGGCGCGGAACGGCTTTTCGCCGTGTTCCGCAAACCAGGCAGTCAATTGCTGCACATCAAAGTCGAGGAGGTTTTGCTTCATCTAGCGTGCGTAAATTAACGCGAGTAGATGTTCAGTGCAGGGAAGAAATACGCGATCTCGACCGCAGCCGTCTCAGCCGCGTCGGAACCGTGCACCGCATTCGCATCGATGCTGTCGGCGAAGTCGGCGCGGATGGTGCCCTTGTCGGCCTTCTTCGGATCGGTTGCACCCATCAGGTCACGATTCTTCAGGATCGCGCCCTCGCCTTCCAGAGCCTGGATCATCACGGGACCGGAGATCATGAAATCCACCAGATCCTTGAAGAATGGGCGTGCGGCGTGCACGGCATAAAAACCTTCCGCCTCGGCGCGCGACAATTGCACCATGCGTGCGGCAATGACCTTCAGCCCTGCATTTTCAAAGCGGGTGTAAATTTGACCGATGACATTCTTGGCCACGGCATCGGGTTTGATAATCGACAGGGTACGTTCAACAGCCATGCTACATTCTCCAGACAAAGTTAATAAAAAACGGCTCGGCATTCTATCAGGCTTTGCCTGCGCTGTCGCAGTCAGCAAGCCCCGCAGCGGGTGGCGCAGCCCGGTCGATGACAACGGCGACTGACGTGGCTCAACCGCCCTGCGCCCGCAACGCCCCATTGACCCCTCATGGGTGCGCGAGTAGAGTGCAAAACCATCAGGCGGGCTGATCATGCAGCCTGCGGCGCTGCATCAGGCACCCAGGAGGACAGATGAAAGCGGACATCCAGATCAAGGCTTCGGTTCTGAGCACCATGATGACGGAAGATCGCCAGGAGATACGCGGCCTCCGCGCCTCGCTCTACAACATCGTTTCGCTGCTCTCGCTTTCTTCCTTCGCGTTGACCGCGTTCCTGCTCGACAAGAAGCCCGTGACGGATCCGATCACGATCAGCCTGCTGACCGACTTCCTCATCCTGATGTTCCTGTGGCTGTTCTTCGCCAGACATAAAGTGGATCTCTATCACTGCCGTCAGGCCCTGAAGGTGCGGCAGGAGCTGATACGCGATCTGGATGAAAACGACGCCAGCGACCTCGATCCCTTTCCGGACGCATCCCAGGCCATTCCGGACATCAGAGACTCCGAATTATGGTGGCTCCCTATCCTGGCTACCGCCGGCATCGTCATCAAGATGCTCGTGCTTTGGCAATCAACGCATGCCTGAATGAACGTAAAACACCGCCACTGAACGGGTTGCAGTGGCGATAACCAATATCCGTGCAACCCATATCGACCAGGAGTCCGAGATGATGAAACGACTATTTATGGTGTCCGCGCTGGCAACCGCCCTGTCCGCAGGTATCGCCATGGCAGCGGAGCAGGCAGCGCCTCAGAAAACAACTCAAACGCAAGAGCATATCTACGGCAGCCAGATGATGACGCAACAGGAGCGCACGGAATTCCGCGCCCGCATGCGCGCCGCAAAGACTGCCGAGGAACGGGAACAAATCCGCAACGAACATCACGAGCGCATGAAGGAGCGTGCCAGGGAACGCGGCCTGACGCTACCCGAACAGCCGCCCATGAGAGGGGGCGGCATGGGTGGTGGCATGGGCCCCGGCGGCGGCCGCTGATCCGTCGCTAACCCTTGGGCGAATCCGGAACGGACTCGCCCGGAGCAACAAAACTCGGAATCCGGCCAGCCCGGTCATGCTCGCAATGCCAGTTGTCAGCGCTGAACGCTTTGACAGCGTGTCGCGACGCGTTAGAATGCCCCCATAAAACGGATACGGACGTATCCACACTATAAAAATCTTCATGGGGGAATGGGTATGTCGTCAGCTGGCGGTCTGTTGGGAAATATGCGCATCGGAGTAAGGCTTGCCGCTGGCTTCATCGTGGTCGTAGCGTTGTTCGTCGTGAATCTGCTGCTGGTCGGCGTGTCGTTCTCGCAGCTGACGCAGGACATCACGCTGATCAAGGAAGAGACCCTGCCGTACATCCTGACGGTGGACGAAATGAACACCGCACGTTCCGAAGTGCAGCAGTTCCTGACGGACGTCTCCGCCACCCATAATCGCGATGGCTACAAGGAAGCCGACGAAGCAGCCAAGCGCTTCCTGGCCGGCGTAGCCAAGTACAAGCAGATGTACCAACGCGAGAACGACGCCGAAAACCTGAAAAAAATGCAGGAAATCGAAGCGAGCTTCAACACCTTCCACACCAACGGCAAGGCTATGGCCGAGGCCTACATCACCCAAGGGCTGGAGGCCGGAAATGCCGCGATGGAAGGCTTCGACAAGGATAGCCAGACCATCTCCGGCGAACTGACCAGATTCCGCGAACAGCAGATCGCCGAAGCCAACCGGATCACCGAAGGAACCGCGAACCTGGCCGCGTCAACCATGAAAGTGATGGCCGGCGGCGGCCTGATCGCGGCCTTGCTGGCCACCGTGTTCTCCATGCTGATCGCTCGCTCCATCGTACTGCCCGTGAGCGCGATGAAATCGACCATGGTAGACATCGGCAAGACCGGCGACTTCACGCGCCGCATCCCGGTAGACAGCAAAGACGAGATCGGGCAAACCGCGCGCTCGTTCAACGACCTGATCGGCAGCGTGCAAACCACGCTGCATGAACTGCACGACGGCATAGACAGCGTATTCGACGCCTCCCGCGCGCTGTCGGCCTCGTCCCACCAGGTCGCCACCAGTTCCGCGCATCAGAGCGAGGCTGCATCCGCGATGGCGGCCACGGTGGAACAAGTCACCGTGAGCATCAGCCATGTTTCCGAAGGCGCGCATGAAGCGCTGCAGCTATCCCGCAAATCCGGCGAACTGTCCGATCAGGGCAGCGAAATCATCCATAACGCCGCGGCGGGAATGCAGCAGATCGCCGACACGGTACGCCAGACCTCCGTCTCCATCGAAGAACTCGGGCAACAATCGACGCAGATCTCATCGATCGTGCAGGTCATCCGGGAGATCGCGGAACAGACCAATCTGCTGGCGCTGAATGCGGCCATCGAAGCGGCCCGTGCGGGCGAACAGGGCCGCGGTTTCGCCGTGGTGGCGGACGAGGTGCGCAAGCTGGCAGAGCGTACCGCGAACGCCACCGGGGAGATCGGCAAGATGATCGACACCATACAGGACACTGCCCGCGTCGCGGTCAGCAGCATGTCCGGTGCCGTCGGCCAGGTCGACAGCGGCGTCGCGCTGGCGCAGCAGGCCGGCGATGCAATCAACCAGATCAAGCAGGAATCCGAGCAGGTTCACCGGACCGTCGGCGACATCTCCTCCGCGCTGGTCGAACAAAGCGCCGCCAGCAACAACATCGCCAGCAATGTCGAACAGGTGGCGCGCATGACCGAGCAAAACAGCGCAGCAGCGGAAGGAACCGCCGGTGCGGCCAACGATCTCGCGCAGCTGGCGGACGGCATGCGCACGGCCATCAACCGCTTCAAGTGCTAAACACGCCGCCTCCGCGCCGGAGGCGGTCCATTCAGGCCAGCGACAACTCCACCCCGGCCTCTTGCGGGCCGGCCTGATATTCCGCAGCGATCGCCACGCCCGGCACGCACACCAGCTCATCCCCGCAATACAGCAGCGGCAGGCGGTCGCGCTGCCAAGGCGGGACGCAGTGTTCCTGCAGCAGATTCTTCAGCGTGCGCGTCGCCGCATGCGGCTGGGGACGCAGCGATTCTCCGCCGCCGCGCAGGCGCAGCGTCACCGGCGCGTGCTGCAGCTTCGCCAGACTGATGCCCGAACCCTGCACGCGCGCCAGCCGCACCCGCCCGTTCAGCGCGGGCCAGTCGAGTTCCGCTTCACCGTGCCAAGACGACACCAGCCCCCGGTCGAACTCACCCGGCGCACGCAACGCATACACCCTGCCCTGATAGCGATGCACCTGCCAGTTGCCATAGGCGATGCACACCGCGGCATCCTGCCGCGCGCCGCACAGTTGCTGCAGCATGTCTTCCAGCTGTATGGTTTGCGGCATGGGTGCGCCGCGTCCGTGCAGGAAATAGCGCAGCAGGTTCTTCGCGCGCGGCAGGCTCAGCGCCTGCAAGGCTGGAACGGCCAGCGTGTCGGCCTGTATCGCCTGCACGGCATCCTGTTGCGCCAGTTCGTCCAGCAAACTGCTCGCCTCGGCGAAATGCCGCGCGCTGCGCGCCAGCGTATCGCGATAGGCCGGGAACCTTTCGTCCAGTAACGGCAGCACGCGCTGGCGCAGGAAGTTGCGCGGGTAGCCATCGTCTGCGTTGCTCTCATCTTCTATCCAGTGCAACTGATGCGCTGCGGCGTAGGCCAGTATCTCCTGGCGCGAGCAGTGCAACAGCGGCCTGACCAGCGAGACCGAATCGGGTCGCACGGCGAACTGAGGCATCGCGCTCGCGCCGCGCACCCCTGCACCGCGCAACAATTGCAGCAGCAGCGTTTCCGCCTGATCGTCCGCATGGTGCGCCACCGCGACAAAATCGCAAGCCTGCTCGGCGAATGCGGCATGGCGCAGCTTGCGCGCAGCCGCCTCGATGCCATGCTCGCGCAGCGGCGCGATGTCCACATGTTCGACATGCAGGGAAATATGATGGCGCGCGCACAAGTCGGCGCAGAAATCAGCCCATGAGTCGGCATTTGGACTGATGCCGTGATGGACATGCAATGCAGAGAGCTGCCAGGAGAAACGGGGGGCGAGTTTGTGCAGCAGATGAAGCAGCACCACCGAGTCCACCCCGCCGCTCAACCCGATCAGGATGGAGCTGTGTACGGGAAGCAGCGGCGCGATCTGCGCCGCGACCCGGTCGGCAAGATTAGCTAAGCTCGACTTCCTTGAACTTGCCATAACTCATCAGGCGGTTGAAACGGTCTTGCAACAGCGTGGCGGTCGGTTTGCCTTGCGCGGTCTTGAGCGCGTCCTGCAACGCCTTCTTCACGCTCTGCATGGTCGCCGCGTAGTCGCGGTGCGCGCCGCCCAGCGGTTCGCTGATGATCTTGTCCACCAGCCCCAGCGCCTTGAGGCGCGTCGCGGTGATGCCCAGCGTCTCTGCGGCGTCCGATGCCTTGTCCGCGCTCTTCCACAGGATAGAGGCGCAACCTTCAGGCGAGATCACCGAATAGGTGCTGTATTGCAGCATCAGCAGTGCGTCGCCCACCGCGATCGCCAGCGCGCCGCCGGAGCCGCCCTCGCCGATCACGGTGCAGATGACCGGCACGCGCAACTCGCTCATCTCGTACAGGTTGCGCCCGATCGCCTCGGACTGGCCGCGCTCTTCCGCGTTCACGCCCGGATAGGCGCCGGGGGTGTCGATGAAGGTCATGATAGGGATGCCGAATTTCTCTGCCAGGCGCATCAGGCGCATCGCCTTGCGATAGCCTTCCGGGCGCGGCATGCCGAAGTTGCGGATGATCTTCTCCTTGGTGTCGCGTCCCTTCTGATGGCCGATCACCATCACGCTCTGGCCGTTGAAGCGTGCCAGACCGCCCACGATCGCCTTGTCGTCGGCGAACGCGCGGTCGCCGTGCAATTCCTCGAAATCGGTGAACAGATGCTCGACATAGTCCAGCGTATACGGGCGTTGCGGATGGCGCGACACCTGCGAAATCTGCCATGGCGAGAGTTTCGCGTAGACATCCTTGGTCAGCGCTTCGCTCTTCTTCGACAGGCGCGAGATCTCGTCCGCGATATCGAGTGCCGAATCGTCCTGCACATAGCGCAGTTGCTCGATCTTGTCTTCCAGCTCGGCGATGGAGCCTTCAAAATCCAGAAATGATACTTTCATGTTTAATTCCCACTGTTGCCACTCATTGAATGCGGCGCGATGATACTACAAACCGAAGAAACGTTTGACGGTCTGCAGCACCTCGTTGTGTTGGTGATGGATTTCGTTGTGCAGTGCTTCCTCGTCCAGGTTTTGCAGCGCATTGTCCAGCTGTGCGCGACGCTCGACCAGGATTTGCGAGATCTCTTCGGCGATGCTCGGACGTTCCTGCATGATCTCTTCGAAAGCTTCCTTGTCGAGCCGGTAGCATTCCACATCGGTCCTGGCGATCACCGAGGCCATGCGCGGCGCGCCTGTCATCAGGCTCATCTCGCCGAAGAAACTGCCCTTGGATAGCACATTCAGCACGCGCTTCTCACCGTTGCCACCCTCCAGATACACCTCCGCCTCACCGTTGATGATGATGAACAGCCAATGCTGCGAGGGCGTACCCTGCTTGGTGATCACGTTGCCTTTGGCGAACGGAACATATTTGAGACGTCCGGCCAGCTTGCGCAGTTCCTGCTCGGTCATTTGCTCGAACAACTCGACGCGCCTGAGCGTCTTGATACGCCGCATCATCTCGCGCTGATGCACGGCTTCTTCGTATTTCTCGTTTTCCTTGATGTAGTGGACATTCTGCTCCTCCACCGTGAGCTTGATGCCGGCGCGCTCCAGCGCGGTATACACATGCCAACGCACCGCCGCGTCGGTCGGATCGTCGACAGCCAGATTGGTCAGCCAGTAGCGCAGCGCATATCGCGCATAGCCTTTATCGATCTCCATCAGCACGCAGCTCGGCGCGGGATTCTTGGCCACATTATTGATCTCCGCCTGCAGGATCGCATCCTCGACCGCGCTGACCACCTTGGTCGGCGTAGTCCCCAAGCCGACGCCGAACCAGATCCAGCGCCGCAGCTGCACAGGCTGGTCGCTGCGCCGCCCCAGCACCATGAACTTGTTCTTCATCAGCTGGCTGTTCGGAAACACCACGGTCTCCCAGTTGCGCGTCTCCACCAGCGTGGAACGCCAGCGTATGTCCACCACGCGCCCGGAGATATCGTCCACCTTGATCCAGTCGCCGATCTCGATCGAGTTGTCCAGTTGCAGAGCCAGCCCCCCCAGGATGTTGCCCAGCGTATCCTGCATCGCGAACGCCACCACCGCGGTGATCATCGCCGAAGTCGCGACGATGCTGCCCAGGTCCAGCCCGGCGTAACGCAGCCGCACCAGACCCCATGCGATATACGCGATGATGACGAAGATGTCCTCGGCGATGCGCGGCGGGCTCATGCGCGCGCGCGGCAACACGATGCGGAAGATCAGCAGGCCCCACAGGCGAATCAGAGCGATCCCGCTGCCGATCACGAAAGCCTCGTGCAACACGCCTGCCATCGTCGTGAACTGGAACGCATGCATCAGGCCGCTGACGAACTGGCCGAACAGACAGACCAGGAAGAAGTTGAGCGTATTGATGACGCTTTTGCGCTCTTCCTTCAGATAGTGAAACGACAGGAACGACAGGCTCAGCACGGTGACCAGCACCGGCAACGAGCCGTCGCGCCAGGCGAACTGTATGGTGGTATCCCAAAACGACATGTTCATCCCTTGAATTTTCGTGCCGGCATTCTACTTTCGTGCCGGCATTCTACACGATTGAATATTGAGCCAGCCGCCTGCTGCGCCGCCAGAACGCCCAGGCATCGCCGCGCGTCAACCGCACGCGCCGGATGCCTTCGGCGCCCAGAATATCGATGTCCAGTTGCTCGATCTGTCCGGCGCGCAACGCGCGCAATATCGGTTGCGCGTAGCCCGTTTCGAAATCCTGCAACGCATCGCGCCAGGCTTCCAGGTCGCCGCGCTGCAAGGCCGAGCGCAGCCCCGTCCACACCAGCAGCTGCCTGCCCTCTCCCGCATGCCATTGCTCCGTCCACCCGGCGAATGGGATTCCGGCTGCCGCGGCGAACATCTCCACCAGCACCTCGTCCGAGCGCACGTCGTCGTACAGCTTCGACAACGACTCAGGCGTTGTGCCGCCTCCCCACAGCCACACGCTGTTGACAGGCAAGTCGCCGCGCGCCTCGCGGGCCTCGTTGAGCGGATGCGCGAACAGCAGCATCTGTATCTCGTTGAACACCTGATGCCAGCGCGTCTTCTCGCCCCCCTCGGGAAGCAGGCCATGCACGTTGCGTCCGGCAACCTGCGACAACGGTATGGTCGCGATGTCCGGCACCCGGTCGAGGCGCACATACCAGCGGTCCGGATGAGGCGCGGCGAACTCCATGCCCTGTCCGGCGAAATGTTCGTTCAGGCTGGCGCACAACCCGGCCGCCTCATGCGCATCGATCGCCAGATTCGGCAGCAACACCAGTTGCTCGCGCTGCAAACGCAGATGCACCGGATCGGCACGCAACCAGCAGCCTGCATCCAGCCCGTCGAACGCCGCGGCGATCGGCGCAACCGGCACATCGTTCCGGCACGGCACGCCGAACATTCCGCATAGACGTTTCTCCAGCGGGACCGCCGCCAGCGTCTCGCTGCGCCCGCGCGCCAGCAGTTTTTCCAGCGCAGGCACGCTCACCCCGGCGGCAAAGCCTTCAGGCAGGAACAGATCGGTGATGACCAGATGTATGCTTTTCATGACGGCAAGTTTAACATCCATCTCGCTGTCATCAGCCTCCGGCTTGTGGCACACTAACTACCGTTTTCATCACCGTGCCACTCACCTTGCAACCCTACGAACTATTCATCGGCCTGCGCTACACCCGTGCCAAGCGGCGCAACCACTTCATCTCGTTCATCTCGCTGATCTCGATGCTGGGCATGGCGCTGGGCGTGATGGCCCTGATCGTGGTGCTGTCGGTAATGAACGGCTTCCAGAAAGAGATCCGCGAACGCATGCTGGGCGCATCGCCGCACATGGAAGTGGTCGCGGACGGCGGACGGCTGGATAACTGGTCGGCCATCCTGAACCTTGTCGCGCAACACCCGCAAGTCGCCGCCGCCGCGCCCTATGTGGCCGGTCAGGGCATGCTGTCGTTCGGCCAGAGCGTGCAAGGCGTGATGGTGCGCGGCATCGACCCGGCGCGCGAGACCGCGATCACCGAGCTCTCCAGCAAGATCAAGGCGGGCGCGCTGGAAGATTTACGCGGCGGGGAATTCTGCATCGTGCTCGGTTCCGATCTGGCGCGTTCGCTGGGCGTGCGGCTCAACGACAAGATCATGCTGATCGCCCCACAGGGTTCGATCACGCCCGCCGGCATGATGCCGCGCCTCAAGCAGTTCCGCATCGTCGGCATCTTCGAGATCGGCATGGCGCCCTACGACAACAGTCTCGCGCTGATCAACATCAATGATGCACAGAAGCTGTTCCAGCTCGGCGATGCCGTGACCGGCATCAGCACCAAACTGCGCAACATCGACCTCGCGCCGCGCGTAGCCACAGAACTTCAGAGCCAGCTGCCGACCTACCTGTACGCCAACGACTGGACGCACCAGAACAGCAACTATTTCAAGGCCGTGCAGATGGAGAAGAAGATGATGTTCATCATCCTGTCGCTGATCGTCGCGGTCGCCGCGTTCAACATCGTCTCCACGCTGGTGATGGCCGTCACCGACAAACAGGCGGACATCGCGATCCTGCGCACGCTCGGCGCATCGCCGCGCAGCATCATGAAGATATTCATCGTGCAGGGCGTCGTGATCGGCCTGATCGGCACGCTGCTCGGCGGTGTGAGCGGCATTACGCTGGCGCTCAATCTGGATGTCGTCGTGCCGTTCATCGAACACCTGTTCGGCGTGCAGTTCCTCGCCAAGGACGTGTATTACATCACCGAACTGCCGACCGACCTGCGCTACCACGAAGTGCTGCTGGTGGCCGGGCTGTCCTTCCTGATCAGCCTGCTGGCGACACTCTATCCGAGCTATCGCGCGTCAAAAACACAGCCTGCAGAGGCGCTACGCTATGAATGATCAAATGACCAGCACTGTTATCTCCTGCCGCGGCCTGGGCAAGACCTTCACGATCGGCAAACAGGACGTGCCGGTGCTCAAGGGCATCGACCTCGACGTGCAGCGCGGCGAGCGCATCGCGATCGTCGGCGCATCCGGTTCCGGCAAGAGCACGCTGCTGCACCTGCTCGGCGGACTGGATAACGCCAGCAGCGGCAGCGTGCAGATACTCGGACAGGATGTGCAGAAGATGAACGAGACGCAGCGCGGCGAGTTGCGCAACCGCTCGCTGGGTTTCGTGTACCAGTTCCATCATCTGTTGCCGGAATTCACCGCGCTGGAGAATGTCGCGATGCCGCTGCTGATACGGGGAATGAAACGCGCCGATGCCGAACCGCGCGCCGCCGCGATGCTGGAACAGGTGGGACTCGCGCACCGCCTGCGTCATCACCCATCTGAATTGTCCGGCGGCGAACGCCAGCGCACCGCCGTGGCGCGCGCGCTCGTCACCGAACCGGCCTGCGTGCTGGCCGACGAACCTACCGGCAACCTGGATCGCAGCAGCGCAGCAGCGCTGTTCGAGCTGATGCAGCAGCTGAACGAGAAGCTGCAAACCAGCTTCATCGTCGTCACCCACGACCTCGAGCTGGCCAAACGCATGCAACGCAGCCTGCATCTGGTAGACGGCGTATTGAGCGGTGAACCGGGCTAAGCCATCTGATCTTTAACTGGCAAGCACCTTAACCGGCCAGCCCGACATAGACGTTCTGCACGTCGTCGTCCGCATCGATCGCTTCCAGAAACGCCTCTACTTCTTCGCGCTCGGCGTCGCTCAGCGTCACGGCATTCTTCGGGCGGTAGCCCAGCTGGGCGGAGGTCACGGTGAAGCCCTGCGCCGGCAATGCGCGGCATACCGCATCCAGGTCGGTTAAATCTGTGATGAACAGCGTCGCGCCTTCGTCGGCTGGTTCGAAATCCTGCGCACCAGCCTCGATGGCGGCCAGCTCCGCATCCGCGTCTTTGGAATTCGGCGTGGCTTCTATCATGCCCACATGGTCGAAATCCCACGAGACCGAACCGGCAGCACCCAGCTGGCCCTTGCGAAACAGCACGCGAATGTTGGGATAAGTGCGGTTGACGTTGTCGGTCAGACACTCGACGATCACAGGGACCTTATGCGGCGCGAAGCCCTCGTAGATCAGCCGTTCCAGATTCGCGCCGCCGTCGAGCAGGCCCGCGCCTTTCTTGATCGCACGCTCCAGCGTTTCCTTGGGCATCGAGACCTTCTTGGCCTGCTCGACCACCAGACGCAAACGCGAATTCAACTCCGGGTCGGCCCCGGCGCGCGCCGCGACCATGATCTCCTTGGACAGCTTGCCGAAGATCTTGCCCTTCGCATTCGCTGCTATTTCTTTATGTCTGGCTTTCCACTGTGCGCCCATATCTGCTCTCTTGTTCTGTTGATGTTTACAAATCTACGTTGGGAAATCTCCCAGACGCGCATCTTGCCTCAAGCGCCGCGATGCATCAATCCAGAGTGGCGGTTCTTTGCCGAATGCGGACACCGAAACATCAACCGGCGCGCCGCCGCTTTCTGGCACGCCACTTCAGTACCACCGTTGCCCGCCACATCAGGCGCACCGCGACATATCCGGCGATCGCCAGACACACCGCCAACAGCGGCAGACCGATCAGGAACGGCTTGCCCAGTTGCGCCCACCAGCCCCACAACTCGCTTCCCAGGCTATGCCAATGCAGATCAGGCAACGATAGATGCGCCATCGTTCCGCTATTGTGCGCGCCGCTCACCCATGCACCGAGTTCATAAGCCAGCACATACAGCGGCACGATCGTGAACGGGTTGGTGTACAGCGTGGTGAATGCCGCCATCGGCAGGTTGACGCGAAACAGCACCGCCAGCAGCGCGGCCGTGATCATTTGCAGCGGGCCGGGTATCAGGCCGCAAAACAAGCCGACCGCCACCCCGCCCGCCACCGAACGGCGGTGCAGATGCCACAGATTGGGATGATGCAGCCAGCCGGCAAACGGCTTGAGCCAGCGCTGGTTCTTGACCGTTTCGTGCTGCGGCAGATATCGGCGGAAAAATTTGCGCATGGCTTAATTCTATCCCGATGCGCTACTCTACGCGCATGGTTCTGTTCACGCTGTGCTTCACCCTCGGTGTATGGCTGCTGCAACAGCAAGCCGTACTGCCGGGTCTTGCCTGGACCTGGCTGTTTCTCTGCCTTCCTCTCGCGCTGCTGGTGCCGACGCAAACGCCGGCGCTGCGGCTGGCACGCGCACTGCTGCTCGCCGCTTTTGCCTGCACCCTCGGCTTCTATCACGCCGCATGGCAGGCCGAACAGCGCCTGGCCGTCAGCCTGCCGGATGCATGGCAGGGGCGCGACATCGAGGTAATCGGCGTGGTCGCCGAACTGCCGCGTAGCCACGAACGCGGACAGCGCTTCGGCTTCGATGTCGAGAAAATACTGACGCGGGTGCCCGGACACGAGTTTTTTGTACCGCAAGCCGTCGTGCCGCCGCATCTCTATCTCAGCACCTATTACGACAAACAGCCGCTGACGCTGCATGCGGGCGAACGCTGGCGGCTCACGCTGCGCCTGAAACAGCCGCACGGCAGCAGCAATCCGCACGGTTTCGATTTCGAAGTCTGGGCGCTGGAGAACAAGGTGCGCGCGGTCGGCTATGTGCACCCGAAGGGCAATAATGTCCGGCTGGACACACAGGCGAACGGCTTCTTTTACCGCATCGAATCCTGGCGCGAGACGGTACGCGACAAGTTCAACGCCACGCTGGGCGGCGCGCCGTATGCGGGCGTGCTGAGCGCGCTGGCCATCGGCGACCAGAGCAGCATCCCGCAAAGCCAGTGGCAGGTGTTCACGCGCACCGGCGTGAACCACCTGATGAGTATCTCCGGCCTGCATATCACGATGCTGTCCGGCTTCGGTTTCGCGCTCTGCTACTGGCTGTGGCGGCGCAGCACGCGCCTGACCTTATGGTTGCCCGCCCGCAAGGCCGCCGCGCTGGTCGCGGTGCTGGTGGCGACAAGTTATGCGCTGCTGTCCGGTTTCGCCGTGCCCGCGCAGCGCACCGTCTACATGGTCGGCGCGGTCGCCGCCGCGCTCTGGCTGAACCGCAATTTCTCGCTGACGCAGATCCTGAGCATCGCGCTGCTCGGCGTGCTGATCCCCGACCCGTGGGCGGTGCTGTCGCCCGGCTTCTGGCTGTCGTTCGGCGCGGTCGCGATCATCCTGTATGTCACCGCGCACCGCATGGGCCGCAGCCATTGGCTGGCGGAATATGCCACCGTGCAATGGGCGATGACGATCGGGCTGATCCCGCTGCTGCTCGGCCTGTTCCAGCAGGTCTCGCTGGTCTCGCCGCTCGCGAACGCGTTCGCGATCCCGCTGGTGAGCCTGATCGTCGTGCCGCTCGCACTGCTCGGCGCAGCGCTGCCGACCGAGGTTCCGCTGTGGCTCGCGCATATCGCGATGGATTGGACGATGCAATTGCTGGAATGGCTGAACGCGCTGCCGCAGGCGGTATGGACGCAACACGCGCCGCCCGCATGGAGCATCGCAGTCGGCATGCTGGGCGTGCTGTGGATGCTCGCACCGCGCGGCTTTCCGGCGCGCTGGCTGGGACTGCTGCCGATGCTGCCGATGTTCCTGAACACGCCCGAACCGCCCGCACCGGGCGCCTTGCGCCTGATCGTGTTCGATGTCGGCCAGGGCCTGGCGGTCGCCGTGCAGACCCGGCATCATGCGCTGCTATACGACACCGGCCCGGATTTTTCCGGCGATGCAGACAGCGGAAACCGCATCCTGATCCCCGGCCTGCGCGCGCTCGGCATCGAGAGACTGGACGGGCTGGTCCTCACGCACGACGACATCGACCATACCGGCGGCACGGCTTCGATGATGCAGGCGATGCCGATAAGCTGGGTCTCGTCTTCGCTGGACGACGGGCATCCGCTGATAAAACAACTAGCCATTCGACAAAGCCAGCCAACAACGCTGGCTAAGTCGCTGGTTATGCTGCAACAGGTAACGGATTCGCGGCGCTGCATGGATGGGCAATCATGGGACTGGGACGACGTTCGGTTCGAGATGCTGCATCCCGGCCGAGACAGCGCCGCCTCAAGCAAGCCGCACGACAACGACCGGAGTTGCGTGCTGCGCATCAGCGCGGGCGATCAACATGTGTTGCTGGCGGGAGACATCGAGCACGGCAGCGAGCAGCGGCTGCTCAGGCAGCACGCCGGGCAGCTTCCCGCCACGCTGCTGGTCGTGCCGCATCACGGCAGCAAGAGTTCGTCCGGCTACGAATTCGTCGCTACCGTGCTGCCCGATTACGCGGTGTTCACGGCAGGCTACCGCAACCGTTTCGGACATCCCAAGGAAGAAGTGCTGCAACGCTACGCCGACAGCGGCGCGGAGCTGCTACGCTCGGACGAAGACGGCGCGATCCTGGTCGAGATGAATGCACAGGGCATACAGGTGGAGCGCTACCGCAAGACCCATCGCCGCTACTGGACTCACCAGATCGGGCAACCGCAAACATAACGCCGGAAGCCGATAGAAAAAGCCATCGCGTTTGCGTCACCCATCCCCAGCCGATTTTGCTATGATTCTTTCCGGTAAACGGGGGAGAACGATAAATGGCTACGCGTAAGACCAGCAGTTCGGAAAAGACAAAACTCGCAGATAAAAAAGTCGCCGACATCGGCCGTGCCGCAGCCAGGCTGCACCGCCTGCTCAAGGACCTCGGCCACATCGAAGGCCTGCAGCAGAGCGCCTCGACCATGCCGGATGCGCGCGCCCGTCTGGGTTTCATCGACCAGAGCATGCACGAGGCCTCGGAAAAGACCCTCAGCGCCGTCGAAAGCTCCTTGCCGCTGACCGACGCCACGCGCAAATCCTGCGCACGCATCGCCAAGCAGCTGTCGAAAGCGGAAGACCTGGCCCACCACGAACTGGTGCAGAAGACCATCTCGCACCTGGGCGAGATCGCCGCCGCGGAAGAGACCGTGCACCACAACCTGATGCAGATCATGGAAGCGCAGGAGTTCCGCGACGTCGCCGGCCAGATGGTCAACAAGATCGTCGATGCGGCCGTGGAGATCGAGACCATCCTGCTCGACATCCTGCGCGAATACGCACCCGACACCAAGGACTCGCTGATCTCGAGCAAAGGCCTGACCGCAGGCCCCGCGATGAAGACCGGGGCGGACGGCGTCAGCGGGCAGGACGAAGTGGATGACCTGCTGTCATCGCTGGGGTTCTGAGCGGACTCGATTAATTTTGGTTTTATTGGGGTCTACTTTCACATTAGAAGGCAACCAACATGCGTGTGACATGGCTGATGCGTTGGAGAAAATCTCACATTGATTGGCCAGCTCTTCGCCGAGACATTACAAGAGGAAACGGATTGACATATCTTGTCTTGTTCGTTATCGCTCTCGCATCGATGCTTAGTTTTCCATTTACTGGCCTGATCGTTTTATGTTGCGGCCCGGTTCACCCCGCTCTCCGTGTTGTTTACACATCGGATACTACTTTTTATTTGGCTTGTGCTGCAGCCATTGGAATATTGCTAAGTTCAGGGTATCAGCTCTGGGCAATCTGTAGACCTCACATTTGGCTACCACCAGCCCCATACACACGCAACGACTAGAGAATGATTGACCGGATGTTGTCCTCTAACCCTATACTCGCGGGACTGTGCGATAAGCCGCATACTGCCACTAACCTACACAAACATGCGCATCAAAATCATGCTGCGTAACACCCCAACTCAGGAATAAACAATGTTCGCTCTCCCCTCAATGTGGAACCTGGTCGTTTCCACGATCGTGTTCTTCATCGCCGCCTGGTATATCCACCGCTATCTCGATGAGCAAGGCATTCCCAAGGGCATGACGCGCGGCATACTGGTGTTCGCGTTCGCCTCGCTGGTGTCATGGGGTGCGGGAGAAGCCGTGGACTGGACGCAGGAGAAGATCGAGGGGCCGCAGGCGAAAACGTCGGACGACCTGTCGCAATTGCTGAAGGCGGCCGCTCAGGCGCAGCCGTAAGTTAGTGTCGCATTCAATCTAAAAACTGCGTCATTCTCGCGCAGGCGGGAATCCAGCAAAGACAAACACCCCGCGAAGCGGGCAAACCCCGATGTTGTCCCGCTTCGCGGGAAATTTTCAAATCGTCTGGATTCCCGCCTGATGGGACTACTAGCCATTCGACTAGGCTGCCAAACAACGCCAGCCAAGTCGCTGGTTATGCGCGGGAATGACGTGGCTAATGGATAGTCCGGGTTTAATGAGACAAGCCGGGGAACAACTCCAGCATCCCGTCGGCCATGAATTGCACCGCCATCGCCGCCAGTATCAGCCCCATCACGCGGGTGGCGATGTTGAGTCCGCCGGTGCCGAGACGCTGGCCGATGGGTTCGGCCAGGCGCAACACCAGCCAGACGAACGCCGCGACCGCGACGATGCCCAGACAGAACACCAGCTTGCCGGAGAAACCGCCCGCCTGATGCGCATCGACGATGGCCAGGCTGATCGCGCCCGGCCCCGCCAGCAGCGGGATCGCCAGCGGCACGACGGCGATGTCGTTCTTCAGTTCCGCCTCGGCCTGCTCCGCATCGGTGTGCCGCGCCGAACTGGTTTTCGCATCGAACATCGCGATCGCGATGATCAGCACCAGCAGGCCACCCGCGATGCGAAACGCGGGCACGCCGATGCCGAAGAACGTCAGCAGGCCGTCGCCCGCCCAGACCGCGAGGATCAGGATGATCGCGACCGCGATCGCGGTCTTGAGCGCGGTGCGGTGCATCTGCTCGGGGCTGCGATCCGCCATCAGGCTCAGATAGACGGGAATGACGCCGAGCGGATTCAGGATCGCAAAAATGCCGACCAGATATTTGATCTGCTCGGCCCAAACGGGTAACAGCGTCATGATGTTCTATCAGGGAAAGCAGCCGGATCGGACCTGCCGTCGCATTGTCCCGGCAGCCGGCGCAGTTGTCCAGCTTGCCATCGCATGCGTTTATGCTAACCTCCGCGCCATGAAGAACTTACCCCAACACCTCGCCGCGCTGGCGACCACCGTCTGGGTCGGCGGCCTCTGGGCCATCGGCTATCTCGCCGTGCCTGTGCTGTTCCGCGCCCAGCCCGACAAACAGCTGGCGGGCATGCTGGCCGGCGATATGTTCACAATACTGGGCTATCTCGGCATCCTGTGCGGAGTCTATCTGCTGCTGCAACGCGTCGCGGTATCCGGCCGCGCGGCCTTCCGGCAAACCCTATTCTGGACGGTCGCCGCGATGCTGTTGATCACGCTGGCGATACAGTTCGGCATCCAGCCGGTCATGGCCGGCCTGAAGGCGCAGGCGTTGCCGCTGGACGTGATGCACAGCGCGTTCGCCGACCGCTTCAGAATGCTGCACGGCGTATCCAGCATTGCCTACCTGATCGAAAGCCTGCTGGGCGCATACCTCGTCATCAAGACACACAGAGCATGACTGCCGCACAATGAAAAGAGCCGCGGTCAGCGGCTCTTTTCATTCCCCTCACAAAGCGGCTTTATTCCAGCGCCTTGATCCGGCTATGCTTTCAACGCAACCAGAACTTCTTCCAGCATTTTCTTGGCATCGCCGAACAACATGCGGTTGTTATCCTTGTAGAACAGCGGATTGTCCACGCCCGCATAGCCGGTCGCCATGCTGCGCTTCATCATGATGGAGGTCCTGGCCTTCCAGACTTCCAGCACCGGCATGCCGGCAATGGGGCTGCCCGGATCTTCCTGCGCAGCCGGGTTCACGATGTCGTTGGCACCGATCACGATGGCGACATCGGTGTCAGGGAAGTCCGCATTGAGTTCGTCCATCTCCATCACGATGTCGTAAGGCACCTTGGCTTCAGCCAGCAACACGTTCATGTGACCGGGCATGCGGCCGGCGACCGGGTGAATGCCGAAGCGCACGTTCACGCCTTTCTCGCGCAGGAACTGGGTGATCTCGTAGACAGTGTGCTGTGCCTGAGCCACGGCCATGCCGTAGCCCGGCACGATGATCACGCTCTTGGCTTCGCGCAGCAGCTCCGCCGTCTCGATGGCACTGATGGATACCACCTCGCCCGCCGGCTGCGCCTCGCCGCCGGCCTTCTTGGCCGGCTTGCCGCCGCCGGTACCGAATCCGCCCGCGATGACGCTGAGGAAGTTGCGGTTCATCGCGCGGCACATGATGTAGGAAAGAATGGCGCCGCTGGATCCCACCAAAGCACCTACGACGATCAGCAAGTCGTTGTTCAGCATGAAGCCGGTTGCCGCCGCCGCCCAGCCGGAATAGCTGTTCAGCATGGACACCACCACCGGCATATCGGCACCGCCGATGGCCATCACCATGTGCATGCCGAACAGCAATGCGATCACGGTCATCACCGTCAGTGCGATCATACCCGCACCGATAGTTTCGGCGTGCAGGAACTGGTAGCCGAACGCGATGACGACCAGCAGGCCCAGCAGATTCAGGAAGTGCCGTCCCGGCAGCAACAGCGGTTTGCCGCCGATCTTGCCCGACAACTTGCCGAAGGCGATCAGGGAACCGGAGAAGGTCACTGCACCGATCAGAATGCCAAGATAGACCTCGATCTCATGGATCGCCTTTTCGGCGCTGGTCAGATTCAATGATGCCATCGGGTCGATGTAATTGGCGAAGCCGACCAGACAGGCGGCGAGACCGACCAGGCTGTGCATCAGCGCGACCAGTTCCGGCATCTGCGTCATCTGCACCTTGCGCGCGGCATAGAGCCCGACGCTGCCGCCCACCACCATCGCGGCGATGATCCAGGGCAGGCCGGCCATCGTGACGCGTGGGCCGAACACCGTGGCCAACACGGCGATTGCCATGCCTATCATGCCGTAGAGATTGCCGCGCCGCGAAGACTCCGGGCTGGACAGACCGCCCAGGCTGAGGATGAAGAGAATGATCGCACCAATATAAGAAACCGTTGCCAAGCTTGCAGACATATTCATTTATCCTTATTTGCGGAACATCGACAGCATGCGTCGAGTCACGGCGAAGCCACCGAACATATTGACCGCAGTGAGCGCGACACCCGCCACCGCCAACCAGCGTATCCAGCCATCCGGACGATCCAGTCCTTCCGCCAGCGGCGGCGCGATCTGCACCAGCGCACCGATCGCGATGATGCTGCTGATCGCATTGGTGACGCTCATCAGGGGCGTGTGCAGCGCCGGCGTGACATTCCATACCACCATATAACCGACGAAACAGGCGAGCACGAACACGGTGAAGTGCCCGAGGAACGCCGCGGGCGCATAGGTGCCGATCAGCAGGAACAGCAGTGCGGCGACGCCGAATATTGCGGCGATCTTTCCCGCCGAAACAGGTGCACCGCTGCCGTGACCATGCGCCGGAGCCGGAGCAGCTTTGACGGCCACAGCCGGTTTCGCCGCGGGCAGTTTCGGTGCGGGCGCCGGCCAGGTGATCTCACCGTCCTTGATCACGGTCAGACCACGGATCGCATCGTCTTCCATGTTGACGTTGATGATGCCGTCCTTGGTCTTGCACAGTTCTTCGGTCAGACGGAACAGATTGGTTCCATACAGCGTGGAGGATTGCTTGGACAGACGCGAATTCAGATCGGTGTAGCCGATGATGGTCACGCCATGCTTCACCACCGCCTGACCGGGTTCGGTCAGCTCGCAGTTGCCGCCCCGCTCGGCCGCCATGTCCACGATGACGCTGCCCGGCTTCATGCTCTGCACCATCTCGGCGGTGATGAGCCGGGGCGCGGGCTTGCCCGGGATCAGCGCGGTGGTGATGATGATGTCCACCTCGCGGGCCTGCTTGGCGTACATGTCGCGCTGGGCCTGCTGGAAGCCCTCGCTCATCACCTTGGCGTAGCCGCCGCCGCCACCGCCCTCTTCCTCGTACTCGACTTTCACGAATTCGCCGCCCAGCGACTTGACCTGGTCGGCCACTTCGGCACGCGTATCGTTGGCGCGCACGATGGCACCCAGACCTGCTGCCGTGCCGATCGCCGCGAGGCCGGCCACGCCGGCGCCCGCGATGAAGACCTTGGCCGGCGGAACCTTGCCCGCAGCCGTGATCTGGCCGTTGAAGAAGCGGCCGAAAGCGTTGGCGGCCTCGATCACGGCGCGGTAGCCGGCGACGCCGGCCTGAGAGGTCAGCGCATCCATCTTCTGGGCGCGGGAAAGCATGCGCGGCAGCGCGTCGATGGCCAGCACGGTCGCCTTCTTCGCAGCCAGTTGTTGCATCAATTCCGGATTTTGCGCGGGCCAGATGAAGCCGATCAAGGTGGTACCTTCGCGCATCAACTCGACCTCGGCGCTCGTCGGGGCGACCACTTTGAACACGATGTCCGATGCAGCCCACAACCGGGCAGCATCCGCGATGATCTCGGCGCCTGCCGCGCGGTAGGTCTCGTCACTGCAATTCGCGCCCTCTCCGGCGCCGGACTCGACCGAAACCTTGAAACCCAGCTTGATAAGCTTCTCCACGACTTCCGGCACCGTCGCAACCCGCTTCTCCCCTGCGGCTGTCTCACGGGGAATTCCTATCATTAGAGCCATGTAGTCTTCCTATTAACTGTTAACGTTGTTCTGAAAAATGCCCGCGTGAACGGGAGCAGATTTTTATACAAGAATATTTCGTCGATTATATACGACCTCTTTTCCCAACTGCGCGTCATTGTTAACTCAGCATCCGTGCAACGGCGAATGGCACGCCTCCTTTCTCATAACCGCCCTATCAGTTGCCTGCGAAACCCGGGACGTACCAGTATCAGGAAGCGATAGCGCTTCTCCGTTATAATTCCGCGTTACCTTAACTCCGCTCCCGCCTCATGCCATCCATCCGGCTGTTACCCGACCTGCTGATCAACCAAATCGCCGCCGGCGAGGTGATCGAGCGGCCCGCTTCCGCACTGAAGGAGCTGCTGGAAAACAGTCTGGATGCGGGCGCGACCGACATCGCGGTGCAGCTGGAAGGCGGCGGCATCAAATTATTACGGGTCCGCGACAACGGCAAGGGCATCGCGAAGGACGAACTGCCGCTGGCGCTGATGCGCCGGCGTGTGCTCGATATCGCGGCCGCCGCCGACACGCTGGAACGACAGCTGGCGGCCAGTGGCATCGCACCGCCCGTCTGAACCTTCGTCAGCGCTCAGATTGCCCGCACCCGATCGGCCGCGACCGTGAGTTGCAGTTGGTCTGCCTTGTCGAAGATGGTGAGCGGCACATCAAAGACCGCCTGATTCTCGTACCAGGCGCGGCCATAGGGCAGGAAGAGACTGCTCGCCGGCAGGGTCAGCAGAGCGTCGGCACCGCTCAGCAACGCCACCGTGTAGCCGCCGCAGACGCCTTCCGGCACGTTGTCGTCGCCGAAGACCTCGAACTGCACGAAGACCTTGGCCGACTCGACGCCGCCTTCGGCTGTCCTGACCGCGGTCACCCGGATGTTCTGGTAGCGGCGGCCGACCTTGCCGTCCTCGGTGGACTGCAGAAACTCATGCAGCTTGCCCTTCTTCACCTGAGTGCTGTCGAGCACGGGAATGCCGAGCTGGGTCATGCCCAGGCCGGTCGGTTTGGCGGATTTCAATGAGATCAGGGTGGTATTTTCAGTCAGTACGGGCACGACGCTCTCCGTAGTATCGAATGCAACAAGGACAGGATGAGTGTGCGACAAATGACAGACAAAACAGCGGTCATCGTCGCATCCGGCAGGAAGTAAGCACTTTCGATGCCAAACGGGCTGCCTGAACCCCGCGCGCCCAATCCCACGGTCAACCGGAAATTCTGCCCAAATTTCCTGCCACCCGTCGCCCCACCAAAACGGGGGCCAAGCCCCCGTCTCGCCCAAGAACAAGTCGTAACGCGGCAGCACCTGCGCTGCCGGGCAGCTCCACGCTTGCCTCATCGTGCCTGTCGTGAGGCGTTCTGGGTCCGCCGCC
>FZPV01000068.1_pt1 | contig 22326 bp, 18 predicted proteins | sample 1534821 | NCBI WGS metagenome assembly FZPV01 (sample SAMEA104161955, study PRJEB21768) | metagenome | isolation source: underground water
GTTTCATCGTCATTGACGCGAATCACGATACGACCCGCATCCACGTAATCGACACGACCGCCACGCTTGGCTTGAACCGCAGTACCCGAGTCAACGGCCACAGTACGCTCGATGCCCGTACCCACTAACGCCTTTTCAGCGCGCAAGCAAGGCACTGCCTGACGTTGCATGTTGGCACCCATCAATGCACGGTTCGCATCGTCGTGTTCCAGGAACGGAATCAGCGAAGCTGCGACGGACACCACCTGCGATGGAGCTACGTCCATGTATTGAATCTTGTCCGGGCCAGCCAGCACGAATTCGTTGTGTTGACGCGAAGAGATAATATCGCTGGTGAACTTGCCATCGGCATCCAGATCAGCGTTCGCCTGAGCGATGGTGTACTTGCCTTCTTCGATGGCAGACAGGTAGTCCACTTCAACCGCAGCCTGACCATCGGCCACGCGACGATACGGCGTTTCGATAAAGCCGTATTCGTTGGTGCGCGCATACAGCGCCAGCGAGTTGATCAGACCGATGTTCGGACCTTCCGGTGTTTCGATCGGGCACACGCGGCCGTAGTGGGTCGGGTGCACATCGCGCACTTCGAAGCCAGCGCGCTCGCGAGTCAGACCGCCTGGGCCCAGTGCTGAAATACGACGCTTGTGCGTCACTTCCGACAGCGGGTTGGTCTGGTCCATGAACTGCGACAGCTGGCTGGAGCCGAAGAATTCCTTCACCGCTGCCGAGATCGGCTTGGCGTTAATGAGGTCATGCGGCATCAGGTTATCAGTCTCGGCTTGACCCAGACGCTCCTTGACGGCGCGCTCGACACGCGCCAGACCCGCGCGGAACTGGTTCTCGGCTAATTCACCCACCGCACGAACACGGCGATTACCCAAGTGGTCAATGTCGTCGATCTCGCCACGGCCATTGCGCAACTCAACCATGATTTTGATAACAGCAGCGATGTCTTCGTTCGACAGAGTACCAGAGCCAGTCAACTCATCGCGGCCCACGCGGCGATTGAATTTCATGCGGCCTACACGCGACAGATCGTAAGCATCGCTGTTGAAGAACAGGCGCTGGAACAGGGTTTCGACCGCCTCTTCTGTGGGCGGTTCGCCAGGACGCATCATCCGATAAATCGCCACACGGGCCGTCCACATATCCACGGTTTCGTCGATACGCAAAGTTTGCGACATGAACGCGCCATGATCCAGATCGTTGGTGTACAAAGTCTGAATGGTGCTCACGCTGGAAATACTCAGCTTCTTCAACAGCGCTTCAGTGATCTCGTCGTTGGCATTGGCAATGATTTCGCCGCTGTCGGTGTCGATAACATTCTTGAACAGTACGCGGCCCAACAGGAAATCATCCGCCACGGCCAAACGCTGAATACCAGCTTCGGTGATCTCGCGCACGTGGCGCACGGTAATGCGCTTGTCCTTGGCGACGATCACTTTGCCCGCTGCGCCGACGATGTCGAAACGCGCAGTTTCACCACGCAGACGCTCAGGCACTACGGCGAACTGAATGTTGCCGTTGTTCAGGTGGAACGTATCGGAGTCGAAGTATTCGGCCAAAATCTGCTCAGGCGTGTAACCCAAGGAGCGCAGCAGAATCGTCACCGGCATCTTGCGGCGACGGTCGATACGGAAATACACGTAATCCTTGGCATCGAACTCGAAATCCAACCACGAGCCACGATACGGAATGATGCGAGCGGAGAACAACAACTTGCCGGAGCTATGCGTTTTACCGCGATCATGCTCGAAAAACACGCCGGGCGAACGGTGCAGCTGCGATACGATAACGCGCTCGGTGCCGTTGATGACGAACGAACCGTTGTCAGTCATCAGCGGAATCTCGCCCATGTAAACTTCTTGTTCCTTAACCTCCTTGACGGTCGGCTTGGACGCTTCACGATCCATCAATTTCAGACGTACGCGAGCACGCAAAGGTGCAGCGAAAGTCAGGCCGCGCTGTTGGCATTCCTTCACATCAAACGGAGGCGTGCCCAAGGTGTAGCTGACGAAATCTAGATAGGCATTCTTGCTGTGGCTCTCGATCGGGAAGATCGAGTGAAAAGCTGCTTGCAGACCTTCAGTTTTACGCTGGTCGGGAGCCGTGTGCTCTTGCAAAAAAGCAGCAAACGACTCTAACTGAGTGGACAACAGAAAGGGAACCGGCAAAGCACCAACGCGCTTGGCGAAGTTTTTGCGGAAGCGTTTTTTTTCTGTAAACGAGTAGCTCATGGTATCTCCACAACAGAGGAAAAAGACAGGGGACAGATCACGACAGCAGTCTGTCCGCTGGCTTCTTCAGTTCAACACGGGTTCCTGAAAACTCAGGAGTTATCCAGCGCCAAAAGGCTGACGGGGTTTCCGTCAGCCTTTTGAACAGCACTAATGCTTACTTGATTTCAGCAGTTGCGCCCGCTTCGATCAGTTGCTTAGCAACTGCATCAGCGTCAGCCTTGGAAATGCCTTCCTTGACTGGCTTCGGTGCGCCGTCAACCAGGTCCTTAGCTTCTTTCAAGCCCAGACCGGTGATTGCACGAACAACCTTAATCACGTTGACCTTGGCTTCGCCAGCGGCCTTCAGGATCACGGTGAATTCGGTTTGCTCAGCAGCGGCAGCAGGAGCAGCGCCAGCAGCTGCTGGGCCAGCCATTGCAGCAGCGGATACGCCGAACTTTTCTTCGATTGCCTTGACCAGGTCGTTCAATTCCAGAACGGACATTGCGTCCAGGGATGCCAAAAATGCGTCTTTATCAAATGCCATTTTGTTCTTCCTAATTTAAGAGTTTGTTAAGATTAAGCAGCGACCGCTTCAGACTTCTGAGCGGACACGGCAGCAACTGCACGTGCCAAGCCAGACATCGGCGATTGCAGCAAGCCGCACAGTTGTGCCAGCAGAACTTCCTTGGAAGGTACGGTGGCCAGCGCGTTAACGCCTGCCGCATCCAGAACCTTGCCATTGTAGGAGCCTGCCTTTACGACCAGCTTGTCGTTCGTCTTGGCAAATTCGTACACCACCTTTGCAGCTGCGACGGGGTCAGCACTGATGCTATACACCAGTGGGCCAACCATGCTATCCGCCAAAGTTTCAAAGGCAGTGCCCTGTACCGCGCGACGAGCCAGCGTGTTCTTCAACACGTGGAAGTAAACACCTGCATCACGTGCATTCGCACGCAATTTGGTGACGTCGCTGACTTTGATGCCACGGTACTCTGCCAGAACGACAGTCTGAGCCTGCGCCACTTGTGCGCTGACTTCGGCGACTACCGCCTGTTTTTCTTGCAGATTCAGACTCAAGTCTTTCTCCATCCAGAATCGAAACACCTTGCGATGTCTCTTGGTTAACAACAGCGACCTTAAGTCAGGATGAACCTAAATACGTCCGTCCTGCTTGCGGGCACACCATCTACGTGGGCAGGTGAATCACTTCACCGATTAAGCCGCTAGTCCTGCGACTGTTGGCGCCAACGGTCTTTGATGCTGCCATTCCTGCAGCAGTACAAAGCCTGAAAGCGACAGGGCACGCCCACGCACCCTGTCGCCGAATTTGAAACTAGTTACGCAACCAGACTGGCTTGTTCGACGCGGATACCGACGCCCATAGTGCTGGACACGGAGATCTTGCGCAGATACACACCCTTGGAAGCTGCTGGCTTAGCCTTGTTCAGCGCGTCAATCAGCGCCAACAAGTTTTCACGCAGCGCTTCAGGCGCGAAAGATGCACGACCAATAGTGCACTGGATGATACCGTTCTTGTCAGTACGGTACTGAACCTGACCAGCCTTGGCATTGCGCACAGCGCCCGCCACATCAGGAGTAACAGTGCCGACCTTAGGGTTAGGCATCAAACCACGTGGACCCAGGATCTGACCCAGTTGACCGACGATACGCATCGCATCAGGAGAGGCGATGACCACGTCGAAGTCCAGATTGCCCGCCTTGATGGTTTCAGCCAGATCGTCAAAACCAACGATCTCTGCACCCGCAGCCTTAGCTTCTTCAGCCTTGGCGCCTTGTGCAAACACAGCCACGCGCACGCTCTTGCCAGTGCCCTTAGGCAACACGACAGAACCACGAACCAGCTGGTCAGACTTACGTGCATCCACGCCCAGATTCACAGCAACGTCGATGGATTCATCGAACTTAGCCACGGCAGTTTCTTTTGCCAGAGCCAGTGCATCGTTGAGTGGGTACAGCTTGTTACGATCAACCTTGGCAGCCGCTGCCTTGTAACGCTTGGAAACTTTAGCCATGTTATACGCCCTCCACGGTGATGCCCATGCTGCGCGCGCTACCAGCAATGGTACGCACTGCTGCATCCATGTCAGCCGCTGTCAGGTCGGGCTGCTTGGTCTTGGCGATTTCTTCAGCCTGAGCGCGAGTCAGCTTACCCACCTTGTCGGTGTGTGGCTTCGGGCTACCCTTCTGAATACCAGCGGCTTTCTTGATAAGAATAGTCGCAGGAGGAGTCTTCATCACGAAGGTGAAGCTCTTGTCTGCGAACGCAGTGATCACCACTGGAATCGGCAGACCTGGCTCTACGCCTTGAGTCTGGGCGTTGAATGCCTTACAGAATTCCATGATGTTAAGACCGCGCTGACCCAGTGCTGGGCCAATGGGAGGACTTGGGTTCGCCTTACCGGCGGGAACTTGCAGCTTGATATAGCCGACAATTTTCTTTGCCATTCTACTACTCCTGATTATGGGTTAAACGCACACCACCATTGCGGCACGCTCCCCGGTTAATACTGAGCAGGAAAAAGAGGGAAAGGCAAACACCTTTCTCCCTAAACCCTCCTCCGCGTTTAGGCCTTTTCGACTTGGCCGAAATCCAGCTCTACCGGTGTGGCGCGACCAAAGATGGCCACCGACACCCGCAGTTTATTCTTATCGTAATTGACGTCTTCCACCATGCCATTGAAGTCGGTAAATGGACCTTCCTTGACACGCACAGACTCGCCAACCTCGAACAGCACCTTGGGACGCGGCTTCTCTACCCCAGCCTGCATCTGCTGCATGATGTTGTCAACTTCCTTCTGGGTGATCGGAGTCGGCTTCATCGCGGTACCACCGATGAACCCCGTGACCTTCGGCGTATTCTTGACCAAGTGCCAAGAATCGTCGGTCATCTCCATCTCGACCAGCACATAGCCGGGGAAGAATTTGCGCTCAGAGATACTCTTCTGACCCATCTTCAACTCAACCACTTCTTCGACTGGAACCAGAATTTGACCGAACTGCTCCTGCATTCCGGCGCGCGCGATGCGCTCTACCAGCGCACGCTGCACACTCTTCTCGAACTGCGAGTAGGTGTGAACCACATACCAACGCATAGCCATCACTCGCCCCGTCCCATCAATTTATTGACCATCATCAACAGACTAGCATCTACCGCCCACAAGAACAGCGCCATAGTCACAGCAAATGCCACGACCACACCCGTCGTCTGCAAGGTTTCCTTGCGCGAGGGCCACACGACGCGCTTGGCCTCAGCCACCGACTCCCTGAAGAAGACAGCAAATTGCTTGCCTTGCTCGCTGGTCAGCGCTACCGCCACACCCGCAGCCACGCCCACCAGCACAGACAGCGCCCGTAGAACCGAGGCGCTTTCTTGCAGTACGTAGAACCCCGCCACCCCTGCTGCAACCAGCAGAAATGCCGCGACTAATTTCAGCTTATCCGACATGCGTGATTGTCCGTGTTAAAACTTGGCAGGCCAGGAGGGTCTCGAACCCCCAACCCTCGGTTTTGGAGACCGATACTCTACCAATTGAGCTACTGGCCTAAAACTCGAAAGAGAGAAGGGAGAAGGGAGAAGGGCTTACCCTCCATCTCTTCCCCCTCACACCCCTCACATCTTTTTACTCGATAACCTTGGCAACCACACCCGCGCCGACAGTACGACCGCCTTCGCGAATCGCGAAGCGCAGACCTTCTTCCATGGCGATGGGGTTGATCAGGTTCACGGTGATGCTGACGTTGTCGCCCGGCATGACCATTTCGGTTCCTGCCGGCAGTTCAACCGCACCGGTTACGTCGGTGGTGCGGAAGTAGAACTGCGGACGATAGCCCTGGAAGAACGGGGTATGACGACCGCCTTCATCCTTGCCCAGCACGTAGATCTCAGCCGTGAACTTGGTGTGCGGCTTGATCGAACCTGGCTTGCACAGCACTTGGCCGCGCTCAACTTCTTCACGCTTGGTACCGCGCAGCAGCACGCCGACGTTGTCGCCAGCCTGACCCTGGTCCAGCAGCTTGCGGAACATTTCCACGCCGGTGCAGGTAGTCTTCAGGGTTGGCTTGATACCAACGATTTCCAGTTCTTCGCCAACCTTGACGATACCGCGCTCGATACGGCCGGTTACTACGGTACCGCGACCGGAGATGGAGAACACGTCTTCAACTGGCATCAGGAATGCGCCGTCGATGGCGCGCTCTGGTGTCGGGATGTAGCTGTCCAGTGCGTCAGCCAGACGGAAGATCGCTGGTTCGCCGATTTCAGACTGGTCGCCTTTAACAGCCAGCATCGCGGACCCCTTGATGATCGGCACGTCGTCGCCGGGGAAGTCGTACTTGGAGAGCAACTCGCGCACTTCCATTTCGACCAGTTCCAGCAACTCTTCATCGTCGACCATGTCGCACTTGTTCAGGAACACGACGATGTAAGGGACGCCAACCTGGCGCGCCAACAGGATGTGTTCGCGGGTCTGAGGCATCGGGCCGTCAGCTGCGGATACCACCAAGATCGCGCCGTCCATCTGCGCCGCACCCGTGATCATGTTCTTGACGTAGTCGGCGTGGCCCGGGCAGTCTACGTGTGCGTAGTGACGGGTCGCTGTTTCGTATTCCACGTGTGCGGTGTTGATCGTGATACCGCGCGCCTTTTCTTCTGGCGCTGCGTCGATCTGGTCGTACGCCTTGGCTTCGCCGCCAAACTTCTTGGACAGCACCATCGTGATCGCCGCGGTCAAGGTGGTCTTGCCGTGGTCGACGTGGCCGATCGTACCTACGTTGACGTGCGGTTTCGTGCGTTCAAATTTGCTCTTTGCCATGATTTTCGCCCTTTAATCTAAAATTATTTCTTGTTCATGATTGCTTCGGCAACGTTCTTCGGTGCCTCAGAATAATGCTTGAATTCCATCGTATAAGTCGCACGACCCTGGGTCGCGGAACGCAATGACGTGGAATAACCGAACATCTCGGCCAGTGGCACTTCAGCCTTGATGGATTTGCCGCCACCCATCATGTCATCCATACCCTGCACCATACCGCGGCGTGAGGACAGGTCGCCCATCACCGTACCGGCATAGTCTTCAGGCGTTTCGACTTCAACCGACATCATCGGCTCCAGCAACACTGGATTCGCCTTACGCATACCATCCTTGAAGCCCATCGAAGCCGCCATCTTGAACGCGTTTTCGTTGGAGTCGACTTCATGGTAAGAACCGTCGAACAGCGTGACCTTCACGTCAACCACCGGGAAGCCCGCCAACACACCGTTAGGCAATGTTTCGCGCAGACCCTTTTCCACAGCAGGGATGAATTCGCGAGGCACAGCACCGCCCTTGATCGCGTCGACGAACTCGAAGCCCTTGCCGGCCTCGTTCGGTTCCATCTTCAACATCACACGGCCGAACTGCCCCTTACCGCCGGATTGCTTGACGAACTTGCCTTCGACTTCGACCATCTTGCGGATCGCTTCGCGGTAAGCCACTTGCGGCGCACCCACGTTAGCTTCCACGCCGAATTCGCGCTTCATACGGTCAACCAGGATTTCCAGATGCAATTCGCCCATACCCGACATGATGGTCTGACCAGACTCTTCATCGGTACGCACGCGGAACGAAGGATCTTCAGCAGCCAGGCGCCCCAATGCGAGACCCATCTTTTCCTGGTCGGCCTTGGTCTTCGGCTCAACGGCGACGTGAATCACCGGTTCCGGGAACACCATGCGCTCGAGGATGATAGGCTTGTTGATGTCGCACAACGATTCGCCGGTAGTCACGTCCTTCAAACCGATACATGCCGCGATGTCGCCCGCCAGAATCTCGTCGATCTCTTCACGGTTGTTCGCGTGCATCTGCACGATACGCCCGATGCGCTCTTTCTTGCCGCGGATCGGGTTGTAGATCGTATCGCCCTTCTTCAGCACGCCGGAATAGACGCGCACGAAAGTCAACTGCCCCACGAACGGATCGGTCATCAACTTGAACGCCAGCGCAGAGAAACTCTCGCTATCGTCAGCCTTACGCGTGATCGGCTCACCCGCCTCAGTCTCACCCGTCACATCAGGAATATCGACAGGAGACGGCATGAACTGAACCACGGCATCCAGCATGCGCTGCACACCCTTGTTCTTGAACGCAGAACCGCACATCATCGGCTGAATCTCGCAGGCGATGGTACGAGTACGCAGACCCAGAACGATCTCGGCCTCAGTCAAATCACCGTTCTCAAGGTAATTGTTCATCAGCTCTTCAGAAGCCTCGGCAGCCGACTCCACCATCTTGGCGCGCCACTCGGCAGCGCTGGCAGCCAGCTCAGCCGGGATGTCGCGGTAGTCAAACTTCATACCCTGCGACGCTTCGTCCCAGTAGATAGCCTTCATCTTGATCAGATCGACCACCCCCTCGAACTTCTCTTCAGCGCCGATAGGAATAACGATAGGCACAGGGTTCGCACGCAGACGGACACCCATTTGCTCTACGACCTTGAAGAAGTTTGCGCCCTGACGGTCCATCTTGTTGACGAACGCCAGACGTGGCACCTTGTACTTGTTAGCCTGACGCCACACGGTCTCAGACTGCGGCTGCACACCACCCACGGCGCAATACACCATGCAGGCACCGTCCAGCACACGCATGGAACGCTCCACCTCGATGGTGAAGTCCACGTGTCCCGGGGTATCGATGATGTTGAAGCGGTGCTCAGGGAATTGGTTCTCCATGCCCTTCCAGAAGCAAGTCGTTGCTGCGGAAGTGATGGTGATACCACGCTCCTGCTCCTGCTCCATCCAGTCCATGGTAGCAGCGCCATCATGCACTTCACCAATCTTGTGGCTTACGCCAGTGTAGAACAGGATACGCTCGGTCGTCGTAGTCTTGCCCGCATCGATGTGCGCGCTGATACCGATATTGCGGTAACGGTTAATGGGTGTTTTACGTGCCACGGTGGATACCTAACTTGATCTGATTTAGAAACGGAAATGCGAGAAGGCCTTGTTAGCCTCAGCCATACGGTGAACTTCTTCACGCTTCTTCACTGCACCACCGCGACCTTCGGACGCATCGATCAGCTCGCCAGCCAGACGCATACCCATGGACTTTTCTCCACGCTTGCGCGCCGCTTCACGCAACCAGCGCATCGACAACGCCATACGGCGAGACGGACGCACTTCAACCGGAACCTGGTAGTTCGCACCACCAACACGGCGGCTCTTCACTTCCACTTGCGGCTTGGCATTATTCAACGCGAGATTGAACACCTCGATCGCATCCTTGCCCGTCTTCTTGCCGATTTGCTCCAGCGCGCCGTACAGAATGCGCTCAGCAACCGACTTCTTGCCGGCCGTCATCAATACGTTTACGAACTTGGACAAATCCTGGTTGCCGAATTTTGGATCAGGCAGGACTTCGCGCTTGGGTACTTCTCTACGTCTTGGCATATCAACCTCGAATAATTACGAATTTACACTTGCAAAAGAATTACGCTTTTTTGGCGCGCTTGGCACCGTACTTGGAGCGAGACTGCTTACGATCCTTCACGCCAGCCGTATCCAGACTACCGCGCACCATGTGGTAACGCACACCCGGCAAGTCCTTTACACGACCGCCGCGCAACAGCACAACCGAGTGCTCCTGCAGGTTGTGACCTTCACCGCCGATGTAGGAAATAACCTCGAAACCGTTGGTCAGACGAACCTTGGCCACCTTACGCAACGCAGAGTTAGGCTTCTTCGGAGTAGTGGTGTACACGCGCGTGCACACCCCGCGCTTTTGCGGAGAACCCGCCAAGGCAGGAACCTTGCTCTTTTCTACGATTGCAACACGCGGCTTGCGGATCAACTGATTAATGGTTGGCATTATCTACACATCCTAAAATAATTTCTAAATTTTGTTGAAAATCAAATTGATAAAAACACATTCCGTCGCAGCAGGACATGACTCATCCGCTGCGACGGAAAAAAGGTTGCGAATTCTATTGAGAAACAACTGAGGTGTCAAGCAATTCACTTGACACGACCGCATCACCCTCTTGCAATTCGCGCCCTTCTGCCATATCGATACCCAAACGCTGTTTACGGCGCGTATTGTGATAAGCCAATCCGGTACCGGCCGGAATCAGGCGACCCACAATGACGTTTTCCTTCAAGCCACGCAAATCGTCGCGCTTGCCCATGATGGCCGCCTCGGTCAATACACGCGTGGTTTCCTGGAAGGAAGCCGCGGAGATGAATGAATCCGTAGACAACGAAGCCTTTGTGATACCGAGCAGCATGTAATTGAACGACGCCGCAGTCTTGTTCTCAGCGGTCATACGCTCGTTTTCCTCCAGCATGTCGGCACGCTCTACCTGCTCACCGGTGATGAAACGGGTATCGCCCACATCGGTAATCTGCACGCGGCGCAACATCTGGCGCACGATCACTTCGATATGCTTGTCGCTGATCTTCACGCCTTGCAGACGGTAAACCTCCTGCACTTCATCGGTGATGTAGCGTGCCAATGCAGCCACGCCCAGCAGACGCAGGATGTCATGCGGATCGGCTGGGCCGTCCACGATCATCTCGCCCTGGTTGACCACCTGACCATCGTGCGCGAGCACATGCTTTTCCTTGGGGATCAGGAACTCGTTAGCGACACCATCCACATCGGTGATCACCAGGCGCTGCTTGCCCTTGGTGTCCTTGCCGAACGAGACCGTACCTGTGCATTCGGCCAACATACCTGCATCCTTCGGCACGCGCGCTTCGAACAACTCGGCCACACGCGGCAGACCGCCGGTGATGTCGCGGGTCTTGGAAGACTCCTGCGGGATACGTGCCAGCACGTCGCCGACACCCACATGCTGACCATCTTCGACGGTGATGATGGAGCCGGTCTGCAGCGTTACGCTGACCGAAGTCTCGGTGCCCGCCAGCTTGACTTCCTGACCGGCATCGTCGATCAGGCGCACCATCGGACGCACCACGGTCTTGCTTTGCGTGCCGGCACGCTGCTTCGGATCGATCACGACCAGCGTGGACAGCCCAGTCACATCGTCGATCTGCTTCGCGACCGTCACGCCCTCTTCCACGTTCTGGAAGCTGACCTTACCGGCATATTCAGTCACGATAGGGCGGGTATGCGGATCCCAGGTAGCCAGCACCACGCCGGCACGCACTGCGTCGCCCTGCTTGATGGTCAGCGTCGCACCGTATGGAACCTTGTGACGTTCACGCTCACGACCATGGTCATCGGCGATGATCACTTCGGCGCTACGTGCCACCACGATCAGTTCGCCGCGCACGGTGGTCACCACGCGCATGTTCGGGCTGAACTTCAGCACACCGTTGGACTTGCTCTCGACCTGGCTTGCCACCACGGTACGCGAAGCCGCGCCGCCGATGTGGAAGGTACGCATGGTCAACTGGGTTCCCGGTTCGCCGATGGACTGCGCAGCGATCACGCCGACAGCCTCGCCGACGTTGATCATGCCGCCGCGCCCCAGATCGCGACCATAGCACTTGGCACACAGGCCGAAGCGTGTCTCGCAGTTCAGCGGTGTGCGCACGCGCACTTCGTCGATGCCCAAGGCCTCGATACGCTCGACGGCGGTTTCATCCAGCAGGACACCCGCTTCGTAAACCGTTTCGGCCGTATCAGGATTGACCACATCGGCGCTCACCACGCGGCCGAGGATGCGCTCACGCAACGCCTCGATCACTTCACCGCCTTCGACGATCGCCTTCATCGCGGTACCATGTTCGGTTCCGCAGTCTTCTTCGATCACCACCAGGTCTTGTGTAACGTCGACCAGACGGCGTGTCAGGTAACCGGAGTTCGCGGTCTTCAACGCGGTATCCGCCAGACCCTTACGTGCACCGTGGGTCGAGATGAAGTACTGCAACATGTTCAGACCTTCGCGGAAGTTCGCGGTGATCGGGGTCTCGATGATGGAACCGTCCGGCTTCGCCATCAGACCGCGCATACCGGCGAGCTGACGGATCTGCGCGGCAGAACCGCGCGCGCCAGAGTCGGCCATCATATAGATGGAGTTGAACGACTCCTGCATCACAGCCTTGCCCTTTTCCATGCGCGGCTGTCCGGTGACGCGATCGATCACGGCCTCGCTGCCCAGCTGTTCCATCATGGCCTTGGCCACGATGTCGCCGGTACGGCCCCAGATATCCACCACCTTGTTGTAGCGTTCGCCATCGGTCACCAGACCGGAGGTGTACTGGGTATGGATCTCGTGCACTTCTTTTTCCGCTGCGCCGATCAGCTCGTTCTTTTGCGGCGGCATCAGCATGTCATCGACACAAATCGAGATGCCGGCGCGGGTCGCGTAGGTGAAGCCGGTGTACATCAACTTGTCGGCCATGATCACCGTGTCGCGCAGACCGCATTGGCGGAAGCTGGCGTTGATCAGGCGCGAGATTTCCTTCTTCTTGAGCGCCTTGTTGATCAACGCGAATGCCAGACCGGCAGGCAACACTTCGGACAACAGCGCGCGCCCCACGGTCGTTTCATAACGCACCAGTTTTTCCACCGGCTGACCGGCTTCATCCTTATGGATTTCTTTCAGGCGCACCACTACCTTGGCTTGCAGCTCGACTTCACGAGTCTCGTAAGCGCGCGACACCTCGGCGATATTGGCGAACATCGAGCCTTCGCCCAATGCACCGATCTTCTCGCGGGTCATATAATACAGACCCAGCACGATATCCTGCGACGGGACGATGATAGGCTCGCCGTTGGCTGGCGACAGCACGTTGTTGGATGCCAGCATCAGTGTGCGCGCTTCCATCTGCGCTTCCAGCGACAACGGTACGTGCACAGCCATCTGGTCGCCGTCGAAGTCGGCGTTGAATGCGGAACAGACCAGCGGATGCAACTGGATCGCCTTGCCTTCGATCAGCAACGGTTCGAACGCCTGGATACCCAGACGGTGCAGCGTAGGCGCACGGTTCAGCAGCACCGGATGTTCGCGAATCACTTCCTCGAGGATGTCCCAGACGATAGGCTCTTCGGCCTCGACCATGCGCTTGGAAGCCTTGATCGTGGTCGCCAGGCCCATCGCTTCGAGCCTGCTGAAAATGAACGGCTTGAACAGCTCCAGAGCCATCTTCTTCGGCAGACCGCATTGATGCAGTTTCAGCTGAGGACCCACCACGATCACGGAACGGCCGGAGTAGTCAACGCGCTTACCCAGCAGGTTCTGACGGAAGCGGCCACTCTTGCCCTTGATCATGTCGGCCAGAGATTTCAGCTGACGCTTGTTTGCGCCGGTCATCGCCTTGCCGCGACGGCCGTTGTCCAGCAACGAATCCACGGCTTCCTGCAACATGCGCTTTTCGTTGCGCACGATGATGTCCGGTGCCTTCAGTTCGAGCAGGCGGCGCAGACGGTTGTTACGGTTGATCACGCGACGATACAGATCGTTCAGATCGGAGGTCGCGAAGCGGCCGCCGTCCAGCGGGACCAGCGGACGCAGTTCCGGCGGCAGCACCGGCAGCACTTCCAGCACCATCCATTGCGGCTTGATACCGGACGCATTGAAGGCCTCCAGCACTTTCAGACGCTTCGCGTATTTCTTGATCTTGGTCTCGGAACCGGTCGCGGCCAGATCGGCGCGGATGGTTTCGATCTCGTTGGTCACATCCAGGTTGGCCAACAGTGCGCGCACGCCTTCCGCACCCATCATCGCGACGAATTCGTCACCGTACTCTTCGGTCTTGGCGAGGTAGTCGTCTTCGGACAACAGCTGACCGCGGTTCAGCGGCGTCATGCCTGGCTCTGTCACCACATAGGCTTCGAAGTACAGCACGCGTTCGATGTCGCGCAGGGTCATATCCAGCACCATACCGAGGCGCGATGGCAGCGACTTCAGGAACCAGATATGCGCGACCGGGCTGGCCAGTTCGATGTGGCCCATGCGCTCGCGGCGCACCTTGGACAAGGTGACTTCAACGCCGCACTTCTCGCAGATCACGCCGCGATGCTTCAGGCGCTTGTACTTGCCGCACAGGCATTCGTAATCTTTGACCGGTCCGAAGATCTTCGCGCAGAACAGGCCGTCGCGCTCAGGCTTGAAGGTGCGGTAGTTGATGGTTTCCGGCTTCTTCACTTCGCCGTAGGACCAGGAACGGATCTTTTCCGGCGACGCGAGGCCGATCTTGATCGCGTCGAACTCTTCTTTTTGTGTGACCTGCTTGAACAAATCCAGCAATGATTTCATGTGTGACTCCAAGTAGTTAAAGACGGTCGCCGTTTGTTGATACAACGAACAGCGACTACCTACTTACGACTAGCAACTAGTGCCGTACCAAATCCATATCGATAGCCAGGGAACGAATTTCCTTGATGACCACGTTGAAAGATTCCGGCATACCGGCATCGATCTTGTGCTCGCCCTTGACGATGCTTTCATAAACCTTGGTACGACCCGCCACATCGTCCGATTTGACGGTAAGCATTTCCTGCAACGTGTAAGCCGCGCCGTAGGCTTCCAGCGCCCACACTTCCATTTCACCGAAGCGCTGACCACCAAACTGCGCCTTACCGCCCAATGGCTGCTGGGTCACCAGACTGTATGGTCCGGTGGAACGGGCATGCATCTTGTCATCGACCAGGTGATGCAGCTTCAGCACGTGCTTGTAGCCGACCGTGACTTGACGATCGAAGGCTTCGCCGGTGCGTCCGTCGAACAGCGTGGTCTGACCGGACAACGGCAGGCCCGCCAGTTCCAGCATGTACTTGATCTCTTCTTCGCTGGCACCGTCGAACACGGGTGTCGCGAACGGCACGCCCTTCTTCAGGTTGCGGCACAACTCGATGATCTCGTCGTCGCTGAATGCATCCAGATCGACGGTCTGGCCGTTGTGATGGTTGTAGATCTTGCCCAGGAACTTGCGCACTTCAGCGATCTTGGCATTGGTTTGCAGCATCTCGTCGATCTTCTTGCCCAGGCCCTTTGCAGCCCAGCCCAGGTGCGTTTCCAGAATCTGACCGATGTTCATACGCGACGGAACGCCCAGCGGGTTCAGCACCACATCCACCGGTGTGCCATCTGCCATGTACGGCATGTCTTCCACCGGCACGATGCGCGATACCACACCCTTGTTACCGTGACGACCGGCCATCTTGTCGCCTGGCTGCAGGCGGCGCTTCACAGCCACGTATACCTTGACCATCTTCTGCACGCCGGCTTGCAGTTCGTCGCCCTGCGTCAGCTTCTTCTTCTTCAGTTCGAATGCAGCATCGAATTCGACACGCTTCTGGGCCAGACCTTCCTTGATCTGTTCCATCTGCGCAGCCACTTCGTCGTCCGCCACGCGAATGTCGAACCATTGATGGTGCTCGACGCTGTGCAGGTATTCCTTGTTCAACTTGGTGCCCTTGGCCAGTTTCTTAGGACCGCCATTGGCCACCTTGTTGTGCAGCAGCTTCTCCATACGCGCGAAGATGTCGGCTTCCACGATACGCATCTGATCAGCCAGATCCTTCTTGTAGCGGTTCAGTTCGTCGTCGATGATCTGCTGGGCGCGCTTGTCGCGTTGCAGGCCTTCACGTGTGAATACCTGAACATCGATCACGGTACCGGAACTGCCGGCCGGCACGCGCAGGCTGGTGTCTTTCACGTCGGATGCCTTCTCGCCGAAGATCGCGCGCAGCAGCTTTTCTTCCGGCGTCAGCTGTGTTTCACCCTTAGGCGTCACCTTGCCGACCAGCACGTCGCCTACCGCGACTTCGGCGCCGATGTGCACGATACCGCATTCATCCAGACGGCCCAATTGCAGCTCGGCCAGATTCGGGATATCGCGCGTGATTTCCTCAGGGCCGAGCTTGGTATCGCGAGCGGCGATGGTCAGCTCTTCGATATGGATCGAAGTGAAACGGTCCTGCGCCGAAACGCGTTCGGAGATCAGGATCGAGTCCTCGTAGTTGTAACCGTTCCACGGCATGAACGCGACCAGCATGTTCTGTCCGAGAGCCAGTTCGCCCATGTCTGTCGAAGCACCGTCGGCCACCACGTCGCCGCGGGCGATCACATCGCCCACATTGACCAGCGGACGCTGGTTGATGTTGGTGTTCTGGTTGGAACGGGTGTACTTGGTCAGGTTGTAGATATCCACGCCGACTTCACCGGCAGTGGTTTCATCGTCATTGACACGCACCACGATACGCGCTGCATCGACGTAATCGATGCGGCCGCCGCGCCATGCCTGCACGGTCGTCCCGGAGTCGACTGCCACGGTGCGTTCGATACCGGTGCCGACCAGCGGCTTCTCGGCACGCAGACAAGGTACGGCCTGACGTTGCATGTTGGCGCCCATCAACGCACGGTTCGCGTCGTCATGCTCCAGGAACGGGATCAGCGAAGCCGCGACCGACACGACCTGCGACGGAGACACGTCCATGTATTCCAGCTTGTCCGGCTCGGCCAGCACGAATTCGTTGTGGCGGCGCGCAGACACGATGTCGTTGGTGAAATTGCCCTTCTTGTCCAGCTCGGCGTTCGCCTGAGCGATCGTGAACTTGCCCTCTTCGATCGCCGACAGATAATCGACCTCGTCGGCCACCTTGCTCTTAGACACTTTGCGGTACGGCGTTTCGATGAAGCCGTATTCGTTGGTGCGCGCATACAGCGCCAGCGAGTTGATCAGACCGATGTTCGGACCTTCCGGCGTTTCGATCGGGCATACGCGACCATAGTGGGTCGGATGCACGTCGCGCACTTCAAAGCCGGCGCGTTCGCGGGTCAGACCGCCAGGTCCCAGCGCGGAGATACGACGCTTGTGCGTGATCTCGGACAACGGGTTGGTCTGGTCCATGAACTGCGACAACTGACTGGAGCCGAAGAATTCCTTGACCGCAGCAGAGATCGGCTTGGCATTGATCAGGTCATGCGGCATCAGGTTATCCGCTTCGGCCTGGCCGAGGCGTTCCTTGACTGCGCGCTCGACGCGTGCCAGACCGGCGCGGAACTGGTTCTCGGCCAATTCGCCGACCGCGCGCACGCGGCGGTTACCCAGGTGATCGATATCGTCGATCTCGCCGCGACCGTTGCGCAATTCGACCAGAATCTTGACCACGGCGACGATGTCCTCGTTGGACAGGATCGCTGCGCCAGTCAGTTCATCGCGGCCTACGCGGCGGTTGAACTTCATGCGGCCAACCGCAGACAGGTCATAACGCTCATCACTGAAGAACAGTCCGTTGAACAGGCCTTCAACCGCATCTTCGGTTGGCGGCTCGCCAGGACGCATCATGCGATAGATCGCCACGCGCGCGGTCCACAGGTCGGTGGTCTCGTCGGTACGCAGTGTCTGCGAAATGTATCCGCCGTGATCCAGGTCGTTGGTGTACAGCGTCTGAATCTTGGTGATGCCCGCCGCTTGCAGCTTTTGCAGCAGTGCTTCGGTGATCTCTTCATTGGCATTGGCGATGATTTCGCCGCTGTCCTTATCCACCACGTTGGAGGCGATCACGCGACCGACCAGAAACTCTTCCATAACGGCCAGCTTGTCGATCCCGGCTTCCTGCATCTCGCGGATATGGCGCACGGTGATGCGCTTGTCCTTGGCCACGATGACCTTGCCTGCCTTGTTGACGATATCGAAACGCGCCACATCGCCGCGCAGACGCTCTGCCACGACTTCGAACTGGATGCCCTTCTTGCCGAAATGGAACGTATCGAAGTCGAAGAACATCTTGAGCATGTCTTCGTTGTTGTAACCCAGCGAACGCAACAGGATCGTGACCGGCATCTTGCGGCGACGGTCGATACGGAAGTACACGTAGTCCTTCGCGTCGAATTCGAAATCCAGCCAGGAGCCGCGATACGGAATGATGCGTGCGGAGAACAGCAACTTGCCGGAAGAGTGGGTCTTGCCGCGGTCATGCTCGAAGAACACGCCGGGCGAACGGTGCAGCTGCGACACGATCACGCGCTCGGTACCGTTGATCACGAACGAACCGGTCGGCGTCATCAGCGGCATTTCGCCCATGTACACTTCCTGCTCTTTGACTTCCTTGACCGTAGGCTTGGAGGCTTCCTTGTCCATGATGGTCAGGCGCACGCGCGCGCGCAGCGGCGATGCATAGGTCAGACCGCGCTGCTGACATTCTTTCACGTCGAACGGGGGCATGCCCAGCTGGTAGCTGACGAAATCGAGGCGCGCATTCTTGGAATGGCTCTCGATCGGGAATATCCCGTTGAAAGCGGCTTGCAGGCCGTCGTTCTTGCGTTGCTCCGGCGGAGTATAAGCCTGCAGGAACGCAGCGAATGACTCCAGTTGGGTGGACAACAGAAAGGGAACCGGCAACGCGCCGACTCGCTTGGCAAAACTTTTACGGATACGTTTTTTTTCGGTAAAAGAGTAGCTCATATAATCTCCACGATCGAGGGAAAAGACAGGGGGCAGAGAGCATTTTCGGACTCTCTAGCCGCTGGCTTCTTAAAGCGGCAAAAGGCTGACGGTAAGCCGTCAGCCTTTCAACAGCGTGCTACCTTACTTGATTTCAGCAGTTGCGCCAGCTTCGATCAGTTGCTTGGCGATCGCATCAGCGTCAGCCTTGGATACGCCTTCCTTGACTGGCTTCGGTGCGCCGTCAACCAGATCCTTGGCTTCTTTCAGGCCCAGACCGGTAATAGCACGAACCACCTTGATCACGTTCACCTTGCTGTCGCCAGCGCCAGTCAGGATCACGTTGAATTCGGTTTGCTCAGCAGCGGCAGCAGCGCCAGCGCCAGCAGCCGGGCCAGCAACGGCAACAGCAGCGGCAGATACGCCAAACTTTTCTTCCATTTGCTTGATCAGGTCAGACAGTTCCAGAACCGTCATCTTTGCGATTGCATCCATCAAGTCAGCATTAGTTACAGCCATGTTGTTCTCCTAAAAAATCAGTTAATTCAAAAATTAAGCAGCAGCGGTTTCGCTCTTGTCGCGGATCGCAGCCAGCGTGCGTACGAACTTCGCAGTCGTCGCATTCATGGTTGCCATCAAGCGAGCAATCAGCTCATCGCGACTTGGTGTTGCAGCGAGTACAGCGACCTGTTCCGCAGACATCATGGAACCGCTCATTGCACCAGCCTTGATCACCAGCTTGTTATTGGTCTTGGCAAAATCGAATACCACCTTTGCCGCTGCGACTGGATCAGCACTCATGCTATACACAAGAGGGCCAACCATTTTTTCAGCCAGCGGTTCAAATGGAGTTCCTTGCACCGCGCGACGCGCCAATGTGTTCTTCAACACATGGAAATACACACCGGACTTACGCGCGTTAGCGCGCAGTGCGGTGATGTCGGCGACTCCGATGCCACGGTATTCTGCCAAGATGATGGTTTGGGCCTGTGCCACTTGGGCACTGACTTCCGCTACCACAGCCTGTTTTTCTTGCAGATTGAGACTCAAGTCTTCCTCCAGTTTCCAGAATGCACTTGCGTGCATTCCATCGATTACAACAGCGACCTTGAGCCAGGAGAACAACCATTCCTGCTCGCGGGCACACCATCTACGTGGGCCGCCGGTCATCCGATCCGCTGGACATCCCGTCAATTAAGCCTCGGGCCAACTGCGCCTTCGACACCTACGGTCTCGGATGCTGCAAACACGCCAGCACTCCAAAACTGATGCCAGCGAGAAAAATCTCGCCGGCGAATTTAAAACATTTACGCAGTCAGGCTAGCCTGTTCGACGCGAATACCGGCACCCATGGTGCTGGAGACGGAAATCTTCTTCAGATACACGCCCTTGGATGTCGCAGGCTTGGCCTTGTTCAGCGCATCGATCAATGCCAGCAGGTTTTCGCGCAATGCTTCCGGCGCGAACGAGGCACGTCCGATGGTGCACTGCACGATACCGTTCTTGTCGGTACGGTACTGCACTTGACCAGCCTTGGCATTCTTGACCGCACCGGCCACATCAGCCGAAACCGTACCCACTTTAGGGTTAGGCATCAAACCGCGCGGACCGAGGATCTGACCCAATTGACCGACCAGACGCATCGCATCCGGGCTGGCGATCAGCACGTCAAAGTTCAGGTTGCCGCCCTTGATGCTTTCTGCCAGATCGTCGAAACCGACGATGTCAGCACCCGCCGCCTTGGCTTCTTCAGCCTTGGCACCTTGCGCGAATACCGCGACGCGCATGGTCTTGCCGGTACCCTTAGGCAACACGACGGAGCCACGCACCAATTGGTCGGACTTACGCGCATCCACGCCCAGGTTGACCGCAACGTCGATGGACTCATCGAACTTTGCCACGGCAGTTTCCTTGACCAGATTCAGCGCATCGTTGACCGGATACAGCTTGCTGCGGTCGATCTTGGCTGCAATTGCTTTATAACGCTTCGACATGTTATACGCCCTCCACGGTGATACCCATGCTGCGCGCGCTACCGGCGATGGTGCGCACGGCGGCGTCCATATCAGCGGCGGTCAGATCCGGCATCTTGGTTGTTGCGATTTCTTCCGCTTGCTTGCGGGTCAGCTTACCGACCTTGTCGGTATGCGGCGTCTTGCTACCCTTCTGAATACCGGCGGCCTTCTTGATCAGAATGGTCGCTGGAGGGGTCTTCATGATGAAGGTGAAGCTCTTGTCCGCAAACGCGGTGATCACCACCGGGATTGGCAGACCGGGCTCGACACCTTGAGTCTGTGCGTTAAACGCCTTACAGAACTCCATGATATTCAGACCGCGTTGACCCAATGCAGGGCCAATTGGTGGACTTGGATTTGCCTTACCTGCAGGCACTTGCAGCTTGATGTAGCCGACGACTTTCTTTGCCATGATGCACTCCTATCAAACGGGTACTAGCGAAACGCTTGGTCTCTCCCCAACATGAGAAACAGCAAACGGGAAACAGCATCTGCAATTTTTTTTGCAGACTGCGTTCCCCATCACCGTTTCTCGCTCTTCAGCCTTTTTCTACTTGGCCGAAATCCAGCTCTACGGGGGTCGAGCGACCAAAGATGGTCACCGCCACACGTATCTTATTCTTGTCGTAATTAACCACTTCAACGACACCATTGAAGTCGGTGAACGGACCGTCCTTGACGCGCACCGCCTCACCCACCTCGAACAACACTTTTGGCCTGGGCTTCTCAACGCCGGCCTGCATCTGCTGCATGATGCGCTGCACTTCTTTTTCGCTGATCGGCGTAGGCTTCATCGCCGAACCACCGAGGAAACCGGTCACCTTAGGCGTGCTCTTCACCAGATGCCAGCTCTCGTCGGTCATTTCCATTTCGACCAGCACATAACCCGGGAAGAACTTGCGCTCGGAGATGTTCTTCTGCCCGGACTTCAGCTCGACCACTTCTTCGACCGGAACCAGAATCTGGCCGAACTTATCCTGCATACCCTCGCGCTGAATGCGCTCGACCAATGCGCGTTGTACGCTCTTCTCAAACTGCGAGTACGTATGGACAACATACCAATTCATGGCCATCACTCACCCCGTCCCATCAGCTTATTTACCACCACCATCAGACTGGCATCAACCGCCCACAAGAACAAAGCCATCACAACCGCAAAGGCCACCACGACACCCGTGGTTTGCAGCGTCTCCTTGCGTGTCGGCCAAACTACGCGCTTCGCCTCCGCAATGGAATCCTTGCCGAACGCGAAAAATTGCTTGCCCGGCGCGCTAGTCCAAGCCACACCCACAGCCAGCAACAAACCAACCAGCACCGAAGCCAGCCTCAGCACCGCGGCACTGTCGTGCAAGGAATAGAAGCCCGCAATGCCCGCCACAACCAGCAGGAAGGCAACCAGCAACTTGATTTTGTCCGCCATGCGCAATTATTCCAATCAACTTTTACTTACTTTTTGGCAGGCCAGGAGGGTCTCGAACCCCCAACCCTCGGTTTTGGAGACCGATACTCTACCAATTGAGCTACTGGCCTAAAACTCGAAAGGGAGAAGGGAGAAGGGAGAAGGGCTTACCCTCCATCTCTTCCCCCTCACACCCCTCACATCTTTTTACTCGATGATCTTGGCAACCACACCCGCGCCGACAGTACGACCGCCTTCGCGAATCGCGAAGCGCAGCCCTTCTTCCATGGCGATGGGGTTGATCAGGTTCACGGTGATGCTGACGTTGTCGCCCGGCAT
>FZPV01000003.1_pt1 | contig 22211 bp, 20 predicted proteins | sample 1534821 | NCBI WGS metagenome assembly FZPV01 (sample SAMEA104161955, study PRJEB21768) | metagenome | isolation source: underground water
AAGTCCTTGTTAATCTGATAAATCAGTTGATCGCCTTTGTGCTAAATATCATTAATTACTGCTTTCGTGGGTGAATGTTTCGCCAGCTCTTGCTGAAACAATTCCCTAGCGTTCGCTCCGAAACCCGATTCCATGAGGCCTCGCTCTTCCAGATCAAGCCAAATTTCCAAGCCTGATTTAATGCCATAATTATTTCTCTCAGGAGCAATGCCATCAAGGAATTCATCCGGTTGGAGAGTCATATCTTCCGGATTCCAATCTGTATGACCCAGAGCCCAAATACCTTCCCCCTGCCAGCCAAGCAGAGTTTCACCACGGGCTAACTGATCGATTAGATTATTAGATTTGATAATGCCGTGGATGTAAACTTTATGCTTCCAGGCAATCGCGATACACGCAGTTAAATAACCACGGGCTTTCCAATATGTGAACATCCAGTTGTTACACAAGTGGTAGCGACAAATCGATTTATTGCCTACATGACCAATGGTCTCTTGCAATATGATGAGCGCTTGAGCATGCCATTTACGTTCAATAGGTGCGATTAATACACCTCGCATTTGTCCACTTGGATTGTCTGCTTTTAAGCCTTCTAAGAAACCTAGAAATTCTGTTGGATACTTATAGAAGTCGTGATCTTGGTACACCTGTGATTCTGCACCGTCGAGCCATTCGCGACGTACAGCGAAAAGTGTACATGCAGCCGCCAGCATATCTTCATCAAGCTTAGTGAGGAGTGATGCATCATCTTGGACATCTTTCAGGGTTAGCCCGTAGCCAAAAAAACGTGGGATCTGATTGCGGTGAACACCATGGCTTTCAAATAAACGAACAAAACGTGCGGCAATTGTTTCAATAGGAGTGACTAGCGAATTTTTTCGAGAGATGTTCCATTTACGGAATCTGTCCCAGATATTTAAAAATGAATTTATTTCGCCAAACATCATGTTCGCTTCCTTAATTATTTCATCTTATGCTGGGTCGGTATCTGAATTATGGTTAGGCTTAAAAAATTATTTAGCCAGGAAACGCCATCAACTCAGCCGGGGGTACTCCTAGCGTATCCGCTAGTTTGCAGATATTCAGTAGGGCGATATTTCTTTGCCCACGCTCCACACCACCCAAATAACTTCGCGCAAGGCCGCTCTCCAAAGCCAGTTTCTCCTGCGACCAGCTCTTGGCGCGCCTGAGTTCGGCGAGGCGACGCCCAAATAGTACCCTCGGGTCGTCCGACATCTTTTCCCTTTCCAAAAGGAAAAGATGCTATGGATTGAGCCACTATAAGGCGACGCTCTATGAGTGACAACCGTTGCCCCGTTATGCTATCGTTGTTACTTATAGTAATCAATAAGTGGGGGCGGTGGCACAACTGGACGGTTGCACTGGTTCTGCATTTGATGTGGTGTCGGACATCACTGCCTTAGATACTTCCCAACAGATTGTGTTGTTATAGATTCTGCAGCTTGCTAAATCAAAAGGGGTTTGACTAGATGAAACGTGTACTGCTTGTATTTCTCATTGCGGTTGCAATTACCGGTTGTTCAACATCCCCGGCAAAATTAAGTGAGTCAGAGAGGCGGCTGATCGATGACGGCAAGCTCATTAAATTTACTGACTACAACCAGGGTGAGGGCGGCGAAGGGGATATTCGTCTAGAGAAGGCAAAGCTGGCAAAGGGTGTGTATGTATGCGTAACACCAATATTCCCCAGTAATAATTGCTACCCGCAACTAAGCAAAATGGCGGGCAAGTATTTATCTCGGAGCAACATCACAGTTTCCAATGAGCCCGCTAATTCGGATGCAATATTGTATGTTGCCTTTGGTTTCGCTAATGAGGTAAATCCCAACATGGCAATAATTATGGTCAATGAGGGGGTGATGTATTCCTTAGAGCAGGTGCTTGAGACAAACGACAATACCAATATTTCACAAAATATCGGAATTGCCCAAAACGATTTTGGTGGCGTTGCCGGTGCGACACTCGCCGGAGCGGCACTGGGGGCTACGGCGCTTCAAATGGCCGGCGGCATTTCAATGGGGGGAAGTGGACATTACACAGACCGTTACTGGTTTAGCATCCAAATGGCCGAAGTCAATACAAAAACGGCAAGCAATAACATAACCAACTTGTTTGGCAAAAAACTTGACGGGTTATGGGACGCTAATCCACAGATGTTCACCTTCGCAGGAAGATATATCGGGCCGAGGAAGGCCAATGAAATCGTCTGGCCACTATTCGATGAGGCCATGCGGGAGTCGATGGCACAAATTACCGTCAACTAATCGATGTTGTTTTATTCTCAATTGTTGCCAAATCTATTAAAGGGTGAATGAAATATGAAATCAAAAATAATTCTCGTGACAGCCATCTGGGCCATTATTATTTCCGCACCTGCCATTGCTGGATTTCCTGTTTCTCCCGGAAATGAACTTGTGGCGGAATGTGACTTGCCAAGTCGACTTGATGACATCCGAAGTGTAGGGGCTTTGCAGCCCCCTCCTGCGTTATCTCCGGTCAAAACTGTCATTACCCCAGGGAAAGATTTGGCAATCGGCGATGCCGTCTTTTATGTGAAGCTACAAAACTCAAGAACGTATTATTCAATTTCAAAGCCAGCGCAAATCATTGATCGGAGTCCCTTTACCCCGGACACCCAAGCAGAGGCGGGTAAAAAATATCAGGTCTGGGCTTATTACACTTATAGGAAGACCGGCCAGAAATTCGTTTTGTTAAACATTCCTTCGTGGGGTGTCCCAATTATCACGCAGGATGGAAAGCTTTGTTCCGCTGAGGTGCTCAGCAACGATCAGGGAATGAAGCTAGCAGGAATGCCGCAGGCATATCAGGCGCCTGACGCAGTTTTCGAGAAATCAGAAGAACCTGTGGGGGACAATAACTCTGCTGCCATCGCAATTACTTTAAAGGATGCCGATGCAGTATCCGTCACATTCGAAGTTGCCTATCTACGCAATGGCCGCGTGGAAAATCGAAAAACGTTAGGTTTTGACCGTATGTCAGGTGAAGGAAAAGTAGGCACAATGAATATCCAGTTTGGCAATGGTAGTGGCGGTGGGAAGACCATACGAATCAAAACTGTCGAGGAGCCTGATAACTGGTCGGCTTGGCTTAAGGATGTTTTTTCACAGGCATTTTAGCTTTTTGCTCTGGATACGGAGGTGGGGAATATGCACATCGAACTTCTTCATAGCGACGTATCCAGTTTGAAACCGCAGTCCGCGTCACTTTAAGTTTTGCCGCCACCTCGGATGGTCTTGCACCATCTTTGAACATTGATGTGGCCTTATCTATCATCATCAACTGCCTTTTCGTTCGCTTTCCACTGGGACGCCCCGGCTTTTTTTCTTCTTCAAGCGAGAAAATATTTTCCGCCAACGAGACATTGAGGATTAAGGCGGAGGGGAACATCTCCATTGGATTTAACTGCTCGCGCACTAGACGGAATAGGCGTTTATTTGACATTGACAGTACCCGTATTCCTCCTAGTAGGCCCAAAACACGTGGCGATTTATGAAGAGCTTGGCGGAGATCAACCCCATCACTATCTGACGGTAAATTAAAAAACAAATATTCTGCCAGCAGGGTTTGCCGGTATCTATCGTCAACAATGGATCGATCATGCTGAATCTGTATGCCGCGTTGTTGAGCTAAGGCAAATACCTTCGCCCCTATGCGGTAGCGCACGTAGCCTTTTCCACCGCTCTCGGCGGCTGGCATGGATTGCGTATGAGCAAAACAAAATGGGCTGCCCGGAACACTCCATCTAAAACAGTATCGACATATCCGCAATTCCGAGTAGATCGTCGTTACCCAGCCGAGGATACCAAGCCCCCAGAATAAGCTTTCGAGTCTGTCGTTATGCTGGGCAGCGTGCTGTACCAACTCCCATCCGACTGTTGCAGCATCTAGCGGGGAGCTAATAAAAATCTCTTTATCTCGAATATCCGGCTGATCATCGGTCCAACGCTTGTAAGCCGCGACAAACCCCTGTAATGAAATTCTGCTGAACGCATTGGAAGGAATGGGCTGTTGTTTTTTTAGTCTCCGTATACATGCCCAAATTTCATTTGAAACCTGATCGGCATTGTCGGATGGTGACTGAATAAATACATCAGTTACCTTTACGATTGGCCCTAATAGTGCGCTATAGGAATCAGAATCCAGCCAGCGCATCAAGGAAATCTCAGGTTCTCCGAAAAACGGTCCGGAATCGATTTCCGCTCCTGCCAATAGGACTGATTCATGCAATGAAAACCAGCCGACCCGAACAAAATCCCGTTTTTTAGAACGCGAAGCCATGTTCACATAAATATGTTTTGAAAGTGGATGCGACAGAGGGGGGGGTGTCGTGGATTATGCAAATCATTGCAACTAGGTCATGGAGACTAGAATGGGGAAGATTCTTCTCGGAGCCGTAGATGTGGCGAAGCATTTGGGTATATCTCGCAGAACCTTTGAATCACTGGTCAAGCAAGGGAATGCTCCAGATTTTGTATGGATTGGTCACCAGCGGCGCTGGAGACCTGAAGATGTTGAAGAATTCATAAATCTCAAATTGACCGAGAGCGAGAGAAAACAGGCAAAGTGAAGGATCATATCTACTGCCTGAGCACACGCCAAAACAGGCCCCACTAAGCCACCAAGGTGGGAATTATCAAAATGACGGAAGAAGAGAAGGAGGGAGAAATGACCTGACGCTAATCAACTTAATTTGAGAGGCCAGAGACGAAAAAAGCTTGGGGTTGCAGCCCCAAGCCCTTCACGAAAATCAAACTACCAGTACCGAACTGCTAGCCGAATTTTCCGCGTCCTAACGACTGTTGTCAAGAGTGTTTGACAGCGGTCGGCCTCCTTTCGCCTTCACGGGCAGTTCAATACAACTTTATTTCTTGGCGGCCAAAAAACGTTTGGCAGACGTACGCCATTTGCCGATGCAGATGCCAGGAAGTAGAAAACGAAAAAAGGAGATACGCATGCTTTCCGAGAACGACCTGTTACGCCTATATTTGCAGCAGAACATCCCCCTCATTGGCCGTAAAGCCGTGGAAACAATTCGGGCTTCCGAGCCTGTAAGACGTGTCGGTGGTGGAACTCACAATGTTGCAACCCGATTCGCAAGTCGAAAGATGGGCTGTGTTATTCAAGCCGAGAGCCACAAGGGTGAGTTACCGGCAGTCTATTTCTGGGAACACGATCCAGATACCCATGAGTTTTACGATCAGCCGAGTAAGGTCAAGTTAACTTACCAAAATGCAGGCGGTATGCGCGTCACACATCTATCGACGCCGGACTATTTCCTTATTCAGGGAAACTGGATGGGATGGGTTGAATGCAAGCCAGAAGAAGAACTTAAAGCGTCCCACGAAAGCGGTAGCAACCGCTATGTCCCGGATGAGATTGGAGGTTGGCGCTGCCCGCCGGGCGAAGAGTTCGCCGCACTGTTTGGGCTTGGCTTTAAGGTGCGCTCGACACAGGAAACCAACTGGATGCTCGTCCGGAATCTGGAATTTCTATCTGATTACCTTCAAGCCAAGTGCCTTCAACCATCTCAGGAAACATATTGTGCCATTGCCAAACATTTTGGCGGCGAGCGATGGGTGCTCCTGCAGCACTTGCTAGAACGTCAGGAAGTATCGGCCGACACTGTCTTCACACTGATCGCCTATGGTTTCCTGATCGTTAATCTGGAGCATGAACTGCTTTCAGAGCCTGGTTTCACCAACGTTTGCATAGACGGCCTCAGCGCGCAGATTTACCAGCACCAGCGGAGAGGTGCCAGTACGCAGGCCGCTGTTCCGCTGCATTCGATCCTGCTGGCTTCTGGAACTGCAATCGTTTGGGATGGAAGCCCATGGCGAATACTGAACGTGGGCGCCACAGATGTTTTTCTGGAGGACGAAAACAGGGCCATTACGAATCTCCGACTCGATGTATTCCAAACTCTCGTAGCGCGCGGGGCGATTGCCGGCATCCCTGTAGAGGCAGATCAGCGCCATGAACTCGTAGCCAAGATCATGAAACGGGCCGCGCCGGTGGACCTCGAAGGTGCCATTCAGCGTGTCAGCCATCTTGAGGCTGCAGGAGTTGGAGTTACTTCCGTGCCGGCGAGAACTCTGCGCGATTGGCGCAAGCGCGCAGTAGAGGGCGAGATTACCTTTGGCAATCGATTTGCTGGCCTTGTACCCAGAATCAGTGCTCGGGGTAACCGCTCCAGAAAGGTCAGTTCAGAAGTCGTCGTGGTAATGAATGACGTTATCGATACGGATGTGCTTGCAGCTTTACAGCCCAAGGTTTCGATCTGCTATGGCAAGGTGCGGAATCTGTGCGCGGAGCGCGGGTTGACACCACCTTCTGAAAAAACATTCCGTGCCGAGATCAAACGGCGTAAGGAAGAATCAGTGGTGTTGGCTCGACAGGGACGTCGTGCTGTTTACGGAATCACAGAATTCCAATGGTACGTGGATCAATCCACACCGCGTCACGGTGAACGTCCTTTCGAGATTGGCCATATCGACCACACCGAACTGGACGTGGAGTTGGTGGATAGTCGCACCGGAGCTAATCTCGGACGGCCATGGCTGACGATTCTTTTGGATGCCTTCACACGGTTGGTTATAGCCTTTTTTATTACGTTTGATCCGCCCAGCTACCGCAGTTGTATGGCTGTGATCCGAAATGCTATCAGGCGGCACGGACGGATTCCGAAAACTATCGTAGTAGACCAAGGGAGCGATTTCGAGAGTCTGTATTTTGAGGCACTCCTCGCCAGATTGGAAACCCACAAAAAATCACGGCCTGCGGCTAAGAGTAGATTTGGTTCCGTCATCGAACGCGTCTTCGGGGTAAACAATCAATACTTCATCCATAACCTTAGAGGTAACAGCCAAGCCTTGCAGAAGCCCAGGAGTATGTCACCGAGTCACGATCCTCGTGCCTTGGCAGTCTGGACGCTGCCGGCTCTGACCGACGCATTCGAGGGGTTCGTAGATACGGTTTATGCTGAACTTACGCACCCTGCACTTGGCATGTCTCCGAAAGATGCCCTGGCTAGGGGATTAGCTTTGACAGGTTGCCGTGCCCACATCTTGATCCCCTACACAGAGGACTTCAGCCGATTGTGCATGCCAACAACTATTGCCGGGAAGTCCTTGGTGCGGCCAGGGCGTGGCATCAAGATCAAGAGTATTTTCTACTGGCATCCGGTTTTTCGGGAGCCCAAAGTCATACGCACCAAGGTATACGTGGTTTATGACCCATTTGATGTCTCACGAGCTTACGCCTTGGTTGGTGGCGAGTGGGTTTTGTGCCGTTCTGAACATCAGGCCTTGTTTGAGCGGCGTACCGAGAGGGAAATTGCTGCCATTACGCAAGAAATTCGGGTCTTGCACCATCTGGCCGATGTTCGACGGTGTATTAATGCTGGAGATATTGCCGCCTATGTTAGCAAAGCCCGCGAATCCGAAACTATTCTGTTGCAGCAACGGCGCGATGCGGAGCGACAGGTCAACGATGCTCCGACGCCTGTACAACCCATTCCTGCGCTTGGCGACCAGTGTCCAAATACGCATGACCTATGGTCTGATCCTGTTGTTTACGAACAATTTGGAGAGCTGAAATGAAACTATCAAATCAGCCCCAACGTTCAAGCAAGGAGAGCTTGTCGACGTTTACTAATTACATCTTCAATCATCCCAACGCATTGACCACTTATCGTGAGCTCATGACTGCACTTGGTGCCGAGGCATCGCCTCGCGTAATCATCTTCACAGGGCCTACGGGAGTCGGTAAGAGTACGCTCGTCAGAGCCGCGTGCAATCGGCTGCTTCAGCATTACGAGAAGCAGATGGAGGCAGAAAAGGATTTTGTGCCAGTGGTGACAATCAGTGCAGTACCGCCAAATGGTGCCGGATTTAGCTGGAAAGATTTCTATATCCGGCTGCTGACAGGTCAGCATGAACCGCTTGTGGACAGAAAACTTCTCCTGCCTAGGCAAACATCGCTTTTGCCCGATCACGCGCTCGGAGAACGAGCGCTTGAGCATTCTGTTGCCGACGCGTTGCGGCGAGCCGTGGAGGAATATTGCCGCAGGCGGCGAACAAAGTACCTCATCATTGACGAGGCTCAGCACATGTTGTTGGTTAGCAATCGGCAACGCCTAGAATGTCAGTTCGAGTGTCTGAAGTCCTTAACAATCCAGACAGGGGTTACCATTCTCCTGACTGGAACATACCGCCTGCTGGATATTCTGGAGCAGAGTGGGCAGCTTACGAGGCGCAGTCAGGTTGTCCATTTCCCTCGATACGACGCACGTCGGAGTGATGACCGCCTTAACTTTCGGAAAGTCCTTGGATTTCTGGAAGCGGAGTTGTCGAAATGCGTGCCGACCAGCCTTATTGAAGATGCCGAGTATTTCTACCGAAAGTCAGGAGGCTGCAACGGGATTCTCAAAGATTGGCTAGCTCGCTGCTTGGAGTATGCGCTTGACGAGAATGCGCCGTTGATCGATGCAAAATTTGCCGACCGTTTTGCGCTGACGAATCGTGGCCTGCTCACCATTGTCGAGGAGGCTTGCCTGGGCGAGGCGAAGCTGGCCGACGTTGGGGATGATCGGCTAATGGATCTGATCAACAACGGAGTGCTGTTGGATCGCGGCGATAAACCGCTTTCGGCGAAACCACGCCGGCCGGGTCAGCGGAATCCGAAACGCGACCCAGTCGGGGAGGCGCGGCTATGAACCACCGTGCAGATGTTGTGGAACTGGATTTTTCGTCGGAAAGCGTCATTCCAGAAAGAAGCGTGTTGTTCTCGCTTCAACCCATCGGCATCGGCACGCCGCATCAGGAGAGTTTGCTTTCTCTCTTGGTGCGGACCAGCCATGCCCATGCGGTAAATCCAAGATTATTGATCAGGGAGATATTCCCGATGGCTGACCCTGCCATCGCGCGCCTGCCGTCAGCGGCTTTCTTCCAGAGGCTGGCGGGAACGATTAATGGACTTGGCCAATACGCAAGGCTATTCGTGTCGGCAATAGAGAAGCTCACAGGACAGCCGAACTTGCGTCACCTCACCATCTTGCCATGGCAAGAACTGTTTCCTCATAACAGCCAAGGTCTCTTGGCTAGGCAGCCGCGCTGGTGCCCAGTCTGTCTTGATCAACAGCATCGCGAGGAAGGGATGACAGCATTCCCATTGGCCTGGTCGCTGGAGGCCTATCAGGTATGTACCATTCATCTGGTGCCGCTGGAGCGCCGTTGCAGCTCTTGCAGCAAGATGCAGCCGTGCATTCCATCCTTCCCTGATCTTTCACTCTGCGCCCACTGCCGGAGGCCGCTCGGGGGCGCTCGTACCCCGGTGACACATCCAGACTTCATGACGTGGGTGTCGGAGGCTGTCGGTGATATGGTGGCCCGTCAATCTATGCCGAGTATCGTGCCAACGCGTGAAAGGTTCCAAGAGTTCGTGCGCGAGCAGGTGGCGGTGCACACAGAAGGGAATCGTGCTGCATTCTGCCGTGCGCTTGGACTCAATGAATTTGGGGTGAGTGGATGGCTAAACAAGGGCGAACGACCTAGCATCACGCAGTTTCTGACGGTCTGCTATGGAACGCAGGCATTGCCGGTTGAGATTTTCCATGCCACAGGCCAAACAGTGCAGATGGCTGACCTGAGAATTCTAGCAGGAAAGCTAAAGGAGCGTGTTGCCCAGCCAAGGCTTGTACCGGCACGTCGCGTTGCTGTAGAGCAAGCTCTTCAGGAGCACCTGAATACTGGTGCTGGCCAGTCTGTTTCAGTCATCGCGAAGGGCGTTGGCGTTGGTCGCGCCTGCCTGCGTTACTGGTTTCCTGACCTGTGCAAATTGCTGTCTGAACAGCATCGAATGATGGAAAAGAAACGATCTGATGACCGTCACAGGCAGCAATGTAAGTTGGTCGACGAGGTCATGAGCAGACTTCAATCAGAAGGTAGTCTGCCAACCAAGCGTAGGGTTGATACATTGCTGCGAGCCAAAGGCATATCCCTCTCTCAGCCGCATTTGATGAGTTCCTATCGAAGCTTTCTTGCATTGCCGCGGTAGTGAGAAATGGGAATCACTCAATAGCGGATATCCCGACCGAGTATCGGTGGCGCGTCCGCCATTGACTCAAGCGAAAGCTACTCGTGCTAGAGTAGACGCCATTCGACGCCGCACCTAATGGTTTGCGGAAGACTGTCACTGACCGGCATATTCGAGCCAATTGATGATCGGCCTATTCGGGGGGTAAGCTGCTTGCGCAGTGGGTGATTCGAGGCAGCGCGAAGCATTGCCAATCGGAAAGGAAGCGTTCAATGTTAAACACAGACTTCTACGCAGGCGCCGTCATACGGCTTGCGACCCTGCAAAAGCAAAGAGGACAAGCGGGCCGCCTGCTCTTCGTCACCGTGTCCCTGATCCCTCGCGGCAGACCGCTACCTCCTCCGATGAAGGGACTAGATCAATGCCCCGTCGGGAAGACCGGCGAAACCGTTTTCTTTCGCCGTGTGCTATTGAGTGTTCAAGAAGCAGTTGACTGGTATCGCGCTCTTGGCAGTGGCGATGATAAATCCCCGATTCCCTCCCGAAACGAGGAACGTAATAGCAATTACGATGGGATCAAGATAGAAATTTCAACGCTGACCGATGACCCAACCTGGCCTTACCTCGGCCTACCGATAGGGGAAGGTTTGTTTGCACACCTTTCCGGACGCAGCCATCCGGCTCCCTTCATTGGCAATGCCCCAGCCCGCATCCATCGCCGTTTCGGCAGCAAGGAGGGATTTGATCTGATGTTGGCGGATGATAAGGCCGTGGCCTTTGTCGCAAGACGGTTGCACGTTGATCTGCGACTTTATAAAGAATATTTGGGAAGCGCTGCCCTGGTCGCACCAGACCCCATACTCAAGCAAATCGATTACTTCATGATTCCCGCTTCGCCAGGCAAGGGCGAGCGTATTTTTTATCGCTTCGTCCCTCGCCCAGGAGAATCTCTTGTGGGCCTGAAGCTCACCACCTTCGACGAGCAAAACCACCTGCTTACCGACTTCACTACCCAGGATATTCCCGCCGATGGCATTCTGGATGTCGACAAAGGTGACTGCATAGGAACATATGGCTATGTGGTGACTCACGCGGAACATGGCGTGCTGGCCTATAGCCCACCATACCCATTCCTGCGCCAAGTGGGCCTCAGCATCCACCCAGTATCATCTGGAGGCATAACAGTCAGCGTTCCGACAGGCGAATCGGCCAATTCCCCACGCATGGAATACCAGGCGGTGCAACGCTCACCACTTGCCACACAGAGCCTCATTGGCGATGCGCCGCGCATACCCAATGTCAACGCTCGCGTTGCCATTGCGGCATCACGTCGCGAAAAGCTCGCAAACGCCAAGCAATATGGCCAGCGCTGGTTCCCAGACGGCTCCCGCGAAGAAGCCATGCGCTTTATCCATGGAGAACTGAGGCGAGCCAAGTCCAAGGTGATGATTGCAGACCCTTACCTTGCCGGATTGCAACTGGGACAGTTCCTGTATGCAGTCAACCCGGAAATCACCTCAGTGACCTTGCTGACTTCTGGCCTCGCATTTAAATCGAAGGAGCCGGAACCCTCGAAGACCGATGACTTCAGCCTGCGGCTCGCTCAACTGGAAAAGGATGCCAAAGTTACTGCCAAGGCATATGTGCTTCAGTCATCCATCCTGCACGACCGATTCCTGGTAATAGACGATGCCGTCTGGTTCCTTGGCAACTCGCTGAACACCTTGGGTGATAAGGCTTCCCTGATCGTCAAACTTCCCAACCCAGATGAGGTCATTAAGCAGCTTGAAGACATGCTGAACCAAGCAATATCCTTTGACGACTATAAGAAGCTCCAGGCCAAGAATCAGAAAGACGCCGCATCATGAAAGGGTTTGCCCCAGGTATCTCGATTGCCCCCAAGGCAGAGCGCCAATTTCCCGCCAAGGAAATCCTATGGGGTAACCAAGAGGGCGGACAAAACCGTTTCCCGACACCAGATGAAGCATGGGGCCGTAAAAATTCCGGCAATCCTGTTCCCTTGCAGAAATTTGGCAATGCCGTTGCAGATGCCCAAGAGAGAGTCTGGATCGTTGACGATTATTTGCTGAAGCCTGAAAGCGGAAATCTTACAAAAAGAATTGAACAAATATTGGACTGGCTACCTTTATCGCTTGCCGCAAGCGATATTCGATTACTGACAAGACAGACTCAAGGAATTAGTGAGATTGAATTGAAGAAATTTCAACAGCGCGCGCAGGCAATCAATAACCACCCCGCTAGGCGCGGAAAGCTATGTAGCATCATTGTTAAGCTGCACCTTTCAGATCGAGGCTGTGACTTTATCCACGACCGCTTCGCTATCGTTGACGACGAGCTATGGCATTTTGGCGGAACGGTTGGAGGCTTACACCCCCAAGTTAGCGCTGCCAGCCGGGGGTGGCGGGCGGCAGATCATGGCGCCATCGATTTCTTTGAAAGAATCTGGAATCTAGGAGCGCAGAAATGAACGAGCAATGGTCAAGCGAACGCCACGCCGAAAAACGGGAAGTCTTTGCAGATTCCTCGTTCAAAACTGCGCAAGATTTTCTCAGCCTCCTGAATGCACTCCCTCTCGGTCTACCCAAGGCTTTCGATGACATTGTGAGCTGGATAGTGGAACAGGATGGCGACCTTTCTGAACTGGAACAACGCACAGCTCAACTTGCCGACGAAATAGCGCCGACAATCCCAGATAGCAAAACCATGCTGATGACGTTCGCCTGTGCGACAGCGCTCGTGCGCATACCCTCGCTGCAAACCTGGACAAAAATCAATGCATTCAAATACAACTCATGGCAGCTTGCGCATTGGCTGAGCGAAGCCATGACGGCGTATGCCGAGATGAATCCCTCTGCATCCAATGCCTATGTCAAGCTTGCGAAAGAAGCTTTTGCCGCCTTGGATAATTTCACACTGGAATCCCAATCCGCCCGCACCAACGAAGAGCGCTCGGGGGCATGGGCATACTGGAACAAGCGCCAGGACAAGCTTGAAGAAATATGGTGGGGCTTGCGCGGCTGGTCTGGCTTCATGAACTATGAAGAAGAACTTCCGCTATTCCAGGTGTTCTACAAACTGAATCCGGACGAGTTCATTCGCACAATATCGAGATCAGCTAACCCTTACTTGGTCCATGCATCGTTATTCGTGGCAGGCATAGGCGCATTCTCTCCACGATTCTCAGAATGGAAACGAATGATTGCCGCTGCGCCCGCCGCTTTCGAGGACGGAGGCAAATGGAATAGCTCTGTCCTGATGCCGCTGCTTCTGGTCGAGGCACGCAACCAGTTGTTGCAGGTACGGCAGGACCGCCGCAATTCAGACCTCACTCCCGGCGAGCTTGATGAGATTAGACAGGAAATAACCAGCACTGCCGAACTCATCGTAACCGCTTTGGCTGCACGCCAAGATGCCTCCACCACTTTTGCCCGCTGGACGCCTTGGTTGATACGGCAAGTCCTGGGGCAGACTGCAAAGGAAATCGCCGATGTGAAGTCTGCGGCATTTGCCGATGATGCCTTAGTTGATGTGATTGGCCGCAAGCTGGGAGATAGTCCATTACCTCAAACAAGTCCTGATGACGCGCCCTTATGGGAGGCTTGGTGCTACCGCTGCGCACTGGCTTCCTTTGCCTATAACGGGCATATCCAGGCATCTGCTTGGGAGGTTTTTGGAGGTGAATGGCGTCTTTCGCCTGAAGACTGGGGGGGAGAGAAAGGACGGCTTTTACGCGAGCACGCCAGCCTAATTACCACCCTGAACAAAGAAATTCCGGGCGTTGCCGCGAACTTACTGGCTTATCCAATTGCGCAATCTCCCTCCCCTGCGGAAGCGTGGATCGACCTATGGAATGACGCCATCACCTTACGCGAAATTGTGGAGTTCGGCGATTCGGATGCAATCGAAGACGAATACAGCTCGCGCTCGGAGGCTGGACGGCTGTTACTCTTGCTCTTCCGCATTGGCTTAGCAATCTTCGATCAAGGCGCAGCCCTCAGTTCCGACAACAATTCGCCTGAAGTCAGATCGCTTGCCAGCCTGTTTAAGGAACTCAATTTCGCAACTTGTGAAATGCGGGAAATCGACAGCACATTGAACCATGATGAGTGGCTCTCGGTTGTCCAACACCTAGCGGTCAGGAGAATGATTTGGGAGAGTTCCTCTGGCAACAAAAGTGCATCAGGAAATTTCCAGGTATTCAAGGCTGGCGATGCCCCGACCGTGCCCGACATTCTTGCCGACGCCAAAGGCAATGTGGTCGAACTGGTCGGCATCCTGCAATCCCTCTTGTTCAACAATCCAGATGTCTCAAGGTTGAAAGCGGATCTCAATTCGGCATCAATTGATTTGTCCAACATCGTGCACTCGATCAGGAGCCTGAATCAATACCATCCACGCAAATACCCTATTGATGAGGCTCAACTGCAAAAGCTAGGGACACACTGATATATTCGCTGATAGGAGGCACGGCGGAGTTAATTGGGATCGGGAAGGTGAGTTCGCCGGCCAAAAAAACTGCCATTCAGCTTGATTTCCCCCTGAATGTCCGATTGCCGATGCATTGCTGACCGAATCAGCCAGCAGGTCGAATGACCGCAAAGGCCGAGGAGCGCTCATTCGATATCTCCGACAAACATTAGGCGAAGACTTGGAAGCATATTATTGCCAGCCGGAGTTGGAAGCATAAGCTTGCCGGAGCGGCAATGTTATGCTTCCCGGGACAGCCGGATCGCTCCGGCCTTTTTGTCTGGTGGGCGGTACTGGGTTCGAACCAGTGACCCCTGCCGTGTGAATTTGGCTAGTAATTTGTAGATTTCAAATAAATCAACTAATTACGCTAGCGACCCCATGCGCTAATGTGCCCATAAATGCCAGTTTTGACCAACTCTTAACTAGGAGTTGGCACAAAAATGGGCACAGTGAATTCATCCAGCGACATTCTGGCTGCTGGAAAAATCTTTCTCGAAAACCAAGAAGAAGCTTTACATAAGGACGGACATCAAAACTGGCATCGTGTGGTGCTTTACGAGTTTGAGGGCACCGGACAGCTTGAAGGTGTGATTCACAAGTATGAAACATGGTCAGAGCCACCAGATATTGAAGAGCCTTTTCCCCGAGGTGTGAGGGGGCTGGGAGATTTTGAAAGAAACCGCGAGAGAGCTGCGCGAAGGGCTAAGAAGAAAATTCGCCTTGCTTGCAAATCTGCACAGTTCGACAGGATGCTAACGCTAACAACGCGTCAGGCCATCTTTGATCGAAACGAATTCCACAAAATGATTGAGAAGTTTATTCGTTTAGTGAGGAAGGCCACTGGCGATGCAATGCCTTATGTACTCGCCGTAGAAAAACACGATAGCGAAAAAACCAGCGAGGCTAAGCGTGGATCACTTCATGCTCATGTAGGGACAAGAGGGCGTCAGAATTACAAGCTGTTACAGGCCATCTGGAACTACCGTGTGTGCGGTGGTCAGGGGTTTGTTCGGGTCTCCAATGGAACCAAGAAAATGAACTCCAACCGTATTGCGGGATATATTTCAAAATACATTGGCAAAGCGTCTTCGGATGTCGCTTTCAATAAAAAGAGCTATTGGATTTCGCACAACATAGCAGCGCCCACCCGTACCGTGATGCTGTTTAAAACATTCATTGAGGCACTGCATTGGCTAACTGATTTCTACGACTCCAAAAAGGCTTCTTGGGGCTTCGATGGAGGGAGCTGCGGGCACAACCACTCATTAGGCGTGCTCTGGCTGGCTGCGGGATAGCTCTACACCTATGGGCGCGTTATCAACGAAGCGGGGCAGTATCACGCCGTCCGTGTGCTGAGCTAGTTAAAACCTAGATCCCCATTCACTGGCAAGCAGGTTTTAAATAATTCGATTAGCAGTGACTATGAAAGGTTGCATTGTGTATATATACGCTTTACACTGCGCCCATGATTAAATCCTTCGCTCACAAGGGTCTTGAAAAGTTTTTTAAGACCGGGAGTAAGTCTGGTATTCAGGCCGCGCATGAGAGTCGCCTTCGTATGCAGCTTGCCAAGCTGGAGGCCGCCACATCGCCACAAGACATGAGCTTGCCAGCGTGGCAGTTGCATCCCCTCAAGGGCACGTTAAAAGGCTATTGGGCTGTGTCTGTTTCTGGAAACTGGCGATTAACTTTCCGCTTCGTTGGGAAAGATGCTGAAGTGGTAGATTATCAGGATTATCACTAGGAGAAAAATTATGAGCCGCATGTTCAATCCTCCACACCCAGGGGAAGTATTAAAAGATGGTGTCATGGTCGAAGGTGTGACCGTGACCGGATTAGCCCAGCAACTGGGCGTAACTCGCGTGGCTCTGTCTCGCGTACTCAATGCGCATGCCGGAATATCTGCTGATATGGCTCTAAAGCTCGCTCGTGTCTTTGGGGGATCGGCGGAATCGTGGCTTTACATGCAGGCTAACTACGATTTATGGCAAGCTGAACGCCGTGCTGTGCGACATAACAAGCGTGACCATGTTGCAGCCTAAAAGCTTTCGTTAATAGTGAGGGTGCCTTGAGTAAATCTGCTATGGAAGAAAACCAAAGACCCCAGTACAAGGATAAATCCCAACTTTTGAACAAATGCGAACAGTTGCTTTTTTCAAGGCTACGAGAGGCTGCGCCCAAGCTACTTATCCTTTCTCAAGTCAGCATGTCACAGCTCTTCGAGATCACAGGAAAAAAAGGGTTTCTACAAGTTGGTGAGATCGGCAGAAAGAGCATTGATTTCCTGATTTGCCGAGAGGACACCAGCATCATGTTGGCAATAGAGCTGAATGGGCCAATGCATGATAAACCTAGCCAGAAACTTGGTGATGAAAAGAAACGAATTGCGCTGGAAGAGGCAGGAATACCGCTGATCGTTATTAAGCCCGACGGTATCCCTGTAGTAAGCGACTTGAGAAAAATGCTTGCGGAGCATATCGTCGCAAGAACAAAGCATGAAGCGACAAAAAATCAAAGAATTCCTTCGCAGCCCGATGAACCCGCAACAGAGCCGTTGAAAGCTGAAGCCCCATCGCAAAAATATGGAGCTGTTATAGGCAAAACCAGCCATTCCTGTAAACACTGCAACAGCAATAAACTAGAAATTAACTTTGCACGCAGCTACTATTTTCGCTGTCTTGAGTGCAATAAGAATACCGCGATTAAAATGCTTTGCCCGGCATGCAATCGTTCTGAAAAAACAAGGAAGCTTAAAAACAATTTTTTCACTGAGTGCGCGCACTGCAATACCTCAAGACTATTCCATAGCAATATCTGAGCAGCGTTTGGACGAGGTGCGGGGTGCGTCCGGTTACAGCGACAGCACGCGCAGCGTGCGGCGGTGGAAGCGGGCGCACCCCGCTATACTTGTATTAAGGACACATTTCATTCATCTTGCTGTATCTCTGTGCGATCCTTTGATTGATCTTCTAGCTTTGTATTATCGGTTTCTGGAGTGTCAAGGTTCAGATTTTTAACAACATTCTCAGCATTGTTTTTCTTCAATCTTTCTAAGACAAAGTCCCGAATTTTGTGTCTTGTATCTAGGTCGAGAATGCCATCAAAGCCAAGTTTGTGATTCCCAAATATCATTGCATATGCTGTAACTACATAGGCCATGCTTTCAGGTGCAGCCGTAATGGCATTCCAAATTTCTCCAGGAGAGTGGAATTGCGCTTTTGTTGTTACGGTTAATGCGTCCCTTTTGATGTACTCAGAATAGGTATTGTCAAAATCTTTAATGGATTTATTCGCTGCAAACTCTTTCCCAATTATTTCTATTTCATCAAGAAGTCTAAATAGTTGAGCCATGTTGTGATTTTTGATTTTATTTTGGGTTTTTATCTTGGCCGAAAGGTAAAGTTTGTCTCCACGTTGGAATGCGGGATATAGGCTGTGATAGATAGCCTCCCATTTTGAGTCTAAACAAAATACTGTTTGGTTTGCTTTCAGACTGATTAATAGCCCGTAAGGTAGTTGGTCGCGTGAAATGCTTGGCCCCCATTCAACTTTGCGTCGAAGGTGCATGTCCATCGTAATTTTATGGTCTTTTTCTTCGTCGTATACAATCGTTAGTGGAGCTTTCCTAATGTAAGGGAGGCCAATTACTCTCCCAAAGCGAACAACTCCCTCTCCTACTGTGACGACCCAGTCCCCCACTTGCATACTTGATGTAAATGCAAATGCTTGATTAAGTTGAGAGTAGTTTGTTCTTCTGGCTTCTTTTTCTATCCCATTTTTCTTCTGCTCTGCTTCTTTGTGTTGATGGTATTTAGTTTTAACTTTTTCCCAATCAAACGGGGGGTCTCCTACCTTAGAGTCAGCCAAATTTAGGCAATTTAGATGCCCTAAAGCAATAATTCCATTTTTAATGAAATGAGAAAAATAATGCCCACTCTCTGCTCGGACAACCCAATAACGCCGCTGATCAGGAACATTATAAATTTCCATTATCTCTCCCTTGAATTGTTGATTTTCAAAATATTATTTTTGAAATGTAACAGAAACCTATTTATTGCATAGTCGCTTTATTTTGATGCTATATACTTTGCGTAATTTGCAATTGACATTTACTGGAATGTTGTTTAAATTACGCATGGATTTTTTCTATGTATATGGTTGCTATGAAAACTCAACACTTACACGACGTATGGGCAAGCCCCGATAACACGCGGCTTACCTCTAAACAGTTCTCTTTCCGCTTTCCGGTTCACATTGCCGCCAAGATTGCTGCGCTGTGCGAGATGTACCCCCAAAAGAACCGAACCCATATCGTTGCAGATTTGCTTTCGGCTGCGCTGGATGATCTGGAAAAGAATCTTCCGGTTGTATTGGTTGAGCAAACTGTCGAAGAAAATAACCTAGATATGGAGATAGCCCACCATGAAGGTTATGAGTATGAAAAATATTTTGAAGTTGGTGGGCAGCGTGGAAGGTTTAGACGGGCGGCAAATAAGCATTATGAGGAACTAGAGAAGGAGCTGGGCAACGAAAAGCCTCTCCGCCTCTTTGAGTCCATCTATATGACTGAAAAACAGTTCAAGGAGAGTCAGTCGAAATGACTGGCCTGAATTCCCATGCTGCTCTGGTCGCTAGATGAAACCGCACGCCAGCTCGGCGGGGTATCAATCCGAACCGTTCGGCGGTTGGTCGAGCGTGGGGAGATTGAAACCAAGCGGGTGGGGCGGCTTGTCAAGATTCGGCCCGAGTCGGTTCTTGCCTTTGTGGATGGTCAAACAGAACAGGCGCATAATTCAAGTCGCGTGGGGTCGTTAGCGTGGAAAGGAAATGATCCATGCTATACAAACGCGAAGGCTCACCGTACTGGTGGGCAAAGTACACCGACGCATCCGGCAAGAGAGCTAGACGCTCTACTGGAACAACTGACAAGCGGGAAGCCGAAGCGTTAGAGGCCAAATGGAAGTTAGAGGCGCACCAAGCAAAATATTGGGATGTCGAGCCTTCCAGAACCTTTGACGAATTGATGCTGAAATACCTTCAATCGGTCGCCGGAGAAAAGCGAACGCCAGAGCGTGATGGCTATGTCGTTAAGCAGTTGAAACCGTTTTTCACGGGGCGGGAGCTAGGGGCGTTAAAGCGTTCCGATACTCGCGCCTACATTGATAAACGGAAGGCTGACGGCGTGGCGGCGGCAACGATCAATCGAGAGATTGGGCTGCTTTCAGCGGCAATCAACTATGCGCGTAGGGAATGGGATTGGAACATTCCAAACAACGTAGAGGGAATGCTTCAGAAAACGCCAGAGGGCAGGGTGCGGTATTTATCTTTGCCTGAGGCGCAGCAGATGCTCGACGTAGCCGAGAAACATACGCGCTCGCCGCTCTTGGTGCATTTTGTTCGGTTGGCATTGAATACCGGATGCCGAAAAAACGAATTGCTCAAGTTGGATTGGCGTCGGGTGGATTTGAAGGAAAACCTCGTTTTTTTAGAGGGCAGCAACACGAAAAGCGGGAAGCGCCGCTCAATTCCGATCAATCAGGAGGCGAGAAGGGCGTTGTTAGGTTTAGCCCGTTATCGTGCGGAACATTGTCCGGCTTCGCCTTGGGTCTTTGTTCGGCTTAATGGTGAACGGTTGCAGGAGCTTGATACTGCTTTCAAGTGGTTGCTCAGGCAGTGTGGAATCGAGGATTTCAGGATTCACGATCTGCACCATACCTGTGCATCATGGCTTGTGAGTAGGGGAGTGCAACTGCAAGCGGTAAAGGAGTTGCTCGGTCATTCAACTATCAAGATGACAGAGCGATATTCGCACCTTGCACCGGAGAATGTGAGAGCAGCAGTGAGTGTGTTGGATAGTGGGCACAATACTGGGCACACTGTTATTTATGAACCAGAGTTGGTCAAACTAAGGCATTGATTTATATGGTGGGCGGTACTGGGTTCGAACCAGTGACCCCTGCCGTGTGAAGGCAGTGCTCTACCACTGAGCTAACCGCCCGAAAGAGGGCGCGGATTAAATCATAACGCCGCGAGGTCAGTCAATTTCTTTGTGCGTATTGCGGGCAAAGCCCGTAAAATGCGCCCCTCATTTTTGCTTAGTCCCGTTTGCCATGACCGTACGTACCCGTTTCGCTCCCAGTCCTACCGGCTTTCTCCATATCGGGGGAGCCCGCACCGCATTGTTCTCCTGGGCCTATGCCCGTAAACACGGCGGAACGTTCATTTTGCGCATCGAGGACACCGATGTGGAGCGCTCGACACCGGAGGCGGTGCAGGCGATTCTGGATGGTATGGACTGGCTCAGGCTGAACTACGACGAAGGCCCGTTCTATCAGATGCAGCGCATGCCGCGCTACAAAGAGGTCATCCAGCAGATGCTGGATGAAGGCACGGCCTATTTCTGCTACACCGCGCCAGAAGCGTTGGAGGCGATGCGCGAGGCGCAGCGTGCGCGCGGCGAGAAACCGCGTTATGACGGGTGCTGGCGTCCCGAATCCGGCAAGACCCTGCCGCCTGTCCCGGCAAACGTGAAGCCGGTGGTGCGGTTCAAGAATCCGACCGGAGGCGTCGTCGCCTGGAAGGATCTGGTCAAAGGCCCTATCGAATTCAGCAACGAGGAACTGGACGATCTTGTCATCGCGCGTTCGGATGGCACGCCGACCTATAATTTCTGCGTGGTGGTGGACGACTGGGACATGGGTATCACCCAGGTCATCCGCGGCGATGACCACGTCAACAACACGCCGCGCCAGATCAATATCCTCAAGGCACTGGGTGCGACGGTTCCGCAATATGCGCACCTGTCGATGATCCTGGGCGACGACGGCACCAAGCTGTCCAAGCGTCATGGTGCGGTCAGCGTGATGCAATACGACGAGGACGGTTATCTGCCCGAGGCTGTCATCAATTACCTCGCACGTCTGGGCTGGTCGCATGGCGATGAGGAGGTGTTCTCCGTTGAGCAGTTCTGTCAGTGGTTCGACCTCGATCACATCACGCCTTCAGCCGCCCAGTTCAATACCGAAAAGCTGCGCTGGCTGAACCAGCATTACATCAAGCTGGCAGACAACACCCGCTTGGCCGATCTGGTGCGCAAGCAACTTGCGGTGCGCGGCGTGCAGGCGGGCGATACGCCCAAACTGGAATCTGTGATCGCGCTGTACAAGGAGCGCGTGGCGACGCTGGTCGAGTTGGCGGACGAGGCGGAAGTGTTCTATATCGAAGTGCATGCGGCGCAGGAATTGCTGGAAGCGCATCTGGTGCCCGAAGTGCTGCCTGCATTGCGCGAACTCGCCGAACGGTTTGCCGATGTCGCGTGGGAAGCGCCTGCGCTGGCCGCTCTGATCAAGGAATTGCTGGCAAAACACAACTTGAAAATGCCCAAGCTGGCGATGCCGTTGCGCGTGATGCTGGTCGGCCAGACGCATACGCCATCGGTCGATGCGGTGCTCGCATTGTTCCCGCGCGACACCGTGTTGGCACGTATGAAAAAATATCTGTAAAAAAATGCACGCGCAGCTTTACAAGCACGGTGTGCGTCACTATAATGCGCGCTCTTTCGAGGTACGGGGGTATAGCTCAGCTGGGAGAGCGCTTGCATGGCATGCAAGAGGTCAGCGGTTCGATCCCGCTTACCTCCACCAAAA
>FZPV01000039.1_pt1 | contig 19640 bp, 20 predicted proteins | sample 1534821 | NCBI WGS metagenome assembly FZPV01 (sample SAMEA104161955, study PRJEB21768) | metagenome | isolation source: underground water
CCGATCTGGCGCCACGAACACCGTCACGCCCGGGATCGGCTTGGTGCCTTGCGTCAGATTGAACAATTCGGGACGCGAAGCCATCAACGAAGCGCTGATCGCATCCACGGTCTTCCTGACGGCGATACCCAACTCTCTGTTCAGATACCCGACCAGGTCGTCCTTATCGCTCCCGGACACACCGGCGAAGCGATCGTCTTTCTCCATCACCAGACCCGACCACACAACCTTGCCGGTAGCGACTTCTTTCAGCGTGGTCTCGATCGCGATAGTGATTTCCTCACGCTCTTTGGCATTCAGCATCAGCTCCTTAACCACACCGGACACTTCGAACAGCGCATTGCTGGCGCTGCTGCCTTCCATCACCAGGAAACCCTCGCCATCGAAACGTTTCTTGACCGCAGTGCTCACAATGGTTCCGACATCCTGATCCATCAGCAGCTCATTGCCGCTGATTCCCATCACACGAACCGTGATTTTCCCCAGCAGACGCGGATTGCCGACTTTGCGCTGATCCACATACTTGTTGACCCGCAGCGTCGCGCCATATTTCAGCAACGGGCCCGTATTCTTGCCCGTATTCTTGCCCGTATTCTTGCCCGTTGTCGTGTTGAGCGTATTGTCGTTGCCGCCACTGCTGCCGAACCAGCCGCCAACCGTATCAGCGGTGTCATTGACGGTAGAACAGCCCGCAACCGCAGACAACAGCACAACCAGCGCGACACGCCGCAATAATAGACTCATGGACTTCACCTCAGGATTTTTCAAGCGTATCAACCGCGCGAAATCACGGCCTCGATCTCGGCGAACGTGCGTGCCAATTCGAAGGTCTGAACTTGCGCGCCGAGCTGGCGTGCGATCTGCGTGATCGAGAACAGGCCGCATACGGCCTGCTTGCCGTCCGCGCCTTCGATGACCACCAACGCGTGCTGGCGCCCGGCTTTCTTCAGGAAGGCGACGATATTGCCCACCGATGCCTTTTGCACATCGGCGATGTTCAGCACTTCCAGTTCGCGCTGCGTGGTCATGATGTCACGCACCATGATGTCGGCATGCGTACCGCCCATGTTCTGCAGGAAGCGCATCGGCTTTTCGCCCAGCACATCTGCTGCAGTCAGCAACCCGACCACCTGGTCGGTATCGTCCAGCACCAGCAACAGGCGCACGCCGTAGCGGATCATCTTGGCATTGGCTTTGTCCATCGAAGTCTTGGCACGCACGCTGACCACCGACACCTTGTTGAAATCGGTCATCACTTCGCTGGCCGGGCTGCCCAACTTCACGCGTTCAGGCAGGCTTTGCACCGGACGTACGAAATTGGCGCCGGTTTTCAGTGGAGCGGACTGCAGGGCTTCGTATTCTTTGATCATGCTTCATTACTCCTTAAACAAATTATCGGAAATTCTATGGGGCGCTATGCGGACGCTCGCCATGCCTGGCAGGAGCCGGCAGATAACGAACCAGTTCATTGAGCGCCTTGGTGTATACCTCGCGTTTGAATACGATCACGGCATTGATATCCAGCCAGTAATCGTTCCAGCGCCACGCATCAAACTCGGGATGCGCACATGCGCGCAGACAGACATCACAATCACGACCCACCAGGCGCAGCAAAAACCATATCTGTTTCTGTCCGCGATAACCACCGCGCGATTCCCGCTTGCTCCAGCTCTGCGGAACCTCATAGCGCATCCAGTCACGGGTGCGCCCCAGTATCTCCACATGCTCGGGTCTTAAGCCGACCTCTTCATGCAACTCGCGGTACATCGCCTGCTCCGGGTTTTCGCCATGCTGGATGCCTCCTTGCGGAAACTGCCACGCATCCTGCCTGACACGCTTACCCCAGAACACCTGATTCCTGTCATTCGTGATAATGATGCCGACATTCGGGCGATAGCCGTCTCGGTCGATCATTTGCCACTCTATTCGGTTAATTTCAATGCGCGGATTCTTTCACATTTCCCCTTTATTGAAAAGCGAATATGCCGCAACAGGCCATTCCCTGTAAAATCGCGCCCTCGTTTTCAACTCTAACCTCACCGAATCATGCGCGTTTCAAAATTTTTCGTCTCCACCCTGAAAGAAGCCCCGTCCGAAGCAGAACTGCCCAGCCATAAACTGATGCTGCGCGCGGGCTATATCAAGAGACTGGCCAGCGGCCTGTACACCTGGATGCCGCTGGGCTTGCGCGCGCTGCGCAAGGTGGAGAACATCGTGCGCGAAGAGATGGATCGCAGCGGTGGGGTCGAACTGCTGATGCCAGCCGTGCAGCCCGCCGAACTGTGGCAGGAGACCGGGCGCTGGGACGTGTTCGGCCCGCAGATGCTGAAGATCAGGGACCGGCACGACAAGCAATTCTGCTTCGGCCCCACCCACGAAGAAGTGATCACCGACATCGCACGCCATGAGATCCGCAGCTACCGCCAGCTGCCGGTCAACTTCTACCAGATCCAGACCAAGTTCCGCGACGAAGTGCGCCCACGTTTCGGCGTGATGCGCGCACGCGAATTCATGATGAAGGACGCCTATTCGTTCCATGCCGATTATGCGAGCCTGGAACAGACCTACCGGGTCATGTACGACACCTACAGCCGCATCTTCGCCCGCCTGGGACTGCAGTTCCGCGCGGTGGCGGCGGACACCGGCGCGATCGGCGGCAGCGGCTCGCATGAATTCCATGTGCTGGCCGATGCCGGCGAAGACGCGCTGGCCTACTGCCCGGCCTCGGACTATGCCGCGAACGTGGAGCTGGCCGAAGCCTTCGCGCCGACCACGCCGCGCGCCGCGCCGACAGAAACGCTGCGCAACGTGGAAACGCCGAAGCAGACCACCTGCGAACAGGTCGCCGCACTGCTGGGCATCGCCCTGCAACGCACGGTGAAACTGCTGGCGCTGGTCGCGGACGACAAGCTGCACATCCTGCTGCTGCGCGGCGACCACAGCCTGAACGAAGTCAAGGCCAGCAAGCTGCCGGAACTCGCCAACTTCCGCTTCGCGAGCGATGAGGAGATTCGCTCCTTCTTCAATTGCCCGGCGGGCTTCCTGGGGCCGGTCGGCATCGACCGAACCAAAGTGCGCGTCATTGCCGACCTGACCGTGGCAGCCATGAGCGACTTCGTGGTGGGCGCGAACCTGCCCAAGTTCCACACCGCCGGGGTGAACTGGGGGCGCGACCTGCCGGAACCCGACCTGGTGGCCGACATCCGCAATGTGGTCGCCGGAGACCCGTCCCCGGACGGCAAGGGCACGCTGGAGATCTGCCGCGGCATCGAAGTCGGGCATATCTTCCAGCTGCGCACCAAGTATGCAGAGGCCCTGAAAGCCACGTACCTGGACGCGCAGGGCAAGACACAGATCATGGAGATGGGCTGCTACGGCATCGGCGTGTCGCGCATCGTCGCGGCCGCGATCGAGCAGAATTTCGACGAACGCGGTATCGCGCTGCCGACCGCGATAGCGCCATTCCAGGTCGCCATCGTGCCGATCGGCATGGGCAAGAGCGATGCGGTACGCGAGACTGTGGAACAGCTGTATGACGCGCTGCAAGCCGCCGGCATCGAGGTGTTGCTGGACGACCGCGACGAGCGCCCCGGCGTGATGTTCGCCGACATGGAGCTGATCGGCATCCCGCACCGCATCGTCATCGGCGAGCGCAGCCTGAAGGAAGGCATGCTGGAATATCAGGGGCGGCGCGATGCGCAAGCCCAGACCATCCCCTTGCAAAGCGCGCTGGAGTTCGTACAATCGAAACTATGCAACTGACCACAAAGACATTTTTGCACCGCCTCGCCTTGCCGCTGTGCATCGCGGGCATGCTGTTTTCCTCCGGCGCATATGGCGGCGCGCAACGGGAAGAGGCGCTGTCCGCCAGTGTGCGTGCCGTATTGCAACGCAGCGTATCGGATCAGGCAGCCCCCAAACTGGCCTTCGCCACACAACCCGAAGCCGATGCCTGGTTGAACGAGATGTCGCGCCGCCTGGAGAAACGTCTGCCGGACAGGGAATACCGCCTCGATTTCCTCAAGACCGCGCATTACGAGGCGACCCGCGCCGGGCTCGATCCGGAACTGGTGCTGGGTCTGATCGAAGTGGAGAGCGGCTTCAAGAAATACGCGGTTTCCGGCGTAGGCGCGCGCGGCTATATGCAGGTGATGCCGTTCTGGGTGAAAGAGATCGGCACCGATGAACACAACCTGTTCCATCTGCGCATCAACCTGCGCTACGGCTGCACTATCCTGCGTCACTATCTGGACATGGAGAACGGCGATCTGTACCGCGCGTTAGGCCGCTACAACGGCAGCCTGGGACAACCGGAATACCCGAACATGGTGCGTGCGGCCTGGCACGGACATTGGGCAATGCCGAACCGCACCGTCAGCACCGGCCATACGCCTATCAGTTGAGCTTTTTGTTTCGGATGTAAGTCTCGACGCTGTCGCGCGTCACTTCCCCCGCCTGGTAACTGACTTGCTCGCCAGAGGGGCTGTACAGATAGCTGGTCGGCAACACCTCCACATCGCCGATTTGCGCGGCGATCCTGCTATTGCCCATCACCAGCGGATAACTGATGCGATGCGCCTGTGCGAAGTCGGCGACTTTAGTCCTGGAACCGGACTCCATCGCGATGCCGATCACCACCAGATCCCTGCCCTTGTGAGCATTGTGCAAGCTGCTCAGTTCGGGCAGTTCGCTCAGGCACGGAGGACACCAGGTCGCCCAGAAATTCACGAGCACCCACTTGCCGCGGTAGTCCGCCAGGCGGTGTGTCTTGCCCTGCATGTCCTCCAGCGCGAAGTCTGCGGCGACAACGGAACACGACAAGGCCAGCAACAGCCCTGCCATCAAGCCGTGCTTGCCCGCCCGGTGCATCACGGGATCAGTGACCGTGCTTTTCGGGTGCGTCGGAGGATTCCTCATGATTGCCGCCCTGCTCCGCGGCATGACTGAAGTACAGCGCGACCGCGATCAGCGCGATGCTGCCGCCCAGAGACAGCAGATCGACCGGCGAAGTCAGCTTCATGTTCAAGGCCTGCTCGAACAGCGTCACGATCATGATCATCAGGATCACCTTGGCCAGACGCGACTTCAGGTCGTCCAGGCTGTTGATCACCAGAATCTTGCTGGAGGCCTTGCTGCCATGCGCCTGATCGATGTCGCTGATGAACAGCTCGTACATGCCCAGCGAGAAGATCATCATCACCGTCGCCAGCAGATAGCCATCCACCACTTCGACGATGTGAGAAATCGTGCTGTCGTGCAAGGCCTTGCGCGCCTCGATGGCCATGTCGGCATCCGCATAATGAGCGAGGTGTTGCAGCAGATACACCACATCGACTGTAGCCATGTAGAAAATCGCAATGCCCGCCAACAGGCTGCCGACCACCGCAGTCAGCACGACAAAGCGGCTGTTCCACAACGTTCCTTCGAACAATTTCTCCAAAAAACTCATGCTGCTCTCCTCATAAAAAACGCCGCGCATTAAAACGCAATTAGCCACATCAGGCAAGCACTCAGGCCGTGCTGCGCGCAAAGAGTTCCTGCAACGTCAGATCGGTGCTTTGTTCCAGCTGCTCGGCACACCCGGCAAGCCACTGCACCAGCGGCTCGTCATGCTGACCGGCCAGCAGACTGCCGCGATCCAGCACGAACAGGCGCAGCAGCTCCGACGCGCGGATATGATTCGCATCGCGCATCATCAGCCATCCCTGCCCCTCGGTCTTGCTCACCATATTGGCACCTTCAAGACGATCCAGTATCTCTTCCAGCGAGTCGTAACCCACGCGCAACACCTTCGACAATTCCGGAAACGTCATCACCTTGCCCTGCTGCAGACCGGACGACATCAACTGCAACACCCGCAACGCATCCAGCATGCGTACCACCGGCGGCAAATGCTGCGCTTGAGGAGCGCGCCAATGCGACAGCGAAGCCGCGATAACCGCGCCGAACAGGATTGTCAGCCAGGACAGATAAATCCACATCAGGAAGATCGGCACGCTCGCGAACGCGCCATAGACCAGCTTATACGTCGGAAAATGGCTGATGTAGTAGCCGAATACCCGGTTCATCGTCTCAAACACCACGGCGGCCACGACTGCCCCGATCAACGCGTGCGAGTGTGGCACATAGCGATTGGGGACGAGACGGAACAACATCGCAAATGCCAGCGTGGTAAACAGCACCGGCAACATTTTCAACGAGCCCACACCGAACAGCGGGACATGCTTGGCATAGCCCATCGACAGCCCGACCAGCCACGAGGTCAGCGACAGGCTCGCCCCGACCAGCAGCGGCGCGAGCGTCAGCACGGCCCAGTAGATGATCAGCCGTTTCAGCAAGGGGCGCGAACGGGATACCTGCCAGATGGTGTTGAAGGCCTGCTCTATCGTGAGCATCATCCACATCGCGGTAACCGCCAGGAACACGATACCGACCGCAGTGAGCCGCGTCGCGCTCTCGGCGAATTGCTCCATGTAATGCGTGATGATCTTCCCGGCCCGGTCCGGCATCAGGTTATCCAGCAGATAGACCTTGATCTGCGTGGAGAAGTCGTCGAATACCGGGAACGCGGAAAACAGCGTCAGCGCGATCGTGATCAGCGGCACCAGCGACAACAGCGTGGTAAACGTCAGACTCGCGGCGATCTGCGCGCAGCGATCCTGCGCGAAACGCGTCGCCACGAAGCGCATGAAGGTCTGAAAATCCTGCCAATTCTTTTGCATGGTCGTATCGTTTCCCTATAATGCGTGCATGATAACCGACAAAGAAATCCTGGTACTGTATTACAGCCAGCACGGTGCGACGCGGCAGATGGCGCAGCTCATCGCACGCGGCGTAGAACAGGTGGGCGGCGTACGCGCCAGGCTGCGCACCGTACCCAAGGTCTCCGCGGCATGCGAAGCGACCGAACCCGGCATCCCCGACAGCGGCGCCCCCTACGCGGAACTGCGCGATCTCGAGGAGTGCATCGGCCTCGCGCTGGGCAGCCCGACCCGCTTCGGCAACATGGCCGCCGCGATGAAATATTTCTGGGACGGCACCGGCGGCCTGTGGATGAAACATGCGCTGTCCGGCAAGCCTGCCGCGCTGTTCACCTCCACCGGCAGCATGCACGGCGGCCAGGAAAGCACCCTGCTGTCGATGATGCTGCCGCTGCTGCATCACGGCATGGTCATCGTCGGCCTGCCCTATTCCGAACCGGAGCTTGCCACCACGCTGAGCGGCGGCACCCCCTATGGCGCGAGCCATGTGGCCGGACTCGGCAACGACCAGCCGGTGACAGAAGCCGAAAAGAAGCTGTGCATGGCGCTCGGCAAACGCCTCGCACAGACCGCACTCAAACTCTCAGCATGAGGTTCCCATGAACAATGCCCAGGAAGCACGCTGCATACTGCGCGCCCATCGCTATGGCGCGCTCAGCACGCTGTCGAAGAAATTCGACGGCCATCCGTTCGGCTCCATTACCCCGTATCTGGTGGATCACGACGGCAGCCTGATCATGCTCATCAGCGCGCTGGCAGAACACACCAAGAACATCCAGCATGACCCGCGCGTGAGCCTGATCACCCACGACCAGCGCGACCCGCATATCCAGACGCAGGGGCGTGTCACCGTGGTCGGAAACGCACATCTCGAGCCGGATCGGGAACAGACCGGACAACGCTATCTGCGCTACTTTCCGGAAGCCCGGACGTATTTCGCGATGCACGATTTTTCTTTTTACCGCATCCGCCCGATCGCGATCCGTTACATCGGCGGCTTCGGAAAGATACACTGGGCCAGCATGGAGAATTACACGGTCATGCAAGCCGCAGCATTCGCGTTACAGGAAAATCCGTTGCTTGCCGAAATAAACACCCGGCAAGCAGATGTGCTGCGCCGCCTGCTGCATCAGCGACACGGCATCGACGCGGCGGACATGCAGACAGTCGGACTGGATTGCGATGGGCTGGATGTGTATTGCAAAGATCAAGTATGGCGGCTGGATTTTCCCGAACCTGTCCAGGATCCGGCACAAGCCGTCAATTCATTGTCCCAGCTGTTGGCTTAGCCCAACACCAGCAGAAAGGGGGCATGCTGCGCATGCCCCCTTTCTTATCTTCAGACTACCGTATTATTTGCTGGCAGGCTTGGCCCTGGCTTTTGATTTAACGGTTCCGGCAGGCTTGGTCTCCGTCATCCCGGGCTCAAGCTTGACGGGCTCGGCCTTCTTCTCGGCCAGGCAGCTGCTGTTATTCACCTTGCCATCCGGCATGGTGGTATTGCACAGCGTCGCGCCGGTCAACGTAGCCTCGGCAAAATTGGCCCCGGTCAGGTCGGCATCGGTCAGGTCGGCATTCAGCAGAATCGCGCCGGTCAGGTTCGCGCGTTCCAGCTGTGCGCCGCGCAGCACCGCCCTGTTCAGGTTGGCATCGGTCAGGTTGGCCTGTGCCAGGTTGGCACGCGTCAGATTCGCACGCGCCAGATTAGCCTCGGTCAGGTTGGCCTTGTTCAGGTTGGCCTTGAACAGATTGGCTTGAGCGAGGTTGCCCATGTAAAGCTGCGCACCGGAAAGATTAGCCGAACCCAGATTCGCCTCCGCCAGCGAGGCATTCAGGCACACCGTGCGCGACTGGATCACGCAACCATTGATGGCCTGTGCATCACCCGCGACGCCTTGTCCCGCGACCGCGGCCTTTTCTGCCGGGCAATTCGCACTGTTCACGATCCCGTTGGGCATCAGTGTGCGGCAGAAGACCACCTTGGAGAAGGTCGCCTCATCCAGGTTAGCCCCGCTGAAATTCGTATCGGTCAGATTGGCCTCGCTGAAATTCACGCCCTTGAGTCCGGCATTGCTGAAATTCGTGCCCGTCAGGTTGGCTCCGGACAGATTCGCGAAGAACAATGTGGCATAACTCAGGTTCGTGCCCGTCAGGTTCGCCCCCATCAGCTTGGCATTATTGAGGTTCGCGCGCACAAGATTGGTCTTGCTCAGGTCTGCCTTGCTCATATCCGCGGCACTCAGCAGAATGCCGTGCAGATCCAGCTGATCGAGCTTCTTGCCGGCCAATGGCTCGTTATAGCAGTTGGTATTGGGCGCAAGCGTGCATGCCCAAGCGGATACAGAACCAAGTGCAGCGAACAGCAGCACAGAACCAAGTAACGTTTTTTTCAAGATGATCTCCAGTAGTTTTCAAGAAACGGCGCTATACCGCGACACGCGCCGAGTCAGACAAGTCCCAGGCAAAAAGTTCAGCGCCTGAAATAGCGCCTCGATCTTGGTCGGGTTTTCTTCACGACCGTACAGCTGTCATTGTTGATCCTGCCGTCCGGCATGACGGTGTTGCAGAACGTCGCACCGGATATGTCGGCACCGGCAATGTCAGCCTGAAGCATGAATGCGCGGGTCAGATTTGCGCCTTTCAGCTGCGCACCACGCAGCATGGCCTCTTTCAGACTCGCATCGGTCAGATTGGCACGCGCCAGTTTCGCGCCGGCCAGGTTGGCATGCATCAGATTGCTTTCCTTCAGGTTGGCACCGGACAGATCCGCGTCGGCCAGATTGGCATGCGCCAGGTTACCCAAGTAGAGCTGCGCACCGGCCAGGTTGACGGAACCCAGCTCGGCCCCTACCAGGGAGGCATGCACACACACTGTGCCCGGCTGGATAGCGCAGCCGGAAACGGGCGGGCTGATTCTTACGGCCATCGGCTGATTGCCTTGCTCGGAGGCCGGGAGGCTCCTTGTCTCGACGGCGGGCACTTTAACTTTTCCCGTCACCGGCAGACTGCCTTTATCACTCACAGGCAGGCTACTTTTCCCTGCATCCGGCACATCGGCTTTCCCGACCGAAAGCGGGTCTTTCTGTTTTTCCGCCGGCAGCCTGGCCTTTTCTGTGTCCGCCGGGCTGCTCTTCTCGACTGCCGGTGGCATGCCGCTCTCGCCCGGACAGCCCGCGTTGTTCACCGCACCATCCGGCATCCTGGTGCGGCAAAACACCGACTTCGCGAGCTTGATATGCGCGATCACCGCCCCCTTCAGGTTGGCGCCGGTCAGGTCGGCCCCGGACAGATCGGCTCCCGTCAGCACGGCATCGCTCAGGTTCGCCTCTACCAGGTTGGCGTCAGACAGGTTGGCATAATCCAGCCTGGCACCGACAAGGTTCGCTCCCATCAGATTGGCATCCATCAACCGGGCCCGGTAGAGATTGCTGCCCCGCAGGTTTGCCCGGTTCAGGTCGGTCTTGTACAGCTCGGCTTCAGCCAGATAAGCCTCAGCCAGGTCGGCCTGTGCCATGTTTGCCCCATACAATTCCGCATGCGGACAATTGGCTTTCGGCATGACGGCACAAGCGGCCCAGGCAGGGATGGTTGCGAATACACACAGCAGCAACGGAACAGCCAGCAACAACTCTTTCAAGTTAACCTCCGTGACATCAAAACCGCATGCGACCGCGCCGTCGCCTAAAACCGTGCGCCGCCAAGCTTACACCTGCGGATGGGCGCGCTCCGAATTACTGTGCAACTTATTCAGCGCATTCAGATAAGCCTTGGCGGAAGCGACCACGATGTCGGTATCCGCGCCTTGCCCATTCACGATGCGGCCGCCTTTTGACAAACGCACCGTCACCTCGCCCTGTGCATCGGTGCCGCTGGTGATGTTGTTCACCGAATACAGCTGCAGCTCGGTACCGCTATGCACGATTTTTTCGATGGCCTTGAAGGCCGCGTCCACCGGGCCGCCACCGCGCATCTCGGCACTGTGCTCGGCATTGCCTATGCTCATCACCACCTTGGCCACAGGCAAGGTTCCGGTCTCGCAATGGGCGCGCAACGAGACCAAGCGGTAATGTTCGCTGACTTGCGCAATGGTTTCATCGCTCACGAGAGCCTGCAAGTCTTCATCGAAGATCTCATGCTTGCGATCGGCCAGTTCCTTGAAGCGCTGGAACGCCGCGTTGAACGCATCTTCCGAATCGAACTCTATGTCCAGCGCGGCGAAACGCTGGCGCAACGCATTGCGCCCGGAAAGCTTGCCCAGGGTCAGCTTGTTGGCATTCCAGCCCACGTCTTCGGCGCGCATGATCTCATAGGTTTCGCGATGCTTGAGCACGCCGTCCTGATGGATGCCGGATTCATGCGCAAACGCATTCGCGCCGACGATCGCCTTGTTCGGCTGCACCGGATAACCGGTGATGCTGGAGACCAGCTTGGAGGTCGGCACGATCTGCGTGGTATCGATGCGTGTTTCCAGATTGAACACGTCGCGGCGCGTCTTCACCGCCATCACGACCTCTTCCAGCGAGGCATTGCCGGCACGTTCGCCCAGCCCGTTGATCGTGCATTCGACCTGACGCGCGCCATTCATCACCGCCGCCAAAGAGTTCGCCACTGCAAGCCCCAGGTCGTTGTGGCAATGCGTGGACCAGATCACCTTATCCGAATTCGGAACGCGCACGATCAATTCCCGGATGCGCTCGCCCCACGCGGCGGGGATCGAATAACCGACGGTATCGGGCACGTTCAGCGTCTTGGCACCGGCCTGTATCACGGCATCGAAGACGCGCACCAGAAAATCCATGTCCGAACGTACCGCATCCTCGGCGGAAAACTCCACATCGTCGGTATATTCGAGAGCCCATTTCACCGCGCTCACTGCACGCTCGACCACCTGATCCTCGCTCATGCGCAACTTGTGCTGCATATGGATCGGGCTGGTGGCGATGAAGGTGTGGATACGCCCCGATTTGGCATGCTTGATCGCCTCGCCGGCACGGCGTACGTCGTTCTCGCCGGCACGCGCCAGCGAACACACCGTGGAATCCTTGACGATCTCGGCCACAGCCCTCACCGCTTCAAAATCGCCCGGACTAGCCGCGGCAAAGCCCGCCTCGATCACATCCACGCCCAGTTTTTCCAGCTGGCGTGCGATGCGTATCTTCTTTTCCCGGGTCATCGCCGCGCCCGGACTTTGCTCGCCATCGCGCAACGTGGTGTCGAAAATAATCAATTTTTCTGTCATGCTGAACTCCAATGAGAATAGGTTAAACCTGCGCAATCGCCCGGATTGTCGCGTTTCACTTCAAATTGTGGGGGGTATGATTAGCGCGCGCCGCGCAGCAGCAGCGCAGCCAGCAGGCTGAACGTGGAATGAAGTATTGCGATGTGCGTGGAGAAGTGCATGCACTGAATATTACCAGTTTTATCGCCTCACGCAATGGGCTGCTGTTTATTGCGCCTGCGCAAGAACCACATCACGTAGCCAGACAAGGCATAAGCCAGGAACAGCGCGAACAGCACGCCGGGTGGGTAGCTGGAGATCAGGATGAAGAACAGCGCGATCAGGAAGATCACCACGAAGGGCACGCTCTTGCGCATGTTCAGGTCTTTGAAGCTGTAGAACGGCAGGTTGCTGACCATGCTCAATCCGGCGAACACGGTCAGTGCCGCGGCGTACCAGCGCACGTCATCGCCCTTGAAACCATAGTCCAGCATCACCCAGACGAAACCCGCGACCAGTGCGGCCGCGGCCGGGCTGGGCAAGCCCTGGAAATAGCGCTTGTCGACCACGTCGATGTTGGTGTTGAAGCGCGCCAGACGCAGCGCGGTGGCGGCACAGTAGATGAACGCGGCGAACCAGCCCCATTTGCCCAAGCCCCGGAATGCCCACTCATAGATGACCAGCGCGGGGGCGACGCCGAACGAAACCATGTCGGACAGGCTGTCGTATTCGGCGCCGAATTCGCTCTGGGTATGCGTCAAACGGGCCACACGCCCATCCAGCCCGTCCAGCACCATCGCGATGAAGATCGCTACGGCGGCGAACTCGAACCTGCCGTTCATTGCCTGCACGATCGCATAGAAGCCCGCGAACAGCGCGCCAGTGGTGAACAGATTGGGCAACAGATAGATACCGCGCTTGCGCAGATTCATCGGTTTGCGTGTATTGAATTCGTCCATGTGCCTAGGCTATCAGTTTTGCGGCAATGTTGCCAAGATAGTCGTGGTCGCCGACACCTTGTCTCCGATGCTGACTTTCACGCTGGCATCCAGCGGCAGATACACATCCACGCGCGAACCGAAACGGATGAAGCCGTAGCGCTGACCGCGCGCCAGCACGTCACCCGCCTTGATATAGCACAGGATGCGTCGTGCGATGAGTCCCGCCACCTGAACGAAGGTCACCGTCCGCCCGTCCGTCGTCTTCAGCACCACCGCATTGCGCTCGTTCTCTGCGGATGCCTTGTCCAGATCGGCATTCACGAACTTGCCGGGGAAGTATTGCACTTTCTCCACCGTGCCATCCACAGGGCTGCGGTTGGAATGCACATTGAACACGTTCATGAACACGCTGACCAGGATCGCCTCGCGTTGACCGTATGGATCGTTGGTGCGCTCGACCTTGATGACGCGTCCATCGGCGGGCGACAACACCGCACCGGCAACTTGCGGAATCTCGCGCGGCGGATCGCGGAAAAATTGCAGCACGAACAATGCGATGATCCACAACGGGATCGACCAGGCGGCGCACCAGACGGTGGCGGCAATCGCCAGAATTATCGAGATAGCCAAAAACGGCCAGCCCTCGCGCGCGATGATGGGATGAGGATAATTGGTCATATTTGTGGAGAGAAAAAGGGAAGGAATAAGAGAGAAAGGGGGAGGGGAAAAGCGGAACTGTCCTGCTCTTCCCCTTCCCCCTTCTCCCTTCACGCAGAGTTAGTTCTTGGACTGATCGACCAGCTTGTTCTTGCTGATCCACGGCATCATCGCACGCAACTGGCCGCCGACCTTTTCGATCGGGTGATCTGCGTTCAGACGACGGCGTGCGGTCATTTCCGGATAGTTGGTACGACCTTCCAGAATGAACTGCTTCGCGTAGGAACCGTTCTGGATGTTCGCCAGACATTCCTTCATCGCGGCACGTGCCTGATCGGCGATCACGCGATGACCGGTCACATATTCGCCGTATTCGGCATTGTTGGAAATCGAGTAGTTCATGTTCGCGATACCGCCTTCGTACATCAGGTCCACGATCAGCTTCAGTTCGTGCAGGCATTCGAAGTACGCCATTTCGGGCGCATAACCGGCTTCGGTCAGTGTTTCGAAACCGGCCTTGACCAGTTCCACCGCACCGCCGCACAACACGGCCTGTTCACCGAACAGGTCAGTCTCGGTCTCTTCGCGGAAGTTGGTCTCGATCACGCCGCCCTTGGTGCCGCCGTTCGCTGCCGCATAGGACAACGCGATGTCGCGCGCCTTGCCGGACTTGTCCTGGTACACCGCGATCAGGCTCGGTACACCGCCGCCCTTCAGGTATTCGGAACGCACGGTGTGGCCTGGCCCCTTGGGCGCGACCATGATCACGTCCACATCGGCGCGCGGCACGACCTGGTTGTAATGCACGTTGAAGCCGTGTGCGAACGCCAGCGCAGCGCCCGCCTTCATGTTAGGCGCGATGTCCGCGTGATAGACCTCAGGAATGGTTTCGTCCGGCAACAGCATCATCACTACGTCGGCATCCTTCACCGCGGCGGCGACTTCCGCCACCTGCAGACCAGCACCTTCTGCTTTTTTCCAGGACGCGCCGTTCTTGCGCAGCGCAACGGTCACGTTGACACCGGAGTCGCGCAGGTTCTGCGCATGTGCGTGGCCTTGCGAGCCGTAGCCCACGATAGTGACCTTCTTGCCTTTGATCAGGGATAGGTCTGCGTCTTTGTCGTAATAAACTTTCATGTTGCCCTCTTGATTAAAAATTACAGTTCGTAAAAATTACAGTTTCAAAATCCTGTCACCGCGCCCAATGCCGGAAGCCCCGGTGCGCACCGTCTCCAGAATCAGGTCTCGCCCGATCGCTTCCAGAAAACTGTCCAGCCTGGCGCAGGTATCGCTCAGCTCGATGGTGTACGTAGTAACCGACTCGTCTATCACGCGCCCCTGATAAGTATCAGCGATGCGCTTCAGCTCTTCTCGAACCTCGCCTTGTGCTCTGACCTTGACCAGCATCAACTCGCGCTCGAGGTGTTCGCCGTCGCTCAGATCCATCACCGCCGCGACATCCACCAGCTTGTTGAGCTGCTTGTTGATCTGCTCGATGATTGCATCGGAACCGCTGGTGACGATGGTCATGCGCGACAGGGTCGGGTCTTCGGTCGGTGCGACCGATAACGACTCGATATTGTAGCCGCGAGCCGAGAATAAACCCGCCACGCGCGACAACGCGCCCGCCTCGTTTTCCATCAGCAGAGAAATGATATGTCGCATTACAGCTCCTCCGCCAGAATGACTTCCGACAAGCCCTTGCCGCCGGGTACCATCGGGAACACGTTTTCGGTCGGGTCAGTCTGAAAATCCATGAACACCAGATCGTTCTTGCGCGCGAAGGCTTCCCTCAGCGCCGGCTCGACATCCGAAGGCTTCTCGATGCGCATCCCGATATGCCCGTATGCCTCGGCCAGCTTGACGAAGTCAGGCAGCGCGTCCATGTAGGACTCGGAGTAGCGGTTGCCGTGGAAGAACTGCTGCCACTGCCGCACCATGCCCAGGTAGCGGTTGTTCAGCGACAGCACCTTGATCGGCAGATGGAACTGCTTGCAGGTGGACAGCTCCTGAATATTCATCTGGATGCTGCCCTCGCCGGTCACGCAGGCCACCGTCGCGCCCGGATTGATCAACTGCACGCCCATCGCGGCCGGCAAACCGAAGCCCATCGTGCCCAGACCGCCGGAGTTGATCCAGCGGCGCGGCTTGTCGAACTTGTAATACTGTGCGGCCCACATCTGATGCTGGCCCACATCGGAAGTGACGAACGCATCCCCGCCGGTGATCTCGTGCAGCTTCTCGATCACGAATTGCGGCTTGATGATCTCGGAGGAATTCTTGTAACGCAGCCCGCCGCCGATCGCGCGCCACTCGTCCACCTGCTTCCACCATGCCGCCAGTTCCGATGCATCGGGCTTTTGCTTGCTGCTGCGCAACACGCCGAGCAATTCATCCAGCACCAGCCTCAGATCACCGACGATGGGCACATCCACCTTGACACGCTTGGCGATCGAAGATGGATCGATGTCGATATGAATGATTTTGCGCGGCACTTGCGCGAAGTGTTCGACATTGCCGATCACGCGGTCATCGAAGCGTGCGCCGATCGCCACCAGCACGTCGCAGTGCTGCATCGCCATGTTGGCCTCGTAGGTGCCATGCATGCCCAACATGCCGACAAATTGCTTGTCGCTGGCCGGATAGCCGCCCAGCCCCATCAGCGTATTGGTACAAGGTGCACCCAACAATCGCACCAGGTCGGTCAATTGCGCGGATGTACCGGACGAGACCACTCCGCCACCTGAATATATCATCGGGCGCTTGGCTTCCAGCAACATCTGCGCGGCCTGCCTGATCTGACCGCCATCCCCGTTGCCCACGGGATGATAGGAACGGATATTCACACTGCCTGGATATTCATAAGCAGTCTTGTTGTTCGACACGTCCTTCGGAATATCCACCAGAACCGGGCCGGGACGGCCGGTCTTGGCCAGGTAAAACGCCTTCTTGATGGTCGCGGCGATGTCCTTCACGTCCTTGACCAGGAAGTTATGCTTCACGCAGGGGCGGGTAATGCCCACCGCATCCACCTCCTGGAAGGCATCTTCGCCGATCGCATAGGTCGGCACCTGGCCGCTGATGATGACCATCGGAATGGAGTCCATATAGGCAGTCGCAATCCCGGTCACGGCATTGGTCAGCCCCGGCCCGGAAGTGACCAGCGCCACGCCCACCTTATCGGAAGAGCGCGCGTAACCATCGGCCGCATGCACCGCAGCCTGCTCATGGCGCACCAGAATATGCTTGACCTTATCCTGCTGGAACAGCGCGTCATATATGAACAGCACCGAGCCGCCGGGGTAACCGAACAGGTATTCGACACCCTCCTCCTGCAAACAGCGGATCGTTATTTCCGCACCGGTCAACTCCATCACAACACCTTAGATTAAGCCAAATAAAGAACCGCGTAAGATAAAGGTTAGCGGGCTTTTGGTCAACCTTTGCCGCAAAATTTGCCGTACAAACCGCATGGTTTCTGGCAACCCGCAAAGCGATTTGCTACCATGCGCGCACTTTACGAGGAGTCAACAAACTGGCCAGCCCCGCAGAATTAAGCCAATTTCTCAGCAGCGTCGAGCGTCGAGCCTATAAACATGCGGCGTTTTCCGTGCGCAACGATCACGATGCGCTGGACATCGTTCAGGACGCAATGATCAAGCTGGCAGAGAAATATGGCGCTAAGCCGGTTGAGGAACTGCCGCTGTTGTTCCAGCGCATTCTGCAAAACACGATACGCGACCACTATCGCAGACAGAAAGTCCGATCTGCCTGGACGACACTGTTCTCCGCGTTGCAACCCAAGCACCAGGAAGAGGAATTCGACCCGCTGGATACGCTGGAAGACGACGAGAACCACTCCAGCCCGGCGGGCCCCGGTGAATCTTTACAGCAAAAACAGCTCCTCGACGCCATCGAGCAAGCATTGAGCAATCTGCCTGCACGTCAACGCGAAGCCTTCCTGCTGCGTTACTGGGAGGGATTGGATACGACCGAAACGGCTGAAGCAATGGGGTGCACCGAAGGCAGCGTAAAGACCCATTGTTCGCGAGCGACGCACGCGCTCGCCACAGCCCTCAAAGCGAAGGGGATTGGACTACATGAAAACTGAATTGAACACTCAAGAATTGGATCCGGGCAAGATCGCCAAACTGCTGGATTGCAGCACGCAGCGGCTGGATGGCCGGGTTGTGTCTGCGCTGAACCTGGCACGCAACAACGCGCTGCAAAGACAGCCTGCATATGCTTACGCGCTTGCGCCTGCCACAGCCCGCTGGACACACTGGCTGGCACCGCATTCCGCCCAGCAATGGCTCGCCGCCGCAGTGCTGGTGGCCGTGATCATCAGCGGGGCAGGTTATTGGCATCACACACAGGAACAGCAAATCAGCGAACTGGATGTGGCGATCCTGACCGACGAGCTGCCCATCGAAGTCTTTGTTGATTAACGCTTGAATGTATCCGGATAAATGCGCAATTCGCTAGTCGTCATATTTCTGCTGCTGTGCCTTCCCTGCCTTGCCAACGCCGAGCCGTGGCGTGCGCTGTCACCCGAACAACAAGAAGCGCTCGCCCCACTGTCCCGGCAATGGGACGGCCTGCCGGAGCTACAGCAGCATCGCCTGCTTGCAACCGCCAAGCGCTACCCGCACCTGACACCGGAACAGAAACAACGCTTCCACAGCCGCCTGACGACATGGAGCAAGCTCACCCCGGAACAGCGCAAGGCCGCCCGCGAAAAATTCCACGCGTTCAGCAAAGTGCCGGCGGAACATCGAGAACGGGTGAAACAGATGGTCAAACAAGACCAGATGAAAAAAGCCGCAGAACCGGCAGCCAGCAGCGTACCTGCTACACCGGCACCCAGTCACGATTACAATTAACGACTGCTACACCACTTAAAACACTCTGCAAGCCACACGGCAGTTTTTTACCAGCCCCAATAAATTGCACGGCCGCCCCCCCATGAGAACGGCCCAACACATTGGAAATAATATTCGAAGTAGCAAACACCTGCGGGGGCGTAGACTACACCCACTTTCATGAGCATTTTAAACTTTCACCTTGTTGTCGCAGCAGTCACCACGCTGGCTCACGCCAAGTGAAAACCGATGCCCCTCAAACCTGCTAGTACAATCATCCAGAGCCCCCCCCTCGTCGATTTTATCGACTAGCCAACAATCACGCCAAGATTTTGGACAGACTATTCCAAGCGTAATAACCACCACGATGAACCTTGAATGCCAGACACATGTTGCCTAAGCAAAATTTACCGCAATGTGAAGATGACACATACCTGACTCGGGCATTCTGACAAAATGCGCAATAGCCTTTTTGGACTGTCACGCTCCTCAATGGTGCGCTTCAGTTCGCTCCTTACATACGACTGAGTCCACTTTTACATACAAAACACGCCTTCTTTGGCAACAGAGCCGGAACGCAGTCGGCTCTACTTTAACCAGACCGACTCTTGTCCGATACACCCAATTGCTTTACGACTTCAGCAACAACATGCCCGCATTCAATAGTGTGTTAATTATTTCCACCTTAAATTCTTCCGTGTATATCAGACGACCCATTTATTTCGCTCCTTTTTACTATGCATCTACTGAAGTGAGCGAAGTCCACGGCGATTAGGTTCGAGTTATACTGAACTCATATGAAGACTTATCCCTCCTCACACAATCATCTAACCCATCCCAAATACCGTGCAGATATTGACGGTTTGCGTGCAATTGCGATTCTCTCCGTAGTCGGGTTTCACGCATTTCCGAACTGGGTTAAGGGGGGCTTCATCGGCGTCGATGTTTTCTTCGTCATTTCCGGCTATCTAATCTCGACGATTATTATCGGCAGCCTGGAGCGCAACAGCTTTAACTTTGTTGAATTCTACAGCCGCCGTATCAAGCGCATCTTTCCCGCGCTGCTTTTAGTGCTGATTGCCAGCTTTGCATTGGGCTGGTTCGTGCTGCTTGCCGACGAATACAAACAACTGGGCAAACACATTGCCGGAGGGGCCGGCTTCATTTCAAATTTCTTGTTCTGGAACGAAAGCGGTTATTT